>ULXL01038802.1_pt1 | contig 49603 bp, 46 predicted proteins | sample 1961241 | NCBI WGS metagenome assembly ULXL01 (sample SAMEA4835837, study PRJEB28245) | human gut metagenome | biome: gut microbiome; material: fecal sample | place: Denmark | collected 2008
CGTCCGTATAGATTTTCACCATCTCATACATGGGATTGCTTTCTATTTCGGACGTGAAATGCTGCACCTGCATCTCAAAGCTGCCAGCCTGTGCCTCTTCAGCGGTGCTGACACGACAATATGCCGCCACACGGACTTTTGCGGCATATTGGTACGCATATTCCTTTCGCTCCGGCATGATGACGGTAACCTTGCGTTCGCCTTTTCTGTTCCTTTCGATGGTCTCCCGGATGTGCTGTTTTTCCTGCTCCCGGCGGTCAGTTTTCTGTGATTGATGACGAGCCTGTTCGATACGCTCCGCATCTAATTTTCTCGCCATAATCAGTAGCCTCCGTTAGTTTTGTAGCTGAATGCCCGTAAATGCGCCATTGGAAAAACCTCCTCTCTGCTCATAATGAAAAATCCTCCTTTCTCGATATTTATGGCAAATGGGGCCGAAACCGCATTATTTCCGGCTCCATGAGTCACCCTCGCACAGACAAAAAAAGACCACATCGAGGAAAATCCCGGTGTGGTCTCAAGCCTGCAGGTTTTATATGGAACTAAAATTCCTGCGCTAATGGCACCCAATGTTCATCTGCCATATCGATGGCAAATTCTGTATTATTGATATAAAGCTGATTGTCTTTGTCTCGCACAAATCCCCAATGCAGACCCTTATCGGCAGCATACGCCTTAAATGCATTGAATTTATTTTCAATCTGTGCATCGATGTTTTTATTGGCCCCGTGGCTTTCGCCGCCTTTGGTCTCGATGACCCAAATGGTGCCGTCCTTCTTCTTCACGATGTAGTCAGCATAGAAAAGCCACTGCTTCTGGATGCCGTCCACATATACGATGGAGAAGTACTGTTGCCCGGTATCGCCGTTTTTGTAGACCCACTCGATATCATCCCTGCCTTCGCTATATTGCTCAAACAGCATTTCGCAGGTGCTGCGAACAAGACTTGTGGCAAAGCCGGAGGTGTATTCATGATAGGCGTTGGAGAGATATTCGACCTCGCTCTTAACGCCGGGGTCATACTTGAAGAAATCCTGCTCCGGGATACGGAACACACTGGTCTTCGGATGGAGATACAAACTCATCTGCTGCGCCATCTGCGCCGTAACCTCACGGAATTCCTCTTTCAGTTTGTGCTGATTATTGATAACAAAAGCGTAGAATTCGGCAGTTTCCAATGCAATCAGCTTTCTTGTCGGATTGCCGCCTTTACGGAATAGGCGCTCCAGAATGGTTTTTACTTTGTTCTGGGCCATACCGATAGCGGATTTGATAGCGTCCACGCTGTGCATGAGATAGATACCGTGCTTATGGGTATCCACACGCTTGTGAGTGGTAATATAGTTATGGCCTTCGGCAACGGAAGAGGTACGGACGAACTGCCCCTGCAGAGCCTGTCCGTGGATTTCGGCACCAAAGATGTACCCGGCATCTTGGAGCAGCATCTTGTTCATTTTCTTATCGCTGCCGAGTTTATATTTTTTCACAAGAGCCTCGTGGATTTTTATCAGCACCTCACGCTCACCCAGACCATCAAAATCGAGGTCACGGATTTGCTTTTCCAGAGTGAAGGTCTTGCACTTATCCTTGAGGAACAGTCTGCGGGTCTCGTATGCCTTGTCCACCTCGGAAAGCAGCCCAGCCTTATATTTTTCATCGAAGGTGTACACGAAGCAGAAGTCCAGAAGGTCATCCTCGTAGTGCTTTGCCTCCGGCATACGGCGGATACGACCAATGGTCTGGATTTCAAAACTCTCGCTCATGCCTTCACGCAGCTTAACGAGTATTTTTGCGCGAGGGCAGTCCCAGCCAGTGCTGATGGCCTGTTTCATAAGTAGGAACACGGGTGTAGCATCGTTGTCGGTGAGGTTTTCCGGCAGATCACGCTTGTCCTCACTCATCCAAATGCTCACCATACCATTATCGTAGGTGTAACCCATGCTCTCCAGTTTGCGCTCAACGGCACGGATGGTTTCCGGCTGTCCGTTGGGGAACTGAATCAGCACGAGCGGACGGGTCCCTTTGCCGAGTTCTTTGTACCGGGCAGCGATGCTCTTGCGCTTCGCATCGGCAAGGTCGAGCAGAGCATCATAATCGTCTGCGACCTCCATGCCGTCCGTGAGACCCTCGTTGACATAGAGTGCCTTTGTGATAAGGCCCGCTCCGATAACATCAACCTCGTCTATCTCAAAATACTCATAACGCTTATTTTCCACGGCAGTGGCGCTGACACGAATGATATTCCGGGCGGAGAAAGCATCAATAATGCTCTTGGCCTTTGCCGTATTATTGGAATGCTCCTCATCGATAATCACGATGAATTCCGTTCCGGCCCGGTGTGCATCCGCAATGCGGTCAAAAAGGTTTTTGCGCTCACTGTCACGGATGGCGGTGTTGCCTTTTTTCGTTACCAACTCCCAATTGATAAAGGTGGTGCTTTCCGTATCGAATCCCGCCTGCAGTGCATCAAAGAGATTCTGCGTGTGGCGGTGGGGAGCAAATTTGCGCATCTTCTGGCGGCTCTGTTCCTCCAGATCACCCTTACCGGGGCAAAGCCAGATGAAGGCAGTCTGGCTGTTGACTTTCGTGAGATATTCCTCAATGAAGTCAATCAGCATAATGGTCTTGCCGGAGCCTGTAGGCGATTTGATGGTCACAGTCTGCTTGCTACGGCTATCGGATACGATATCGAGCAGCTTAATGACCGCTTTTTCTTGGAAATCGAACAGGTCGATTGCAATGCCGTTTACCATGTTTCGCCTACCTCCTTCAGTTCAAAATTAAAATAGTAATCCGGGATAATATGAATTTCTGTTCCGGCAAGCAGAGCGTTCTGCTCCGTTGTGAACAGTACATTTCGGGACACATACAGAGCCTGTACATCCGGGTAGTCCTCCCAATGGGCCAGAAGCGCATCAGCCTCATCATCGTCCATCACAATGAGATAGCGGCTGCCATCAATCTTCACGCCATGTTCAAGCTGCACCATTTCCGCAATATGCTCCAGAAGTGCATCGGAGAGATACTCCTCATCCTTTGAAACGAAATCGGTGCGATAATATTTTAGGTTAGCGGGAATACCATGCATTTTTTCAAACACAGTAATTCCGTATACATACAAATAAGAATCACTGATTTCAGTAGCAAATTTACTATATGCATCCTTGTATTCTGCTTTGACTGCCTTGATTTCGTCAGGAATATCAGGCTTTCCGAGATCGCTCACCTTGATTTTTCGTTCAAGTAGCATTGTGCGGACACTTTTTTCAAAATCGTATGTGGTAATGACATCTCGGCAACGCTTATAAGTGATTTTTTCGCAAATGTTATTTTGATTATTGGTACAGAGAATAAATTGCCTGTGCCCACCATCTTCGACATTCAATTCCAAAACAGCCTGTGCTGTTGTTCCGCTTCCTGCAAAGAAATCCAAAATAATGCCATTCTTGTTATAATGGTTTTTAATAAGCCGCTTTATCAGCTCTACAGGTTTGGAGTATTCAAATTCATCACCGAGACCGAACTCTGCTAAATCCTTTTTTGCGTTATCATTAGAATACATATTATCGACAAGCCCTATTGAACTTAACGGCTTCGTGCGCTTTGTATACTCAATGTAATAGCCTCCATTCCCATCTTTCTGTATCTTTGCGTTTAGATAGGTTTTTGTGTATATGCGAGCCGATCCATCCGGTTTCCGTTTAATAACTATTATAGCCAAATTCAAAAAGTTTGGGATTCCAGCGCCATGCCCAGTCAGCCCGTCTGTGATTGCCTCGCTGACGCTCTTCCCACAGCGCTTTATCTCCTCCGGGATAAAATGTTTCGCCATCGACTGTAAGAGGGTAATCCAAACTGGCGCTATAGGATAAACTGTCATAATCGAGAGTCTGGTTCAGTTTATATTTACCTCTTTCACCTACCCATTCATCCTCATAGGAAAATGCGGGGTCGATATGTTCCTCCATCACAAAGATATCTTTGTTTTGTTTGGTATATACAAGCACATAATCGTGATTTTTTGAAAACGAACCTGTTGTTTTACCGCTCTTCTTTGTAATACGAGGCATGGCGATAATAAAATTATCTTCTGAAAAGATATCGTCTATAAGATTTTTTAATGCAGCCTGTTCATTATCGTCGATGGAAACAAACATTAAGCCGTCCTCGGAAAGCAACTGATAAGCTATGCGTAATCTTTTCTCCATAAAGGAAAGCCACTTGGAATGTTTGAAAGAGTCTTCTGTTCCTACATAATCATCGTCATACACAAAATCATCCTTGCCGCGATTGTACGGCGGATCGATATAGATAACATCGATACGGCCTTTGTGGGTCTTTTCAAGTAGACGGAGGGAGTGCAGATTATCACCTTCGAGGATAAAATTATAGACCCCACCTGCGGCGGCGGTAATTTCTCTATCCATATCTTCAGTAAATACCGGGATGTTGTCGCGCATCATCACATCCACGGCCTCTTCGTGCTGCTCCCACACTAAACCATACTTCTTGGCATTGAGTTCACTTTCGATTTCACCGAGGGCGATAAGGATATCGTCATCATCACGATGCTCATCCTTGATTTTCTGCAAGAACGCCATCATGCGCTCACGCTTCACTTGGGATAGGTTAGGCATTATCTTTTCCTCCGTTCTTGCCCTCCGGCACAAATTCTATAATCTCATCCATCTTGCAATTCAAGACCCGGCAAATCTTCTCCACCGACTCAAGCGAAATATAGGTATCGTTTCGCAGACGGGTGGAAATGTTTGCACTGTAGCCAGCCTGCTTCTGCAGGTCGGCAATGGTCATATCTTTATCAATCAGCATATGCAGTAACTTCTTATAACTAACAGCCATGTTTCGACCTCCTTGTCCTATACCATCTATTATATCACGCAAAAGTGAAATTTTCAATTACCCACCCAGAAAAACTTTGTAACATTTCTTCTAATTATAATGTATCCGCAATCTGCCGGAGTGCCGTTAAGGTGCTTCGGCTTATTTTTTGCCTTTTTCCGCTCAAAATCACAAACCTTCTCCAGTGTTAAAGCAGAGGGTTGACTTTTCCGGCTTGTAGTAGAGGAAGAAAAAATCTTAAAAAACTTCTCTGGATTTTTTCCAAACGGCATTCTAATCCACAGTGATGGGTGTAGAGAGAAAAAATTCAAAAACCTTCGTCAAAACGGCCCTGTGCTGACCAAGTGCTAACTGAGGAGAAAAAATTTTCAAAACCTTCGTAAATCAGCATCTCTCATCCGCAGTGGTGGGTGTAAAGAAAATTTTTTCAAAAACCTTCGTCAAAACGGCTCCACCATCTCCAAAGGGTAGTGAGGAGAGGAAATCTTAAGTTTTTTCTCAATGCTCCGGAAAACGCCCAAGAGAATCCCCTTAGAAAGATAAGAGGGAAAATTTCAAATTCTTTCGGCCAAAATGTGGATTCCTGTACAGATGGGTCTATGCGGAGAAGAAAAATCACACGGAGGGGGTTCGATTCCTACGGGATTTTCGCTTATAGGCAGAGGGGTTGAATTTCTCGGTAGTGAGTGAAGAGGCTACACCCGCCGGGGTTTGACATTTCTCCCAAGTGAACAGGGGAAGAAATTTCTCCGATTTAGGGGCCAAACGGCAAACTCGTGTCCGGTGGTAAGTGGAAGGGAAATTTTTTAAAGACTCTCAAGTTTTGACTGCTCCCGTGGCTATTAAGCAGAGGGGTTGCATTTCCCGGTAGTAAGTGAAGGGAGAAAATTTCCTCAAAATATTTTCCGCAATTTTTTCCGAAACGCTCCTCTCGTTTCCATTAGGAAGTGTAAGGAGCAACAAACGAAAGGAGGCACACACAGTGCAAGTTCAATTTGAAAAAATACCGCAGTACTTAAAGGACAACGGCCAGTTCTGCAACTGGAGATACGAACTGCGGGACGGCAGCCAAACCAAGGTGCCGTATATGTCCGGCACAAAACGCAAAGCCAATGTGGATGACCCGACCACATTCGTAGCCTTTGATACTGCGGCATCCGCAACAGGCTATGACGGCATCGGCATCCGCGTCTGTGGCAGGATCGTGGGCATCGACCTCGACCATTGCATGGAGGAAGGCAAGCTGCTCCCGTGGGCGCAGGAAATCGTAGACCGCTTCAATGTGACCTACATTGAAATCAGTCCCTCTGGCGAAGGCATTCGCATCTTCGCTTTGCTACCGGACAGCTTTGAGTACGATACCCAGACCTACTACATCAAGAAGGGCAACATCGAGGTCTACATCCCCGGCCACACCAACAGATTCCTCACCGTGACCGGGAACACCATCAACGGCGCAGATGTAGCAGAAACGGCAGAGGCGCTCACATGGCTGCTCGATACCTATATGCAACGCCCTACACCGCCCACACCCGCCGTGGCTGCTCCCGGCGAAAGCTACCTCAGTGATGATGAAGTCATCGTTAAGGCGGCATCCTCCAAAAACGGAGAGAAGTTCACCCGCCTGTGGAATGGAGATATCACCGGGTACAAGAGCCAAAGCGAAGCGGATGCCGCACTGGTTTCCATTCTGGCATTCTGGTGCAGCGGTGATAAGGCGCAGATGGACAGGCTGTTCCGTCAGTCCTGCTTGATGCGTGAAAAATGGGATAGCCTCCGTGGGGTCGACAGCTACGGAAACACCGTCATCAATAAGATGGTGTCCCGTATGACCGACTACTACAAGCCTATCATCCCACGCTCCGCCGCCGAGGACTTCGGTGTGGAGTGGCTGAAGGAACTTGACCCAATGGACTCCTCCAAGTACCCGTGGAACGACATTGGCGCCGGACACATCTTCGCAGACTTCTTCCAAGACCGACTGCGTTATGTGCCGGAGCGGAAGATGTGGTTTCACTATGCGAACGGAGTGTGGCAGCCGGATACGGGCAACCTCTGTGCCATGAAATATTGCATGGATCTTGCCAACCTCATGTACACCTTCGCCCTTGAAATCAAGGATGAGGATAAGCGCAAGTCCTACATGAAATACGCCAGCCGTTGGCAGAGCCACTCCAACCGGGTCAATATCCTCAAGGACGCACAGGTGCATCATCCCATATCCTACGGCAGCTTTGATGCAGATATCTACATCTTCAACTGCAAGAACGGCACCCTTCATATCGACACCGGAGAGTTTACCGAACATCGTAGCACCGACCTTCTCACGAAGAAAAGTCCTGTGGTATATGACCCAATGGCCTATTCCGGGCGCTTTGCCAGCTACATTGACGAAATCATGAGCGGTGATGCCGACAGAGCCAAGTTCCTGCAGAAAATCCTCGGTTACGGCCTTACCGGGGACACCCGCCATGAATGCATGACCATCCTCTACGGAGTCACCACACGCAACGGCAAAGGCACTCTGTGCGAGAGCGTACTGAAGGTGCTTGGGGATTATGGCTGCGCTTCCCGCCCGGAAACCATCGCTATGAAAAGCTACACCAACGGCTCACAGCCGAGCGAGGATGTGGCCCGGCTTGCAGGTGTTCGCTTTGTAAATATCCCGGAGCCGGGAAAAGGCATGGTGCTTGATGCCGCCAAGGTCAAAGCCATGACGGGCAATGATACCCTCAATGCCCGCTACCTCCATGAGAACAGCTTTGACTTTCAGCCGCAGTTCAAAATCTATGTCAACGCCAACTTCCTCCCGGTCATCAACGATATGACCCTGTTCTCCAGTGACCGAATTATCATTATACCCTTCGACAGGCATTTTGATGAACACTCCCGTGACACCACGCTGAAGCGCCGTTTTGCCGAGGAAGATGTCCAGAGCGCCATCCTCAACTGGCTGCTTGAGGGATACCGACTGCTGCAGACCGAGGGACTGTTCCTTCCGAAATCCGTGAAAGATGCCACAGAACGCTATCAGCACGATAGTGACAAGATGGCGCTGTTCTTTGAGGACAGCCTTGTGGCGGACGATACCGCCGAGGTCATGACTGCACGGGTCTATGCCCGGTATAAGGAATGGTGCCAAGAGAACGGCACCTACCCAGAGGGAATGAAAAACTTTAAACAGGGTCTACAGGCTTTTGCCGAGGTAGTCCGCAAGCGCCCCAAGAGGGGTGGAGAAAAAACCACACTGCTCATCGGCTATCGGCTCATCACCGACATCCCGCCGCTGACATAATCACACTGCTTGGGGCAATGTGGCAGATGATTATAGGTTTTTTCTATAGAAAAACAAATCTTGAAATCTACCATAATTACTTGCCACATTGCCCCAAGGCTGAAAGGAGGTGGTGCCTATGATTGTATAGCGCCCTGTGACCCAATAACCAAAATCTACCGAAAGGAGCCAAAAGCAATGAAACACAGATTTTACTACGGCACAAAACCTAAAATCCGTGGGTTTGATCCCGCAGACTTCTCTCATGGCAACTATGAGTGTACCAATCTTTTCAAGAGCAGAAATGACTGCTTGGTCTTGGTCTCTCACCACAAATTCGTTGATATCTGGAAAGTAGAGTACGGTCTTTCTTCCGTGGTCTTCGGCACAAAGGCAGAAGCACTGGCATTCAGCCAAGGTCTCAGTGCCGATGCCGACGGAATGGAGGATTAAGCCATGACCGAAGTCAAGTACTACCCGCTCATCGACTGCGATACAGACGGAACGGAGAAAATGCCTATGTTCCCTGTCACCGACAGTCAATCCATCAAGGCACAGAGCCAACTGTGGTTAGAGGAACTGGTGCCTCACCACTACAGACTCTACGCCAAAACCAAACGCCCGGCCACGGCATTCAGCGTCCGTTGCCCACTCTGCGGTAAAACGATGTGCTGCATCAGCCGGGACATCAACGAAACCAAGCTGGGACTGTATGTATGCAGTACCTGCACCAACGATTAAGGAGGAAAACATTATGACTAACAAGGTTTCCAAGGAATTCTTGCAGGAGCATTTCCGCAAGCACGATTCCATCACTCTCTACCGACAGGACGGCACTACTGTCACCTTCACCAAGCAGTACAACATCATCATGCACGGCGGCTATAGCAAGTTCACCTTCAAGGATTATGACGAACTTATGGAATTCTACCGCAAGCGCCATCTGTGCTTGAAGCCTGTCATCTCGGTCTAACACCACGGCGCGTGCCCCATACCCGTGGAGGGGCGGGTCAAATCTCTACACCTTTTTGCTCGGACAACGGGCGTGGGGTCTCACGCACAAAATCGCGTATTCAAAGGGGTAATTAACCCTAATTCAAACATTATGGAGGTATTTCTTATGAAAACGACCAAGGCATACATCGAAAAACACATTAACAAGCACGGCACCATCACCGTGTACTCCCCGGAGAACATCTCTCTGGAAATCCACAAGGAGCCTTATATCACTCGTGCCGACAGAGGCACCGTGGTATTCGAGATGGACTGCAAAGACCTTGCAGATTACTGCGACAAGATGGGGCTGTATCTGGCCCCTTCCAAGAACATTTAATAGGAGGAACACATTATGAAGAATTATTCTGAGATGCTGCCCCACATCACCGGCAGCGACTACGAAACTCATTTCTGGGACGCTCTCCGTGGCAAGCAGGGCTATAAGGAGCAGGTTTCCAAGGGCGTGGATAATCGCTCCGGCGCTCTCACCCTCAATCCCAAGGGCCAGAGCAGATATATGGCTGCACTGGAAAAGGAAGGTCTGTTCCGCAGCCTTGCTACCGACATCCGTGCCTACAACTACAATTACAACATCAAGACCGCAAACGGCAATGATGTGGCGGCATGGGTTGAGGAAGGCGGCACCATCCCCATTGCTGACGGCATGGGAGATTTCAACGATATCGCCCTCAAAATCCACAAGCTGGTGGTATTCCTGAAATTGGAGGAGGCATTCGTTAAGGACGCTACCTTCAAGATTGAGGACTACCTCGTTTCCCGTCTGGCCAAGAACTTTGGCAGAGCCGAGGATAACGGCTTCATCAACGGCACCGGAGAGAATATGCCCACGGGCATCCTCGCTGCGTCCGGCGGTGCAGAGGTCGGTGTTACCACTAATGCCATCACCTACGAGGATGTGGTCAAGCTGTTCTTCTCTGTCAAGCCGGAGTACCGCAGAAACGGCGTGTGGCTCATGAATGATGAGACTGCGCTGGCACTCCGCACCCTCAAGGATGACGGCGGCAATTACATCTGGAATCACGCCAACGATACCATCCTCGGCAAGAAGGTCTGCATTTCCGAGTTCATGCCTTCTGCCGGAACCGGGGCTAAGCCTATCGCCTTCGGTGACTTCTCCTACTACTGGATCGTGGACCGCCGTCCTCTCAGCATCCGTACCCTCACCGAGCAGTATGCTCTGGAGGACTGCATCGGCTATCTGGCATACGAGTTCCTTGACGGAAAACTTGTCCGTCCCGAAGCCATCAAGGTCATGGAGATGACCGCCTAATTTACCGGGAGGCCCCTGTGGGTAGCGTTCTGCAGGGGCTATTCCCCTTAAAACTTATGCGAAAATGCACACCAAGCCCCACGCCGTTTTCCGCTTTGGAAAGCACCCAAGATTTCACCCGCCCTATAGGGCAGAAAGGAGTCCGCCATGAAGAATATACCAGACAACACAACTGTCTCCGTCCGTGAAAAGCAGATCGGCGATACCCTGTGTATCATCGAGACCGCTGTCAGCGCCACTGCCAAAGAGACTGTGAAAGCCAAGATAAAAAGGCTCATTGCGGATGCCGCTGAATCCGCTCCTGCGCCCAAAACGGCAGCATAGCCGTTATCAAAAATGTAAGAATTTATATTACCAAATACCCTTGACTTCTTCGCAATATTACGGGAATATATAGTACCGCTCGAAGAGTGTCGGAAAGGAGGACAAAATGAATAACAGACACTCTTCAACTATTGCAACGGATAAAATCACGGCGCTGTATTGCCGCCTTTCTCGTGACGATGAACTGCAAGGCGATAGCAATTCCATACTGAATCAAAAGGCTATCCTCCAAAAGTTCGCCGCCGACAATGGTCTCGGTAATACCCAGTATTTCGTTGACGATGGGTACTCCGGGACTAACTTCGACAGACCGGATTGGCAGCGCCTTATGGCCCTTGTGGACGAAGGTAAGGTCGGTACAATCATCGTAAAGGATATGAGCCGCCTTGGGCGTGATTATCTCAAGGTCGGTATGTACACAGAGATGATTTTCCCCAATGCCGACATCCGCTTTATTGCCATCAACAACGGTGTGGACAGCGCCAATCAGCAAGACAGCGATTTTACTCCGTTCATCAATATTTTCAACGAATTCTATGCCAAGGACACAAGCAAGAAGATCCGTGCGGTGTTCAAGGCCAAGGGTGAGTCCGGCAAGCCTTTATGCACCAATGTGCCTTATGGGTACAAAAAAGACCCGGACGATAAGCACCATTGGCTTGTGGACAAGGATGCCGCCAAGGTAGTCAGGGAAATCTTCAAATTGTGTATGGACGGATACGGCCCCACACAGATTGCGAAACTGCTGACCGAAAGACGGATAGAAAATCCCACGTCTCACGCAAAGCGGAACGGCTTGAATCCTCCCGTGCGACAGTTCTACGATGACCCATACCTTTGGAGGGATACCACAGTCACGCACATCCTGTCCAGAATGGAGTATATAGGGCATACGGTCAATTTCAAGACCTACCGCAAGTCCTATAAAAACAAAAAGCAGATGCACAATGACCCATCGCAGTGGCAGATTTTCAAGAATACCCATGAGGCTATCATTGACGAGGCGGTGTTCGAAATCGTGCAGAAAATCCGTGATGGCAGACGCAGGGTCACACCTTTGGGTGAGATGCCGATCCTTTCCGGTATGCTGTTCTGCGCCGATTGCGGTGCGAAACTGTACCAAGTCCGTGGGCGTGGCTGGGAACACAGCAAGGAATATTTCGTGTGCGCCACCTACCGCAAAATCAAGGGTGGCTGCAGTTCCCACCAAATCCGCAATGTGGTTATCGAGGAGGCACTCCTTGATGACATCCGCCGGATTACCGCTTTTGCCAGAGAGCATGAGGATGAGTTCCTGCAAATGGTCACCCAAAAGACCAAATCGGCTCTGGACAGGAGCCTGCGTGAGAACAAGCGTGAATTGGAACAAGCCACACAGCGCATCCGCAAACTGGACGAAATCATCCAGCGGCTCTACGAGGACAACATCGAAGGCAAAATCAGCGATGAGCGTTTTGCCAAGATGACCGCCAACTATGAAGCCGAGCAGCACACCCTTGAACAGCGAGTAGCGGAGTTACGGGCATCCATTGCCACGGAAAAGGAAAGCGCCCTCAACGCAGACCACTTCCTCACATTGGTACGCAAATATACGGAAATTCCGGAATTGACCGCAGAAATCATCCGTGAGTTCGTGGAACGAGTCTATGTGTATAAGGCTGAAAAGGTTGATGGCAAGCGTGTGCAACGCATCAAAATCATTTATAACTGCATCGGTGAGTTCGCTTTGCCGGATGCTACCACAAACGAAAAAACGGCATAGCCGCTATCAAAACAACTATGCCGAATTTATCAGAGATTACAAATCCCTATGCCCACCCGCTAAACGCGGGCTTTTTTATGGCGCTTGCAGTTGTGATCGCGCCGTTCCTTTCCGTGCCGCTGCTCAAAGAAAAGCTGGATTTGCGCCAGATACTGCCCGTATTTATCGTAGTGGCAGGCATGTATTTCATCTGCGGCGGCTCGTTTTCCTCCTTTGGGCGGGGAGAACTGCTCGCCCTGTTGTCCTCCCTTTCCACCTCCTTTATGCTGACGCTGAGCGGTAAGTTTTTGAAGGATGTGGATGCGATTGTGCTTTGCACGATCCAGTGTGCGGTGTGCTTCCTCTGCTGTCTTGCCGCCGCCTTCCTGCTCGAGGGCATGCCTGTGTTTTCCGCAATTGGCCCTGCCGGCTGGTGGCTGGTGCTGTATCTTGCGCTCGGCTGTACGTTCCTTGCTTACCTGTTCCAAAACATTGCGCTCATGCACGTGTCGCCCGCTTTCGGCGCGCTCACCTGGTGCACAGAGCCGCTGTTCACGGCCGTTGCGGCGTATTTTATCCTGAACGAACGGATGGATTTTACCGCATGCTGCGGCGCAGGCCTGATCCTCGCCGGAATCGTGTTTGCTTCGGTGCTTGAGTTGAAAAAAGCAAAGCAGCCAAGCAGCTCTGACCCGGTGCAGCAGCGTTAAAATAATATAGAATAAAACTTGATTGGGGGTACTATGAAATGAAACGTTTTGTACTTTGTTTACTCGCATTGCTTCTTTCGGTGTGCGCGTTTGCCTGCGCGCCTGCGGAGCCGGCTGCAACGCCCACCGCGGAACCGACGCTTGCGCCCACGCCCGAACCCACGCCGGAAGCGACTGTCGCACCTACGCCCGAGCCCACACCGGAACCCACGCCCGAGCCGACTGCTGCGGCTACAAGCTTCCAGTTCCAGTATACGCCGCCGGAAGGATTTTTCGCGGACAGCAACAATGAAACGCTGTATTATGCGCCGAACTATCCCACGGATTCTTCCAACATCAACATGCTCGTTGCCGCTTCGGATACCGCCCTTGCAATGAAACTGTACACCAGCGACATGCTGAAGATGACGTTGGACCAATCCCTGAGCGATGCGTTTAACACCACCGTAGCCATTGAGTTCGATCAGTTTGAGTACACGGAAGTTGCCGGCCAGCCGGCGCTGCATATGGTCTTCCATTATACCGTGTCTGAAATCGACATCGTTACCGCACAGTACGTGATCAATGCCGGAGATTCCTCCTGCACACTCGCGCTCGCGCAGATGCCGGGAAGCGAATGGCTGGATGCGTTTGATGCGAGCGTTGCCGCGCTCGCGATCGTTCCGGCAGAATAAATAAGCAAAGCGATTCAGCAAAGGGGGACGCCCAGCCGGGCGTCCCCCTGATTTTATCCCCGCGCTTTGAGCGCTGCAGCCACAAGGCCTGTGAACAGCGGATGCGGGCTGTCCGGCCGGGATTGAAATTCCGGGTGGAACTGCACGCCGATATAGAATGGGTGGTCTGGAAGCTCAACGATCTCCACCAGGTCGCGCAGCTCGTTGCGGCCGGAAAGCACCATGCCCGCCTTCACGAAGTCGCCGCGGAAGGCGTTGTTGAACTCGTAGCGGTGGCGGTGCCGTTCGCGAATCGTTTCTTTTCCATACAGCCGCGCGGCGAGCGTATTGGGCTGGATCGTGCAGTCATACCCACCGAGGCGCAGCGTGCCGCCGATCTTCATAGCGCCGCTTTGCGCATCCAGGTTTTGCAGCTGATCCGGCATCAGGTCGATCACAGGATGTTTCGTATCCGGATCAACCTCCGAAGAATGCGCATCCACATATCCCAATACGTTGCGCGCAAATTCCACCACCGCCATTTGCATGCCGAGGCAAATTCCAAGCATCGGCACGCCGTTTTCCCGCGCATACCGCACTGCGGCAATTTTTCCCGCGAGCCCGCGCGTGCCAAAGCCGCCCGGGATGAGCACGCCGTCCGCATCCGCGAGAAGCGTTGCGGCGTTTCCGTCCGTCACATCCTCTGCCGCAACCATTCCAATCTCCACGCGCGCATCATTTGCAATTCCGGCATGCTTTAATGACTCCACAATACTCAGGTAAGCATCCTGTAATTGAATGTATTTCCCCACAATTGCAATTTTACATTTTTTGTTCGGGAACTGTTCCCTGCGCACCATCTCCCGCCATGCATCAAGCTTCGCTTCACGCTGCGCAAGGCAAAGTTTTTTGCACACAGCGCGGCACAGCCCTTCTTCCTCCAGCATGAGCGGCACGGAATACAGCGAAGGCGCGTTGAGGTTCTCAATCACGCAATCCGCATCCACATTGCAAAAGCGTGCAATCTTCCCGCGCAGATCGGGTCCAACGGGCATTTCGCTGCGGCAGACGAGAATATCCGGCTGGATGCCGATGGAAAGCAGCTCCTTCACGCTGTGCTGCGTTGGTTTGGATTTGAGTTCTCCCGCCGCGTGCAGATATGGAATCAGCGTTACATGGATAAACGTGCTGTTTTCCGGGCCCACACTCCAGCGAATTTGGCGGATGGCCTCAAGGAACGGCTGGCCCTCGATGTCGCCCACCGTGCCGCCGATCTCCACAATCAGCACATCCGGATTCGTGCGCGCAGCCGCACGCATCACGCGCGCCTGAATTTCATCCGTGATGTGCGGGATGATCTGCACCGTGCCGCCGTTATAGCCGCCTGCGCGCTCACGTTCGATGACCGTCTGGTAAATCTGGCCGGAAGTTGCGTTGTTGTCCCGGGAAAGCTTTTCATCGATGAACCGCTCGTAATGGCCGATGTCCAGATCGGTCTCCGCTCCGTCATCCGTCACATACACTTCGCCATGCTGGTACGGGTTCATTGTACCGGGGTCCACATTCAGATAAGGATCCAGTTTGCAGACGGAGACGCTATATCCCCTGCACTTGAGCAAGCGGCCAAGCGCCGCCGCAGTGATGCCCTTGCCAAGGGATGAGACCACGCCGCCGGTGATGAATACGAATTTCGTTGCCATATGTTCCTCCCGATCCTTACAAAATAAATTTTGAAAAACAAAAAGCGAGTGGCTCAAAGGAGTCGCTCGCCGTTTTCTAAAACAGGGTGCCCTTATAATTATATCGCAAAGCGTTTGTCAAATGCAAGAGGGAAATTCCCGAAGTTTTGTTTAATATTTCCAGGCAATCTCCGTCTCTGCATTGTAACCGTCCACACGCGCACTTTCTTCCCCGGTGCCCGTGATTTGATATACGCCGTCCGTCACTACACGCTCGTGGCCGAACTGATCCTCTACCACGGCTGCAACACAGAAGAAATCCCCATCCTGCAGGGCGACTTCACACTCCGGGAATGTAAAAAGCAAATCTTCCTCGCCCATGGCAGGCATAGCGACCGATGTTGCGTTGCCGTCCGCATCCACGCCCGTAATGGGCTGCGGGTTGCCGTCATCCGGCTCTGCCCAGGCAGCAAGCGCTCCGTTCACGAAAAATCCTACGCGGACGCGCGCAACGCGCGGCACCTCCGGCACAAAGTTCCACAGCTTTTCCGGCCCCCAGGAATGGACGAATACATTTTCGCGCGCAAGGGAGAACGGAACGCCCGGCACAGCATCCCTGCCCAGCATGAAACTGGTCACGGAAATTTCGGGCAGCACGTTTTGGTAAATATAATCGTAAGAATCCAGCACCTGTGTTTCCCGCACGCCGCCGCGCATGAAGGCCGCGCTGACCGTGATGACGGAATTTTCCGTAAGCGGGCAGGTGATGCGGCCGGAAAAGCGTGCATTTGCGCCCTCGATCCCTTCTGCGCTGTGCGTTTCGCCGCTGTCGGATTCCGCCAGGAATTCCACCGTCATGCCGGCTTCATACGTTTTGGGCACGGCATATACATCGAACGAAACCGTCATTTCCTTTGCATTCACCTCGGCAACCGATGTGCCAAAATCCGCCGTAAGCGCATTTTGCTCGTTCAGGATGTTTTCCACCTGATAGGCGATTCCACTGATCTGCCGGTTGACGCTATCCGTTACGTTATTGATGGAATGGCTCAGGTTGGTGTAGTTGTTGTCCAGACGTTCCAGGCGGGAAAACAGGCTGATGATGCCGTATAGCAGCAAGCCCACGCAGAAAGCGCCTGCAAGGATCGCTTTTTTCCCGGGTTTTTTCTTCTCCGCCGCCTTCTGCGCATCTTCCCTTCTGGCCTGTTCCTGCCGAAGCGTTTCTTCCCGCAGCGCATCCGTATAGCGCGCGGCGATTTCCTCCACCATGCGCAACTGCGCCTCGCTCAACTCGCTTTCCTGCCGTGTTTTGCCCGGTTCCGTTCCCTCCGCAGGCGTTTCCTCCTCCACGCCAAGCAGCGCGCCCACGGACACGCCGAACAGGCGGCTCATGGCCACAAGCTTTTCAATTTCGGGCAAAGCGCCGTCGCTCTCCCATTTGGAGATAGATTGGCGCGTTACGCCGAGCGCTTCTCCCAACGCTTCCTGCGAAAGGTTATTTTGCCTGCGCAGTTCTGCAATGCGTTGTCCAATGGTCATATTCCATCAACTCCTTCCGGGCGAGTATAGCCGATGGGCGGGAAAACGCGCCACCAACCACCGGCTTCTTTTTGTCAACCGCCGGTTGCGGCGGCAGCGGATGCGGGAATTCTCGGGCATATCGGGTTCTTTTCAAAAGGAGACAACGCAGCCCCAATGCTTCCCTTTAAAAAGAGGCGGAACAGCGTTTACCGAAGGTCCGCCCACTGGCGAACGACAGAAAATTCCCCATCCGAAAAGCAGAGCTGCGTGTGGCACATTGCAACGCCTGCGATGTGCATTGCACTGGAATAAACATATTGATCCAAAACGACATCGTACCTTCCCGCTTCCTCTTCATAAACCCAGGATACCAGGCAAATGGGATCCGTTTCAAGGGTGGTGTTCGCAATAATTTCGCTCCCGTTCTCCGCGAGCACCCCTTCCTGCACCAGGCCGGTAACGCTTTCAATCGAAACGCTTGCCCCATCCGCTCCGATGCTGCCGGTAAACTGCTGCATGGGCAGCGATTCTAAAAAGAGTTCATATTTCCCATCCTGCAGGCGGTAAACTGTAGTATAAATCGCGCCCGCACCGCCGTTGAATCCCATGTTTGAGCTGAAGATCCAGGTATATGCCCCATCGCCGAAATCAAGCCCCAGCACGCTCCCCCTGCCGAAAGCACACGGCATCGTGCAGGTAAATTCCTCACAGCCCGCAGCTTTCACCGTGAACGTAACCTCCATCTCGCCTGAAAATGTGATGGAATCCGAAACGCCGTCCCCATCAAAGTCCGCCTCAATGCGGTCGCCGTCACACAGGTTGTATTCCACCACCGGCAGCAGCGGCTCCGGAGTAGGCTCGGGCGTGGGCGCAGGGGTGGGAGCAGGCGTAGGGGCCGCCGTGGGAACAACGTTTTCCGCAGGCTGTGCGCATCCACACACAAGCAGCGCGCACAGCGCCGCACAGAAGAACGTCTTAAACCGTTTCATAAATACAGACCTCCGTAGTTTCATATGCTTCCGCCATTATACTGCGCCTTTCCCACTGCGCGCAAGGCGGTTACCAGGTTTGACGCACGTTACCATTTATGCTATATTATGAGGCAATACTTCTTTCAGGAGGGCAGGCTTTATGGATCATAAGCCGGGGCTGTTGAGCCGCAAATGGGTGCGCGTGCTGCTGTATGCCGTAAGCGCGCTTTTGCTTGCATGCGGTGTGTTTTTGCTTGTACGGGAGCACGTCCTGTTGCCAGACCCGGATTTTGTGATGCCCGAAACGCCTGCGCCCACGCCGGAGCCTACCCCGGAGCCCACGCCCGTGCCGGGTGAAACGCCTGTGCCGACGCCCTCTCCCACGCCGTATGTGCGGCCGGTTCCGGTGCGCATCTCCTTTGTGGAAGCAAAGCAAAGCTGCGAAGTATTCCCCGGCGGCGTGTTGGAAAACGGCCAGATGGAGGTCATCGACCGCGCGGATGCTGCCACTTGGCTTGAAAATGTTTCCGGTTCGCTGCGCCCCGCTCCGGGTGAGGAGGGCAATGCAATCATCGCCGGGCACAAGAGCAAGGACGGCGTGGCCGGCACCTTCAAGGTGCTTTGGGATGCCAAAGCGGGCGATGCGGTTGTGATTGATTACGAGGACGGCACGCAGGGCTGGTTTTATATCGACAGCATTGACCGCTATCCTTATCAGGAGGTTCCCGCCTCCGTGATGAGCGCCAATGCAGAATCGCCGCAGCTTACGCTCATCACCTGCATCGGTGAATGGGATAGTTCGGGCGGCACCTCCTCCGAACGGCTCGTGGCAGTATGTAAGCCGGGGCTTCCTGCCTGAGCCATGCAATACAGTGCATATAAAATGGCTCCCGCCAAAAAGCGGGAGCCATTTTTCGTATTCAATTGCCTTTATGCCACAACGATGTTCACGATGTTCTTGACCGCGATCACCTTGCGCACGGTTTTCCCCTCAATCCAGGGCTGTACTTCCGGCGCCGCAAGCACCTGCGCCTCAGTCTCCTCCTTGGAAAGGCCGGCGGGCACGGTCACGCGGGCGCGCACCTTACCGTTCACCTGCACGCCGAGTTCAACGGTGGAAGCCATGAGCGCGGCTTCATCCCACTTCGGCCAGGCGGAAGCATACAGCGGCGTTTCATAGCCCAGCAGCTCGTTGAGTTCCTCCGTAATGTGCGGCGCAACGGGGTTGAGGAGCGTGAGCAGCGTGTGGAACTCTTCTTTTGTGATATCGCCCTTGGCGTACACATCGTTGACAAAGCTCATCATCGCAGCGATGGCGGTGTTATACTTCATCGCCTCGTAATCCTCGCTGACCTTCTTGATCATGCCGTGCAAAGACGCCTTAAGGTCATCCCGCACGCCGGATTCGGCGGAAAGCATATCCTGCAAGCGCCATACGCGGTCGAGGAAGCGGCGGCATCCGCGCGCGGAGGTCGTGCTCCAGGGCTTGGGTTGGTCGAACGCGCCCATGAACATTTCATACAGGCGGAAGGAATCCGCGCCCATTTCGGCCACGATGTCATCCGGATTGATGACATTGCCGCGGGACTTGGACATTTTCTCGCCATTCTCGCCAAGGATCATGCCGTGGCTCGTGCGCTTCTGATACGGTTCGGGCGTGGGCACAAGGCCAATGTCATACAGGAACTTGTGCCAGAAGCGGGAATACAGCACGTGCAGCGTGGTGTGTTCCATGCCGCCGTTGTACCAATCCACAGGCATCCAGTAATCGAGCGCCTCCCGGCTTGCAAATTCCTTGTCGTTATGTGGGTCGCAATAGCGCAGGAAGTACCAGCTGGAACCCGCCCAGTTGGGCATGGTATCCGTTTCGCGCTCGGCCGGGCCGCCGCACTTGGGGCAGGTTGTGTGAATCCACTCCTTTGCGCGGGAAAGCGCAGAAGATCCGTCGTCCGAGGGCGTGTAGTCATCAATCTCCGGCAACACGAGCGGCAGCTCGCTTTCCGGCAGCGGCACCCAGCCGCACTTCTCACAGTATACGAGCGGGATGGGTTCGCCCCAGTAACGCTGGCGGCTGAACACCCAGTCGCGCAGCTTGTAATTCACCTTGCGCGCGCCGATGCCCTGCTCCTCCAGCCAAGCGATCATCTTCTCCTTGGCCTGCTCCACCTCAAGGCCGTTCAGGAACCCGGAGTTGACCATCCTGCCGGTTTCGCAATCGGTAAACGCTTCCTTTTCCACATCGCCGCCTGCAACGACCTCGATAATCGGCAGGTTAAACACTTTTGCAAACTCATAGTCGCGCGTATCGTGTGCCGGCACGGCCATGATCGCGCCCGTGCCGTAAGTCATGAGCACATAATCGGAAATCCAGACCGGGATTTCTCTGCCCGTGGCCGGGTTGACGGCATTGAGTCCCTTGAGCGGCACGCCTGTCTTTTCCTTGGTCAGCTCGCTGCGCTCAAAATCGCTCTTGCGCGCGGCTGTCTCACGGTAGGCCTGCACTTCCGCCCAGTTTTCAATGCGGTCCCGATATTTTTCAATATACGGATGCTCCGGCGACATAACCATGTACGTTGCGCCGAAAAGCGTATCGCAGCGGGTGGTGAACACGCGCAGTTTGTCTTCCGTGCCGGCGAGCGCAAAATCAACCTCCGCACCTTCGCTCCTGCCGATCCAGTTGCGCTGCTGCGTTTTTACGCGCTCGATGAAATCCACTGTGTCAAGATCGTCGATCAGGCGCTGGGCATAGGCCGTGATGCGCAGCATCCACTGGCTGCGCACCTTCTGCACAACCTCGCCGCCGCAGCGTTCGCAATGCCCGTCCACAACTTCCTCGTTTGCAAGGCCGACCTTGCAGGAGGTGCAGAAGTTGATCGGGATCTCCGCCTTATAGGCAAGGCCGTGCTCAAAGAGCTTCAGGAAGATCCACTGGGTCCATTTATAATAGTTGGGGTCGGTGGTGTTCACCTCGCGCGACCAGTCAAACGAGAAGCCGAGCCGCTTCAGCTGGCCGCGGAAGCGGGCGATGTTCTGCTCCGTGACTTTTGCAGGGTGAATGCCCGTTTTGATGGCGTAATTCTCCGTGGGCAGGCCAAACGCGTCATAGCCCATCGGGAAGAGGACGTTATAGCCCTCCATACGGCGCTTGCGGCAGATGATGTCGATTGCCGTGTTGCTCAGCGGGTGGCCGACGTGCAACCCCTGCCCGGAAGGATACGGAAACTCGATGAGGCCGTAAAACTTCGGCTTGGAATGATCCTCGCTTGCCTCAAAGCAGCGCGCTTCCTCCCATTTCTTTTGCCATTTCGCCTCCACGGCGTCATGGTCATACCGTTGTGACATACGTTGCTTCCTCCAATTAATCTTCACTTTTCATAAAATAAAAAGCCGCCTCTTGCATTCAAGAGACGGCCATTGACCGCGGTACCACTCCCGTTGGCGCAGGTGCGCCCACTCATGCCCCGTAACGCAGGGATGCGCCGCGCCTACTCTTCGTTTCAGCGTCAGAGGCTCCGCGGCGAGCTTCGGGATTCCGCCCCGCTGCCTTACACCGCCCGGCAGCTCTCTTTTGGTGGCTCGTTCCCTACTGTTCCGCTTCTTCGCCCAAGTTCCGATACTGCAAGGATTATAGCGGAAGTGCGGGGGAAAGTCAAGGGAAAGGGCTGTTTATTCTTGCTCTGCGGCCGAGCCGCCCTCCGCCTCCCGCGTTTTATTCTTTTTCTTTTTGCGCAGCAGCACGAGCGCACGCACCGCGAATACCGCGCTGCACAGGGCGCATCCGAACGTGACGGTGCGCATATCCCAATCAAAAAACATCGCAAGCACATTCAGGATGGCAGCCGCCACGCTGAAAATCAGCGCGCCCCAAATACATTGGGTTGGCGTGGTTTCTTCGGCGGTTTCTCGGATATTCTTTTCATGCATTTCATCCATTTCGCTGCACCTCCGTTGAATTTATGCGTTTGTTTTTCTTCATTTGATATTTCTTGAAGCAAAGGATTGTAATTAAAGGTTACCATATTATCCGGCGCGGCGTCAAACGCTATCTTTCCCCTCTCGGCTTACAGGAACGCATATCGTTTGAAACGTATCCCCATTGCACCCGCCCGCGCACAGTGCTATAATACCGCTCGTGTGCGTTTTTTGCACGGGAGGCGATTGGTATGGACCTTGTGGCTGCTGTTTCCCCAATGACCTGCGCGGCGCTTGTCGCCGTTGTGCTCGTGAAGCCCTCGGTGCGGGTCAAAGGGCACAACGTGAATATCTTCTGGGTTGTTCCGTTTCTCGGCGCTGCCGTTCTGATGCTTTGCGGTACGATCTCCCCGCGGGAGGTATTTGCAGGGCTTACCGCGCAAAGCAGCATCAACCCGCTTAAAATTCTCGTGCTGTTCCTTTCGATGACATTGATCTCCATCTTTTTGGATTGCGCAGGATTCTTCCGCCATTTGGCCATCGCCGTGTTGCAGCGCCAAAATGCAAACCAACTGCGGCTGTTCGTGCTGCTCTATGCGCTTGTATCCGTGCTGACGGTATTTACCTCCAACGACATCATCGTGCTCACGTTTACACCGTTCATCTGCTATTTCGCGCGGGATGCCAAAATTGACCCCATCCCTTACCTTATATGCGAATTTGTCGCTGCAAACACCTGGAGCATGGCGCTCATGATCGGCAACCCCACGAACATCTACCTTGCGACGGCGGCAAACGTTTCCTTCCTCGGATACACTGCCGTGATGCTGCTGCCCACGCTGTTTGCGGGCTTCGCCTCCTTCGGCATGCTGTACCTGCTGTTCCGCAGAAAGCTGCGCAGCGGGCTTTCCCACTCCGCTTTGGAAAAAGCGCCGGAGGATCCCGTGCTCGTGCGGCTCGGGATCGTACATCTTGCGCTGTGCATCGTGCTGCTGGTTTTTTCTTCTTATTTAGACCTGCCGATGTGGCTCATCTGCTTCGCGTTCTTTTGCAGCCTGTTCCTGCTCTCGGGAGCCTACCTGCTGCGCCGCGGGCGCGGGCTTTCGTTGCTGCGCGATGCAATTCACGCCGCGCCGTGGGAGATCGTCCCCTTCATTCTTTCCATGTTCGTGCTGGTGCTTGCGCTCGATAAGTATGGCTTCACCCGCAGCATCGGCGCCTTCCTCGGTAGCGCGCACCCGGTTGCAAGCTATGGCGTGTCCTCCTTCCTTGCGGCAAACCTCATCAACAACATCCCCATGAGCGTGCTGTTCTCTTCGGTCGTTTCCGATCTGCCAAGCTCGGCGCACACCGCTGCGCTTTATGCTTCCGTGATCGGCTCCAACCTCGGCGCATTTTTCACGCCCCTCGGCGCGCTCGCGGGCATCATGTGGACAGGGATGCTCAAGAACCATGGTGTGAAGCTCGGCTTCGGCCGCTTCCTCCGCTATGGTGCTGCCGTTTCCATTCCGGCACTCGCTGCGGCGCTTTTCGGCCTTGCGCTGGTGATCTGAACAGAATGACGCCAAAACATAACAGCCTTCCGGTTTTTGCCGGAAGGCTGTATTTTTGGTTTATACGACCCGATTCTGCGGCTTGCCTGCACACCAGGCCGCAAGGTTTTCCGCGCAATAGCGGATCACGCGCTCCCGCGTTTCGCGCGGCGCCCAGCCCACATGCGGCGTGGCGACACAGCGCGGATGCGTAGCAAGCGGGTGATCTTTCCCGCAGGGCTCGGGCGTAAATACGTCCGCGCCAACGGCATAAAGCTTGCCGGAATTGAGCGCGCGCACCACAGCCGCGTCATCCAAGATCGCACCGCGCGCCGTATTGATCAGGATCGCACCGTCCCGCATCCTTGCAATGGCCGCTTCGCCGATCATGCCGCGGCTTTCATCGTTCAGCGGGCAATGAATGCTGATGACGTCTGAACCTGCGTACAGTTCCTCCAATGAAACGAAATGCAGATGCTCGTTTTCAAGCGCCGCATCCGGGTGCCGCCGGTATGCAAGCACCTGCATGCCGAGCGCCTGCGCGATCCGCGCCATGTTTCCGCCGATGTCCCCAAGGCCGATGATGCCGATGGTCTTTCCCGCAAGCTCCATATGCGGGATCGCGGTCAACGCGCGGTCTGCCGTCTCCACCCAGCCGCATGTTTTCACGTAATGGTCGAACAGAGCCGTATTGCAGGCAATTTGCAGCAGCAGCGCCGCCGCCATCTGTGCCACGGCGTGCGTGCTGTATGCCGGAACGTTGCACACGGCAATTCCCCGTTCCTTTGCCGCTGCAATGTCAATCATGTTAAAGCCGGTTGCAAACGTGTTGATGAACCGCAAATCCGGGCAGGCATCCATCGCCGCCGCACCGATGTTGCAGCGGTTGACAAACACCGCTTCAGCGTTGCCGATATGGTCGGTCAGTTCCTGGGGTTCCGTGCTTTCGTACAGCACGAATTCGCCCTGCCCTGCAATTGGCTCCCAGGAAATGTCCCCGGGGTTGACGAGAAATCCATCCAGCACTGCAATCTTCATCCGTATATGCTCCATTCTTTGTTTTGGGGTATTGTAACACATTTCATCCCTGCTGTCGCGCGCCATCTGCCAACGCTTCCGTTTCCTGTTCGGTCAGCCGTACCAACACATGCGGCGGCATGACCGACCGCGTGCGCAGGATGGAATATCGACTGAAGTAATTCCAGTACAATGTGAAAGACAGCCTTACATAAAAGGCTCCCTTTTGAGGGAGCCTCTGCCTGTTGAAATTCTTATCCGATTGCCAGTTATTTATCCGCCTGCGCCATGTACTGGATCAAATCCAACACCTTGCAGGAATAGCCCCACTCGTTGTCATACCAAGCAATGAGCTTTACAAAGTTGCTGTCCAGCATGATGCCCGCTTTCTCATCAAAAATGCAGGTATGGCTTTCACCGCGCATGTCGGAGGAGACGACTTCATCCTTTGTAAAGGTCACAATACCCTTCATCGTTGTGCGGGAGGCTTCCTCCACGGCGGCACAGATGGCTTCATAGGTCGTGTGGGTGCAAAGGCGTGCCGTTAAGTCAGCAACGGAAACATCGTTCGTCGGTACGCGGAAGCTCATGCCCGTAAGCTTGCCCTTGAGGCTCGGCATCACGAGCGCACAGGCCTTCGCCGCGCCAGTTGTGGAGGGAATGATGTTGTTGAACACAGAGCGGCCGGTGCGGTAGTCGCGCCCCGCGCGCGCATCCACCGGTTTCTGCTTGGATGTGGCGGAATGGATGGTTGTCATCAGCCCTTGCTCAATGCCGAAAGCGTCATGAATGATCTTTGCAAGCGGCGCAAGGCAGTTGGTCGTGCAGCTTGCGTTGGAAACCACGTTATGCTTCGGGTCGTATTCGGTGTGGTTCACGCCCATCACATAGGTCGGCGTTTCGGTATCCTTCGCCGGTGCGGAAAGAACGACCTTCTTCGCGCCATGCACAAGGTGGCCGGAGGCAAGCTCCGTGGTGTTGAATTGGCCGGTGGATTCCACGATGTATTCCGCACCGCAGGCGTCCCAGGGGATGTCCGCAACATTGCTTTCACCAAACACAGCCACCTCATGCCCGTTGATGCGGATGCCATTCCCGCTTTCTTCGATTTCGCCCGGGAACCGCCCGAAAACGGAATCATACTTCATCAGGTAGACCATGTAATCCAGATCTGCCTTGCGCAGATTGATCCCACAAAGTTCAATTTCATCCGGCCGCTCCGCCGCGATGCGCAAAACCGTTCTCCCGATGCGGCCAAATCCGTTGATGCCAACCTTGACAGCCATGCCTGCATATCCTCCCGATTGACTTATATTTTTCATAGTTCAGGAGGATATCCTATCCTCCTCAAGTCGGGATTATAGCATAATAAATGCTTATGTCAACACCGTTTTCTAAAATTATCGCTTATGATATTTTTTTAACACAGCCATTTGGGTGGAATTCTGTTTGTGCAATGCATAACAAAAAGCGGGAGCTTGCAAGCTGCAGGCTCCCGCATGTTTCTGCCCAAAGTGTATAATAATTCGTTTCTCCGCTGTTACTCCGCATCCACCTTTGCCATATGGGCAATGAGGTCAAGCACCTTGTTGGAATAGCCCCATTCGTTGTCATACCAGGCGACGAGCTTTACAAAATGCTCGTTCAGGCTGATACCTGCACCCGCATCGAAAATGGAGGTGCGGGGATCGGTGTAAAAGTCGGAAGAAACAACGGAATCCTCCGTGTAGCCGATGATGCCCTTCCATTCCGGGGATTCGGAAGCCGCCTTCATCACGGCCTTGATTTCATCATAGCTTGCGCCCTTCTCAAGGCGGCAGGTCAAATCCACAACGGAAACATCCGGCGTGGGCACGCGCAGGCTCATGCCGGTCAGCTTGCCGTTGAGGGACGGGATGACCTTGCCCACAGCCTTTGCAGCACCGGTGGAGCTCGGGATAATGTTGTGCGCCGCCGCGCGGCCGCCGCGCCAATCCTTCTTGGAGGGGCCGTCAACGGTCTTCTGTGTTGCAGTGATGGAATGCACCGTTGTCATCAGGCCCTCGACGATGCCGAAGTTGTCGTGAATGACCTTGGCAAGCGGCGCAAGGCAGTTGGTTGTGCAGCTTGCGTTGGAGACAACGTTCATGTCCTTCGTGTACGCGTTTTGGTTCACGCCCATCACAAACATCGGCGCATCGGAGGAAGGTGCGGAAATGATGACCTTCTTCGCGCCGCCCTTAAAGTGCTGGGAGGACTTTTCGGTGGTGGTGTTAATGCCGGTGGATTCCACGATGTATTCCGCGCCGCACGCGTGCCACGGGATATCGCACGCGTTCATGATCGCATAGACCGCAATTTCTTTTCCATTCACAACAAGCTTGCCGTCCCGCGCTTCCACTTCGCCGCGGAACGCGCCGTGCACGGTATCGTACTTGGTCATATAGACCATATAGTCCAGGTCGATAAAAGGATCGTTAATGCCCACAATGTCGATTTCCGGGTTGTCTGCCGCCGCGCGCAGCACCAGGCGGCCAATCCGGCCGAAGCCGTTGATGCCAACTTTAATTGTCATTTTCTCGTTCCTCCTAAAAATTATGATAAACCATTTAAAATCTATGCAAAGTCCGCGGCTCTGCCGCGGGCTCCGTCACCTGCATTTCCTTCTTAATATTAAACAGAACACAGGAAATATGCAACGCATTTTTCCTCATCCTGCATTTTTCCTATAATTGGGAAGAAGCCTATAAGCGATCGTTATATAAAAAACAAACAAAGTCGGGCGTTTCCCCTTTCAGAAAGCGCCCGATCCGTTTACTTCAGATTCTCAGGGTTCAGCGCGGAAAGCTCCGGCAGCACAAAGCGGCCGTCCCTGCGGACGAGCACGCCGTCGAAATACATCTCTCCGCCGCCGTATTCCGGCGTTTGGATGCACACGAGGTCCCAATGGATGCCGGAGCGGTTGCCGTTGTCGCAATCGTCATAGCAACGGCCGGGCGTGAAGTGAAAGCTGCCCGCGATCTTCTCGTCAAAAAGCGTGTCCTTCATGGGCGCTGTGATGTACGGGTTCACGCCAATTGCGAATTCGCCCACACTGCGCGCGCCTTCATCGCGGTCAAAAATCTTATTGATGCGCTCTGTGTCGTTTGCGCCCGCCTTCACGATGCGCCCGTTTTCAAACGTAAGCACAATGTTTTCAAACGTGAAGCCTTCAAACACCGACGGCGTATTGTAGGAGAGCACGCCGTTGATGCTGCCCTGCACCGGCGCGGTAAAGATTTCGCCATCCGGGATATTGCATTCGCCCGCGCACTTGATCGCCGGCAGGCCTTTGATGGAAAAGGAAAGGTCTGTCCCCGGCCCCACGATGCGCACCATGTCCGTTTTTTCCATCAGCGCTTTGAGCGGGTCCATTGCGCGGTCCATTTTGGAATAGTCTAGATTGCAGACGTTGAAGTAGTAATCCTCAAACGCTTCGGTGGACAGATTCGCCATCTGCGCCATGCCGGGCGAAGGATAGCGCATCACGCACCACTTCGTTTTCGGCACGCGGATCTCGCTGTGCACAGGGTTGGAATAGCGGCGGCTCATGCGTTCGCGCTGCGCCGCGGGCACATCGCTCATCTCGGCGTTGTTGTTGCAGCCGCGGATGCCGATGTAAGCCTGCATGTTTTCCATCAGTTCCTTGTCCACACGCGCCATCAGGTCAAGCTGTGCATCCGCAGCGCCCATTGCAATCGCGCGCTGCACGGCGTTGTCCCGCCGCCAAACGAACGGGTTTGCCCCCGCAGCGTACGTTTCGCGGATGAGCGCAAGCAAAAGTGCGTCGCAATCGCCATAGGTTTCAATGAGCACGTTTTCGCCCCTCTGCACGTTGCAGGAGAAGCCGATCAGGTTTCTCGCCAGGGTTTCGATACGCGGGTCCGTCATATGCAAATCACTCCCTTTGTGTATTGATGCTTTCGGCAAGGATGTAAAGCGGGCGGCCCTTGAGTTCATCATACATACGGTTCATGTACGCGCCCTGCACACCAAGGGCAACGAGGACCGCGCCGTTGAGCAGCGCAAGGCCGCACACCGCCCAAAGCCAGGGCGCACAGCCGACGGTCGCCGCGCATATGATGAGCGCGACAAAGCCTGCAAGCGAAAGAGCGCACACCGCGCCGCCCAGCCAGCCCACAAGCGTAAGCGGCCTGTCCGAAAAGCCGATGATTCCGTCAAAGGCGAGTTTGAGCATCTTTTTGAGGGTGTACTTCGTGCTGCCCGCATAGCGCTCGTGGCGCACATACTCCACCGGCACCGCCGTAAAGCCCATCCAACCGCTCATGCCGCGCAGGAAGCGGTTATGTTCCCGCATGCGCAGGAACACATCCGCCACCTTGCGATCCAGCAGGCGGAAATCCCCCGTGTCAAGCGGGATCGGATATGCGCTCATGGCGCTGAGCAGCCGGTAATAGCAAAATGCGGTGAACTTTTTGAAAATGGTTTCCCCCTCGCGCTTCAGGCGCTTGCCGTACGCGATGTCCGCGCCGCTCTCCCATGCCTTCACAAGCTCCGCGATGATCTCCGGCGGATCCTGCAAATCCACATCGATGATCACAAGCGCATCGCCGCGCGCCGCATCCATGCCGGCCGTGACGGCAAGCTGATGGCCGAAGTTGCGGGAGAAGGAAAGCACCCTCACCTGCGGGTTTTCCGCCGCGATGCTGCGCAGATGCGCCATGGTGGTATCCCGGCTGCCATCGTTGACATAAATAATCTCATATTCATAGGGAAGCGCGCGCATTGCCGCGTCCATGCGCGCAAAGGAAACGTCGATCACGTCCTCCTCGTTGAACACGGGGACGATCAGGGAAAGAAGCTTTCTCATGGTATGAAATTCCTTTCGGCAGATGGATTCTGCTTTCTGTACTGTTCCTATTGGTAATTATACCCGCTTTCCCTCCATATCACAATCAGCTTAGCAAAATATGCCGTCCCAGTGTTGAAACCCGGGGCAAACGCGGTATAATAAAGTCAGATATGTGTGCGGCAGCGCAGAGGCCGAATTATTTTTAAAGGAGAGTATTATATGCCACTTGTCACCAGCACCGAAATGTTCAAAAAAGCGTATGAGGGCGGTTATGCCATCGGCGCGTTCAACGTCAACAACATGGAGATCGTTCAGGGCATCACCGAGGCGGCGAAGGAGCTCAACGCACCGCTGATCCTTCAGGTTTCCGCCGGCGCGCGCAAGTACGCCAACCATACTTATCTGATGAAGCTCGTGGAGGCGGCGGTCATTGAGACAGGCCTGCCCATCTGCCTGCACCTTGACCACGGTGACGGGTTTGACATCTGCAAGAGTTGCATCGACGGCGGCTTCACCTCCGTGATGATCGACGGCAGCCACCATTCTTACGAAGAAAACGTTGCGCTCACCAAAAAGGTGGTTGAATATGCGCACGACCACGGCGTGGTTGTGGAGGGCGAGCTCGGACGGCTTGAAGGCGTTGAGGATGAGGTCAAGGTGGCGGCCGGCGAAGGCAGCTACACCGACCCCGATCAGGTTTATGATTTCGTGACCCGCACGGGCGTGGATTCGCTCGCAATCGCCATCGGCACAAGCCACGGTGCGTATAAGTTCAAGCCCGGTACGAAGCCGCAGCTTCGCTTCGATATTCTCGAAGAGGTGCAGAAGCGCCTGCCCGGTTTCCCGATCGTGCTTCACGGCGCAAGCAGCGTTATCCCGGAATTTGTGGAGATGATCAACGCCTACGGCGGCAACATGCCGGACGCAATCGGCGTGCCGGAGGATATGCTCCGCCAGGCTGCGGCGATGGCCGTCTGCAAGATCAACATCGATTCCGACCTGCGCCTTGCGATGACCGGTACCATCCGCAAATACCTTGCGGAAAATCCGAGCCATTTCGACCCGCGCCAGTACCTCAAGCCCGCACGCGAGGCCATCAAGCAGATGGTCGCCCACAAAATTGTGGATGTGCTCGGCTGCAACGGCAAAGCATAAGCGAGAGGGAGCCATGAACGAATTTGAAAACGTCGTGACACTGACCGACGAGGACGGCGTTGAGGTTGATTTTGAGATTTTGGATGTCGTGCCTTACGAAGACGGGCAATATGCAGTGCTGCTGCCCGTGGACGATGAATCGGACGTAGTGGATGCGGTGATCCTTGAAGTGCTCGCCTCCGGCGAGGAAGACGAGGAGGATATGCTTCAGGGCGTGGATGACCCGGCCGTTCTTGACGCAGTGTTCGGCCTGTTCATTGAACGCAACAAAGACGAGTTCAACTTTGAGCAGTAACGGGATGTGGGGGTGCGCAAGCGCCCCCATGTTTTATCATTTTTCAAATCAGGAACTGTGGTAATATATCATCAAACGCATATGGCACGGTTTGCGCTGCGCCATGCTCTTCACCGCTTTTTTGCGGGCGGGTAAGCTTCGTTTCATCCGTCATGCCAAGCAAATAATCCGCCTGGGACGCCATAATACTGCGCCAGTGCGATAAGAATTTCCGTCGGGATATCACTCCATGCGTTATCGCAGCCGCTGTATGTGCTGCGCGCAATGCGGAGATATTCCGCAACTTCGTGCTGCTTCAGGTCGCGGTCTTCCCGCAATGCTTTTATCCGCTCATATTTCAAAAATATATTATGGATTGATGCCGCGCCCATTGTCAACCGCCGCGAACCTCAAGGTTGACATTCCCCGCCGGAATGGCCTATAATACATCCTGTTCATCGGAGGGTGAACCATTCGTTTGAAATGGGAACCGGATAAGATGCTGGCTGGAACGCCTGCTCTTAGCCGGTTTTTTAAGTTTCGGAATCAAAGGAGGTCCGACAATGATAAGGGAGCAAAACTTTTCAAAGGGACCGATTTTCGGGCCGCTCGTGCGCTTTGCGCTGCCGATTTTGCTGGCGCTGTTTTTGCAGACGATGTACGGCGCGGTGGACATGATGGTGGTTGGCCAGTTCGCCACTGCGGCGGATGTTTCCGCCGTTTCCACCGCAAGCTGGCTGATGCAGCTTGTGACGTCGCTTGTGGTCGGCATCGCAGTCGGCACAACGGTGCTGCTCGGGCGCAAGCTCGGGGAAGGGAACACAGCGGAATCCGGGAAGATCGTCGGCGCAAGCATCGCGCTGTTTGGGTTCCTTGGCATTGCCCTCACAGTCGCGATGGAGCTGCTTGCCGTGCCGCTTGTAAAGCTCATGCAAACCCCGCCGGAAGCCGTGGGCGCGGCCGTAGCGTATATGCGCATCTGCTCCGCAGGAACGGTCTTCATCGTGGCCTATAACGTGCTCGGCAGCGTGTTCCGAGGCATCGGCAACTCTCGCATCCCGCTGATGGCTGTGGCGTTTGCGTGCGTGTTCAACATCGCAGGGGATTACCTGCTCGTGGGCGTGTTCAAGATGGCGGCTGCGGGCGCAGCCATTGCAACCGTTGCGGCACAGGCGCTCAGCGTCCTGCTTTCCCTCCTTATCATCCGAAGGCAGAAGCTGCCTTTTGCGTTGTGCAAAAGCGATGTAAAGGCGGACCCAGCCCGCATGGGCGCAGTGCTCAGGCTCGGCTTCCCTATCGCGCTGCAGGATGTGCTCGTGGGCATCTCCTTCCTCGCCATTACCGCCATCGTAAACACGCTTGGCGTAACCATCTCCGCGGGCGTAGGCATTGCGGAAAAGCTCTGCGGCTTCATCATGCTTGTCCCCTCCGCATTCAGCCAGGCCATGTCCGCGTTCGTGGCGCAGAACATGGGCGCAAAGGAACCCGGGCGCGCCAGGCGCGGCCTTGTTTACGGCATTGCGGCCTCGCTCGCCGTGGGCGTTGTAATGGGCTATTTCACGTTTTTCCACGGCGACCTGCTCGCCGGCATTTTCGTTTCCGGCAAGGACCCGGCCGTGATTGCCGCCGCTGCAGAATACCTGAAAGCGTATGCGATCGACTGCCTGTTCGTATCCTTCCTGTTTTGCCTTATCGGTTATTTCAACGGCTGCGGCAAAACCACGTTTGTGATGCTGCAAGGCATCATCGGCGCGTTCGGCGTGCGCGTACCCGTTTCCTTCTTTATGAGCAAGCGTTCCCCCGTTTCGCTCTTTCACATCGGCCTTGCAACCCCATGTTCCTCCGTCGTGCAGATTTTGCTCTGCGGAGCGTACTTTCTGCTGCTTGCCCACGCCGCAAAGCAGGATACCTGGGACATGGAAAAAAGACAATCCGCTTGAAAGGAGCATGCCATGCAATGCCGCATCATGACGGAAGCGGAGCAGGCTCGTTTGCGCGGCAAGGCCCGCAGGGCGGCCAAGCCGCCTTGCGGGCCTTAAAGTTTCGGCCTTCTTTCGGGCCGTTTTTTTGTTTTGCTTATTCCGCCTTCCATGCGGGAATGTCCGCAAGAGCAAGGGAGATCTCCCGCATGGCGCGCTCCGCCTCCGGCACATCCGTGTTGTTCGTCGCAAAGCAGATTACAAACGGCTCCCGCGCATAGACGATACCCACATCATTGGTGATGCCGTCATCCTCGCCCGTCTTGTGCGCAACATCCACCTCGCCCCGCAGGTAGCCGGGGATCTTATGGTTGATCTGCTGCTCAAGCAGCGTATCCTCGATGCATTTGGAAACCGTCTCATTCACGAACGAATGACGGTAAACACGCTCGAGCAGGCAGCCCATCTCCCGCGGGACGATCTTGTTCTGCTTGCCCTGCGCACCTGCGGCGCTGTCAAACAGCAGCCGCTCAATGTGCGTTTTTTCAAGGCCGATCTCCCGGAATTCCCGGTTGAACGTTTCGATGCCGAAATGCCGCATGATCATATTGGTCGCCATGTTGTCGCTGATGGTGATCATCAGGCCGCAGAGCGTCTTGAGGCGCACGGAAGGCTCGTCTTCGAAGAACCACAGCGCGCCGCAGGGCGGCACGCGCTCTTCATTGTGCGCAACGAGCCTGTCTTCCCAGGATGCCTTTCCTTCTGCAACAAACTTTGCAACCACGGCGAACATGGGCAGCTTGATGACGCTTGCCGCCTGAAACATTTCGTTCTCGTTGCGGCCAAGCTCTTCCCCCGTAGTAAGGTCTTTAAAATAGAACCCGACGTCGCCGGGCACGCGGCTAAGCCGCCCCAGAATATAGTCTTTGTCCAATTTCCGTGCCATTGTTCTCCTCCTTCGGCCTACGTATTGCATTCCATCCGCCTGCGCGCCTCGCTTGCAGGGCAGGATTGTGCCAATTCATTATATCACACACGGCGCATAACTGCTTGCCGCAAGCGTAGCTTAAAAAAGAATTCGTTGCGCGCACCGCCCGATCCCCGAAGGATTTACAATCTTTTCAGTTGAATTGCCCCACTGCTTGTGATACTGTGAATGTATCTCACCGTTTTTTGCTTTGGAGGTGAATTTCCATGAAGAAATACAGACTTCTTGCCGCTCTGCTTGCGGCGCTTCTTTTTTCGGCAGCCGGCTGCGGTGGGGCTGTAAACGCGCCCGGTGCGACGGACAAGCCCGGTGCGGAAACGCCCGGCGCGGAGGCGCCCGGTGAAACGCCGGAGTCTGCGGACATCCGGTATGGCTCCCGGACAAACACCGTCTATTTCCCGGAAGGCGCGGGCGATGCGGATGCGGACTATATCCTCACTTACACCCTGCCCGTGTTCATGCCCGAGGAGCTCAACTGTGCAGCGCTCAACGCGGCGCTTGCGCTGTATGAAGAGGAACTGACCGAACGCGTGCGCACAGAGCGCCTCCCGCTTGCCGACCGTGCGGAGGGCGAACCCGCCCCTTGCACAACCGTGGAGTTTGCTGCTTCCTCCGCAGCAGGCTATTGGAGCATTCGCCTGTTCGAGACCGTCTCCTATGGTGCAGAGCGCGAAACAATCCCGTTCGTGCTCGTGTTGGATGCTGCGGGCAGCGAACAAAGCTTTGCTGCGGTGTCCGGGCAATATGAGCCGGATACACTCGTGGCGCAGCAGATTTACAATGCGATCGATCTCGATCCCGACGCCTATTTCGGGGACGTAACACCGGAGGATATACGCCTTGCGCTTGACCTCATGAACGGTTTTGCGGTAACGCAGACCGGATACGAGGTTTTCATTCCGGCGGGCGTGCTCGCACCCGAAGCGGCCGGTACGCTCACATTTTCCATTCCCCGCGCAGCTCTTTATCCGGATTGCGTGGGAGAAGCGATCTCCGTTTCGGAATATGAAACCCTGCTGCCGGCGTTTGAAGCGATTGCGGCAGCCTGTGCTCCGAATTACGAAGGTTTTTCGGATGGTTCCCCTTCCGCATATGCTGCAAGCGCGTTTCTGACGCACATGCTCACCACGGGGAACGAAAGCACAGCCTGGCTTGATGTGCCCGCAGAATCCTATGAAGCATCCTTTGCGGAGTATTTTTCCGGCGCATTCCCCATGGATATTCCCGAATGGGGCGACGGCACACTCCTTCTCGATGGCGTATACCGCGTTCCTGTGCACCCGCGCGCGGCATATGCGCTGCGCGTGGATGAAGCCGTGCGCACGAAGGATTCGCTGGTCGTTTATGGTATGCTTCTGTACGGCCTGCCCGGCACGGAGGGGGCAGGAGAACTTGCCGCGCTCGTGCTTACGCTCGCCCCTGCGGATACAGCGCCGCTCGGGTTCCACTTTGTTTCCGCAGAGCTTGCCTAAGGAAAGCCCTGCGAGGCTGTCGATCAAGTGGCAGCGCCACTTGATCGAGGATTTCATGGCGCGACCAGCGCTCCGTGCAAAGAAAGCCTTGCACGGCAAGGCTTTTCGCTCGCGCCGCACCTGTCGCCGCTCGCGATTGCAAGTCAAGGGCTGCGGCCCTTGACAATCCCGGAGAGACTTTTTCGACAGTCTAGCAGAGCTTTCCAGGGCTTTCCTGAAGAAAGCCCTGCTCCGCATACCGTTTGTAAACATTCTTCTTCCGCCCCGCCTTTTTTCTTTCGGCTGATGACATCGCCGCCGGGTTGTAGTAAACTATTATAGAAATTACGACGCTTTTTTCAAGGAGGCTTGAATTTGAAATACCTTCGCTTTTTTTCCGCGTTGCTTGCATGCCTGCTCATGCTCTCCATGGGCGCATGCGCGCCGCGTGAGGCCGTCGCTGCCGGCGACGGCGTGATCGACATCATTGACGTTCCGGAGGAAACAGCCGGCCAGAACGCGGCTCTGCCCTCCCCTTCCGCCACACTTACTCCGATTATCCTCGGCACGCCTTCCGGAGCGAATCCATCCGTACCCATGCCCACGGAAACGCCTGCGTTCACAGCCGCGCCCACGCAAACTATGCCGCCTGTGCAAACCAGTGCGCCGGAAAAGACCGAGGCTCCTGCACAAACGGAGGCTCCTGTGCAGACGCAGGCGCCTTCTGAAACGCCCGCTCCATCCGCAGGGGATGATTTGCCCTATTATCTTTATGTAGAAAAGGGCTCCTACACCCTCACGATCTATAAAAAAGGTGCGGATGGCGCGTATTCCGAAGTATATAAGACCTATCGCATCGCCCATGGCGGCAACAAAACGCCCGCCGGCACCTTCACTTTGAGCGGCGATCGCGAGCGTTGGCACGAATTCCCGGACGGCGGCTTCGTGCAGTTCGCCACGCGTTATCACAACCGGCTTTATGTCCATTCCCCGCTCTACGGGGAGGAAAACAACGGCTATATGTGGCCCAAGTATTATGACGGCGAGCTCGGCATCGGCAAGTCTTCCACGGGCGGCTGCCTCCGAATGGTCACTGAGGCCGCGCGCTTCATCTACGAAAACTGCCCGGAAGGCACGGTGCTTGAAATCGTAAACGGATCGCCCAAAGGCACCACAAGCGATGAGGTGCCCAGCCGCAACGGCAAACGCTACGACCCAACGGATGTTGAAGCGGGGGATTGATCGCCCCTTCCCCCTGCAACCCAAATTGTGAAAGGAGGTTCCGCCATGCGCTTATCCGCGCTGCTTCTTGCGCTCCTGCTGTTCTGCACGGCCTGCACGCCGGGCATCCAAATGCCCTCTGGCCCTGCCGGCACAGAGGCGATCGACCTGACGCCGGCGCCGGCGGAACCGCAGGAAACACCCGTGCCCACGGAAACGCCTACGCCGACCGCATCCCCGGTGCCAGCGCCACCGCCGCCGCCCGGGCCGCTTTACAAGGTCCGCGTCAGCACGGTTAATGTGCGTTCTTCCCCTTCCACAGCGGACAGCGGAAACATCCTCGGCCAACTTCTATATGAAGAAACCGCATACTACCTCGGCACAGAGGGCGAATTCAGCCGCGTGCAGCTTATGGACGGCACAGAGGCATATTGTTACACAGAATACCTCGTGCCGGAAGAAACGGTGCTTTATGCCTATGTCCCGCCTGAAACCGGACAAAAAATTGACATCTCGACCGGGCTTCCTGCATATGAGGCAGATGGCATTACGCCCATTATGGTCAAAAATGAGTTGGTGGATCTCAAACTGTACCTGCCGGATGCGCAGTATGAACAGCTTTTCAACACGGAAAGCAACGTTACAGGCGAACCGCTCTACGGCCGCTCCATTGCGCTTTTGCAGCGCGATACGGCAAAAAAGCTTGTGAAGGCCTATGAGCGCTTCAAAGCCGATGGCTATACGCTTAAAATTTACGATGCCTACCGCCCCCTTTCCGCACAGCGGCGGCTTTTTGAAATCGTTCAGAACAAGCACTGGATCGCAGATCCTTCCACCACCGCTTCCAACCACAACCGCGGCTGTGCGGTGGATATTGCGCTGATTGATGATGCGACCGGCCTTGTGCTTGAATTTCCCACCCCCATGCATACGTTTACCGAGGAAGCCGCACGCACCTGCAAAACCTGGACGGAGGAGCAGGCCGCCAATGTTGAATACATGACCGGCGTGATGAGCGAATGCGGTTTCAACTCCATCAAAAGCGAATGGTGGCATTTTTCCGACACCAACAGCAAAAAGTTTATGACCACGGATATCGACCTTTCGCGCGTCACAATGCTGCCGCTCGAACAGCTGCCCGAAAACGGCCGCTGAATCTTCCATCATCACAAAGGAGTCAACCCTATGAAACTGCAAAAAAGCCTCTCCCTTTCCGTTGCTGTGCTGCTGATGCTCTGCGTTGTGGCGGCCTGCGGCTCCCCGGCTCCCGCTGCGCCCACCGGCGCGTTTTCCGAAAAGGACCTTGGCGTTGAGATCGGCGGCAAAGTGTATTATCTGCGCGAGGACAGCGCCGCCCTGCTTGCCGCGCTCGGCGATGGATTTGAATATTCCGAAATGGTAAGCTGCGTCTATGACGGCAAGGACAAAACCTATACTTATCCCGGCATCACCGTGAACACCGTGCCGGTAGGCGGCAAGGATGTCATCGAGATGATTACCCTCACGGACGGCACCTATGCCACGCTGCGCGGCGCAAAGGTGGGCGATGCGCTTTCCTCCGTTACAGAGCTTTACGGCGCGGATTATTTTGACGACGGCTATCTCACCTATTCCATCTCAAACGACCCGGAGGACATTCAATCCGAGCGGATTCAGTTTGAACCCCTGGGCGATACAGTCGGCACGATCTACATCTATTCCCCCAGCTATTGATTGCAAACGGAGTGAGCCATGGTTTTCAGCTCCCCTACGTTCTTTTTTCTGTTCCTGCCGGCAGCGTTTCTCGTAAATCTGCTGTTTCGGCGCAGCATCCGTTGGAGCAACGCGCTCCTTCTTGTTGCCTCGCTGCTGTTTTATGCATGGGGCGAGCCCGTTTACGTGCTGCTGATGATTTTTACCACGCTCGTAAACTATGCCGCAGCCCGTTTCATGGAACGTTTCCCTGCGCAAAGGCGTTTCTGGTGCGGCGCAGCCGTAGTCTGGAGCCTTGGCACGCTCGTCTTTTTCAAGTATACGGATTTTCTTATTGAAAGCATAAACGGAGCGCTCGGGCTTTCCCTCCCGCTCCCTGGCATTGCGCTGCCCATCGGCATTTCGTTTTTCACGTTTCAGGCCATGAGCTACGTGCTCGACGTATATCGCGGGGATGCGCAGCTTTCCAAAAACTATTTTGACGTGCTGCTTTACATCTCGCTGTTTCCCCAGCTCATCGCAGGGCCCATCGTAAAATATCACGATGTGGACCAACAGCTTCACGCGCGCACCATCACAATAGAAAAGACGGCGGCGGGCTTCCGCCGCTTCTGTTTCGGCCTTGCCAAGAAGGTGCTTATCGCCAACACGCTCGCCATGACGGCGGATGCGGTTTACGCGCTTCCCATGGGGTCCGTGACCGCCCCCACGGCATGGCTCGGCGCTGTCGCATATCTTTTTCAAATTTACTTTGATTTTTCCGGGTATTCGGACATGGCCATCGGCCTCGGGCAAGCCTTCGGCTTTACGTTCAAGGAAAACTTCAATTATCCTTACATCGCACAAACCATGCAGGAGTTTTGGCGCAGATGGCACATCTCGCTTTCCACCTGGTTCCGCGAATATGTGTATATCCCGCTCGGCGGGAACCGCAAGGGCAGGCTCCGCACGGGGCTCAATAAACTCACAGTGTTCCTTCTGACCGGCCTTTGGCACGGCGCAAGCTGGAACTTCGCGGTGTGGGGGCTTTATCACGGCAGCTTTCTGATGCTGGAGTCCTACGGCGCGCTCAAGCCTGCAAAGTGGCCGCGCGCACTCCGGCATGCGTATACCCTTCTTGCGGTCACGGTGGGCTTCGTGTTCTTCCGTGCGGAAACCATGGAGCATGCGCTCACCCTCATCGGGTGCATGTTCACGGCCTGGAGCCTTTCTCTCGCTGCGCTTGCGGAGCTTTCCGCGCTTGTATCGCCGCTTTGCCTCGTGGCGCTCGCCGTTGCAGCCTTCGCCTGCACGCCTGTTCTGCACCGCTTTGGGGAACGCCTCTTTGCGCGCCGGCCTGCTGCGGAATGCGCCGTTTATATTGCGGCGCTGCTGCTTGCGGTGCTTTGCGCCCTCTGCCTTTCCACAGCCGCCTACAACCCGTTCATTTATTTCCGCTTTTAAGGAGGGACGCTTATGAAGAAACCGTTCTACCTCGCCTTCATTGCGGCGTTCCTCGCCGTATGCCTGCTGCCCACGGCAGCGCTTCTTTGCGGCTACGAAGCCGAAAACCGCGAAAACAGGCCGCTTGCCCGGCTCACCTCCCTTTGGGGGCGGGATGGGCTGAACCTTTCCTTCCCCGTGGAGTTCGATGCATATTTCGAGGATCACTTCGGCTTCCGGGAGGAGATGGTCACGGCCTTTCACGGGCTTACAATGGCGCTCTTCGGGGATACGCTCAATGAGAAGGTCATCGTCGGCAAAAACGACATGCTGTTTTATTCCGAGACGCTGGATGATTATCTTGGGCGCAACCTGCTTTCAGAGGAGGAAATCGCCCGCATCGCCGCATGCCTCGGCATTGAGCAGGCTTGGTGCAAAGCGCGGGGGATTTCCTTCACCTTCTCCATCGCTCCCAACAAAAACACGGTCTATCCGGAAAACATGCCTTCCCGCCTCGTTCCTGCAGCGGGCGCAGGCAACCGGGAGCGGCTGTATGCCGCACTTGCAGAAGCGGGGATAGAAACCGTGGATTTTGCTTCGCTGCTCTGTTCTCACAAGCAGGACGGCCAGCTTTACCATGATCGGGATACCCACTGGAACGAGCGCGGCGCGCTGCTTGCCTACAATGCGATCATGCAGCGCATCGCAGCAGGCGAAGCATACGAATCTTATGCTTCGCTTGTGCCGGAAACGGTGTATGACGATGCAGGCGACCTGCACAACTTCGTGCTTCCCGCGCTTCCGGGCAACCGACCGCGCCCGGATTACGGCATTGAACCGGACTTTGCGTATGATGAAGGCGCGCGCCCCGCGCAGGACACGACCTTCGGCACCACCAGCAGCGCGAACGGCGTTTCACTGCACCTGTTCCGCGATTCGTTCGGCAACGCCTTGCTGCCGCTCCTTTCCACAAATCTCGGGCGCGTGAAATACAGCGCGGAATTCCCGTACAATTACACGCTGTTGGATGAAGGAACGCCGGACGCCGTGTTCATCGAACTGGTGGAGCGCAACATGAAAAACCTGCTCTCTGCAGCGCCCCTCATGCCCGCGCTTGAAGCGGATGCGCCGCATGCGAAAGCGGAGGGCGGCACGGCTCTGCTCACGCAATATGGGCGCAGCGGCTATACGCAGCTTGCGGGCTGCTTTGACGCGGATGTGCAAGCCCGGCATATTTATGTGCTCCTCCTGCGGGACGGCGAATCCCATTGCTTCGAGGCGTTCCCCATTTTGGAGGAGCGGGCCGACTCCCTTGCAGAAACTATGGTTTCCCCGCGGGGCTTCTCGCTGACGCTGCCTGAAGGGCTTTCAGGCGAATATGAAGCGGCCGTTCTCGCGGACGGTGTGCGATATGATGCGGGAACGGTTCTGCTGACGAACGGTTGAGTTTGAAGGAGAAAGGCATGATCACGATCCGAATTGCAACCCCTGCGGATGCACCCGCACTCGCAGCGATCTACAAGCCCTATGTTGAAACGACCGATATCACGTTTGAATATGCCGCGCCTTCGGATGCGGAGTTCGCCGCACGCATCGCGCACACGCTTGAACGCTATCCTTACCTCATCGCAGAGGAAGGCGGCATCGCTTTAGGCTACGCTTATGCAGGCACATTCAAAAGCCGCCCTGCCTATGATTGGGCAGTTGAAGTTACCGTGTATGTGAAGATGGGCTTTTCCGGGCATGGCGCCGGCACGCTGCTTTACACCGAGCTGGAGCGCTGCCTCAGCATGCAGAACATTATAAACCTCAATGCCTGCATCACGTATCCGAACGAAAAAAGCGAAGCGTTTCACCGCAAACTCGGTTATAAAACCGTAGCGCATTTCACAAAATGCGGCTATAAATCCGGCGCATGGAAGGACATGATCTGGATGGAAAAATTCCTTTGCGCGCACCCGGCCGCCCCGGCAGCGGTGATCCCGTTCCCGGAGGTGCAGGGGAGGTGATCCCTCATCCGCCCCGCACAAGCGCGATTTCCCGCGCATAGCCGGAAAGGTCGTTCGGGGTTTCAAGCGCGGCCGGCAGGCCGCAAAGCGCGGGGTGGTTGACCACCGCCAGCAGCGCAGGGAGGCCGATGTGCCCCGCCCCGAGGCAGGCATGGCGATCCTTATGGGAGCCGATCGGGTTCATGCTGTCGTTAAGGTGTACAGCGCAAAGCCGCTTGAGGCCGATGATGCGGTCAAACTCCGCAAGTACGCCCTCGAGGTTATTCACGATGTCATACCCCGCGTCAAACACATGGCAGGTGTCCAGGCAAACGCCAAGGCGCTCCGGCCGCTCAACACGGTCAATCACTGCGCGCAGCTCCTCGAACCGGCTGCCGACCTCGCTGCCCTTACCTGCCATGGTTTCAAGCAGCACCGTGGTTTCTCCCGCCTCCGGCAAAACGGCGTTGAGCGTTTCAGCGATCAAGTCGATTCCGGCTTCCGTGCCCTGCTTCACATGACTGCCGGGGTGGAAATTGTAAAAATTGCCGGGCAGATGCGTAAGCCTCCGAAGGTCATCCAGCATCGTTTCCCGCGCGAACGTGCGCAAGCCTTCGTCCGCTGCGCAGGCGTTGAGCGTATAGGGCGCATGCGCGATGATGGGGCCGATCCCGTGCTCTGCCGCAAACGCGCGGTACGCCGCAAGATCCGCCGCATCAAGCGGCTTCGCCGCGCCGCCGCGCGGGTTGCGCGTGAAGAACTGGAACGTATTCGCGCCGATGGAAACGGCTTCTTCTCCCATGTGCAAAAACCCTTTTGACGAGGAAAGGTGGCATCCGATCCTTTGCATCGCATTCTCCTTTTGTGCTTATCTTCTGCGTTTAGTATACCACCCCGCTATGTTCTCTGCCAACCATGCAGCCGCCGCACATTCTTTTGCAGGAATTCCTGCAAATTATGTTTTTACATCTGTTCAGTGCGTAAAAAACGTGCTAATATATAAGCGATATTAATAGAATATACCGTTCTTCTTTGTTAATATAATAACCAATCCGGAGGTTTCCATGAACGCTCGAGACACCCGCTACCTCACGCTCCTTGCGCGGGAGTACCCTTCGCCGCAGGCGGCCAGTGCGGAGATCATCAACCTGACTGCTATCCTGAACCTGCCTAAGGGCACAGAACACTTCATGAGCGACATCCATGGCGAGCATGAAGCGTTCCTGCACATTCTGAACAACGGCTCCGGCGCAGTTGCAGACAAGATCGACCAAGCGTTTGAAGGCTCGCTTGTGATTGCGGAGCGGCGCGCGCTCTCGGCGCTCATCTATTACCCGCGCGAAAAGCTTATTGAGGCCAAAGCCACCGTAACGGATCTTTACGACTGGTACTGCGTAATGCTCCGGCGGCTCATTGCCGTGTGCCGGCTTTCCGCCTCCAAGTATTCCCGCTCCAAGGTGCGCAAGGCGCTGCCGCGCGAATTCGCTTACATTATGGAGGAGCTGCTCAACACCGCGCCCAACCGCAACCAGGACCGGTATTATGACAACATCATCCGTGCCATCATCGACACAGGCAGCGCAGACACGTTCATCGTGGAAATGGCGACGCTCATCAAGCGCATGACGGTGGATGTGCTGCACATCGTGGGCGATATTTTCGACCGTGGGCCGCATGCAGACGTAATCCTTGACCACTTGATGCAGCACCACAACGTAGACATCCAATGGGGCAACCACGATGTTATGTGGATGGGAGCTGCTGCGGGCAGCGATGTTTGCGTTGCCACTGCAGTGCGCAACTGCGTGCAGTATGATAACCTTGATATGCTCGAAAACGGGTACGGCATCAATCTGCTGCCGCTCGCAGTGTTTTCCACAGAGCAATACAGTGCGGGCGATGCCTGCGTCTTCAAGCCGCGCAAGCTGCCGGAAGAACCCTTTAAACCGCGCGATCTCAACCTTTATGCGCGCATGCACAAAGCCATCAGCGTCATCCTCTTTAAGCTGGAAGGGCAGGCGATCCGCCGCCATCCGGAATACCGCATGGATGACCGGGATATGCTTTCCCGCGTGAATTGGGAAAAAGGCACGCTCACGGTGGATGGCAAGGAATATCCGCTGCGCGATACGGATTTCCCCACCATTGACCCTGCTGACCCGACGAAGCTTACCGAGGAGGAAGAAGCCCTGATGGGGCAGCTCGTCTCCGCCTTCATGCACAGCGAGCGTTTGCAGCAGCATGCGCGCTTCCTGTATTCCGTGGGCTCTGTGTACCGCTGCTACAACGGCAACCTGCTTTATCACGGCTGCATCCCCTGCAACCGGGATGGGAGCTTTATGGAATTTGAATTCGGGCGCAACCGCCTGAGCGGGCGTGATTTCCTTGATTACTGCGACAAGATTGCCCGTCAGGGCTATTTCGCTCTGGAAGGCTCCGCAGAGCGCCGGAACGGGCAGGACTTCCTTTGGTTCCTTTGGTGCGGGCGTAACTCCCCCATCTTTGGCCGCAGCCACATCACCACGTTTGAACGTGCGCTGATCGAGGATAAGGCGGCCTGGAAGGAACCAAAGAACGCTTACTATGAATATTACAACGACGAGGATTTCTGCCGTGGCATCCTTGCCGCATTCGGGCTTGACAAACCCTGGAGCCGCATCGTAAACGGCCACATCCCCGTGCGTGCAAAGGAAGGCGAAAATCCCTGCAAGGCACATGGCCGCCTTGTGGTGATCGACGGCGGCTTCTGCCGTGCGTATCAGGGGCAAACAGGCATTGCAGGCTACACGATGTTCTTCAATTCCTGGGGCATGCGCATCGCCGCGCACGAACCGTTCACCACCATTGAGGATGCGGTGCGGCACGACAGAGACATCACCTCCCACACGCATATCGTGGAAGAATTCCAAAAGCGCGTGATGGTGTCCGATATTGACACGGGCGTGGAGCTTGAAGGGCGCATCGCCGACCTCCGCAAGCTGCTTGACGCGTACCGCAGCGGCGTGATCAAGCCAGACCCCACGCGCAAGGGGCGATAAGAATCCATACGCACAGCAAGCAGGGAGCGGACAACCGCTCCCTGCTTCGTTTTTTAACGTTCCTTCCCGCGCTCCATTTCTTCCGCAAGCTCCGCTTTCAGGCGTTTATAGTTCCTGCCGGCCCGGTATGCAATGTAGAACTGCATCATTCCGATCACGGCAAAAATCGGGGAACTGTTCACGAAGGAACTGATCAGAAACAGAACTCCGGCAACCGTTGGCAAAATGGTGTTAATAAGGCACAGGACCTTTTCGCGCTTCATTTTTCCAAGCCGCTTGTCGCGGTCTATCCTCGTCTCGAACGGTCGTTTCTCCATGCGCCCCTCCGTTTTCGTTTTGATTTTTGGCTGGCTTTCCAAAGGTCATGATGCTTTTCCTTGCATTATATAGCGTTTTAAATCAAATCGTCAAATAAGTATCATAATTATACGATATATTCCTCTTTACTTTAGCGCGCTAATGTGTTATCATACAAAAGCAACGAAACCTATTGTACTGAAAGAGAGGAACCACACCCATGAAACGCACGAAATTTTTTCTGCTGACGCTTGCGCTTGCTTTCGTTCTTGCCACCGCATTCGGCTGCGCTGAAAAGGAAGAAAAGACCTTTACCGTCGGCTTTGATGCAGATTTCCCGCCCTACGGCTACATTGATGAAAACGGCGAATACATCGGGTTTGATCTTGACCTTGCCGCCGAGGTTTGCGAACGCCGCGGATGGACGCTCAAGCTTTCCCCCATCGACTGGAACTCCAAGGATTTTGAGCTGGAATCCGGCGCGATCGACTGCATTTGGAATGGCTTTACGATGAACGAACGCGAGGAGCTTTACACCTGGACGAACGCTTACATGGACAATTCTCAGGTGTTTGTGACCCGCGCTGCGGATGGCCTTACCACCTTTGCGGACCTTGCGGGCAAGGTTGTAACCGTTCAGGCGGACAGTTCCTGCGAAGCCGCCCTGAACGATGAAGAAAACGCGGATGCGATTGCGCTTCGGGATTCCTTTGCCTCGCTTGAAAAGTGCGCGGAATACAACACCGCGTTTATGGAACTTGAATCCGGCGCGGTGGACGCCATCGGCATGGACGTCGGCGTTGCGAAATACCAGATCGAAGGCCGTGAGGATCAGTTTGTCATCATGGAAGAACCACTCCAGAGCGAGCAATACGGCGTTGGCTTCAAGCTCGGCAACACCGAACTGCGCGACCAGGTGCAGGAAACCCTTCTTGAGATGGTCGAGGACGGAACGTTCGCTGAAATTTCCAACGAGTGGTTTGGCTACGACGTTTGCACGCTCAGCAAATAACAACATGCTTTCAAAACGCGGGCCGCTCTGTGCCGCCCGCGTTTTATGTCGGTTTATGATAAACCGATTTATCACACCCGGAAAGTAGAGAATCCTTATGTCTTTTCAAGTAATGCTCGAACAGCTTGGCGGCGGCATGCTCACCTCCATACTCATTTTCATCCTGACGCTCCTCGGCTCTCTGCCATTGGCGCTTCCGGTAGCCTTTGGGCGCATGAGCAAATGCCGGCCTCTCTGCACGCTGATGCGCGTTTATATTTCCTTCATGCGCGGCACTCCGCTGATGCTGCAATTGCTGGTGGTTTATTTTGGGCCGTGGTTTCTGCTGCGCATTCCGCTCACCAACGGTTATCGGTTTTATGCCGTCATCATTGCGTTTGTGCTCAACTATGCCGCCTATTTTGCGGAAATTTACCGTGCCGGCATTGAATCCATCCCGCTTGGCCAATATGAAGCCGCAGAGGTGCTGGGCTATTCCAAGGGGCAGACCTTCCGCCGCATCATCTTTCCGCAGATGGTCAAACGCATCCTGCCGCCCGTTACAAACGAGATCATCACGCTCATTAAGGATACTTCCCTGGCGTTTGCCATCGGTGTGCTCGAAATGTTCACCCTTGCCAAGCAGATCGCATCCGCCGAAAAAAGCATGATCCCCTTTGTCGCCGCCGCCGCGTTCTATTATATTTTCAACGCAGTCGTTGCCTGGGGGATGGAGCGCTTTGAACGCAAGCTGTCTTATTATCGATAAAAGGAGCGCGCTATGAACGTATTGGAAATCAACTCCCTGCAAAAGAGCTTTGACGGGCGCACGGTGCTCCGGGATATTTCCCTCTCCGTAGCGGAAGGTGAGGTTGTGGCGGTCATCGGCCCATCCGGCTCCGGCAAATCCACGTTGCTGCGGTGTGCTACGCTGCTTGAAACCATGGATGGAGGCGCGCTGCGCTACCTCGGCCGTGCTGCGGCTCAGCCCGGGCCGGACGGCAAAACCGCATATGCGGACGCACAAACGCTTAAGGAGATCCGCAGCACGTTTGGCCTCGTGTTTCAAAGCTTCAACCTGTTCCCGCACTATTCTGTGCTGCGCAACATTATCGATGCTCCCGTCTGCGTGCAGAAACGCAGCCCGGAAGAGGCCACGAAAACTGCCATGGCCCTGCTGCAAAAGATGGGCCTTGCCGACCGGGCGGAAGCATATCCTTACCAGCTTTCCGGCGGCGAACAGCAGCGCGTTTCCATTGCGCGCGCGCTTGCAATGGGGCCAAAGATGCTTTTTTTCGATGAGCCAACCAGCGCGCTTGACCCGGAGCTGACCGGAGATATCCTGCGTGTGATCCAGTCTCTCGCCAAAGAAAAGATGACCATGCTCATCGTGACACATGAGATGGCCTTTGCCCGCAGCGTGGCCGACCGCGTGATCTTTATGGCAGGCGGCGTGATCGTGGAGCAGGGCAAGCCCGAAGATGTCATCGACAACCCGCAAAACGAACGCACGCGCTCGTTTCTGGCGAAGCTCACGCGCTGAAGCTCCCTCTCTGTGCTGTACAAACAAAAAGCTCCGCATGCCTTGCTTGGCGCGGAGCTTTTTGTTTTACCGCCTCATGCTTCCCGTTTTCCTGCAAGCGCAGCGCATGCGGCGCCAAGCAGCAGCACGGCCGCAAAGTAGGATGGCGCACCGCCCGTCTGCGGCGGTGTTACGCCATCCGTCTGCGGCAGATACGCTGTGGCATTCGTAGTGTTCAAGCTAACCCTGTCACCGTATTTTTGCAGATAATATGCCTTTGCGGCAGCCTCGTCGGCAATGTTCACAGTAATCTCTATCACATTGTTCCGCTCATCAAGCCCAATGCCCAGCGCATTCGGCACGGTAAGCGGTGCGTTTTTGTCCTGCGCAATTTCCTCCTGTAATTTTTTCAGCTCGGCATAGGAATACTTTGCCGATTTGAATATAACCTTACCATCCGGCACAAGCGCTTTCAGCTCGGCTTCACGCGCCGCGTTGAGGTTCACGATGCAAACCACAAACTGCTGGGCCTCATCAAGGTACATGCCGGCAAAATCCTCTGCTGTACGGAATACCTCAACTGCCGAAGCCGAAGGTGCAGGCTCGGGCTGTTCCGTTCCTCCCTCTGCCAATGCAATGCCCGAAACGCAGCACAGCAGAAGAATTAAGCAAATTATCGCGCATAATTTTTTCATAATTACCCTCCTGAATATTTTTATTCCCTTGCTTCAAAGGAATCCTGCAATCTTTTTGAATAAACGATAATATTTGCTTTTGTTCGGCTCAATTACATACACAAGAAAACGATTCTTATAAATAATCATACAATGAAATCAATTGATATGCAATCAAATATATAATATGTTTTCCCTTATTATACCCTTATCTCCCATTGACTTTCGCACTTCACCGTGTTAAACTGTCACTGTCATAATTCATCGTAAGGAGTGCGCCCATGTATCAAAGCAAGCTGCAAAGCGAGGCGGCCGACCATCTGTTTGAGGCCATCCTCTCGCTCGAATCCATGGAAGAATGTTACCGCTTTTTTGAAGACCTGTGCACAGTCACGGAACTGCAGGCGCTCTCCCAGCGCATGGAGGTTGCGGCGCTTTTGCGCCGGGGTGAAACCTATGCCGCCATTGCGGAAAAAACCGGCGCTTCCACCGCCACCATCTCCCGCGTGAACCGCTGCCTTTCCTACGGCGCGGACGGTTACCAAACCGTGCTCCGGCGGCTTTCGGAAGGCAAACCCGAGTAAAAAGGCATTGCGAAAACGGGCCGGCAAACTGTGAACTGCCGGCCCGTTTTTAACATCAGAAAAGCATTTATTTTTTCGCTTCCTCGTCCTGATCCTTCTTCTTGTTTTTATCATCGTAGATCTGCTGCAAAATGGTGGCTGCCACAAACCCTCCGAGAAGGCCCACGAGCATGCCGACTGTTGCGCTCCCCATCCGCGTGCCGATCACCAAGCCGGCAAACACGCCGATCAACGGCAGAAGCATCATCTTCATCGGCGTGCGTTTGCGGCGGTAATAATCGGCGGGCACCTTTTTCACCGGCACGCGCAACTCGCTTCTGTATTCCTCCGCCTCCATATCGCCGAACGGGTACACTTCCAGTTCCGGCGATGTGCCGTGGAAATACTCCCCCTTGGGGAACCACTTGCGATATACCCAGGCCCATCGGTCAAACACGCTTTGCAGCGCGGGCCCTTTACAGGGGAACAGCGCATAAGCGCTCTCCTCCGTCATCAGGAATTCAAAGCCTTCCGGAGCCTCGAGGCCTTCTTCGATGGTTTCTATGGCAATCCAATAATCGTATTCCTGTGTATCGAAATTGTGGCAAGCCGCAACAAAGCACTGCGCATCCGGGGCAAGGCCGCGCAGCGCCGCAAGCGTGCCATCCTCGCCGCATTGCACCCAGAATTCCCTGATCTGTGCAAGGGCATCCTGCCCCTTTTGCGTGCTGATCCGTTTCCGCTTCCCAACGAGGCACAGCGCAGGCTGCTCCACCATTGTGCCGCCTTCCGTTTCCATCCCCACCCCGGTCAGTTCCCGCACGGCCTCCTGTTTGAACTCTTCCATGGCTTCTCCGATCTTTTTGTTGGAATCATCGGGCGCAGCATCGCCCGTGTTTGGTTTCATTTTAGCATAAACCGGCGCATAGATTCAATTGCCGCGTGTTGAAAACCCGCCGGGCTTGTGCTATGCTTGAATTTGAAATCCGGAAAGGAGCTATTATGCAAAAGAAACGCCTGTTTCAGAGCCTTGCGCTGTTCTTATCCCTCCTTCTTGCGCTCCCTGCGCTCGCCGGCTGCGGCGATGCGGCAGGCG
>ULXL01082755.1_pt1 | contig 48656 bp, 43 predicted proteins | sample 1961241 | NCBI WGS metagenome assembly ULXL01 (sample SAMEA4835837, study PRJEB28245) | human gut metagenome | biome: gut microbiome; material: fecal sample | place: Denmark | collected 2008
TCCGCCAAATTTCTGCGCATATATTATGCAAAGGTCAAAGAATACCTGAACGCTTTAGAAAAGACCGCCTGATACAGAACAACGATGGCCATGCTGCACCGCAGAACAGCCATCATCATATGTGACGGGGCATATCCTCTCAGGCCTGCAGCCGGAATATGTTGCAGGTCCTTTAGCTATGCCTATTTCTTATCCTGTACTTCTCTTCTTTTGTGCTTGACACACACTAGCAGGTTTGCACCTTCACGCCGCAGTGTCAGCTCGACTCTGAACATCAGCAACGCATACACTGCCATGAGCTGCCAAACAGCGATGTTGAACGGCGACTCAGCAATATAATATGATGAATTTGGTCTTCCATATTGCCCCGGCAGGGGGGATCCGCTGGTCGTGCAGGAGCAGATTTGGAATCGTGTATTTCAATTCTCGCCCCCGCGTGGGGGGCGTCGGCGTGCTCTGCACCGGCCAGGCGGCGGGGCAACTATTTCAATTCTCGCCCCCGCGTGGGGGCGTCCAAGGCTGCCAGTAATGCCAGGTATCTCGCCAAGTTATTTCAATTCTCGCCCCCGCGTGGGGGGCGTCGACGTCAAATCCAAGAAGCTGGGCGAGCTGGCCGTATTTCAATTCTCGCCCCCGCGTGGGGGGCGTCCGGTCACATGTGCCCGCGATGCCGTATTTCCGAATTTCAATTCTCGCCCCCGCGTGGGGGGCGTCGGTATGCAAGTTTATCTGCCGTTGTCCCCATTAATTTCAATTCTCGCCCCCGCGTGGGGGGCGTCCCTTGAGCACACGCACGTCGCGCCCGGCGGCGTGACGATTTCAATTCTCGCCCCCGCGTGGGGGGCGTCGATGGCCATGCACGAGCGGCTGCACGTGTTTGAGATTTCAATTCTCGCCCCCGCGTGGGGGGCGTCTCTGCGCCCGGCGCCGCTCTTCTTACCTCGGTCGTATTTCAATTCTCGCCCCCGCGTGGGGGGCGTCGCAGAACCGCCTCAGCCTCGTGGAGGCCTACAAGCTATTTCAATTCTCGCCCCCGCGTGGGGGGCGTCTGGACGAGCGGGGCAATGCTGAGTACAAGACCTTCATTTCAATTCTCGCCCCCGCGTGGGGGGCGTCTGACGAGATACTCGGGCGCGAGGATTTCAGCTATATTTCAATTCTCGCCCCCGCGTGGGGGGCGTCACACTCCGCTCGCCACGTTCGGCCTCATGGTAATTTCAATTCTCGCCCCCGCGTGGGGGGCGTCTGGCTATGTCGCAGAGGGAGTTCAGGGACAAAATTATTTCAATTCTCGCCCCCGCGTGGGGGGCGTCGGCCAATGCCACGCGGTTCTACGGCATCAGCGAGATTTCAATTCTCGCCCCCGCGTGGGGGGCGTCTCCAGCACTTGCTGGGACACGAAAAAGTAGACACATTTCAATTCTCGCCCCCGCGTGGGGGGCGTCGAAAGGAGCCGGAAAAATGCCCTCTGATCTGGATATTTCAATTCTCGCCCCCGCGTGGGGGGCGTCGAGGTAGTCTGCCAGCATCTTCACCTTTTCGACAATTTCAATTCTCGCCCCCGCGTGGGGGGCGTCTTGTTCGCGGTGCTGGCGATACTCGGCGTGGTATTTCAATTCTCGCCCCCGCGTGGGGGGCGTCCAAAATATGGGACAACATGAAGCAAAGATGCATGATTTCAATTCTCGCCCCCGCGTGGGGGGCGTCCCATATAGCAAAAATGGCCAAGACAAAGAAGAAATTTCAATTCTCGCCCCCGCGTGGGGGGCGTCCCATGCGGCGCTTCGAGCTGCCGGGGATAGAGTATATTTCAATTCTCGCCCCCGCGTGGGGGGCGTCTGGTATCCTCCGGCCGCGTCTCTCAGCAGCAGCTTATTTCAATTCTCGCCCCCGCGTGGGGGGCGTCAGCATATTTATACAAATGCAAGCCGCTGTTTATGTGCATAACAGAAGAAATAAATACTATAAGTGATTTCCTATAACAGGATGATGATCAAATTTGCCAAAATAAGCGCGCTGGTTTGCACGACTTAAACAAGAGCAACCGGAATACTCTTGCGCGAACCTGCTAGGATATTATGTTCTGCTGAAGTCGGCGCAAAAGCTATCCTATAAGAGAATAGGCTCTCCGGTTTGGACGAGATCAGTTCGGCCCATGGCATCAATTCGGTTTTTGTAGTTGTTTCCCAGACGATAGAACCTGACAGAATCATGGTCATGATCTATTGCGATTGCCAGCTCAGCCTTTAACGTTGCCAGCTGGGCTGCGTCAACAAGAAGCTCAAATACCGAGTTTTGCACTCTCAGACCATACCGCTCACAAAGCTTGGCTACCTTGCGCAGTCGCTTTTGCCCGGCAGAGCTTGAGGTATTGACGTCATAAGTTACAAGCATCAACATGTTCTATCTCCATACAAATGGCGGATAGCAGTCCAGGTCTCCACGCAAAAGTCTTGCGAATAGCATGGCTTGAGCATATGGGATCAAACCGATCTGCACTTTCTCTCCGATAAACGGATGATCTATCGCTTCGCCCTTGCGCTTTTGCCATGCGGACAACACTGTGCGCCTGCCTTTTTCGTTGAGATATACAGCCTCTTCACTGTTCTCAAACTGATTTGCTGAGAGCTGTTTTCTGCGGAAAAGAGTCAATACGAACCGGTCACACATCGGCCCGCGCAGTTCTTCCATAAGATCCAGCGCAAACGAGGGCCTTCCAGGGCGCAATGTGTGTAGATACCCCGCGGCCGGATCCAGACCAACAACTTCAAGCGCCGATGCTACTTCGCGCCGTAGAAGGGTATATACGAAAGACAAAGTCGCATTGACCTCGTTTTGGGGAGGCCGTCGGCTGCGCGTATTAAAACGGAATGGGCAGGCATCGCCGAGCATCCTGTCAAAACACGAAAAGTAAATTGAAGCCGCAGCGCCTTCAATGCCGCGCATGGTATCAATGCTCTCTGCTTTGAGCAGGGCTGCTGCAAGCTCGCTGAGCCGTGCGGCTGCATCGTATAGTGCTTCGTCTCCAGCTTCCTCGCTTCTAGCCGAGCGGAGCAGAACAGTTTTACTGTTGCGAAGCTTGGCCATCAACAGGCTCCTGACAAATGCAGCTGAAAATTCCAGGTCGCTCAGGCTCTCATACTGACGTTTGCGGAGAAGAACGTTGCCGCTGACCGGACCTTCCACGCGTGCAATAAACTGCCCGTGCTCAGATAAAAACGCTAAAGATATACCGCGTTCTGCGCAGAAGCCCATAAGGGGAGTTGAAATCGTCTTCTTGCCAAAGCATACGATAGCATCGATGCTCAAGGCAGGAACCGAGACTTTTTCTTCGTCACCCATCTTGACGCAGATCGTCTCATTTCTGGTGAACAGATAGCTGTCCGGCGTCAAAACATAGAGGGTGTTGAGCAGCTTTTTCACGGCATTTCCACCTTAGTTGCCGCCTCGACCAGATTTTTGCAATACGCCTTAGCGGAGCGGTTTATTTTTGGCATACAGTACTCCTGTATAGAGCATCTTTTGCATTTTGGGCCATATTCCGCCGGAGGAACGATGTGCCTATCCCACAATTTCTTTAGCAGTTCTGCCTGTTCTCTGACTCCCGCCCTTAACTGAGCTGAAAATTCCACTTCCATACGCCTGTGAGCCGATATGAAAAATAGGGCGCCGCATGGAATGGTTGTGGAGAACATCTCCTCTAAACACATGGCCTGCGCGCAGAGCTGGACAAAATACGAATGCTCTTCACGCACTGAGCCATGCTTATATTCCACAGGGTAAAGCCTGACAGGAAAGTCAACTGCCTTGATCATACAGCCTTCTTTGAAGCGCGATGCTTCAATACAGTCACATTTCCCCGCAACTCCCAAAGTGTTTGAAAACACAGTATATTCATAGAGCTTCAGGCTGTCCCCTCTGCGCTCAATCCGCGCCTTGTGGACCCGGATGTGCTCGGCCCGGCCTTTGGCTGTGTCGACGTTTTCCACCCATATCCGTTCATTTAGGAGCAGCGCCGCCCGGCGCGGGCAATAGTCGACCTGCGACAGCCAGGAGAGCGGCAGGTGATCGCTGTCATCCAAGGCGGAACCAGTCCTCTCCGTCCGGCAGTGCTCCCCAGCTGATCGTGCCGAAGGGGTCGCTCTGGAAGCCTGTTTCCACGCCCGAGGGCACGCGGCTGACGTCCACTTCGGCGTCATAGTCGCGGTAGCTCCTCGCAAATTCCACATCGGGCTTCTTCTGCACGCGCACGAGCTCGAACAGCTTGTGTGCGGGAGCACAGCCCAGCCTGGCCTGCCGCGCCCGTTGGGCCTCGTCGCTGTCCGTGCCGACATGCTTGAAGATTATCAGCGGCGAGACGACAGACATCTCTCCCTTGCTGGAGGAGTGGTCATGCTCGTACATATTCAGTATGGCCTCGAACAGGGGCTTGAGATCGTCATCGTCAAAACCTGTCTCGGCCGCAAGGTTGGCGCTTATAAAGCCCCGAACCTCATAGAGGCCAAAGGGGATGAGCTGCTTGCGGCCCATGGTGCGCAGCTTGTCCTCGGCGGCTTCGGCCTCCTGCTTGAGATAGTCCTCCACCTTGCCGTCTTTGATCGGGTCAGCTGAGGCCATGCGGGTTATGGAGATGTCCATGGGCAGGACCGGGTCCAGGCTCTTCCCAAAGGCTATCTGCACCGGGCCGCGCACCTGGCCCGCGTTGGGGCCGGTGGACATGACGGCGCCGAAGGTGCGCACGTCATAGAAGAGCTCACAGGCCTTCCTGCGCCCGGCGTACACCGCCTCTTTCTCCTTGGCGCAGTCCTCAACGCCGGCGGCGCGCTTGGCCTCAGCGATGTGCCGGTTCAGATTCGTGGATTGCTGCACGATGATATTCATGCCGGGCTGACCGGCATAAGCGGCCTGTATATAGTTGCGGATGCGGCGCTTTGTCGCCACGTCGGTTATGAAGCCCTGCATGGTCTCGGGATCGATGCGAGGAGAATTGCCCATGTCGGGGTCTCCGTTCGGGTTGGAGTTGGTGCACGCAAGGTAGTACACAAATTCGTAACGGCTCTGAATAGCCATGTCTCTCTCCTCCTCAGTCAGCTTTCTTTTCCGCAGCGGCGGCAATACGCGCGCGGCGGTCTTTTTCTATCCTGGTGCCCATCTGGTAGTAGCCCAGGGCAAAGTAGGACTGCTGCTCAGGGCGCAGCACGGTCGGGATGCGGTCTCCGATGGCACAGGCGGCCTGGTCGCGAAGCGCGGTGAACTCCTTCCTGCGCGGCTCAGACAGCTTGTCTAAATGATGATTTGACAGTTTGGACAGCTGGCCCAGCACGAGCGCCGGAGTCTGGATGGCCGAGGCGTAGTAGCGGTCGATTATGCTGGCGTTGACGTCCTTCATGGCCAGCCTCTGTATTTCACCAAATACCGCCACCAGCGCACCGCAGTGATAGGCGGGCTCCGGATGCTTTTCGTTGTATTCCACAGAAAGCTCCTCCTTCTGATACTTTTCTCTTTCCCGGCGGCACAGCCAGGCTTTCAGCCACTGGCAGGCCCAGGGATCGGGTATTTTGCGGCCCTGATCTTCATCTCCGGCGCTGAGCATTTGGGAGCGTATGTAAGCCAGCGCCCGAACTGCAACAGAGTCGGGAAACTGAGTGCCGTTTATTATTGCATTGATGATAGCTGGCGTAAGGCCGGCCAGCTCCTTGGACATGCGCTCAAATATGTTTTTATCTGAGTTCTGTCTCGACATCAGGCGGATGAGCCTGGCCAACAGTTTGGCGGGCTTGAGCTGCGCTGTGCCTGCGCTGTTTGTGAGCGCCAGGTCCTGTTCCCACGCTTTCAGGTTCTCAGTCAGCTGCCGATAACTGCCCTCCTCATAGGCGCGCACCATGACGCGGCCGTTCACACCGCTGAGCAGCAGGATATAGTACAGGTTTGGCAGCTCATGGACCGGCGCGCCGGTCTGGATGGCATCGACGACGGCGTCCGCCTGCCGTCTTGCCAGGGCCCGGTTCACCTCCGGCTCCGGAGCAGGCTCTTCCTCCTCGTCATTTTCCGTTTCAAATGAGATGGGAAAGAGCGAGCCTATGCAGTCGCATCCCGTGTCGACTGGCTTGTCGTACCAGTGGACAAATTTCATGCCGGCCAAAACCGGGGCGTCTTTCAGCAGCTCGTCAAGCGCCGCTTTCACGCCGGCGAAGGCCTCCTCGGAGACGGGCGCGTTGGCACCCTGCTTCAGGCCGTAAGAGCAGAAGGCGTCTTTATCGAAGCAGATCAGCGCATCTCCGCGTGCGTGCCCTCCGACGACAGACAGCCCGGAGATCGGCGGCACGGTGGCCGTCGGGATCGTGGGCTTGCCGGTTATAAGGCAGGGAGCTTCAGCGCCCGACGGCCGGAATTGCTGCCTGAACTGCTCCCACCAGTCCCGCACGGCCGGGAACTCCAAGATGCTCTCTCCGTCTACCATGAAGCTGAGCACCTTGGCCCCGTCCAGCTTCAACCGATCCAGCTCGGCGGAGATATCGGCTGCCGCCTCCTTGTCGCACAGCACCTTCAGACAGTATTCCAGCCGCGGTTCCAGCTTCGCCGCTTCCGCCAAAGTCCGCCGGAAGTATTCCGCCTTGGCCGCATATTTTTCCCGCTGGGCCTCATCTCCCGGGAAGAGAATGCTGCGCTTTTCCGCCAGCACGTTGCACTTTTCAACGCTGTTTGCCATGCTGCCGATGTCCGGGCAGGGAACTCTCTCGTTCTCAGCGGAAATTATACCGACATAGTTCCCGTCCCTTGAAAGCGAGATGTAGGCGCGGACCGGTTTCCGGACATATCCGGCCGGCAGGATGAGATTTTCACGCAGTGCATAATCGTAGAGCTCTCTCAGCATACGGCCTCTCCTTTCAAGACCTCCGGGCTGTCGTAGGGCGGGACCTGTATCGCGCCCTGCTCCATCACACAGCGGTAAAGCGACAGGCGCGGCCGGGCATTTTTCCGCAGCTCAAAGTCATGCAGATCGAACACGTCGTAGACCATAAGCCCCAGGTCCATGTCCACAGGTATCGGCTCCGGCCCCGCCGGGTCGCCCTCCTGAAAGTAGGCCACAAACTCCTTCAGGCCAAGGGCCGGCTGCGCAAAGGTTTTCCCCTCGCGGATGCGCCGCAGCGCCTGCGCATAAAGCTGGGCCGCGGTGCCCTCAAAATCGGGCCGCGGGCAGATGCTTGCGGCAAAGCGGTAGCGCACGTCCCGCAGCGCCACTGTCTGGCGCTGTGTCCTGTCGTCGTCAGTGAAGATGGGCTTGTCCCTCACCTTGGATTTGACCTCGTTGCGTTTGAAGCTGATGTAGCGTATGGGCTTGAGTACCTCGATCCGATTTACCTGCCAGACGAACTCCCGAGGTTTGGCGTAGATGCTTGACAGTATCCCCCGTACTGCTGAGGGCGTGGGTACGGGATAGGTCAGGCGCTCCACCTTGCTTTCCGGCTTTGAAAAGCAGGCAAAATCGCCCCAGACCTCCAAGATGACTTCCAATTTTTTCACCTCCGTTTTCCCGGCTGTGCGCGGACACGCAGCCGGGATCATAATACTCATATTTCAAGCCTCAGCTAAACAATTTAGCTGTCATGAGTATTATAATAACATTGCCGTATTTTGTCAAGCATAAAATTCCATAAAAGTAAAAGACCGGCACCGCAGCTGCGGTGCCGGTCTCCATCACACCAGGAACATTTCATCATCCGTGTCAGGGGCAGCGAGCTGCAGCCCTGTATCCTGCCGGTACAAGCCCTCGTGGCCGGCGGACAGTATGTAAAAGTCGCTTTCCGCCTGCGCGTCCGGCCGCCTTTTTCGATAGGGGATCTGCTCGCAGTGCAGCCTGACAAGCTTTTCGTTAAAGCAGGACACGGTGATCGGCGCGGCCTGCCTGATGAGCGCCGGGGTCACGCCGCCGTCTTCGGCCGACAGGCGGATTTCCCGGTACAGGGCCTCGCCATAGGGTACGACCACCTGTACGCCCTGCTTCTTTATCAGCCTGTACTCCCGTTCTACCGCCTCGTAATCCTCCGCGGCGATCGCGGCTGTCAGCTCGGGCTTATCTTTCGCACTGTGGAACAGGAGCCGGTAGTACTCTGCGATGGTCTCCGGGTCGTGTATGTCCGGCTCAGAGGATGAGTACATGAGTTTCACCTTTTCGGCCGCGTTCCGGTATGCTCTGCCCGGATAGATCTCGCGCTCGTCCTCGGGTATGAAAACCGTCACGAGCCCGCCTACGGGCAATGCTCCGTTACGGTTGCACCGCCCCGCCGCCTGGATGATGGCCTCCAGCGGTGCGAGGGCTCGGTACATGGTCTCAAAGTCGAGATCCACGCCCGCCTCTATGCACTGGGTCGCCACTACCCTGCATGGAAGGCCTGCGGAGAGTCGGGCCTTTATGGTGTCGATGACCCGGCTCCTGTGCGCGGGGCAGAGGTCCGTGGTCAGGAAAAACAGGCTGTCCTTCTCGCGCTCCGGGCACGACCTTTTGAGCGCCTCAAACAGGCGCAGGGCATGGCGGCGCAGGTTCACAATGGCACAGGCGCTTTTCTGAGCGGACAGCTCTCCGGCAATATCCTGAAGCGGCGTCGGGCGGCCCAGTTCCCACCGGACTCGTGTGCGCCTAAGTGCGGCATAAAGCTCCCTACCGCCCGGAAGCATCTCCCGCGGCTGCCAATCCCGCAGTTCCGGCAGGGAGGCAAAATCCGGCTGTGTGGCAGTGGAAAACACCATAGTGCAGCCGTATTCCCGGCACAGGGCCGCGGCGGAACTCATAGTCGCGGCGGCAAGCTCCGTCGGCAGGCTCTGGGCTTCGTCAAACAGGACAACGCTCTGGGCGATGTTGTGGAGCTTCCGGCAATCCCTGGGGCGGGATGCAAACAGGCTCTCGAAGAAGCGGACCGAGGTCGTTATGATAAACGGCGCGTCCCAACGGCTCGCCAATTCCCGCTCTTCCTCGCTCAGCCTGCTCTGGCTGTGGTCCGCCAGGATATGCGGAACGAGCTTTTCATATTCCCGCTGGCTTTGTTCCGTGAGTGTGAGGAAAGGAAGCACGAGTATGACCCGCCGTTTGCCATGCACAGCGCAGTGCCGCAGTGCAAAATGCAAAAGCGCCATGGTTTTCCCAATGCCCGTCGGGGCCGTCAGCGTGAAGAGGCCCGGGGGCATTTCCCCGGCGTCGCCGCATTGCCGGAAAACCTCATCGCGCATACTGTTGAGCGCCTTATCTGAGCCGGAGTTTTCCCGCAGGGTCTGCATATGCTCATATAGCCCACGAAGAAGCCGCTCCGGCTCCAGGCTCTCGCTCTGCGAGTCGATATGGCCAGAGGATACCGTATAGTCGGCGTCCACCAGGCATGACAAGAGCATACGAGCGCGGAGCATTTTTTCCCCTGTCTGCCTGTCTGCGAATCGCTCCAGCTTGGGAAATTTGAGATCCGGGAAATCACGGGCGAAGGCGAGCTGCGCAGCACTGTATTCCGCCGGGCCGAGCAGGGCGCTTCTTTTGCCGCTGGCGCAGATGCCTGAGCCCTTGCCAAGGAGTATTTCCCGAAGCTCCGGCGCTATGGCGTCTAGCGCGCGCAAAGCGCTGTGGTGCGCTGCAGTCGCGGCAGCCACAAGACCATAGGCGGGGCTCTTGGCAGTTAAGCCGGCACCGTACAGGAACGCCGCTGAACAGATGGCGTGGTCAATGTTTGCAGCTGTCCCGTTCAGAACGTTCTGGAATGCCTCGCTGTATTTGCCGAAGTCATGGAGCATCCCTGCCGTCCACGCCGTCCGGGGCATGCCTAGTTCTTCTCCAAACCGCATGGCAAGTTCTACCACGGCCTTCAAGTGCTCCCGGTTGGTGGTTTTATCCCCGGACTCATCCGCAGATTTGGAGTAGTAAATCACAGCCATTATTCGGTCACCTGCCTTTTATGCCCATTCTATAATGTGTGTACCTCGTTTGCAACCGCCAAAGCCTTGCAATTTCTGCGTTAGATTACTTGCAGCTTTCAATTATTATGGCATTTTAAAGTGATAAGTGGTATAATTTACATATCTCCGTCGGACCAAGGCGACACTAAGAGAGATAAAGGAGCGAGACCATGGACATTGAACGTGCGAAAGAGCTGCTCTCCGCCCTCGCCGACGGGGTAAACCCGCTTACGGGCGAGGTGCTGAGCAGAAGCGACAGCTGCAATCAGGTGGAGATCGTCCGTGCATTGCATACTGTGCTGCATGAGCTGGACCGGCTCCCGAAGAAAAAGGACAAAAATCTGCCCGAAAACGCCGGGAAACCCTGGATCCGTGAGGATGAGACGGCACTGTGCAAAATGTTTGACTCCGGCGCAACAAAAAGGGAGCTCAGCGAACGCTTCAAGCGCACACCCGGCGCGATAGCGTCAAGGCTCGTGCGGCTCGGAAAGCTCCATACCACTGACGAATTCTGGAGAAGGTAGCCCTGACCATGTGCATATACTTTGGAGACGCGCCGGGTCTTACATACAAAAAGCGCGAGCACATTTTCCCGGCGGGGTTGGGTGGGACCGTGACGCTGCCGCAAGGGTGGGTGTCCGATCAGGCAAACAACCTCTTCTCCTCGATGGAGGACAAGCTGATGCACGACTCGCTGCTGGCCCTCGACAGATATTTCTTCGGCCCCGGCGACCGGCGGGGCAAGGCCTCCAAATCAAACGTCACTGTTGGCGTGCAGGACGACGGCAAGGTCGCGCTGTCTTACCTGTCGATGGGAAAGCCGTATTTGATCGATCAAATATATCTGCACGCCAAGGACGCGGTCATATCCGCCCGGGACGACGGATCTAACGCCGGACTCATTATTGAGCGCCTCACCGACGCTCTGAAGAAGTTTGGGCCGCAAAGCAAATTTGTATTTCTGCCATGTCCTGACATTGCAGCGGAGGACATGATCATAGGCGCGCACGACGGTAAGGTGTTTGCCGCATGCAGCGGCGAGCGTCCCGGCAGCGACAGAGTTTATGATGCGATCAGGAAGATACTTGGCGGCTTTCAAAGCGGAGAGCTAAAGCGCGACAGTCAGCACATACGACAAAATCACGTCCTCACCGAGAACGGCAGTATTGCCAGAATGTATGCCAAGACCGGCATGAATGCGCTCGCACATCTGCGAGGGTATGAATACGCCGCGCATCCGGCCTTTGACGGGATCAGGCGGTGGATCGTGAGCGGGGAAAATGACGAGGGGTTCAACTACCTGCCAAGCATCTCCGCCGAAAGAAGCAGGCTTGCATATGCGCTTCCCAAAGATGCGCATTTCTGCGTGTTTATGCAGATTGAGGGCGAAATACGCGCGATTGTCAGCTTTTACGGCAGGTATACGCGCCGGTTCACCTTCGGGCAAGCGCCTGCCGCGGGAGATTTCAGGTATCCTGCGGCATACATATGCGACTGGAGGAACAAGGATGAGTATACGCTGGCAGAGCACATTGAGCGCCTGACCGGGCATGAGATATAGGAGCGCAACACCGTCAGCGAAAATAAAAGGTCGCGAATCGCGACCTTTTATTTTTCTATAGCACCCTCAATCCTCCAGCCCATGCATCCCTGCGGCCTCACCCAGGTACTGCTCCAGCGTCCCGTCGAGGGCCATTTGCGCGTACTCTAGCGGGGCGTTGTATATCAGCCAGTCCAGCTCTGTGCGCATGGGCAGGGTGGTGTCGAAGCTGTCCTCTATGCCGGGCGTGTAGATGCTGATCGCCTCGCCGTCGGCATAGCGCAGCTCGACGCAGGCTGTGTCAATATTGAACTCGCAGGATATCAGCTTCCTCATGCTCATTCCCCCAACCTCGCGTAGTCCTGATACATCAGCCGCAGCTTGCCGGTCTCTTTGACCGTGTGGAAATGCCCGGCGTACCAGCGCTTGTAGTCCAGGCGACGCTCGATGCTGTCCAGCCACTCCTCCGTGCTCGTGTCCACCGTCCGCTGGTCGATGAAGGGCAGGAAGGCCTCCCTCGGCTCAAGGCTCAGTGGGGTGGTGTGGCTCAGGACTATGTCTGCCTGCCAGCCGCGGCTCGAGAGCACCGATTCCACCTTGCGCTTTATTGCTGCGCTCGGCTGCTCGTCCGGCCACCAGCCGCCGCCGCGCATGAGGCGGTACTCCTTGTCGATGCTGTACGCGCCGCCGATGGCGATGCAGCTTTGCCCATCCAGCTCGTACACCTCGCCGTCCAGAGCGAAGAGCTGGTTCGGAAACTCCGGCTGCACCATGGCCTCGCCGCCGAAGCGCCGCGCCCTCTCGTATCCCAGGCCCGCCGTCGGGCGGCGCTCGTGGTTGCCGTGGATGCACAGCAGCATTATCGGCATCGACGCTATGTACTGCTTCAGCTTCTTGTCCCGGTGGCCGCCGTAGTAGTTGATGCCGGCGTCGCCGAGTATGATGAGCAGGTCGTCGGGGCCGGTGCCGTTGTCCTTGCAGAAGCACGCTATGCGCTCAAAGCGCCCGTGCGTGTCACCAGTGAGATAGATATTTATACGGGCACCTCCTCAATTGTGTCATTTCAGCAGCCGCGGATAGTCCGTTTTGCCGTTCACGACACGGTAGATGGTCACGACGCCGTCTATTATGCGGTAAACTGCGACATAGGTGCGCGTCAGCACCAGCTTCCTATAGCCGGACTGCGCGAGCACGGGATCCGGGTGCGTCTGCCCCATGAGCGGGAAATCCGCGAGCAGCCCGAGCTTGTGGCGCATATCCGCGTATATCTTCCGCGCCGAGGCCGGGCCGACCTCGCTGATGTGGAACTTGACTATTTCCTCCATGTCCTCCAGCGCCGGCCGGAGGTAGACGATCTCAGCTCTCGGCGGCATTGAAAAGCGCCTCCATACGCTCATCCAGCTCGGACTGGGAGCAGACAGGCTCGCCGCTCAGGCGGCTGAGCTCGGCGGCGTAGATGGCGTCGCGGTGGCGAAACATCTTCTCGCGCTCCTCAAACGCCTCGACGCTCATGAACACGCCGTCGCCCTCGCCCTTATTCGTTATAAACACCGGTTCACCTGTTTTCCTGGCGAGCTCGGATATGGCGTTGTAATCGTTGCGCAGGGCGGAGGAAGGCCGGATCTGCATATCCTCATCTCCTTATCAGCTTCTTGATATTATTATATCATGTTTTGCCTAAGATGCAAGCCGGGCCAAGGACGTTATTCATTCCTCGCCCTTTCCCTCCAGCTCTGCCACATCCTTGATGATGTCCGTCACGAGCTTCATCGTCCTGGCGTTACCGGCGCTGATGACCGGGCGGCCCATCTCCTGCTCGAGCTCTTTTCTCGCGTTGCCGGCGACGCGGCCGCCGCGCTGGGCGACGGCGAGGTTTTCGGCCATGCCCTCGGGCTTCTCGGCCTGCGAGATGCCGGTCGTGGACGCCTCGGCGAGCATATTGAGCACCAGCTCGAGGTCGCTCATGTTGTCGCGAAGGTTCTCCTTTTTCAGCCCCTTGAGCTGTTTATACTGGCGCGTGGTCATGCCCGACCACGCCTTGCTTATTTCGTCGGTGAGGATTGCGTACTCCTTGCCTTTTCGCACGCCGCGCTTTTGCCACTCGTCGGTTAGCTCGTTGCGTATCCGTATCGCAAGCAGCCGCTGATGCACCCACTCCTCGCTGTAGCCCTTTTTGAGATACGTCTCGAGTGCGCGGTCTATCGCCTGCTCGGGGTCTATCGTCTCCTCAATCCGCTCGCGCCCGACCTGCGCCAGCCAGAGCTTGAACGGCTCGGCCTTCGGCGAGGGGATGGACTGGATGATGCGCAAAAGCTGCTCCGTGTCCGCGACATCGGTAAGGCGGCGTTTGCCATCCTTGGATTTCAGTTTCAACTGCTGACAATTTGTCAGCAGTTCATCTGCTCCCTCTGCTTTAAGTCTCTGCTTGAGTTTGGCCCAGTAGTTGCTTGCGCCGCGCTGGTCTTTCTGGTCGGTCAGCGCACCGACCACATCTACGACTGAAAAATACCACTCCTCGCGCTCGGCATCCCACGCGGAGCGTATCGGCTGATCCTCGAAAAGCTGTATGGCGTCGTTGTTCATAATATGTACCTCTCAATGCAATTAGTTAGAAAGCGGTTTGACATATACGATTTTAGTACCCCGCCTTGCGCAGCTCATCTAACATTGCTCGACGGGCAGGGTACGCCGTCTTCCAGCGCTCGGCGAGCTGGATGTCTGGTCGATTGGGATAAGCGCGCAGTGTCTTCAAATGGGCAATGGTGCGCGCGTATTCGTTGCGGCTGTAAGATGTCCTCATGATGGAGTCGACGCAGCGCACACAGGCCTCCGTAAACTGCTCCGGGAAACGCGGCAGCAGTTCCGGCGCCCAACGCTCAAAAGCCGAAATGTCGTTCTGCTCTATTACAAGCGCTAAAAGCCTGTCATACAGGCTCTCCTCAAGCAGCAGCCTATCGCGCGAACTGTCGTACAACGTCCCCGCAGCGAGTATTTTGTCCCGCAACTCAGGCCAGTCCCCGGGTTCGGCAAGCGCTCTCAGCTTCTTCACGTAGTTTAAATTCGGCTGTGGGTAATGAAACACCTGGTACATCAGCTCGTCGCGCAGCTTCTCTGTTTGTTCGGTCTGCTCGTATAAGTTTATAAGCTGCTCGCTGTATTCAGCGGCAAGTCCGCGCCATTCTGAGTAGAGTTCTTTTCCTTCTATGAGCAGCGCTTCGGCCTCGGAATAGCGTTTTTCCGCCATCATGCGCCGTGTTATTTGCTCACGGACACCGGACACCTCACTATATTTTTCCTCATAAAGCTCAATCTCACGCCTGGGTGAGCCCTGACGCTCCATCAGCTCCAGGCGTTTTAAAACCAGATCGCTTATATAATAACGTTCCCGTCCTTCGGCCTGACGTTCGCTGATTATTTCGTCTAGCGTCGCTATATTCTCACGCACAAACTCCGGTTCTGGGAACAACTCAAGCTGTGCTTTCAGAAAACAATCCCGGCTGAGCTCAGGCGCGTTTTTATAACTCTTTTGGAACGAGCGGAAAATTTCGCGCTTCAGCTCCGGCGGCGACACTCTGACCTGCTTCTCCCACAGTTCAAAGCAGCAACCGGCAAGCATGGATAACCCGCCGTCAGAGTCGTCCATGTTGCAGCCCGCCGCCGCGTTCAGGGCGTAGCGGCTGAGCTCAAACGATTCCCGGATATATCCTTTGAAAAGCAGGCTTTCGGCGATTTCCGACACAAAATCGGCAAGAGAACACATGATGCTCCACGCTTGGTCATACTCTATGTATCCGTGCCTGTCCGCGGCGTTTTGCAGAATCGCGTCAACGCGCGATTCCCAGTGCTCAAACGGATCATCGGATACAGGCTCTGCGTACAGCCGTATGAGATCTTCGATGTCCTCGTCTGCCTCAGCCAGCCGCAGCAGCAACGAGTGCGACGCGCTGAGGTCTAAGGCTCCGATCACATCCTCAATAGGCTCACGCGCTGCTGTCTCGACTGGTAGTGTGCGCCGGGGTTCTCCATCGAGCGCGTAGAGTACTGCCGCCAGGTGCTTGCATGGGGTTCCGCCGGCAGCGTAAGGGCAGTCGCAGTGCCAGTGTGATATCCTGCCGCCGTCAAACTCTGCCTCAACCTCGTACAGCTCGCTGCCAAGCACCTCAGCCTCGACACGATTCTCTCTTGTGTTCAGCGACTTCACCGCGCCCGTGAGATAATAGTCGTATCCGCGCTGCAAAATCCTTGACTCGAACAGCTCTTTCCATATCGTGCGCTCCATGCCTGTCCCTCCGCATGTTCATAGTTGCTGCCTAAATTCTACCACATTTTACCCGAAACCACAACGTTTATGTAACTTTTCGGCCCACCTCCTGCATTGCGGAGCAGAAGCGTTCCCACGGTTCCAACGTTGTCTGTGACGGGTCGCCCTCGCGGATGCGCATGGTTCGGCGGATCTCTTTGGGGATGACAACACGGCCCAGGTCGTCTATGCGGCGTACTATGCCGGTGGCTTTCATGTGTAGTTTCCTCCTGCCTTTATTTCTTTGTGCAGGAATTAGTATCCGCAGTTTCGTTTTACCTATACGCAGCCCAAAAATTGGCGCGAACATGTCAGCCGTTGTGTCTGCTATAGCTGTCTCTTTGGCGAATGGCTGCCACTTTTCCTATGCTGCGCGGGATATCCTTGATGTTTTCAAAAATTATGGCATAATTGAACAATAGGCGGTATAATTTGCATATCCACATCGAATCGAGGCAAAACGCATGACGGAAGTAGTCGCGGCCCTTATATGGGAGGGCGGGAAGTTCATGATATGTCAGCGGCCGGAGCGTAAGGCGCGGGGGCTGCTGTGGGAGTTCGTGGGCGGCAAGGTCGAGCCCGGCGAGACGAAGGAGCAGGCCCTCGTGCGCGAGTGCCGCGAGGAGCTGGGAATCACAGTCGCTGTCGGGGAAGTGTTCACCGAGGTCACGCACGTTTATCCCGACATCACTGTGCACCTCACACTCTTCAACGCCCGCATAGCCGAAGGCGAGCCGCAGCTGCTAGAGCACAACGACCTGCGCTGGACAACGCCGGACGAGATCGACAGCTACGACTTCTGCCCGGCGGACGAGGCGATCCTGAATAAAATAAAGGAGCGCTACAAGAAAGGAGCTTTGCGAGCACTTTAAGCGCACGCCCGGGGCGATAGCGTCAATGCTCGTGCGGCTCGGGAAGCTCCGTAACACCGACGAGTTTTGGAGAGGGTAGTCTGACCATGTGCATATACTTTGGAGATGCGCCGAACCTTACCTATAACAAGAGCGAGCATATTTTCCCGGCGGGGCTGGGCGGGACCGTGACGCTGCCGCAGGGATGGGTGTCCGATCAGGCAAACGAGCTCTTCTCTTCGATGGAGGGCGAGTTGATGCACGATTCTCTGCTGGCCCTCGACAGATATTTTTTCGGTCCTGGAGACCGACGGGGCAAGGACTCAAAGTCAAACGTCACTGTGGGCGTGCAGGATGACGGCAAAATCACGCTGTCATACTTGTCGATGGGAAAGCCGTACTTGATTGATCAAGTGTATTTGCGCGCTAAAAATGCAGTTGTATCTGCCCAGGAAGACGGTTCAGACGCTGACCTCATCATGAAGCGCGTTGACAAAGCACTGCGAAAGTTTGAAGCGCGGAGCAGATTTGTTTTCCTGCCCTGCCCTGATATGGCGGCCGAGGATTTGCTCATAGGCGCGCACGACGGCAAGGTATTTGTAGCATGCAGCGGCGAGCGGCCGAGTGGCGACAGGGTCTATGACGCGATCAGGAAAATACTTGGCGGCTTCCAAAGCGGAGAGCTAAAGCGTAGCAGCCAGCATATACGACAAAATCACGTCCTGACTGAAAACGGCAATATTGCCAGAGCATATGCCAAAACGGGCATGAATGCGCTCGCGCGGCTGCGAGGGTATGAATACGCCGCGCACCCGACCTTTGACGGGATCAGGCGGTGGATCGTGAGCGGGGAAAACGACGATGAGTTCAACTACCTGCCAAGCATTTCCGTCGAAAGGAACAAGCTCGCGTATGCGCTTCCGGAAAACGTGCACTTTTGTGTATTTATGCAGATGGGTGGGAAAATATATGCGCTGGTCAGCTTCTACGGCAGGTATACGCGTCAGTTCACCTTTGGGCAAGCACCCGCCGCGGAAGATTTCAAGTATCCCGACGGTTATATATGTGACTGGAAAAACAAGACTGAGTATACACTGGCAGAGCACATTGAGCGCCTGATTGGAAATGTGAGATCGAAACTCGAAACTCCCTATTAACGGTGTCGCGTTTCACGACACCGTCAGCAAAAATAAAAGGTCGCAAAACGCGACCTTTTCTTATTTCTATTGCAGCCCTCGGTCCTCCAGTCCGTGAGTGTCGCCGGTGTGATGGATGTTAATTCCTCATCCTTCTCCGTCAGCTCGTTGCGGATGTGTATCGCCAGCAGCCGCTGGCGCACCCAATCCTAACTATACCCCTTCTTGAGATACGTCTCCAGCGCGCGGTCTATGGCCTGCTCGGGGCCTATCGTCTCCTCGATACGCTCGCGGCCCGCCAGCGCCAGCCAGGGCTTGAACGGCCGGCCTTGGGCGAGGGGATGGACTGGTAGTTTCCTCCTGCCTTTGTTGTGCAGGAATTAGTACCCGCACTTTCGTTTTACCTATACGCAGCCCCGAATTTGGCGTAAGCGTGTCAGCTGCAGTGCCTGCAACAGGTGCGCACAGTCGGTCCAAACTACACCGGAATTTGCGCCGTCACCGCGGCGAGAAGGACATATGGCTACCAAACCGCAAAGTTTCGTATCTACAAAAACTGTTGGCCCATCAGCCCTTCCATCATCGTCCCCGCCCGCGACACGTCTTCGAGCACTGCAAAATGCCCGACTCCGGCGCAATAAGGAGAGAATGGCCACGAGCGAGGATTTGAGGTTCGTGGACAAAACAAATGGTCGCGTTTTACAACCTTTTGTTCTGTTGAGCTTTACAGTTCAGCATACATTTCCGAGGTGACGCCGAGATTGAACTTACTACCGCTGTGTCTACGAGAAGCCTCTGTAAATGGAAGCCTGAAAGTACTGCGCCGCAAGGGCAAATGCCATGGTACGAAGAAAACGCAGGGTAAACTCAGCGAGGGGCCGTCCTGCTGTAATAATAGTTGGAGGTGGATGCCTTATGTGATAAAATTAGATTTATAAAGGAATTTTTAACCGCAGAGGTGATGGCGTTGAAAAGGAGAATGCTTGGTTTTGCGGCCTGGCCGCTGTATCGCAAGCTATTCTTGGTCATGGCGCTGGTCTCGCTCGTGCCGGTGCTGATCGTACTATGCGTTTCGCTTATGCTCTCCTACAGGGCAATGGAGCAGCAGCTTGTATACGACAGTCAAATGAGCGCAGAATGGCTTCAGGAACGACTTGAAATGGAAATTGAGGATTACACACGCACATTTTACGAATTTGAAATCGACAAAGACTTCAGGAATGCTCTCGCTCAATGGTGTGCCCATGGGGATGTCCTCAATTACAGTTTCAAGCTCGAACTTATTACCGAATTAAATCAGACCGTCAGTATCAATAAGAACATAAACGCCATAGAGCTGTACAGCCTCAGCCAGGGCAAGGCCCTGATCGCGGAGCGCTCCAGTACGTATTTCACAGATACTGACGACAGGTTGGAGCAGTGGCTCTCTCGTGATGAAGCGCTTCAAAGCAATCTGGTGTTCCTCAGAAGCGGGAGAGAGATACTTCTCGTGCACCAGATGCACCGGTTTGAAAATGGCGAGCCATATGCGCTTTTGATAGTACGGCTGAGGACCTATTTCGTGCAGGACATACTCGACGCCATCAAGTCCACGCCGCAGGAGTCCATCATACTTTTCAACGACCAAGGTGAAGTTATTGAGTCCGACATGTCCACGCAGGCGGACTTCAGCCCGGAAGAAACTCTAGGTTATGCAGAGCGCTTGTCCGGCTCCGTTTCCGGTCATGCTCATGAAAGCGGCAGTTACTGGTTTTACCGCTCAGTCAGTGGAGGCAAGCTCAATATTATACTGGCAATGCCCGACAGCGCGATACGCAGTTCGCTAGAGGGTACGCTCGTAAGTGGCATATTCGTTGCCATCCTCGCCGTGGCCGCCTCGATGCTGTTTTCCGCCGTCATGTCGCGCGTCATAAGCCGCCCCATAGTCGAGTTGGCAAACACCATGCGCAGCAGCACCATCGAGGACGCCGTGCTGGTGCCATCACAGCGCAGCGACGAGATAGGCTTCCTGCTCGACAGCTTCAACCTCATGCAAAAGCAGAACAAGGAGCTTATAGACAGCGAGTACACAAGCCAGATCGCCCGGCGCAGCGCTCAGCTTCAGGCCCTCCAGTCACAGATAAATCCGCATTTTCTATACAACACCCTGCAAGTCATCGGAGGCATGGCTCTGCGCAAGAATGCGCCTGAAATCTATTCCGTCACGACCGCGCTTGGAGACATACTGCGTTACAGCCTGAACTTTACTGACGAGACTGTCGCCCTGGGAGAAGAGCTGCACTATTTTGAAAGCTATCTCTCCATCCAGAAGCAGCGCTTCGGCGACAAGCTGCACATAAGCATAGACGTACCGAAGGAACTGAACGCCGCCCCTGTCCCGAAGCTGATATTGCAGCCTATACTCGAAAACAGCTTCCGCCACGGGCTCCCTGACAAAGAGGCGTGCTGGGATATATCAATAAAAGCCGTGCGCAATCATGGACGGCTGGAGATAACTGTTGCTGATAACGGCGTCGGAATACCTGCCGGCAAGCTCTCGGAACTTCAGGAGATGCTGCGCACCGCAAGCTACAGCGCACTGCGCTCCGGCAGACACATTGGGCTTGCCAATGTCAACATGCGTATAAGGCTGCGCGACGGCGGAGACCCGTTCGGCGTTGATATACAAAGCGTGGAGGGAGAAGGTACAGTCGTGCAGCTGGTGCTCAGGGACAGGCGCGGAGAGGAGGAGAGGGATGAACTGCACTGCAGTGATAATTGACGATGAGCCATGTGTTCGGGATGTCCTGAAGGCGCTGGGCCACTGGAACGAGCTGGGCATAACAGTTGTCGGAGAGGCCGAGGACGGTATAGCAGGCCTGGAGCTGGTCACACAGCTGAAACCGGATATCGTGATATCTGACGTTAAAATGCCTCGCATGAGCGGGCTTGAGCTCGCCTCCCGGCTTCAGAGCGTGCCTTGTCCTCCCCAGGTCATCATTGTCAGCGGATATGACGACTACAACCTTGTGAGGCAAGCCCTTAAGTGCGGAGTCACGGACTACCTGCTCAAGCCCATCAAGGAGGCGGAACTCAATGAGCAGCTGGCAGCCTGCGCGCAGACGGTGTCGCAGCGCTCCACAGACTCCCCAATGCATGCAGAATGGCAGACCACGCTCGAGGGGAAGCCCTGGCTGGTGCGCTTCCGCGCCTTTCAGCGTGAGCTTGGCGAGCTGCTTAGGAGTGCCGACAAGAACGTGATACGCGAGAGATTCTCCGCTCTCAAGGTGGGGATAGGAAGCGATGCCGGACTGCCGGAGACGATATACTGCTATTACTCGCTCATCGCCGTGCTGCAGGACTTCATGCAGGAAAACGGTCTGGAGGGCGCTTGGGAGCTCAGCTATGTATTCGGCAGCAGGGATGACATGGACGCGGTGCTGAATCAGGTCTGTGAGTGGTTCTGCGCCGCCTCAGACATGGCCGCGCAGCGCTTGAGACAGCGCGGCCGTCTGGACATGGGGCAGGTCAGGCAGTACATAGACGAAAACTATGACAAATATCTCAGTCTCCAATCAGTTGCCGACCACTTTCACGTCAGCCGCGAATACTTGAGCCGCAGCTTCAAGGCTGAATACAAAGAGAGCTTTTCCGATTATCTTCTCTCCTGCCGCATGGAGCGGGCTAAGCAGCTTCTGGTTGAATACGACATTCCCATAAAGGAAGTCTGGCGTATGCTCCGCTTCGTTGACCAGACGCATTTTTACAGGTGCTTTAAGCGATATTTTGGTATGACGCCGGGAGAAATACGCGCTGGGTCAAAAACAGACAATAAAACAGGTCAATAGCAGCTAATGCTATTTGCACAAAAATTGTGTATCCTTTAATCAGCAATTGGTAAAAGCGACTAAAATGAAAAGGAGGATACACAATGAAAAAGTACCTGGCATTGATTTTGGCGCTCTGCATGCTCCTGGCGCTTGCAGCATGCGGAGAGCCGTCGGAGCCCTCCGGCAGCTCCGAGCCGCCTGTCGAGAGCGGGGAACCCGTGAGCGAAGAGCCGGTGGAGGCCGAGCTCGACATCATGATGAGCTTCCCGCAGTTCATGGACCAGTGGGAGACCTACTGCAAGCAGTTTGAGGAAAAAATGCTTGCGGAAGAGAACATCAAACTCACGATCAACCTCGAAATGCCCAGCTCCGGCGACTATGAGAGCGTGCTTCAGACGAGGCTCACCGGCGACGATGCGCCCGACCTCTTCACGCTGCACAGCAACAATATCGCCACCTACTATGAGGCTGGACACCTCGCCGACCTCTCCGGCGAGGAGCTGGCGGGCAAGATCTATCCCGACGTGGCTGCAATGGTGACCTACGACGGCAAGCTGCTTGGCGTGCCCATAGAGAGCCAGGCCTGGGGCCCGCTGTACAACAAGGCCATCTTTGAGGAGTGCGGCCTTGAGGTTCCCAATACGCTGGATGAACTCAAAAATGTAGTCGCAGTACTTGAAGAAAACGGCTATACTCCCTTTATGCTGGCCTTCCAGGAGCAGTGGGTGCCCCAGCTCATGACCGCGCTGACGCTCGGCGGCAAGGTCTCCGGCGAGGTCCCCGACTGGGTGGACAGGATGAACGCAGGCGAGGGTTCCTACGCCGAGATGGCTGAGATATTTGACGTCATCGACCTTATCATGCAGCACGGCACCGACCGGGCCATGGAGCAGGGCGCCGAGGCGGGCGCGGCCGCCTTTGCAAACGGCGAGGCCGCCATGTTCGTGCAGGGTACCTGGGCTTCCGGGACCATCATGGCCACGAACCCCGATATGCAGCTCGGCGTGTTTGCTCTGCCCATAAACAACAATGTGGACTGCACAAGGGTCAATCTCTCCGTGTCTACAACTCTCGCCGTGCATCCCTCGAGCGACCAGATGGACCTCGCGCTCAAGTTTGCAAACTACGTCCTGGACGACAATGACTCCTCCGCACTCTTCGAGAGCTGCTCCTTCAACCCCCTGGCTACCTGCCATACATACGAGCCGGCGAGCTGGGTGGCGGACGCTTCGGCCTATGTCTCCGAGGGCCGCTGCTACAAGGACCTCGTACTGCCCTCCGCCGTCACAGATGAGCAGGGCAGGCTGCTTCAGGAATACTACGTCGGCAGCGTGACCAAGGACGAGATCATCCAAAGGCTCGACGAGGTGTATGCTCAGGCCATAGCGGGATGACAAGAATTTCCTGGAAGGGCGGGCTTATACCCGCCCTTCAATCTTATCTACGGAGGTGTTCGGCTTGAGCGGGACCAAGAGAGCCAATCTGAAGCTGCTGCTATTCTGCGCCCCGGCGCTGGTTGTCTACCTTGTATTCAAGCTCTATCCGGCGGTCGCGGGCATCGGCTATGCGATGACAGACTGGAACGGCCTGAGCAAGGATTACGAATTCGTGCTCTTTGACAATTTCATCGCGGCGTTCAAGGATAAGTACTTCTGGCAGTCCATATGGTTTACTCTGAAATATGTCGTCGTCATGGTTGTGGTGGCCAATGCGGTCGCCCTGGCGCTGGCTGTGGCCATAGAAAGCCGCAGGCGCGGGCGCGGCGTATACCGCACTATCTTTTACATGCCGAACATGATAAGCATGGTCATAGGAGGCTATATGTGGATGTTCATCTTCACGAAGGTGCTCTACTACATGGCCGACAACTGGGGCATGAAATTCCTGGACCACTCCTGGATAGGCGACCCCAGGTATTCCTTCTTTGCCATCATCATTGTCGTGTCCTGGGCCACGGTTGGCTATCTCATGATAATCTACATGGCAGCGCTGCAGGGGGTTCCGGCCGATCTGATAGAATCCGCCCAACTCGCGGGAGCTAACTCAAGGCAGTGCTTTTTCAGGGTGACGCTGCCTCTCATCCTCCCGGCTGTGACCATCTGTGTATTTTGGACGCTGAACTCGGGCTTTCAGGTATTCGATGTTATCTACGCCCTCACCGGCGGCGGGCCGGGGCGCGCCACTCAGTCCGTAGCCATGAACATCTATGAGGAGGCTTTCCGCGGCAATATACGCTACGGCTACGCCACGGCCAAGTCCACAATTTTGTTTGTCATTGTTCTCATCATCACCCTCATCCAGCTGCGGGTGATGAAGTCGAGGGAGGCGGAGCTATGAAGAGGCGAAGAAGGCTTGGCGGGGTCCTGGTTCACCTCGTCCTGATCATCGGCGCGCTGTTCTGGCTTGCGCCGCTGCTGCTGGCGCTGATGAACTCCTTCAAGACCAACGGAGAATTGCTGACCAACGTCCTCTCCCTGCCCAAGGCGCTGAGCTTTGAAAACTATGCCCGCACTCTGGACAAGATGCACTATTTCCGCAGTCTGGGGAATACGGTCCTGCTCTCCGGCGTGAGCGTGACGCTCATCATACTCTTTTCATCGCTGGCAGGCTGGAAACTGTGTCGGACCAAGACGCGGCTGTCGAAATTCATCTTCGGGCTCTTTGTGTTTTCCATGCTCATTCCCTTCAGCTCCATCATGATTCCCATATACCGCGTTATCCTCGCCCTCAAGCTGAAAAATTCGCTGCTCGGGCTCTCGCTTGTATACGCAGGGCTGGGCGTGAGCATGGCGGTATTCCTCTATCACGGTTTTGTCAAGGGCATACCTCAGGAGCTCGAGGAGGCGGCCGAAATGGACGGCTGCGGGCAGTTCCAGGTCTTTTGGTACATGGTCTTTCCCCTTCTCAAGCCCATCACCGCCACGGTGTGCATCACGAACGTCCTCTGGGTGTGGAACGACTTTCTCCTGCCGCTCATAGTCATATCCGACAATAAAAAGTACACGCTGCTGCTCTCCACGAATACGCTCTTCGGCCAGTACAGCAGCGACTGGACGGCAATACTGAGCGCGCTTATCATCGCCGCTCTGCCCGTCATTGTGTTCTACGCCTTTTTCCAGAAGCAGATACTTCGGGGCATATCCGAAGGCGCGCTCAAGGGGTAACGACATGGAAAAACTGTACGTTGAAAACGGCCGGCTGATGGCCGGAGGCGCCCCGCTGCTGCTGCGCGGCTTCGGCCTGGGCGGTTGGCTGCTGCCCGAGGGCTATATGTGGAAATTCTACACGAAGTGTGACCGTCCTCGCCGGATAGAAGCGCTCATCGAGGAGCTCTGCGGCGCGGAGTACGCGGCTTCTTTCTGGGAGCGGTACTACGACTCATACATAACCGAGGCGGACATCCGCCTCGCGGCAGAAAACGGCTTCAACTCGGTGCGCCTGCCCTTCAACGCCAGGCATCTCATGGAGCCGGGCTACCTCCGGCGCATAGACGACTGCGTCCGTTGGTGCGGGAGGCATGGGATATATGCGATACTCGACATGCACGCCGCCCCCGGCGGGCAGACGGGGCAGAACATAGACGACAGCGAGCGGGATCTGCCCGAACTCTTCATGCGCCCTGAGCATCAGGACGAACTGTGCGCGCTCTGGGAGATGCTCGCCGCAAGATACAGCGGCGAGGCCGCGGTGGCGGGCTTCGACCTGCTCAACGAGCCGCTTGTGAAGAAGGACGCTGGGTATAACAGTCAGCTTGTGCCCCTTTACATGAGACTTGCGGATGCCATAAGGCGGGCTGACCCTGAGCGCATCGTCATTTGGGAGGGCGCGCACTGGGCGACGGATTTCTCCGTCTTTGACGCCCTGGAGAAAGAGGAGCTGCCGGAAAACCTCGTGCTGCAGTTCCACAAGTACTGGAGCCCGCCCGAGGAGGAGAGCCTGCGCTCCTTTATGGCCACGGCCGGGCGGCTGGGACTTCCGCTCTACTGCGGCGAGTCAGGTGAGAACAATCTCGACTGGTACGCCTCCATGTTCCCGATGCTGGACAGGCTGGGCATAAGCTGGAGCTTCTGGTCATACAAGAAAATGTCAACTCCAAATTCCGTTTCGGTCTTTCCGGAGCCCGAGCGCTGGGGAGAGCTGCTTGGCTTCCTGGACGGAGGAGAGCGCCCCGCACACCCACAGGAGATATTTGACGGCTTCCTGGACTGTGTCGGCAGCTCGGAAATACGACGCGATGTCATCTCTGCGCTTTGCAGGCGTCCGCCGGTGCGAATACCGGCCGTGGCCTTTGACGAGTGCAGGGCGTCCGGTCCCCGAAGAAGGGGGGCGGACTTCCGGCCTGCCTCGCCCGTTACGATAATCTTTGCCGACGGTCACATAGGCGCGCCGGATTTCTGCCGCTACGGCGGGGAGCCGCAGCCCGAAAGCGAGCGCATGCTCGTGGAGCTTTGCGAGGGGGACAGCGTGACCTACCGCATTGACCATTCCGGCCTCGCAAGAGTGCGCATTGCGGCGTCTGCCGCCGAGGGCCTCAGCGCGGACGGCGGCTCCGGATACGTGAGCATTGGGCAATGCGGCGGGGAGGCCGTTGTCAGGCTGGACGGGAAGCTCAGCCTGGTCTGCGCGTCGGGCAAGGCGCTTTTGGGCTATATTGAGGTATTTGAATTATGAAAATGATCACCACGTCCGGCGAGGTCCAGAGCCGCGCCGCAGTTTGCCGCATCTGTTTTCAGCCTGACACCTCCAACAGAGAGGAACTCATCCTTAATCTGTACCCCGGGGAGCGTTTTCAGTCCTTCCTCGGCTTCGGCGGGGCCGTCACCGACTCGGCGGCCTATGTATACTCTACCCTTTCACCGGAGCTCAGGGCCGAGGTCATAGCAGCATGCTTCGGTTCAGACGGGCTGGGATACACGCTCGCCAGAAGCCACATTGACAGCTGTGACTTTTCATTGGAGTCCTACTGCGCAGATCCGGCGGAGGAGGACGCGGAGCTCAGACGCTTTTCGATTGAGCGCCCGGGAAAGTATGTCTTCCCCATGCTGGACGACATCGTCAAAATCCGCCCCGAACTGAGGCTGCTGCTATCGCCGTGGTCGCCGCCGGAATATATGAAGGACAACGCGAAGCGCACGGGAGGCGGAAAGCTGCGCCCCGAATTCCGTGAACGCTGGGCGCGATACATGTGCCGTTACGCGCTGGAGTATCGGAAACGCGGGTACGATGTCTTTGCCATGTCCGCACAGAACGAGCCGAATGCCGTCCAGCCCTGGGAGTCCTGCATATATACGCCGGAGGAGGAGCGGGACTTTCTGCGTGATTTCCTGGCCCCGGAGCTGCGGCGTCAGGGGTTGGGGGATATGGTGATTACGATATGGGACCACAACAAGGAGCGCCTCTTCGACCGTGTGGACGCCATCTGCTCCGATCCCGGGGCTAACGCCTGTGCCGGAGCAGCGGGTTTTCACTGGTACGGCGGGGATCACTTCGACGCGCTCCGGCTCGTGCGGAGAAAGTACCCGGACAAGCTGCTCATGTTCACTGAGGGCTGCATTGAGTATTCAAAGGGCTCGCACGAAGCCCAGACTGAAAATGCCGAGCGCTATGCATGGGAGATACTGCACGGCTTCAATGCCGGGCTGAACGCCTTTTTCGACTGGAACCTGCTGCTGGATATGAGCGGAGGCCCAAATCACAAGGGCAACTACTGCGACGCGCCTATAATGGTAGACCCAGAGCGGAAATCGCTCAAGTACAATCTCAGTTACAGCTATATCATGCACTTCTCACGCTATATCCGTCCCGGAGCAGTACGCATCGGGACTACTTGCTATGACAACGACCTGGGATTCTGCGCCGCGCTTAATCCGGACGGTTCCATTGTCGCCATGGCGCTCAATACGTCTGCCGCGGGGAAAAAAGGGTTTGTCCGTCTGCGCGGGGAGCTGGCTGAGGCATTCTTTCCTCCGCACAGCATAAGCACTCTGCTCATAGGCGGAGAGGAGGTCTGACGTGGACAGCTGCTTTGAAGGCGACGTCTTTGTCCTTCGCGATTATAACCAAAAGCCTCCCTTTTCCAGCTTGCTGCCCGGTGTTGCCGGACCTCAGGGCGTGCCGCTGTGGTGCTTTTATGTGAGCCGCGGGCAGTGCGTGGCCTCCTTCGGCGCAGACGAGCGCGACGGGGCAATGATGGAGTATGTCCCCGCGGCCGCTGCATATGAGGACACGGCCCGGAAGGGGTTCCGAACTTTCATAAGCTGCGGCGGGTGCTGCTTTGAGCCCTTCTCGCCCAGCGATGAAAATCAGGAGCAAGAGCTGCGAATCAGCCGGGCGGCGCTCGAATTGAGGGCGATGCACAGGTCCAGCGGGATAGAGGTGCGAGTCGAATACCGGATACTGCCAGGCGAGGACATAGGCGCGCTCATGCGCAGGGTGACAATACGAAACACCGGATGCGACAGCATAACTTTCCGGCTTGCCGACGGTATGGCGCGCATCATACCGGCAGGCATACGCAATACCGAATTCCGCGAAATGTCAAATCTGCTCAAGAGCTATTTTGACGCGGAGATACACGAGAGCGGAGCGGCGCTCTTCTCCTCTCGATCTACCACCGAAAACACGGCCAGGGTAGGGGAAATAACGCGGCGAAACTTTTACTTTGCTTCAAGCAGCGGACGTTCCCTGAAGCTGGTCTGCGACCCCACTCAACTCTTTGGCCCCGACACGGGGCTTGGCTGGCCCTCGTGCTTTTTCGGCCCAGGCTTCGACCTGGAGGCTGTTCCCTCGGACGCCCGCGATGTTATACCCTGCGCCATGGCCCTTGGAGAATTCTCGCTCGGCCCGGGCGGGGAAACGGTGATAGATTCTTTTGTCGGGTGCGCTGACGGCGCGGAGCAGGCCACGTTTTACACACATAAGTTTGCGGACAAGGCCTGGTGTGACGGTAAACATGCGTTAGCAGAGTCCGTCGTCGAGAAGTTAAGTTCAGACCTGGAGCTTGAAACAGCGCAACCGCTCTTTGACGCCTACCTGCGACAGTGCCTGCTCGACAACACCTTGCGCGGAGGGAGGCCTGTAATGCTTGCAGGCAAACTTCTGCACCTCTACGGCCGCAGGCACGGGGACCTGGAACGCGACTACAACTATTTCAGGCTCCAGGCCACGCACTATTCGCAGGGCGACGGAAATTTCCGTGACATCTGCCAGAACCGGCGCAGCGACGTTCTGCTGTTTCCCGAGGTGGGTGAGCGTGAAGTTCTGGAGTTTCTCGGGCTTATCCAGCTGGACGGATACAACCCGCTCGAGGTATATCCCATGCGGCTCGTGCTAAGGCCGGAGAGGCGGGACGCGGCGGCGGGGCTGCTGCGCGGCGCGGAGAGGGTAATCGAAAAGCTCTCCGCCGGCCTGAGCGTTGGAGAGCTTTGGCGGGAGCTGCGCGCGTCCGGGTATACGAACTCTGATGAGTTGATCTCCGAGCTTTGCCCCCTGTGCGATTACCGGTCTCACTCTGAATTCGGGGACGGATATTGGATAGACCACTGGACCTATGTTCCGGAGCTCGTGGAAAATTACCTGAAAATATACCCCGAGTTCGGGGAGCGGCTGCTGTTTTTCTCTCGCATCGGCTGGCCGGAAATTGGCGCCCGCGTCCTGCCCATGCGGGAGCGGCTCATAGACACCGGCCACGACCTGAGGCAATACGAGGCAGTAAAAAGCGCCGTCGTTCCGGCTGCCGAGGTTCCTGAGGCAAGCGTCTATGCCAAACTGTTTTTCCTTGCTGCTCTCAAATGCGCCACTTTGGACCAGAGACAGGCAGGGCTGGAGATGGAGGCAGGCAAGCCGGGTTGGAACGACGCACTCAATGGTCTGCCGGGGTTGTTTGGGAGCAGTTCATCCGAGTGTGCGGACCTTCTGCTGCTGCTGCAAAGGTTGAGGAGCTGGTGCTCCGTACCTGCGGTAGAGTTTCCATCGGAGCTTATCGGCTTTGTCCGCAGATTGAGCGGCTTGCTGCGCGAATTTGACTTTTGCAGCACTCCGTCTCTGGAGTTTTGGCGCGTGTCGCTGAAGCTGCGCGAGGAGTGGCGAGCCAGAGTATACAGTGGGAAGCTGTGCGGTGGGACCGAGACGGTGAAGCGCGAGGAGCTGTTGGGGATTATATGCGGCCTTGAAACACTCGTCCAAAACGGCCTCCGCCGAGCGAGAAACGGCTCGGGGCTGCTGGACACTTACTTCGTAAACAAGCCGTTGGTCCAAGGAGCTCGGCTGTCCGAAGACGACATCACAGCGGTAGTAAGCCGCCCGCTGCCGTTGTTCCTGGAGGGTCAGGCAAAGCTCATGCGTGTGTCGCCGGACGAGGCTGCGGGAATACATTTCTCAGTTGAAAACAGTGAACTATATGACAGAGAGCTTAAAATGTACCGTCTGTGTGCTCCTCTCCACAGAGAAAGCCCGGAGCTGGGCCGTATAACGGCCTTTACTCCCGGAATTTTTGAGCGTGAGAGTATATTCCCCCATGCCGAATCCAAGTATCTGCTGTCTATGCTGGACGTCGGACTGTACGAGGAGCTGTTTGAGCGCATGAGGACGGTGCTGCCTCCATTCTTTGACCCGGAGATATACGGACGCAGCACACTTGAGAATTCGTCTTACATCGTATCGTCGGCAAATCCGGACCCAGAGCTGGCTGGGAGGGGATTTGTCGGCCGACTGAGCGGCGCGGCGGCAGAAGCCATAACCCTCTGCCTGCGTATGTTCCTTGGCGACAGGCTGTTCTGCCTTGACAGCGGAGAGCTGACCTTCGCCATAGAACCTGCGCTCCCAGACTGGCTGTTTCGTGAGGATGGGACCCTCAGCTTCCGCTATCTGGGCTGCCGATTTATATATATCAATCGCTCAAGGCGAAATATCTACGGTCCAGATAGCGCAAGGCAGGCCCGTATTTCCTGTCTGGGCCAAGAGATCCCCGCCGCTTGCCTGCCATACGGACTTGCGTGTCAGCTCCGCGAGAAAAAACTTGAAGAACTGACTGTTATATTTGAGTGACGGAAGCAGAAGAAAATGAAAGGAGAAGGCAATGAAAAAAGTAATGCGCATAACAGCTATGGCACTAGTTACGGTACTGTGTCTCTTCAGCCTCATATTGACGGGGTCAACTGATGCAATGGCGGAATACACGCCCACTCTGTCAATGCTGCACACGAGCGGTATAATGAAGAGAATGAGCAGATCACCCTGCGCGGCACCAACCTCGGCGGTTGGCTGATGCAGGAAGGCTGAATGACGCCCCTCGGTTCTGGTGAGATCGACCACGATTTCATAATGAACATAACCGCGTCGGAAACGAATGGGAGCAACATCGCGGCGTATGCAATTGACACCGTGACAGAAAACGGGCTGACCACAAACAACATGAATACATACTGGCAGTCCACCTCTGCGCAGGCAGCAGACAGCGCGGAACTGCTGATAGAATTCGACAAGACCAGATACTTCGACAGGATAGTCGTTGAAACTGGTCCCGATCATACGGGAGATTATCTCAGAGGCGCTGTTGTTTGGATGAGCAACAACTGGACCGACTGGTTCTCTCCTGCGTCCATAACCGTGGACGAAAGCAAGGCGTCAGAAGGCATTATAACTGTACTTACCGGCGAGCAATCCGCAAAATACATTGCGATTCGACCGGGCAGAGCCTCGGAGAATGGACAGCGCTGGACAGTGGCAAACATAAGCCTCTGCATGACCGATGAATATAATGTGAGGAACCACCTTATACGAAGATTCGGCGAAAGCAGGACCAATGAGATGATAGCGACCTTCCAGGATAACTACATCACAGAGGCCGACATCATTAACATTGCAAATATGAACATGAATTTTGTTCGTGTGCCCGTTTATTGGATGGATTTTGCCCTGAAGGACGGAACGCTGAGGACAGATGCTGACAGCGGTTTTGCCCGGCTCGACTGGCTGCTCGAGGTCTGCGATGAGAACGGCATATACGTCCTTATCGATTTTCATGGAGCGCCCGGGGGAGTAAACTGCTGGGCCAGCTGCGGACAGGCCAGCACAATCCCGACCGAGCTGTATGCAGGAGACCCTGACACCGTTGAATGGAATCAAGACGTAGTGCTCAACATATGGAGCGCTCTGGCCACCAGATATAAGGACAACCCCACAGTGGCCGCATATGGCCTTCTGAACGAGCCTGTGCTCAACTTTGACACCAACCCCGCATATGAAAACCTTAAATACGGGTTTTACGATGAGATCTACGACACGGTGCGTGCCATTGACAACAACCATATAGTCATTTTCGAAGAATTCATGGACTGGAGCGTGGCGACGAACCGGCCCGAACGGCAGACCTGGACAAACTATATGTTCGATAAGCATCCATATGACATGCCGAATTACCTATCCTGGGACGCCCAAAAGTCTCTCGCAAACAGCACCGTATCCACGATGTCGCAGATACAGGACCAGTGGAACGTACCTCTCATCGTCGGTGAATTCTGTTTGTATTATTTCTCGGACGTATGGGATGATTTTCTGTCCGACCTCAATGAAAACAGCATTTCCTGGACTAACTGGAACTACAAGGTCAGGGGAACGATATATGAAAGTGGAGGCGGCAACTGGGGATACTACAACACCTGGGATGGCGAAGACCCGGATCTTATGCACGACAGCGCCGAAGAGATAGAGGCGATATGGGCGGCGACCGGAACATCAGCCCATTACCAGGCAAATGAGGCGCATATAAACATAGTCTCCGCCAGAGCGGATGGCAGTACCAATTATCCATATGTAGCTCTGGAAAGAAGTTCATGGACAGTAACCGCCAACGGAGACCCGCAGTGGCCGTATGACCCCATATCAAACATGATCGACGGCGACCTCTCAACACGGTGGACTACAGCCGAGGCACAAGCCGCCGGGCATTATGTCCTCGTAGATTTCGGCCAGACAGAGAACTTCGACAAAATAGTGCTGGAGCACGATGCAAACGATTATCCTGGCTCTTACAAGGTCGAAATATCTCAGGATGGAGTTACGTTTACCGAGGTCGAATTGAACAATATCCACATAGGGTTTGGTCCTAAAATGGTCTTGCTGCCAAGCACGCCGCAAACATCGAGATACGTAAAAATCAGCTTGACCGGCCCGAATCCCATAAACAATTGGTGGTCCATCAGCGAGCTCAATATACTATGGAGAAACGTACATGGTTAAAGGATTTTGACTAAGCAGTAAAAGCATACTATCTTGACAGTTCAGTACATTCCAAGTTAAGGCCCGGTGCATTTAAGCGCCGGGCCTTGCTATGTTTTCAGCTGCTGAATGTAAGCGCGCACAGCGTCCCCTCAGCCGCAGGCGCAACATTCGGGCTGGATCTCAAGCCTCCGACAAGCACCTTGGCTGCCCATATTTTACCTCAAAGCTCAACGCTTGTGTAACTTTTTTCTCACCTCACGCATGGCAGCGCAGAGGCGTCCCCGGGGGTACAAGGCTCAGGAAAGGGGGCGCCCTAACGGATGCGCATGGTCAAGCACATAGTGTCACACGATGCGGCCTCGCAACTATGCATTCCGGTGATTGACGAAGTGCTGCGGGCCATTAAAACTGGGGGATGTGCGTCAATTGTTCATGCCTAAACTGATGGAAGCACAATCTGGAAAACCATACCAGAACTTTGGACGCAAGCACCGCGAGTATCTATTTAAATACCATTTCTGTTTTGGGATGATTTTATCTACAGTACCTGATGCTGAATTGGCTCAAAATACTATAAATTATTGCCTAAATATACTTGTGTGCTATAAATTGAAAGCAGTGATTTGTTGAATTGAGGTGTTTCCAATGCAGACCAGTTGAGCAACAAGCCAGGATCCCCTGCCTGGCAAAATTGAGAGCATAGCACATGCATAGTATTAAACGAAAGAAGAGGTGCAATGAAACGCAAAGGAGCAATACTGAGTGTCGTTGCCATAATTTTGGTCTTTGCCTGCATGCTGGCAATTCCTGTGCCGGCCGTTTCCTTGGCGGCTTACGACTCGGGTGCTGCAGACGAAGAAAGCATAGTATGGGGCGATCCGGTATAAGAGGAGTATTTTAACACCCAACCCAATGCGTCTAAATGGGTCGTAGACGACTACACCGAGCAGGATGACATATACTTTGGCGAGAACGGAATTTTTATTGAGCAGCTATGGGACTTGGTCGGCGGTGAGGCTGGCGTAAACATATTTACCAACGAGCTCAATTCGCTCACCTCGTTCAGGCAGTCTTATACATATGGCCAGGACGGCTGGCTCACCATTGAGACGTATGGCCGCGGGGAAAACGGCGCGTCAGAGCCCGACTCCTGCGGCAAATTTGTCGTTCTTCCGGAGGGAGGAGCGAAGCTAATCTGCGAAGAGCCCACTGACGCCGTGATAATTCGCTCGACAGAAGCCCTGCCCGATACTTATAGGCTCGAAGTAACGGTGACCGCCATTGATGTCGGCGGCAAAAACTATGACCCAGATACATTCTGGGAGGACCCTGGTCTAAGGTCTGGAACGGCACCAAATACGTTGATGACGGGTCTAGGTATATCTCAATGCTGTGGGCTAACGGCAATGAAGTGGACGTCTCTCCCGAGAAAGATCTCCACCGCTACCTTGAATACCTCATGACCGGGCAGAAGTTCTACACCTTCAATCTCAGCGATGACTCTCCAAGGGTGAACACCGTGGAGATGGTGGACAAGTATATACCGGGCAACGAATATGTCTTTGTAATTGAAAGAACTACGGAATACTACAAGATGTCAGTCACTGGCGACTTCTTCTACGGCGGACACAAAACTTATGAGCACACAAAAAGCCATCTTCCCACGGCGGAAAATGGATACACCTATACCTGGCACTTCAATCAATCTGTTGAAGAACTGCAGGGTAATACTCCTCCTAGCGATACCCTCTATTATAAAGATACAACGCTGGAAACATGGCCTGAGGGTGCGGAATACCCGGATTATTTCTTCACTGGTATGCCGCATATCAACTACTATGAGGGCAGCATGTCCTATTCCAGCATAAAGCTGTATTATCCCCAAAATGTCAACAACTGAGCTTATATCTGCGTAATCCAATCCCGATATGAACTGCGGGGGTCCGGCATTTGTGCCGGACCCCCGTTTCATGTCTCCGGCATTAACGCCGGATCATCCAATATCTGTTATTGCCTCGTCGGTATAATACGCCGCTTTGAATTTGAATTTGTCGCCTCGGACGATAGTGCGGTGTATCACTATCAGGTACTCCTGCTCATGGCAGAACCGCTCACAGAGCATGCACGGTACGTGCGTCGGGATCTGCAATAGCAGCCTCTCCTTCGCTGTCGGCAGTAGAGGCGACAGCGTCTCGTACGCATCTGTGATCTCCATGCCATAATACGTCTCAAGATAGGCGTAAAGCGAACCGTCCTTCAGCACTTCCGGTTTTAGCGCCAGAAACCGGCTCTGAAGCAGATAGCTCGTCTCAATCATCAGCGGGAACGCCTCCGCCGACCGCAGCCTGGTCAGCTTGTGCCACCGCGACCCCGGAGGAGTGCGCTGCCTCACTATATCCAGCGACTCCAAATACTTATCCCCTTCTACAAGCTCGTAGTCCAGGATTTGATTTTTTATCAGTATGTGTTGCTCCTTCAGGCTGCTGGCAAACGAATGGAATTTGGTCAACTTCTGGTCGAACACCTTGGGCTTGACAAAGTTTCCGTTGCCCTGCGCCTTAACAATATAACCCTCTTTCTGAAGCTCGTCCAGCGTACGCCGGATCGTTGACCGGCTTACATGATACATCTGACAGAGCACTCGCTCCGCCGGCAGAGATTTGTTCTCCAGATATGTACCATCTCTTATCTTCTCAAGCAGATCACTATAAATCTGTTGATACAGCGGCAGAGCTTCCATCCCAGCGTCTCCTTTTTTTAGATTATAGCAAGCAAAAAATCTTGAGTCAAGTAAATAAGACCTGTTCCCTTTTGGTATGTATCCAGTATACATACCATCGTTAAAATGGACATAAATAGCTGTATTCCCTTGCGTTTTGTTGCACTTATGACAATATAGGAGCATCAAAAGGAGGGCGCTGGTATGATTCGCGACTTGATTACCGACAAAACCTATCTGGACGATATCGTCTGCAATAGCTGGGAAGAATTGGTTGACATTGGCGCTGGCCTTCTTGTCAGTCAGGGAAGCGTCGAGCTGGCATTCATCCAGTCCATCAAGGACACGGTGAAAGAATTTGGCCCGTACATGGTAGTCGTGGACGATTTGGCATTCTTCCACGGCCGCCCAGAGGCCGGAGTCAGAGAGCTATCCATGAGTCTTGTGTTGCTCAGAGAGCCGGTCTATCTGGAAGGAAAACGCATCTTGGCTGCAATCGTGTTTGCCGCGACCGACAACAAGAGCCATCTCGAAATCATGCGTGAACTGGGCGGCTTCCTGCAGGACGAGGAATTCCTCTCTCTCCTGCGCAGCCACGGCGCCAAGTCAGCCATCATGAATAAAATTCAAGAAGGAGCACAAACCTTGAGAGTGCGGGCGAACTCTATTTGGGTGGCAATCCGGAAATCAGCGGCAATGTGGTTTTCGTGCATGAGTCATGCAAGTTGCACGCGGCCGCTAATGATACGCCTTATTCAGGCGGCGATGTTCGAATAGATTATAAACCAACGCCGACCGATGAAACCGCGGTGGTTTACGGCGCAAATAATGAGAACGAGGGCAAGTTTACCCTCGTATATCCCGAGGACAAATGCCTAATCCCAAGCGAGGGTAATCTAGTTTTCAGCTCGACGCCTCCTGCAGATGAGCACACCCACGGCGTTGACGGCGGCGAGGGCGATATCGTGTGGACCAAGTGGGACGGCACGACGGATTTGACGGCCGGTAATTACTACATTGAGAATAATATAACGCTCAGCAAAACAATAAATGTGTCCGGAGCGGTCAATCTCTGCCTCAACGGCTGCACCATCAGCAGGACCGGTGGCAATGAGGTGTTCAGCGTCACCGGCAAACTGACCATCTGCGACTGCGAGGGCGGCGGCACGGTCAGCGGTACCCGCAGCGGTGGCGCTCTGGGCGTCTCCGGCGGCACCGCCACCATCACCGGAGGCACGGTGAATGGCGTGAAGCTCCAGAACCGGGCCGAGTTGTATCTGGGCGGCGCCCCCGATGTCGGTACCGTCAGCATGGCCAAGAGCGGCACGGCAAAAGGATATGACAACCAGATCTTTGCCGCCGCGGACGGCACGGCCTATGCGGGAGACAAGATCACCCTCACCAGCGACGACGATAATATTCCCGAGAACACCGTCATTGTTCGGAGTGTGAATGATGACAACAAGGGCCTCTTTGAACTGACGGATTACGCTTTGGAGAAAAGCGGGGACAATCTTGTCATCAAGGCGGCCAGCGCAATCGAGCTGAGCGTAACCGTTCCGAGCGGCCTGACCTACGGCGATACGAAGCCGCTTACGATCACGGTTGAGCCTGCGGACGCCGCGCTTGAGTTCGCCTTTGCGGGCCAGTCTCCCAACGATAACGGGAGCGACAAGTTCAGCGTTACCAAGGGGAGCGATGGAACCTATTCCCTGTATGCGGGTGCGGTCGGCAACTTCATCCTCACCGTGACCGCCACCAAAGATGGGTACAGCCAGAAGCAGGAAACGGTCAGCTTCTCCGTCAGCAAGGCGGCCCTCACCGTCAAGGCGGAGGACAAGAGCATCACCTACGGCGACGCCGCGCCGGTCTACACCGCCACATACACCGGCTTCGTGGGCGACGATGGAGCGGAGGATCTTACCGGCACGCTGACCTTTACCTGTGCCTACACGAAGGGCAGCCCTGTCGGCACATACCCCATCACGCCCAAGGGCCTGACCTCCGATAACTACGACATCAGCTTTGTCGATGGCACTCTTACGGTGACGGAAAATGCGGTCCCGATGCCCACGGCGCCTGTGGGTAAGACTCTGACCTACAACTCCGGGCTCCAGGATCTGATCCTCCCCGGCAGCGCGGAGCACGGCACCATGTACTACAGCCTCAGCCAGAACGGGCCTTGGTACACCGCTGTCCCGCAGGCCAAGGACGCCGGTGTCTACACCGTCTGGTACAAGGTCGTGGGCGACCCCGGCTACAGCGACACCGCGCCCAACAGTGTGACGGCTGTCATAAACAAAGCCCCGCTCACTATCAAAGCTCTGGACAGGCGCGCATATGTCGGCGAGCGTATGCCTGCGTTTGCCTATGACGTCGTGGGCCTGCTCGGCTCCGACACGCTCGACAAGGCGCCCTCTTTCAGCTGCAACGCCAACATGAATATGCCCGGCACATATGTCATCCGCATATTCGGCGCGGAGGCCGCGAACTATGATATAAGCTATGTGAACGGCATCCTTACCGTCGAGCACAGGTTCGTCATTCCCGGATACAAGATCACGGTAGTGGTCGTGGGCAAGGGCGAGGCCAGCGCCAGCGCAGGCTGGGCCGATGCGGGCAGCGTCATCTCGGTAAGCTCCAAGGCCGATGAGGGCTATACGCTCGGAAGCATCACGGTCGAGACCGAATCCGGCAGGAGCGTTGCCATGAAGGACGGCAAGTTCACCATGCCGAACGACTCCGTTGTCGTGACGGTGACCTTCGAGAAGAAGGGCGAACCCTTCTATGACGTCAGACCCGGCGACTGGTTCTACGACGCCGTTATCTGGGCCTATGAAAACGGCATCATAGACGGCAGCGCCGGCAAACTCGATCCGCGTTCCGGCGCGACGAGAGCACAGCTCGCGACGATGCTGATGCGCTTCGACAAGGCGGCCAAGTAAAAACTTGATCCACGGTCATAAAACAGAGCGAGGGGGGAGCCGATCCTGTCGGCTCCCCCTTTTGCGCGCGGTACCGCGCCGTCCGAAAGGCAAATTGAAAGGGCAGCCGCTCGTGCGGCTGCCCAGGTTATTATATCGAGTCACGCTTAAGGGTGAGGAAATCTAGCTCTTCTGCCGTCAGCCTCAGGCTGGTGGCGTTTATGGCGTTGTCTATATCCTTTATCGAACGAGGGCCGATGATAGCCGCGATGTTGACCTTTTGACTGAGGACATACAGCAGGGACACTTGTGACGGGCGTATGCCTTTCCTTTCCGCCAGGATCGCGGCGCGCTCCTTCCTCGCAAAGTTTTCCGGAGTGAGGACGGCCATACGTGTGGCAGGGTCGGCGTTTTCGGGCAGGAACTGCGGATAGTTGCCGAAAAAGCCACGGCCCTGGGCGCTCCAGGCGGCGACAGTGACGTCACGGTGCTGCTCAAACCACGGCAGCCACTCCTCTTTGAACGGGGGGATTCGGTAATACCAGGGCTTTTCGATTTTCACCAGGCTGAAAAACGGACTGTAAACACTGGGACCCTGATATCCCATCCGCTCGCAGTACTCATAGGCTTCAACAAAGCGGTCCAGCCGCCAATTGCTCATGCCGTATGCCTTTATCCAACCCTTGCGCAGGAACTCCTCAAAGGTGTCTATTATCTCCTCCACCGGGACCTTGGGGTTGTCTCTGTGTATGAGGTAGGCGTCTATGCAGTCCACGCACAGGTGGTCACGGCTGAAAAGTATATCGTCATACATATAGGAGCGGCCCACGCGCGGGATGTCCTCATACATGGTCAGCGTGTGGTCCATATACGGGTTGCAGCATTTGCTCTGGATGATCACCTTGCTGCGATTGTCGCCCTTGGCGAGCCAGCGGCCGAGCAGTTCTTCAGTGTGCTGTATGCCGCTGCCGCGGCCGTAAAAGCGCGAGGTGTCTATATAATTCCCGCCTATGCTGACGTAGTAGTCCAGCATGTCGTGGATCTTTGCCTCATCTTCCAGCGTGCTGGTAGCTGTGCCGAAAGCTATGTCGCTCACGCCCGTGACAAGGCCCTTGACATTTGTGTATTCCATTTTTGCTCCTTTCAAAAGTGTGAAAAGTCTGCTCCGGGATCCCCCTTGCAGCTGGGACGGACCCTGCTGTACGCCTTGCTTCGACTAGGGCAGCCAGGGGAAGAGAGTCATGACAAGCGCAACGGCTATGGTTCCGCAGGAGGTGGCGAGAACGGTGGATATGAACACCGGGGGATAACCCTCCCGCATTTTCAGGTCGGCCAGGCCGACGGCCATTATCACCGAACCGCTGTTGGGCAGGGAATCGAGCATTGTCGCCGCGAACACGCCCACGCGGTGGATGAACGGGAGGCTCAGACCCAGCTGGGACAGTGTGGGCGCGATGGCGGGAAGAGCTATCTGCGCTCCGGTGGTGGAGCCGCCGGTCATCATACATATAAGGCCGACGCAGGCAACGAGCAGTATTACCGGCGGTACGTCGGCGTGCAGCATGCCGTCTATAAGCTGCTGGTATTCCGGGAGCGACTGGACAACGGCGGCAAAACCGTTGACGCCGGCTATGGCTCCCACCGGAGCGAGCGAGGAGGCCGCGCCGGTGTTGACCGCAAGAAGCACGCCCTTGAAGCCAAGCCTGGGAAGGAAAATCAAAGCGGCAATGACGCTTGTTATCAGTATGGACAGCGCGATGTCCACGCCGAGAACGTTGAAAATGACGAGCAGCGCAATGATGGGTATCAGCGAGACGAAAAACCCCGGCTTGGAGGAGCTGTCTTCAGCGAACACGTCCTTAGGCCCGGCGACGAAGGTCTCGCCTCTGGCCGTTGCGCGGACGGTCAGGCGGGTAAAGACGAGCAGCATTACGGATATCTCAACGAGCATGCCCACCAATCCGGCTACGAGCCCGCAATAGGAGCTCGTGCCGATGGCCATGCCGACGACGTTCGTCGGCTGCGGGGAACCCGGTCCGCTGAGCGCAAAGGTGAAGGCTCCGCCGCATATGGCGCCCATGATGAAGCGCTTGGGGATGCCCGCGCGCCTGAAAACACCCAGGGCGATGGGGTATATGGCTATCAGCGCGACGGCTGCGTTTATGCCGCCGTAGCACAGGATCGCAGAGGCTATTATGACGGTGAGAAAGCCCAGGGCATATCTGCCCCTGTCGGTTTTTGCGCCACGGAACATGGTGTTGCAGATGCTGTCTGCAATAGAGCCTGCGGCGCCGCTGGATGTATACAGCTTGGCCAGTATGGCGCCGAAGAGAAACATTGGGAAGAGAGACGCCACTATGGAGCCGAAGCGCGTGAAGAAAACGGTTATAAGCGAATCCGTTATGGGGAGCCCTGCCAGAATGGTCACCACAAACGCCGCCGCAAAGGAGGCTATCATCACGTGGACATTCATCATGCAGAGGACCACAAGGACAACGAACCCGACTATGATTGCCAAGAAACCCATATCTGACCTCTTTTATTTCTTTCCTCCAAGCGCATCGGGTCCGCCGACTTTGTCGTGACCCGGGGCCATTTTTATGCCGGTGAACGCGAGAACCACGCAGATTACCAGGACCACAAGCAGAGCTTTGAAAAGGCTGCTGTAGGAGCCGGTGAGGTCATATACCACGTTTGCCGCGGGGATACCCACGCTGGCTCCGACAGTGACGGCGGCGGTGAGTATTGCGATGATCGTAGCGGAATCGCGGCTGCCGAAGCAGAGGGCCAGCGGCGTGTGCAGGACCTTGCAGAAGAGCCAGCAGACGCCTATGAGGCAGCAGACCACATACATCATGCCGACGCTCGGCGTCATGAATCCGAGCACTATGCAGATGACGGCGTAGAGCACGCAGAGGATGAAGATGGTGATGCGCGGACCCAGCTTGTCCGTTGCGTAGCCGCCTACGAACATGGCGATCACGTTGGCGGTGTTCACAAAGCTGAAGATGGTTCCGTAGAGTTCCGGGGACCAGCCCAGGTCGGCCATGTAAAGGGAAACGTTGGCGTAGGCCGCGTAGAAAGCGATAGCATAGAGTACGAAAAAGGCAACCATTGCCCAGAAATTATAGGTCTTGACGGCCTGCTTTATGGTATAGCCCGCTCGCTCCTCCTGGGAATGGGCGACCTTGTCCTGACCGCTGGCCCAGAGCATGGTGGTGTTTTTGTCCTGCGGGCTGTTGCGCACAAGAAGAAATACAACGACCATGACGACAACTATGAGGATGGCCATATAGCGGAAACTGGAGACGTAGCCGATGGAGCCGAGCCAGCGCCCAACTATGATGGAGCCCAGCGTGCCGCCGAATCCGCCTATCGCCATGGAGATGCTCAGGAGCGTTGTGTTCAGCTTGCCGAACCAGCGGTTCACGATTGCTCCCGTGGTCGTGGATGAGCAGAAAGCCGGGAACACGCCGACGAACAGAGCGCCTATATAGAACATGACCATGTTTGTGGCCATGGAATATATGAAGTAGCCTATGCCTATTCCGATGCCGCCTATCAGCATGACCAGCCGGAAGCCGAGCTTCTGGACGATCTTGCCGTAGAGCAGGAGGAACACTGTTGCAAAAACGGAGTGCAAGGTCGGTACTATCGAATATGCCGTGCGGCTTATTTCCGGATTGGCCTCCAGGATACTGGCGGCGTAGAGATTGAACGAGCTGTACACCACGGAGAAAAAGAAATTCATGAGCACAGTTGCCAGGAAAACCACCCAGGCGTAGTGAAAGGCGTGTTTTTTGTTTTCCACGATTTTACCTCCCTCTAAAGTCTTGACAGATTGTGTTAATTAATTAATTAGCAATTTGTGTAAATAAAATCCCAGCCTTAGGACGGATACTCCCTCAGCTCGAGCTCTGCGGCCTGGGCGCGGCCGCAGAGCGGGAGCGAGGAGACTCACATTGCCGTCCAGCCGCCGTCGACTCCGACGATCTGACCGGTTACATAGCGGCTCTCGTCCGCCGCGAGGAATACGACGACGGAATCCAGCTCGCCGGGATGGCCCTCCCGTTTCATCGGACACTTGGTCTTGAGGAAGTTGTCGAACTTCTCGTTGCCGACTGGGGAGACCTCACTTGCAAAGAAGCCGGGGGCGATGGCGTTAACAGTCACACCGTTGCCGGCCCACTCGACTGCAAGCTGCCTCGTGAGGTTGTTGACGGCACCCTTGGAGGCGGCGTACTCGGGGATACCCATGCCGAATTCCACGTCCATCCCCACGGAGCCGAGCATGGAGGAGATGTTTATCATGCGGCCGTAACCGTTCCTGACCATGACCTTGCCGAACTCACGGCAGCAGTAGAAGAGGCCGTTTATATTGACGTTCATTGTGGCTAGCCACTTCTCGTCGGGCAGTTCCGTCGTCCAGCCGCAGTTGCCGCCGCCCGCACAGTTGACGGCTATGTCGATCCTGCCGAAATCGCGGACGATCTTCTCGGCGGTCTCGGCCACCATGGAGCTGACGGTGACATCGCAGACGTAATAGGCGGTTTTGACTCCGGATTCCGCGGCGATGTCCTCAGCGACCTTCTTGAGCATATGCTCGCGGCGGGCGATGACCACAACGCTTGCGCCCTGGCGGCCGAGAGCGTGGGCAAACTGCACGCCCAGGCCGGAAGAACCGCCTGTGACGACGGCGACTTTGCCGGTGAGATCAAACATGATATTTCTCCTTTCGATTCAAATGTTCATATATTCCTATCGTTTGACTATAGATGCGTTTATGGTGCGCGCTGCATAGAAACCGCCGCGGATCGCGTCGCCGGACTTTGCGGGTTTCTCGCAATCGCCAATGGAGATGGTCTTGGAGTAATATCTGGCTTTGACGGCTTCGACCATGCTCCGGTCGGACACCTGACCGAAGGCGCTTATGACCTGATCGCCCGCGATGAGCTCTTCCTCGCCGCGCTCGTTTGTAACCACGACGCCTTCGGAAGTGATGCTCTTTACCCGGCACCCTGTCCTGATGACCACTCCGGCCTCTTTCATACAGTCTTTCAGTGCGAAGCTGTTGAAATAGATGACGTCCTTTGCAACGTCGTCCTGCATCTCGATGACCGTGGCCCTGCGGCCCAGCGCCGTCATGGCTTCGAGCGCGAAGTCGCAGCCGGACATGCCTCCGCCGCAGATGACGAGGTCACGGCCCGTGACCAGCTCGGGATGCAGGTGGGCGTCTATGACGCCGAGGACGTTGCCGCCGTCTATACCGGGGATCTTCGGGACGAGCGGCTTGCTGCCGGTGGCGACGACTATCCAGTCGCAGGAGGCGAGGATGGGGTCGTCCGAGGAGAGTTCGGTGTGTTCGTGTACCTCAACGCCCAGCTTGGCGAGCTGGACCCTGTAGTACTCTATCAGCTTGCGGATCTGTATTTTGAATTCAGCGGTGGCGGGGGCGTTCAGCGTACCGCCGAGCTGGTTCTTCTCGAACAGAGTGACCTTGTGGCCTTCGACGGCACAGGCGCGGGCCGCCTCCATGCCTCCGGGGCCGCCGCCGATGACGACGACGTTTTTCGGTTCGTCGGTCTTATACAGGCGCATGGCGTTCTCGTCGCCGGCGGCGGGGTTTACCGCGCAGCTCAGCTTGCTGCGGTAACGGATGATGCGGCCGATGCACTCCTCGTTGCAGCGCATGCAGGGGCGGACGTCCTCGACGCGGTTTTCGAGGAGCTTTCTGCCCAACTCCGGGTCTGCTATGAGCTGGCGACCGAATACCGCAAAGTCGGCACGGCCGGATTCGATCATGCGCACTGCGCTCTCTGGCGTGTGGGAGCCGGCGTTGAGTATGGGTTTGCCCGTGGCGGCGCGGGCGCCCTCGCAGACGTATTCCATGGACGCCTCGCCCATGTACATGGGGGGATATACGTATTTGATCGTCTCATAGCAGCCGGCGTCCACGTTGAAGGCGTCGCAGCCATGCCGGTCCAGCACCCTGAGGATGGGGATGCTGTCCTCCAGCGTGCGGCCGCCGGGGATGCGGTGGTCCAGGGAGAGGCGGAAGATCACGGGGAAGTCGCTGCCGGCGCCCCTGTGGATGGCGTCGACTATGTCCGTGGCGAAACGGGTGCGGTTTTCGGGAGAGCCGCCGTATTCGTCGGTACGCTTGTTCCAGATCGGGGAGAGGAACTGGTCCACCAGGTAGCCGACGTGAGCATGTACCTCGATCGCGTCGAAGCCGGCGTCGCGCACGAGCCCGGCGCTGTATTCCCAGAGCTTCATCATCTCTGCGATCTCTTCGATCGTGAGGGCGTGGCACTTGACTTTCGGGTCCCACACCCAGGTGTTTTCGGAGGCGGAGATGGGCAGCTTCCCGTGTATCTCGTTGGCGTTGCGTCCGGTGCCGCAGGAAAGCTGCATGACGGCCTTGCAGCCGTAGGCGTGGAGCCTTTCCGTGAGGCCGCGCGCGGCGGGAACAACGTGGTAGTGGTCCCAGGCGTGGCCGAGGACGCCCTGGCCCAGCTCGGCGTTGAGGTAGCCCTGACCGCAGATGATCATACCGGTACCGCCGCGGGCGCGCTCCTCATAATACGCAATCTCGTTTTCCGAAAAGGTGCCGTCCCGGTTCGCCATAAGCGTACCCATGGGCGACATGACGATGCGGTTTTTGACCTCCATCCTGCCTATCTTGAATGGTGTAAACAGTGCGTCGTAGTTCATTTCATCCTCCTGCTTTCAGTTCCTGTACTCAGACATAGATTATCGGCTTCACGATGTCCCTGGACTTGGACGCCATGAGGTCAAACGCGCTCTCGATGGAATCGAAGCCGCGAAAATCGTGGGTGATGAGTTTTTCTGGCCGCAGCCTTCCGCTCTTGCATATGCCCATGAGCCGCTCGAGACGGCGGCGTCCGCCGGGGCAGAGGCCGCCGGTGACGGTTTTGTGGGCGCAGAAGGAGAGAGATTCGTTGGTGTATATCGGCAGACAGGTCTGCGTCCTGCCGTGACCGGCGAGGTTCGCCACGGTGCCGTTATACTTGCAGATGCTCAGGGCGTCGTTGAACACGGTGGGCTCTCCGCCGGCGATGATGACGCAGTCGAACTGCCTGCCGCCCGTAAGTTCCATCAACTGCTGGGCGAAGGGGGCCTCGCGGTAATCCACAGTGTCGTCCGCGCCGAACTCTTTCGCGAGCTGCCGCGTTATGGGCCGGCTGCCGACGGCAAATATTTCTGCCGCGCCGCGCAGGGCCGCTCCGGCTACGCTCATGAGGCCTACGGGGCCTATGCCGATGACCGCGACGCGGTCCCCGTACTTTACATTGGCCAGCTCAGCGCCGTGGAAGCCGGTGGTGACCATGTCGCCCACGAGCGCCGCGGCCTCCAGGCTCACGCCCTCGGGTATTTTTGCGAGGTTAAGGTCTGCGTCCGGCACCTTGAAATATTCTCCGAACATTCCGTCCCAGCGGGAGGAGAGGTATCTGCCTCCGAGGGGACCGCCAGAGTGCTGGTGGATCCCGTCCTGTATGTCGAGATTCCTCCAAACGGGCGTAACGGCCGGAACCGCCACCACGTCCCCGACCTGCAGGTCCGTGACGCCGGCGCCGACTTCGACGACGCGGCCTACGCCCTCGTGGCCCAGAATCCTGTTGGGCGCGATGTTGGGGTTTTCCATCGCCGTATCGACGTCCGAGGTGCAGGGACAGAGAGCCACTGGCTCCAGCACGGCTTCAAACAACCCGGCCTTCGGCGCCTCCTTCTCTATCCAGCCGACGCGCACGGTGGGCTCGATTATGCCAAATCCTTTCACTTTCAGACCTCCCTAGATCATTTTGAGCAGATTTGCTTACAGTTCATTTGACTCCGCAGCCACAATTCGGTATACTAACAAGCAGCAAATACCAGCTGACAATACAAGAATGCGAAGCGCAGATACGCGGAACCAGTGAAACAATACACGTGTATTGTTTTCGAATACAGTTATACATTCTTGACGTTAATTTGTCAATGATAATTAGAGATATCCCCATCGTGCACAAAGGAGGGAACCGCAATGTATACATCTTTCACAAAAGCCGGTACCCGCACGCTCATGATAGAGAAGGCGATAGCGCTTTTTAAGGAGCGCGGAACGGAACATGTGTCCGTAAAGGACATCTGCGACGAGGCGGGCGTCACCCGGAACGCATTCTACTATCACTTTGAGAGCAAGGACCTGCTTTTTGACGCCATAGGCGACTATGTCAGCATGGTCTCAAAAAAGCGAATAGCCACACTCTATGGCTGCAAGTCCTATTTCCAGCAGTTTTGGGAGTTCTACAAGGCATATCTTCTGACGGAGATAGAGATGGGCTCAGACATAATGAATCACATCTGCATTTCACGAACGATGAAGGGACGCGCGGATTATTTCAGCTACATTGACGACGAACTCGCCGCCAAAATGATCAGGTTGACGGAGCTGGCGCAAAACGAAAAACAGATAACGAATCCCTGCCCGCCGGCGGACCTGCTGTGGGTGAGCTATTCGCTGATCCGGGGCGTGAACATAAAGTGGTGCTTCCAGTGGGGCGCCTGCGACCTGATTGAGGAGAGCCTGACGAGCCTCAACACCCTGTTCATCCCTTCTGAAGGTTTCCTGCTTGACCCGCAAAATCCGTGACCGGGACGCCCGCAGCGGCGCTCAAATGTTTGGAAAACGCGGAGAACTCCCGACCTTTTGGTCGGGAGTTCTCCGCGTTCTTTAAATTCGTCCGAGCCGGGCGGGGCGGACGTTCAGGCGCATCAGCCGCCCTGGCCTGCGTCCGCTCGCGGACGCAGCACAGTGTGTACCACCAGGCGGGCGTCGTTGTATTCATAGCTGCAGGTTGAGAGGCGGAGGACCCGGTCCTCCGCGCCGGGGCTGACGCCGGTTTCTATCACGGAGTTTGCCGCAACGGAGTCCAGCCGGGCGGAAAAATCCGCATCGTCCTCAAAATCCAGCTGCCAGGCGTCGCCCGCGGCGGGCGCGACATAGGCCGAAAACACTGTCGCTTCATAGCTGCCCTCCGGCGTCAGGAGCAACAGCGACGGGTATTCCTCGTAAAACGCCTGTTCCTTATAGCCGTCCAGTACGGAGAACATACTGCCGTCTTTCATGTGGTGTCCGTAGACGACAGAGCGCCGCGACGAGCTTGCCGCCCCGCTTGTGCCTAGCTTCGGTGGTCAAATCAGACCCCACTTTCTTGGTTTGTGCATAAACTTACGGGCAAATGTGACGGCCCTGTGACTTTTTGCGTCCGAGGCTGTGATATGGTATAATCACATCGAAGAGAGGAGAGATTCGCGTGTATAACGTTCTGCTCGTGGACGACGACCTCCACATCCTGAACGCAAACGAGAAATACCTCACACGGCAGGGCTACAGGATAAGCCGTGCCGAGGACGGGGAGAGCGCCCTGAAGCTCGCCTCAACGGCCGCATTTGACGCCGTCGTGCTGGATGTGGATATGCCCGGGATGGACGGAGTGTCCGTATGCAGCCGTCTGCGCGAGGTAAGCGCGGTCCCCATCATCTTCCTTTCGGCCTACGCCCGCACGGATGACCGCATCCGCGGACTGATGGCCGGGGGCGACGACTACATCGGCAAGCCATACTCCCTTGTCGAGCTGGAGCTGAGGCTGAGGCTGCGTATCCAGCGGCACAAGAACGTCGAGAACGGAGAGGTGCTCCGCTTTGACGCGCTGGAGATAGACCTGGGCCTGCGGGAAGCGCGCTTTCGCGGAGAGAGAGCCCAGCTGACTGTGCTGGAGTTTGACCTGCTGGCCTTTCTGGCGCGGAACCCGGACCAGGTGTTCTCCTATGAGCAGCTGTACGACAGGGTGTGGAAGGCGCCGATGAACCAGGGCCTGCACAGCATCCAGGTCTGCATGGCGCGGGTCCGCCAGAAGCTGGACGCGCTCTGCCCGGGCGTACACTGGATCGAGACGGTTCGCCGCAAGGGCTACCGCTTCAACAGCGGCGCGCGGGCATGAAAAAAGCCCCGGGCTCAATGCCCGGGGCGGGTGAGTTCGTTATTTCTTCTTTTTGAAGGGACCTGCCTTGGCAACGGCCAGGCCCACCGTCCCGCACACCACTATGCCAGCGGCGGCCAGGATCGCCGTCGTCACCGGCCCGGCTCCGCCTCCGCCGTCCTGGGGAGGCAGCTCGGGTGCGGCTATCTCAACGTCGTCGGAGGGCGGGGCCTCCGGG
>ULXL01046526.1_pt1 | contig 47062 bp, 38 predicted proteins | sample 1961241 | NCBI WGS metagenome assembly ULXL01 (sample SAMEA4835837, study PRJEB28245) | human gut metagenome | biome: gut microbiome; material: fecal sample | place: Denmark | collected 2008
CAGCAGCAGGAAAGCGGGAACCAAAAGGACGAAGCCTCGAAGCAAAGCGAACGTAGTGGCGGCTCTTACCCGTTCAAGACTCTGATAATACCCGATGACGGTCAGGTTCACGATGAAAAAGACGAAACCCGACGCAAACAACGGAACCCCTTCGATAGCGATAAGGGCAGCCGGCGTATCGGTATCGAGGAAGAACCCGACCAATATACGGGGACAGCAGACGAACAATCCCATCGCGGTCATACCGCACACAACAGCCGTTGCCAATGCGATCCGTCGTGCCTGTATCACCCGCCCCGAAGCGCCTGCCCCGAAGTTATAGCTGATGATCGGCTGTGCCGACTGCGCAATGGCGTTGCCGACCATGAACACAAAAGGAATGTAGTAGCAGGCGATGCCGAACGCTCCGACGCCGTCATCGCCCAAATACCTGATTTCCGGTAAACATCAAGGTCGCAAGAGTCGCTTCGCCCAACAAGGCCGAGGAGCCGATACGACACTGATACCCCACATTCCGCAACGAGAGGCGCAAGCTCTTGCGGCTGCCCTTAAGCGGACAGAGGGACAACGAACGGGCCCGGCACAGCAGGTACCACAAAGCGATACCGCCGCCGACGGATACGCTGATCGCGGTAGCGAACGCAGCCCCCATGACACCCCACCCCAGCGGGAAAATAAACAACCAGTCCAGCAACACGTTGAGCAACGCCGAGATCACACTGCACCACATCGCCAGCTTCGGTGCCCCGTCCAAACGGATAACGAAAAGTCCGACGGCCGTCCACATCTGGAAAACCAGTGCCGGAGTAAACCACAACAGATAATCCTTCACCAACGGCAGCAGATGCTCCGAAGCCCCCAGCAACACAGCCGTCCGGTCGGGGAAAAGCAGAATCGCCGAAGACAGCAGCAAGGTCACCGCCGTCACGAACACCATCGCCTGCGTGACGTTCAGGCGGGCCGTCCGGATCTTCGACTGCGACAAGTGGATCGAAGCCACCACCGAGCAGCCGATACCGATCATGAGGCCCATTCCCTGAAAGACCATCAGCAGCGGGACGTAGATATTCACGGCGGCGATGCCGTCGCTGCCGACGCCCTGCCCTACGAAAATACCGTCGGCCACCGTAACTGCCGAAATACTGAGCATACCGCACAAAGTCGGAATAAACAGACGGCGGAACAATACCGAAACCTTCAGCGAACCGAAATCAATAGCATCTCTTTCCATGCACAATCATACTAAATTCAACTACTTGCACATTCAGCACAAAACAAAAAACACCGGACAAGCGATTGGTTTTACCCAGTCATCTTATCCGGCATTATATTGCCCTCCGATGAGGATTACAAAACTTTCAATGAGATTTTTCGATCGACAAAAGTAGCGATTTAATCCGAAGCGTGCAACTATCGATCGGTTAATTGCTCCCGTATTATCACTCCTTGGTCCGCAAGTTATCGTCGGGAGTTTTCCATCGTTCCACACGACGCAGGCAGCATCCCTGCACCTGCCGACGCAACCCGGAATCGGACAGGATCGCATCGAGCGTATCGGCCAGCTCATCGAGCTCCGGACACGCGATATAACGGGCCGCATCGCCGGCAGTCAGCCGATTGCGGCGGGTATCGGAGAGCACGGCCGGAATCCCGGCATAGAGCGCTTCGACGACAGGCTGCACCCGCCCCCATTTCCGGGGCAGGTAAACCAGGCCGTCTGCCATGCGGAAAAAAGCGCTCAACTCCTCGGGCGAGTATTCGTAAATAAAATTGGTACGCAGCGCCAGACGACGGTCGCGAGCGGTGCGAAGCAACATATCGGCATAGAACGAACGACGACCGCAAAGCACGAGGTCCGCACCGAGCCGACCGCCGGCCATCAGATCGAGCAGCATCCGCTCCTGGCCGAGCGTTTCGACCGTCATCAAGGTCAGAATATACCGCTCGGGCAACATGAACTTACGACGAATGACCTCATCCGACTCCCCGGTCGCGCAGCGCATACGCTGACGCACCTGTCCGGCCGCTTTCACAGCCGTCATCCGAAAACGTTCGTCCTCCTCGTGCGCCTTTCTGTTCTCCTCGCGGAGGCTCTCTTCCTCCATATTTCCCGTCTTACGTTGCGGTCCCCATATATTCTCCATAATATAAATCTCCTTTCCGGCAGAAAACCGGTCTTTATTTATTTTTTTTCACTATCTTCGCTAAAAATTACGATGCCTATGAAACGAGTTCTTTTACTCCTTACTGTCGTTTTTTGCACGTTGGGCGCATCCCATGCACAGAACATCGTCATCGGAGAGCGGGCCCCCGAACTCAAAAGCGTCACTTGGCTCGCATCCCGGAATCCGGCCGCAGCGGATCTTTCGTACCTCGTATTCTTCCACTCGTCGAACAAAGGCTGCACGGCTTCGCTGGACGCACTCCGGGACCTATCTAACAAATTAGGCTCCAAACTGCGCATTATCATCATAACACAGGAAGATTCCGAAAAAATCGCCCCGATTCTCACGCCCTACATCTCCGAACGAATCGGTGTGGCACTCGATCACGACAAAAAAGTATTCGGCAGTTTCGGAGTCGATTTCGTGCCGTTCAGCGTGCTGATCGATGCCAAGAATCGAGTGCTGTGGATGGGAAATCCGCAGAGCATGACCAGTTCATTCATCCAGAAAATAGTTCAATAAACACCAGTAATACCGTTAATTCCGTCATGTCATTCACCAAGATAAACCATTACGAAAAAGAGTATGCCGACACCCACCACGAGTGCGCCCTGACCGTAACCGAAGGTGTGGAAAACCAACCCGTAGTCAATCCCTATTTCGTCCGAAAGAAAAAGCGTGCACTCACCACCGAAGAGTACGTCGAGGGCATTCTTCAAGGCAACATCACGACGCTTTCGCAGGCCATCACCCTGGTAGAAAGCAGCAACCCCGACCACTATGCCCAGGCGCAGGAGATCATCGAAAAGTGCCTGCCGCATGCCGGGAAATCGGTACGCATCGGCATCACGGGCGTCCCGGGAGCCGGAAAATCGACCTTCATCGAAGCCGTAGGCAATATGGTCACCTCGCTCAAGCACAAGCTGGCGGTACTGGCCATCGACCCCAGCTCGGAGCGCAGCGGCGGTTCGATCCTCGGCGACAAGACCCGCATGGAGAGTATCTCGTCCAATCCCAAGGTCTTCATCCGCCCCTCCCCTTCGGCCGGGTCGCTCGGCGGCGTAGCCCGCAAAACCCGCGAAACGATCATCCTGTGCGAAGCTGCCGGATTCGACGTCATCTTCATCGAAACGGTCGGCGTGGGACAGTCCGAAACGGCCGTACATTCGATGGTCGATATGTTCATGATGCTCCAGATCTCCGGTGCGGGCGACGAATTGCAGGGCATCAAGCGCGGCATTATGGAGATGGCCGATATGATGGTCATCACCAAGGCCGACGGCGAGAACATCTACAAAGCCGAACTGGCCAAAACGCAATATCAGGGTGCGTTGCGTCTTTTCCCGATCCCGGAATCGGGTTGGCGTCCGAAAGTCTATACCTGCTCGGCATACACAAAAACGGGACTCGAGGAGGTGTGGAAAGGCGTCGAAGAGTTCCTCGACTTCATTCAGGCGAACGGATACTTCACGCACAACCGCAACCGTCAGAACAAGTATTGGATGTACGAAACCATCGACGAGGTGTTGAAGAACAGCTTCTACCACAACCCGCAGATCGAACCCCGCATCACGGAGCTCGAGCAAAAAGTGCTCGACGCCAAAGTCAGCTCGTTCGTCGCGGCGCACGAATTGCTGGAGCTTTACTTCAAAAACAAGAACTAACGGACCACGAAGCAACCGTTCCTGTCATACGGCATTGAACCAAACACTTAATATCACTTAAATTCCTAAACAATGAAACACGTAAAACTATTCGCAGCTCTACTGGCATTCGTCATGCTCGGAGCCTGCACCGAATCTCCCGAGGAGGGGGGGGGGCTTTCTTCCATCCTGATCGACAGCTCTTTACTGGAGCAAATCTTTAACGCTGATCAAACCGCTCCGAAAACCATTTCGTTCACGGCAGCGGAAGCATGGACCGCAACCCTCGAAGAGACGACGCGCACGGAACCTTCGTGGCTCCGTCTGTCCGCCTACAGCGGCGATGCCGGCAAAGCGCAGATCACCATCGAAATCCTCGAATCCAACAGCTCTTCCGAATCGCGCTTCGCCAAAATCACGATCGTCTGCGGCTCTTACCGCATCGCCATCGAAATCGAACAAAAGGGACACGGTTCAGACAATCCGGACAATCCAAATGATCCAGATGATCCAGACACGCCTCCGACCGATTACAAATACGTCGCCCGGGTGGATTACAAACTCACAGACAACCGCGAAGAGGGAGCGACGACGACCGTCTCGCAATCATTCGACTACGACGAAGAAAACAGAGTAGCCCGAATTACCGAAAACTACCACTCGACCGACGAATACTCCTATAAAGACAACGGAACGGAGATATATACATTCGACTATACGATCGCCAACGAAGTTTCGGTCCGGACAACCGATGAGGCGGAGCGCCTTCTCTACAAAATTTCCGCCAAAACCGACGCGAAAGGACGCATCACCGAAACTTCGAGTTACGACTACGACAACGGGACACCCCGGCTCGAAGGGCAGGAGACCTATACATACACCCCGGAAGGACGTCTCTCTTCCTTGCTATCCAAGTATTCCTATTCCTCTTCCAGCGGCCTGAATCAATACAGCGAAAACAAATTCTACTACACGGACGGCCTGCTGACGCGCTACACCTACTACGACAGTTACGAGGCCTCCTACGACCCGGACTACCAGCCCTGGGAGTATTCGCTCCCGGCCGATGAGTGCTACCCCCACCGTTATGCCAACGACCGGAGCAACCTCGATTTCTACATGTATGCAATGGGCGGTCGCATCTCATTCGAAAACACTTCCAGCGCTATTTTTTCCCTGTTACGCCTGACCGGAAACTACGGCGATTGCCTGCCCGAAATAACCACTGCCACTGCCGCCGACGAGGACGACGAGGTGGGAGTGGATGAGGGTGCTTATCCCACACCAAATGTCACGCTACACAAATCCTACACCACTACGGAATCCGCCTGCGGAGAGGACGAATACCTGAAACTGCGCATCGAAACGGATGCCGACAATGCGGTAAAGCGGATATCCTACGACGTCCCGTATGAGGAGTATCAGGTAGAATACGACATCGTAGTCGGCAACGAAGTCATCGATGAAGCTATGAACCACCCCGAGTTCCCCGAAGAAGAAAAACTTTACAAATACGAAATCAAAAACCGGACGAAAACCAAAATACGCGACATCGTAAACCCGGCAACGATCGAGATCACCTACCGATAGTTCCGGAGAAATTTTCAAAAGAAACAATAAAACGATAAGGAGCGGATTACCGCTCCTTATCGTTTTACAATCCTCGAAGGTCGTCCCATCCCTCCGGCGCAACCCGGCAAATCATGCGGGAAGAGTTTCGAACCGGCTGCCTTCCGACCGCGAGAAAACGACAGACAGAAAAGCTGTGATTCAAGAGAATTCCGACTTCAACCGCTCCGCCAGTTCGGGCATGCCCTCGGCGGCACGTGAACGGATATGGGTGAGCGGATTGCGGATCATCGCCGTATCGGGATTTCCCGGATCGACCAGAAAAATCGGCACATCGGGCCGCACGTAACGCCCCAGCGATGCGGCGGGATAGACCGCCAGCGAAGTACCGACTACGACCATAAGATCGGCTGTCCCGGCGATCTCGGCCGCCCGTTCGAACATCGGGACCGCCTCGCCGAAAAAGACGATATGAGGCCGCAGGAGCGCTCCGTCCGGAGCGGTCGCATCGAGCCGCTGTTCCCAGCCGTCGATGGGCACGATCAATTCGGGATCGCGCGACGAACGCAATTTAGTCAGCTCTCCGTGCAAGTGCGTGACGCGCGAAGAGCCGGCCCGCTCGTGCAGATTATCGACATTTTGGGTAATTACCTCCACGTCGAAACACTCTTCCAGGCCCGCAATAGCGCGATGGCCCGCATTCGGCTCCTTCCCGAGCATCTCGCGGCGGCGCATGTTGTAAAAATCGACGACCTGCGCCCGATTGTCGCGCAACGCCTCGGGCGTACAGACATCTTCGATCCGGTAGTTGGCCCACAGCCCGTCGGAATCGCGGAAAGTAGCCAGTCCGCTGTCGGCACTCACGCCGGCACCCGTAAAAACAACGATCTTTTTCATCGGGTTAAAGATAGCGTAAATTTCAGAAAAATATCCCGCATCGTCCTAAAAATCCGTACCGCCGGAGTGACACCAGGAAAAACCTCCCGAACGGGCGCCCAACAGCCGAGTGTCGAAAACCGCAGGTAAGGACCGGCCGGGAAACACCGTACCCGCGCTGCGTATCCGGCCGGACGAAGTTACCGCCGGGCTCGTTCCGCCAACCAAACAGGAACGATCACACAGACTACCGTCAATACTTTACTGACGATTTCCGCCGCACCCTCCAACACCGTGCGTTCGCCTTCGACGATCCGTCCGATACTCGGAGAAAAGACGGCATAACATATCGCAGCCCCACCGCAAAGAACCCACAGACACCATCGCAACCCGCGGGGAGCAAACCGATCCCCGGAAGCCTGTTCCGGATTTTCAGCATTCGAATCCGCCTCCGGATCGGGTCCCGTTGCGGCCCAGATACCCAATATCCAACCGAATACGCATAAACCGCCGGCGATCGACGCCCGCACCAAACTCCGCTCCGGAGTCGATTCACGGCTGAAGACAAGCAGCAGCAATACGATTCCGAATCCCGCTACGAAAGCAGGCAACACCCCGATCCACAACCGGTTGCAAACGAAACTCCGAAACCTGGCCCTACTCGGCACACCGCTTATTTCGAGCCATTTTCTCCGCACCCGAGGTTCCCGGGCGTCGCCGGGACGCCACCGCATAAAACTGATTCGCATAGATTCACTCTCTTTCGGGTTTCGGCTCCGGTTTCCCGACCCGTGATTTTTTCAGGCGGCCGCTTCTGCGCAGAACTTCCATGATGATCCACTGCAGTTGTCCGTTGGTGCTGCGGAACTCGTCCGCAGCCCACCGCTCGACCGCCTCCATCGTAGCCGCATCGACACGCAGCACAAAACTCTTCGTAGCCTCCTTCGCCATCGTCCGATCCTAATGATGCAACGTACCTGCATTGACGATCGGCTGTGCGGCCTCGTCAGCACACAGCACCACCAGAAGATTGCTCACCATAGCCGCCTTGCGCTCCTCGTCCAACTCCACGATCCGGTCGTCGGCCAACCGGTCGAGAGCCATCTTGACCATCGTAACGGCTCCCTCGACGATCTTCTCACGGGCCGAGATGATCGCATCGGCCTGTTGGCGCCGCAACATCACGGCTGCAATTTCCGGCGCGTAGGCCAGATAGTTGATGCGGGCCTCGATCACTTCGATACCGGCCATCGAAAGACGGTCGTTGAGCTTGGCTTCGAGCTGATCGTTGATCTCGTCACTGTTCGAACGCAGAGTCAGTTCGTCATCTGCAACGCCGTTGTTATCATACGCATAATACCCCGCCACCTGACGCAGCGCGGCATCGCTCTGCACGCTGACGAAATTTTCGAGCACCTTCATACGGGCCGAAGCCGAAACCGCAAGATCGGTGCCGCCCATCGTCGAGGCGTCGATGTCGAAGACGGCCCGGTAGATCTCGTCCGGACAGATTTTCCACACCAGCACCAAGCCGATCATCACCGGATTACCATTCTTGTCGTTCACCTTGATCGGCTCGACGTTCAGGTTGCGGGCACGCACCGAAATTTTCTTGCGCCCCATAAAGGGATTGATCCACCAAAAACCCGTTTCGTAAAAAGTCCCCTTGTATTTGCCGAAAAACATAACGACACGGGCTTCGTTGGGTTCGAGCAACATAAAGCCCTTGAAACAGAACATACTTATAAAAAACAGGCATACGCCGCAAACCAGCATCGCAGTCCGCAGCCCAATGCGCGGATCCATTACATCGCTGCCGAACACGCACAGCGCGATACCTCCGGCGATCAACACCAGCAACCCGACGAGCGCGACGAAGCCGTTGGCCCGCCAACCCGAATAGACAAAATTTCCCTTTTCCATAACCATCCTGTTTTTATGATATTATTTTGATATTACAAATATATCATTCTATTTTTAATTACGCAACGATTTTTCGTAAAAAAAGCTCCGCCCGTCTGAAAATTCAGACGGGCGGAGCTTACAATGCCTCGGTCACGGGAAGAGGCTAACCCCGCAAGCCGGGCGATCAGCGGGAATCCCAACCCACCGCATCGGCACCGCCACCAATCGGGACAGCCCTTTGCTGCCGCATCACTCAATCGACCTTACGCAGCACGATATCCGACACAGCCACGTTCAACTTGACTCCATCCATCACCACTGAAGGCCGGTATACACCGTATTCGAACTCGGCACCCGATACGTACTGCTTGATCGTAAGCGTCCTGCGGTCGGACGATACCTCCACCGGAAACGATGCCGGCGCGAGCTGGTACTTATCGTAATCCATGCCCACGAAAAGAAGCGGCCTGTCTCCCCAGTTATACAGATAAACACTCTTCGACGAAGGCACCGTCACCTCATCGCCCTCTCCAATGTGGAAGAAGATTTTGGCCCCGTAGTCACGGTAAGCCAGTTCAGGTGCCGCGCTGTACCAGGAAGATTCTCTCATCAAATCGGCCGGAGAATAATAGAGCGGCTCGCCCCCCTGGAACGGATAGCCGGTCAGCACCAGCATATTCCGAGCACGGTACTCCTTACAAGTCTTATCATCGACTCCGGCTTCGATCTTCACTTCGACATCCTTAATCTCCTGAGGCATATCATTATAGTCCAGATAGGAATAGGAGATCGTCCAGGTACCCGGAAGCACGTCGAACAACTCGGACTCGACACGCGCCTCGGAGGGCCAGTCGTCCATCCGCACCGTCACCCGTTTATAAACTTCCACATCCTCCAACGAACGTACGGCGACGATGCAGACATACTCCATGCCCGGATAGAGGAATTCCACCTCGATATCGTAACCTTCCGCCGTATTGACCTGCTCCATCTCCTGGATGTTCAGGTCGGTGCCTACGTCCGAAATAATTTCCTTGTCACCCTTACCCTGCGCTTCGTAATTCTTTACCTCGGCGGCGGCCAAAACGGCGTAACGTCCCAGATAAGCTATATCGCTCCGAATGCGGAGATTCAGCATCTCGGAAGGATTCGTATCGGATTTACGGGCCTCGACCTCCAGCAGAGGCACCCGTCCCGAGGACTCTTCAGTCGTGAACGGTACCAACTGAAGATTCTCGCCCCCGGAAAAATCGACGCTCACCACGCCGCAGTAATATTCCTTGGAGGGTTTCAGACCCTCCCACACTTCGCTCGCGACCGCCTCGTATTTCCTGCCCAGTCCCGCATCGGTGGCATACTTGATCATATGGATCGCCATCGCCTCGCCTCCGTTGTTCTCGATGATGTTCGTATACCACTCCTTATCACGGACATATACGTAATATTCGGCGACACCTTCGCCAGGCGAGGTTCCGACCTTCACCGACGTAGAGGCGATTTCGGTCAATTCCACCTCCACTTCCGCACCGCTACCCTGGCGGGGCAGCGTCTCGAAATCCAGCCGCTGAGGCTCCCCGGTGATATTGTACGATGCGTCGCAGGGCGCCATCAGAATGACGTACGGAACACCCGCGATGACCTTCATGGAGAAAGTCCCGTTTTCGGCGGAGAATTCCCCTCCGTCGACCCAGTCGTATTCGGCCTCGCCCCGGCCGATGCAACCCGCCTCAGTGAGGTACTCCTCGATGGTATACGTATTCAGCATGGCCGTCGGAATCGCGGCGAAAAAGTAGGGACCCTCACAACGGATAGAGAACGTAAACCGGTCGGAGCCGATGTCCGACACCTCGATAATTTCGTTCGAGTTCACCCCTGTCGTAAAGGCGAGCTCCGCCACTTCGCTATACAGCGTCTCCGCCTTCACGGCCGCATAAAGCACATAGGAACAGCCCGTCTCCAAACCGGTCACGGCCACCGTAGTCTCTTTATTCACGGTACCGGTGTGCTCGTCGAAAAGCGATGCGGCGTCGGGCTTCTCTATCCCGTCATTCTGCGTCCGTTTCACGACCTGATAACCGTACGCCCCGTCCACATTCGTCCGCAGGCGGAACGAAAATTCGGTCTGACCCGTCGAAACGCTCTCCAAAGTGATCTCGGGAGCCGCTGCCCCCGGATCGTCGTTATCATCGCTGCATGCAACCGCCGCCGACAGGAGCAACGCGCCACACACAACTCCGCGCAACCAGAATCCAAAGTGCTCGAATATCGTTTTTTTCATAGCATGAACTTCAAAGAAAAATCCGGTCCGGCATCTCCCCACCATTATTCTCCGAATCTCAGATGAAACAGAAAACCTGCATTCGCCGAGAAATACCGGACCGGAATATGTATCCGAATGTTATTTATTCAAAGGTTTGTACTCGGTTTTCGTGTTGCCATCTTCACTACGGACTCGGAAAATGAGGCAATATCCCTGTCCTGCAACGAAAGGAATGACCGCAGTGACATCGGCGCCTTCGGGTGAACAAATGCCTTCGACATCGGAGGAGGAACGCCAACTGATCCAAAAGTCCCCCCAATCCTCAGGGCCGTAACCATTCGCGATTTCCCCATCGATTTCGGTCTGCGTGTGAGCGCCGATGCGATACGATGTGGCCAGGGAGGCCTTGACATGAACCGTTACCTCGGCAGTACCGTCGCCGTTGTCCGTCAGGTTCTTGATGTCGCCCAGCGTCAACGAAACTTCGGTCTCCGGAATCTCCGTGCGGAATTCCGCCTTCGTATATGTATAGTCGTATACCTCCAACTGGTCTTCATTGTTCGGGTCCACGTAAAACGCCAAGATCACGTAATCAGTCTTGGGCTTCAGATCGCCGTCATAATTGCTCCACTCTGCCGTACCCTGCTTGGCGATCGACTTCACGTAGTCCGACATCGTCATCTGCTTATCAACCGCAATATTGTTCAGGCCATAATAAACGCCCTGAAGATACGATTCCGGCTCGAAACTCTCATAGGTAGATTTCGTCGTAATCCAGGCGCAATGCCATTCGTCCGCACTCTGGGGTGTCACGGTAAAGGTCACCCCCGTGGTCGTAGGCTGGATGTTCGTAATCTGGAACTGGTCGGGAACGTCCGGAGCCTTGGTCGTCAGGAACTCATAATAAACGACTTCCTCATCCTGAGAAAGGTCGTAAGCCACCACTACGTACGAGTAGCTCGACGAAAGTCCCGATAGCGACCTCTCGTACACACCCTTATGGGTTTTGTTCCCGATGTAGGGGTCCTGTCCGTAATATTCGATGAACTCCCAGCCTTCAAGCATCTTTCCGTCACGCTCGACCTCGGATTTGGGAAACACGTTCACGTAGTAGTCCACCGTATCGTCGCTGGGCGTAACCTTCACCTTAGCCGAATTGTGGGTGATATCGGTTACCGTGATCTCGATTTTGAAATCGCCCGGCGTCGGCCCCTCACCCTCCTTCTGCGTCCTGACGGTCTTCTTGACCACAGCTCCGACTTCTTTATTCTGATAGCTGAAAACCACCACCGTATAATCGGTATCAGCCTTCAGCCCGGTTGCCAAAACATCCTTCTTGCCCATATAAAGACACTTGTCGAAATCCGAACGTGCGACCATTTCGGCAACAAGCTCCTCGTCGGCAAGTCCTTCGACGGAGGAAGATTCCGTCACTCCCGCAAAATAGGTCGTTTTGTCGTCCGACGGCGTAACCGTCACAGAAACGGAATTAGACGAGGCTTCCGGCGTCGCGATTTCAAACGTAACCGTCGGGGAGGGGGCATCCGTCTTGTCATCGTCGCATCCAAAACCGAGAAGCGCCGCCCCGCAAAAAAGCCAGCCGAATAAGTAATTAAATTTTTTCATAAATACAAAGGTTTTAGTTTGGTTGGTAAATAGTTTTTTTTCATTACCCCAATATATCATTTTTATTTTAATTATGCAACGATTTTTCGTAAAAAAAGCTCCGCCTGTCTGAAAATTCAGACGGGCGGAGCTTGCAATGCCTCGGTCACGGGGACAGGCTAACCCCGGAAGCCGGGCGATCAGCGGGAATCCCAACCCACCGCATCGGCACCGCCACCAATCGGGACAGGCGGATCGCGGTCGCAACCATCGACTCTCCCCGGCTACACGTGCAGCGGTTCGACGGGGCGGATGCAGGATCGAGTTTCTGCGGATCAGTGCGTAAATACGCGGCCTTTCTGCTTGATCTGCTTCTCGTATTTGATACGGGAATCGGTCGGATACTCCAGCTTTTCAAGCTCGGCCACAGCGTTCTTGATGTCGTCGATAAGCATGTCGATCATATCGCGCGACGTACCCTGGCGAACGACCACACGCATTACGACCAGATTTTCCAGGTTCTCAGGCATCGTATAGGCCGGAACCATCCACCCGCTCTGCTGCAGCAGAGCCTGCAGGTCGTAGAGCGTCCACTTGGCCTTCTTGTCGTAATCGGGATTCATATACCAGATGAACAACGGATTGACCAGCTTGTCGGCATAGTTGCGGAAGCACTTCATCTTGCCGATCTGATCGTGGCAATAGGTGGCGATGTCCATCGAATTCTGCTGAATCTCCTTGTAGCCCTCGAATCCCAGGCGAAGGAAATTGTAGTACTGTCCCAGCACCTGGGCCGCCGGACGCGAGAAGTTCAGACCGACCTGCGTGATATTCGCGCCCAGATAATTGACACTGAACGACATCTCATCGGGCAGGTACTTCTTGTCCTTCCAGACTACCCAACCCAGGCCCGGATACACCAGACCGTACTTGTGACCCGACGTAGAGATCGAGAGCACCCACTTCAGGCGGAAGTCCCATTTCACCTCGGGATTCAGGAACGGCAGGATGAAACCACCGGAAGCGGCGTCCACATGGATCGGAATTTCGAAGCCGGTCTTCTTGTTGTAAGCATCGAGCGCCTTGTCGAGCGCCTCGACATCGTCGTTCAGACCCGTCCAGGTAACGCCCTGAATCGGTACGATACAGATCGTGTTCTCGTCGCACATGGCGAGCGCCTGCTCGGGATCGAGCGTCGGGTTCTTCAGCGTCAGAGGCACGGTGCGCAGTTCGATTTGCCAAAGCTGGCAGAACTTCTCCCACACCACCTGGAAACCGGCGCTCATCACCAGATTCGGTTTGTCGAACGGCTTGCCCGCAGCCTGGCGACGCTTGCGCCAGCGCAGCCACGCAGCCACACCGCCCAGCATACAGGCCTCCGAAGAGCCGATACCGAGGGCGCCTGCCTTCCACTGCGCCTTCTCCGGAGTATTCCAAAGATTAGCGATCATGTTGATACAGCGTCCATTCATAACGGCAATGCGGGGATACTCCGTCTCATCGATATAGTTTACACTGATTGCTTCATTCATAAGTCGGGTAGCGTATTCGTCCATGTAGGTAGTCACGAACGTCGCCAGATTCAACCGGGGCTGAGTCTGGGGGTAAGTTTCGTCTTTGACGATCTGATATGCAATTTCCGGGCGCATCATTCCCTGGGGGATCACATCGGTGGGAGCAGGCTCGAGCACTTCTTTCGATCCGAAAACTGTCATCAGCAGTTCATCATTGTTTCGTTTCTGGTTCATACGCTATAATTATTTTGGTTCGTAACAGAAAAATGACACAAACTATGCCAGGAGGCAATCCCGCCTCCAAACATTTTCAGAAGAACATCCGACACATTCGCAGATAAAACCCCGAAATAACGAAATTCAACAACCCGGAAACATACTTTCGAAAAGGTCGGACGCACTCGGCAAAGCCGCCGGACGCACCGGTCGGACTCTGTTCCCGTTTTTATCGCCCCCGCAGAAGACAGGGAGCCTCCAGCATAAAAAAAACGAACTCATTTGTTTTATTCTGTTCTCATTTTCACTACCTTTGTAATAATTTTTATCCACCTTTTATAAAATAGGTAAAAACTTTTGCGGCATGGCAGCATATTTTAACATTTTTTTGATCGTCATGGCCCTGCTGGCCTTGGCGGTTTACATCGCACTCCACTATTTCGAGGCCGGATACGGCTATCTCTTCAACCGTAAATACGGCTTCCCGATCCCGAACCGGATCGGCTGGGTGCTGATGGAGTGTCCGGTATTCATCGCCATGACCGTTCTCTGGCTCCTCTCCGACCGCACGTGGGAGGCGGCACCGCTGGCCCTGCTGATCCTGTTCCAGGGACACTACCTGCAACGGGCGTTCATCTTTCCGCTGCTGATCCGGGGCAATTCGAAAATGCCGGCCGGTATCGTGGGAATGGGCATGCTCTTCAATACGCTCAACGCCCTGATGCAAGGCGGCTGGATCTTCTACATCTCTCCTGCCGACTATTACGAAGGCTGGTTCTCCAAACCCTATTTTTACATCGGAGCCGCGCTTTTCGTCGCAGGCATGGTCATCAACCTCCACTCCGACTACATCATCCGCCATCTGCGCAAGCCGGGCGATACACGCCATTACATTCCCCGGGGCGGTATGTTCCGCTACGTTTCGTCGGCCAACTATTTCGGAGAGCTGACCGAATGGGTGGGCTTTGCCATCGCTTCGTGGTCATGGGCCGGGGCAGTATTCGCCTGGTGGACCTTCGCCAACCTCGCCCCCCGCGCAGCTTCGCTTTACAAACGATATGAAAAAGAGTTCGGGCAGGAGTTCACCTCCCTGCACCGAAAGAGGATCATACCTTTCATCTATTAAGTTTCCAATTATGAGTAATTTGCAGGATTCCGTACTCTTCACGCCCTATCGTCTGGGGCAGGTTACGCTCCGCAACCGCACCATCCGTTCGGCAGCCTTCGAATCGATGGGCAAAGACTTCAGCCCCACGCAGCAGCTCAAGGACTACCACGTGAGCGTCGCCCGGGGCGGTATCGGCATGACCACGCTGGCCTACGCTGCCGTCTGCCGCAGCGGGCTCTCGTTCAAGAGCCAACTTTGGCTGCGCCCGGAGATCGTCCCGGCGCTGCGCGACATCACCGACGCCATCCACAAGGAAGGCGCCGCCGCTTCGATCCAGATCGGTCACTGCGGCAACATGACCCACTACTCGACCGCCGGACAGATTCCCATCGGGGCTTCGAGCGGATTCAACCTATACGCCTACACCCCCGTCCGCAAAATGCGCCGGGACGAAATAATGCAGGTTTCCAAAGACTTCGGCAAGGCCGTGCGAACAGCTCATGCCGCCGGTTTCGACTGCGTCGAGGTGCACGCCGGGCACGGCTACCTCATCTCGCAGTTCCTCTCGCCCTATACCAACCACCGCCGCGACGAATACGGCGGCTCGCTCGACAACCGGATGCGCTTCATGCGCATGTGCCTCGAGGAGGTGATGAACGCCGCCGCTGCGACGGGCACCTCGGTACTCGTCAAGCACAACATGTACGACGGATTCAAGGGCGGCATCGAGATTCCGGAGAGCATCGAGATCGCCCGCGAAATCGAGCGCTGGAAGGTCAATGGCATCGTTCTCTCGGGCGGTTTCGTAAGCAAGGCGCCGATGGCCGTGATGCGGGGTCTGATTCCGATCTACACCATGAGCTACTACTCGCCCCTCTGGTTGCGGGCCTTCATCCGCTACTGCGGCCCCTTCATGATCCGGCAGTTCCCCTTCTCGGAGTGCTACTTCCTGGAGGATGCCAAAAAATTCCGCGAAGCGCTGCAACTGCCGCTAATTTACGTGGGAGGTCTGGTGAGCCGCGAAGGAATCGAGCGGGCTCTGGACAGCGGGTTCGAACTGGTGCAGATGGCTCGGGCGCTCGTGAACGACCCGGCTTTCGTGAACAAGCTGCGCGAAGGCGATGCGGCGACCCGCAGCGAGTGCGACCACCGCAACTACTGCATCGCCCGCATGTATTCGGTCGATATGAAATGCTGCAAACATTGCGGCGACCTGCCCCGAAAAATCCGGGAGGAACTGGCAAAACTACCGTAATGACACGCAAGGGAACGATCGAAAAAGGGAGCCGGACCGCTCTGGTGACGGGTGCCGGCAGCGGCATCGGGCGCTGCATGGCCAGGCGGCTGGCCGAACTCGGATACCGGCTGATCCTCGCAGGACTCGATCCGGCGAAACTGGAAGCCGCAGCCGAAGAACTCCACGAACAATACGGATTGGCGGTAGAGGTCATCCCGATCGACCTGGCACGACCCGAAGCCGCACACGAACTTTTCGAGCGGGTACAGGCTCTCGGCCGTGAAGTCGATGTCCTGGTCAATAACGCCGGAGCTTTCTCGTTCCGCGACATTCTGCAAACACCCGTCGAGCGGATCGAAAGAATCCTCTGCCTCCATGCCCTGACCACGACCCTGACCTGTCGGCTGTTCGGCGCCGAAATGTCCCGCCGGGGCTGTGGAGGACATATCCTCAACATGGCCTCCTATTCGCTCTGGATGCCCTGGCCGGGACTGGCGCTGTACAGCGCCAGCAAATCCTACCTGCGTGGTTTTTCGGTAGCTTTCGCCAAGGAGGTGCGCGAACAGAACATCCGTGTCACGGCCGTCTGCCCGGCAGGTGTGGCCACCGACCTCTACGGACTGCCGCCCCGCTGGCAGCGCATCGGGCTGCGGCTGGGTGTGCTCATCACACCGGACAGTTGTGCCCGGCGAGCCTTGAAAGCCCTCTGGCGAGGACGCCGTTGCTGCGTACCCGGCTGGTGGAACCGGCTTTTCATACCCTTCTGCCGTCTGATGCCGATGTGCGTACTCCGGGTTGCCCGCAAGTACACGATGAAGCTTCAACGCTAACACACAGAACCCGATAAAAAAGAAGATAGACGGCCATGAAAAAATGGATCAAGATTCTGCTCGTCACCCTCGGCATCATCGCAGTACTCGTCGTGACGACGATTCTGCTGTTGCCTCCTATCGCGAAAAACTACCTTGAAAAACACAGCAAGGAACTCGTCGGCCGGCAAATAACCATCGAGAAACTGCGGTTCAACGTACTCAACGGCAAACTCCGAATCGACCAGATCGCCATGCTCGAACCGGACGACTCGACGACATTCGCATCGCTGGGAAATTTCTATACTCGAATACACCTGCTGCCCCTGCTGCGTCAGCGGATACACATCGACGCCGTACTGATCGACAAACCCTACCTGAACGTCTATCAGGATGGCACCAGCTTCAATTTCGACGACCTGCTGACCCGATTCCTGACCCCTGCGGACACGGTCGAAAAGGCCCCGTCGAACCCCTGGACAGTCGATATCGACGACATCAAGATACACAACGGCGAGCTGACTTACAAGGACATGCAGCGTAACGTCACGTGGGGCTTCAACGAGCTCGACATCGACGTACCGGGACTGCACCTCTCCGGACACGAACGGACGGACATGGGCATCGTGTTCAACTTCTCACGGGGCGGTTCGCTCCGCACCTCGCTGGAATACGACCAGGCGACGGCCGACTACGACCTCAGCCTGCTGCTTTCGAACCTCTCGCTGGCAGGCACGGCGGCCTATTTCAATCAGGTGATCGACATCGGCTCGGTAGAGGGCCTCGTCACGCTCGACCTGCATGTGAAAGGCAACGCCAACCACCTGCTCGACCTGCGCACGTACGGCATAGCGGCCGCATCGGGGCTGAAACTGCGCGACAGCCGCGACAACCGGATCATCGACGTCGATACGCTCAATTTCGACCTGCGGGACGGCAATCTGGGCACGATGCAGTACGATATTCGCCGAATCTATGCCGCCGGCATCCGCACCCAGTTCGAAATCTACCGGGGCGGCGGCAACAACCTGCTCGCTCTGATCAAAGCTCCCGAAGAGCGTCCGACGGAAACGGAAGCGACCATCGACGGTGAAACGACCGTAACCATCGAACGCGAAGAACCGGCCACGACGCAGCTCAATTTCACCGTCGGCGAACTGCTTCTGGACAAGGGAGAGATCGCCTTCACGGACAACACGTTCGAAAAACCGTTCCGATACCTCATTTCGGACATCCGGCTGTCGAGCCGCGACATCGATTTCAGCAAACAGAACGAACTGACGCTCGACGCCAAATTGCAACGCACGGGATCGGGCCATATCCGTTGGAAAGGCTCGCTTCAGAACCTCGACAACCACAACCTCATGGTCGCTCTGTCGAACATCAACCTCAAGGATTTCACCCCCTACTGCGAACATTTCACGGCCTACCCGCTCACGGGCGGCAACCTCACGTTCCGCAGCCAAAACATCATCGCTGACCGTTTTCTCAACGGCACGAACCACCTCGACATATTTCAATGCGAGGTCGACAAGAAACGCAAGGACCTGGAGCCTGAATTCAAGATTCCGCTCAAGCTGGGACTTTACATTCTCAAAGACCGCAAAGGACACGTCAAGATCGACCTGCCGGTGAAAGGCAACCTCGACTCCCCGGAATTCTCCTACCGCAAGATCGTGATGAAGGCGCTGGGCAACGTTCTGCTGAAAGTCGTGACGGCACCCTTCTCGTTCCTGACGGGCGGAGGCGACAATCTCGACCGCATCGAGGTCGATCCGCTGCAATTCTCCCTCAATACGGATCAATACGCCACGCTGGATAAGGTGGCCGACATACTGCGCGACAAGCCCGAAATGCAGATAGGCCTCGCGCAGCGGATCAACCGCAGCAAGGCCGTCGGACGGCTGGCAGAACTGAATCTCAAAATGGCCTGCTACAACTCGACCCTTCCGGCGGGCGAGCGGCTGTCGATGATCGACTTCGAACGGATCCAGGCGACCAAACTCAAATCGGACGAAGTGATGCGCTTCGCCGACTCGCTGCTCGCCCTGCGCGGCATCGACGGCAGCAAACTCTCCGGCAGCCGGAAAGCCCTCACGCTTTACGGAGACCAGGCCGTCGAACAGCTCGAAAAAATTCTCGTCCGCCGCGACAGCGCGATCGTCGAATACCTGACCCGATCGCAGGGAATACCCGTCACCGCGATCTCGGTACGGACGATTCCGGCACAGGAACTCGGCGATTACACGGGAAAAGATATTTATGCCATCCAGCTCGGTATGGAGGAAGAGAGCATCGACGTAACGGACGGCAATACGGCAGGCGATACGGAAACAACGGATACATCGGCTTCCGCGACGGCGGAAGTCCTCGCGACTGTACCGGAACAGGCGGCGGTACAACTCACGCAAACCGGAACTGCGAAGGAAACGGCGACTCCCGAACCTTCCGCTCCGACGGCAACAGCGACGCAGTCCACCCAGGCCGAGACTACGATCACCGAATCCGAGGCCGGAATTACGACGATAAAAACCCCGACAGCACATCCGGAAGAGCTGCAAACGAACGAATAACCGGAAACAGACCGAACAAACAAACGACGTAACGGGCACGTCGGACGGACAAACCACGACAGCGGGACAACGGTGCTAAGAACAAGGCCGCCACCGAAAAGCTCCTGCAACCGGGAAAAATCCGTCGGAAATTTCAACGAAGAACATCGCTGAAACCCGAAGCCGGGTCCTGCCCGGTGCATTCGGCCGGATAATTGCCGACAGGCCATAACGACACTACGAAACAGACCGACATGCTGCAAGGAATCGAAAATATCGTATTCGATCTCGGGGGCGTGATGATCGACCTCGACAGAGCACGCTGCGTGGAGGAATTCCACAAGATCGGATTCACCGAAATCGACGATTTGATCGACTCGTACCATCCGAAAGGATTTCTCGGACGGTTGGAACGGGGCGACGTGACGAACGACGACTTCTACGACTACGTGCGTCGGAGCGCAGGACGCGACATCGCGGACGATGAAATCCGCCGGGCCTTCACCTCCTTCCTGGCCGGCATCCCCCGCTACAAGCTGCAAATGGTGCGCACGCAGCGGGAACGGGGATTCCGGACCTATGCCCTCTCCAACATCAACGACGTGGTTTTTCCTTTCGTGCGAGACGTTCTCTTCACCCAGGAAGGTTTGCAACTGGACGACTATTTCGAGAAAGCCTATCTTTCATACGAAATGCACGAATTGAAACCCTCCCCCGAAATTTACCGCAAAATGATCGAAAAGAGCGGTATGCGCCCCGAAGCGACTCTCTTCATCGACGACAATGCGGAAAATCTTCACACGGCGCAGGAACTGGGATTCCACGTATATATGCCCCGGCCCCGCGAAGATTTCAGGTTTCTGTTCGACGACGGCCCGGGCAGATGATACCAAAAACGGAAAACCGTCATCCGAAACGAACGGCACATCGCTGCGATACGGGGAGGACATTCGGAATAATTCGAAACCGACTGCAAGCGGTTCGCTTGCAATAACAAAACGTTCCGGGATAACGGACGGTACGTCGTGGCACACGCGACCGGATATTCGAAATCCGGCCTGAAAAGGTCCCGAAACGGAAGTCGGGAAAAAGGAATCTCTCTTCGAAAAGATAATTTTAGCCGGAAAAGTTTGTTATAAACAAAAAAGACCTTATATTTGCACTCCGAAATCGCACTGATTTCCGCAATCGGCGGGACACACCTCGCAAGAGGTCCCCGGATTGGGAACGGGGTGTAGCGCAGTCCGGTTAGCGCACCTGCTTTGGGAGCAGGGGGTCGTGGGTTCGAATCCCGCTACCCCGACGAAGAAGCCTCCGGAAAAAGACTTCTTGCGTAGAGGCTCGAAAAAGAGGGAAATCAGTTACGGTGAAAAATATTGTTCGGGGTGTAGCGCAGTCCGGTTAGCGCGCCAGCTTCGGGAGTTGGAGGTCGCTGGTTCGAATCCAGTCTCCCCGACAAAAATCAAAACCTTTGCCTTAAAAGGCAAAGGTTTTTTACTATGGGCATACGACGGCTATTCATCGCCGAAAGTAAGGGTACAAGAAAAAAGGATTCCGCTTTATCAAGCGGGGTCCTTGATTTTTGTACACCCAATAAGAGACTCGTCCGGAAGCGAAGCAGAGCGACGCAATCCAGTTTTCCCGACCGAGAGAAGGGATACGAAAACATTCCTTTTTTCATTTCCGGACAGCGACATGTCACACGGCAAACGAACAGCGATAAAAAACTGCCTGCGGAACAGCTTTTGTTTGTGTATTTCCCATCAAGGAGCTATTTGACAAGTCGCGAAGCAACGCAATCCAGATTCTTATTTTTATTTTCCAACGGCAATTCGTTTATACAAAGGCGGATGAAGATAAAAAGTCATTCGCGAACGACTTTTCTTCGTTTCGTCCAAGGGTTGCTGCTATCGGGAAAGTGGAGAAAAGCGACGCAATCCGAGGCTTCGAAAAATCAGAGTAATCTTTCCTTTACGGGAATTTTTATCGTCGTAAACTGCCGTTGTAGTCGGCGAAAGGCCACACGGACACAAAGAGTTTCATCAGGGAGTTCTCAATTTCAGGTCTGCCCCTCTTCTTCCGAAAACCGCCATATCATCCGGCTTTTCGGCAAAACCGGGACTGTAGCTTACAGGCAAGTTTTTTCACAGCCACCCACCGAACGCAGCGGCTGCCCGACTGCGCATCGACCGTCTATCGGAACCGGCGGGGCATCTTCCCGAAATCCGGTAATGCACGGGGCACAAAATTTGCGGATTACCAAACACATCCTACTATTTACCGATATGAAACTGATAAAAGCCATCGAAGAGCGATGGAGCCCCCGCTCATACGATTCCCGTCCCGTCAATGAAGAACAACTGGCATTGCTGTTCGAAGCGGCACGCTGGGCCCCTTCCTGCAACAATGCCCAGGAATGGGCATATTACTATACGACCCGCGAATATCCGGAAGCTCATGCCCGGCTCGCGGAGTGCCTCACCGGAGGCAATCGAGCCTGGGCCCCCGACGCTCCGGTGTTGCTGGTTTCCTGCGGATACAAGAATTTCCCGGGGACGGATGTCTATAACCGGCACTGGATGCACGACGTGGGCGCCGCGAACATCTCGATCGCCCTGCAAGCCGCCTCGATGGGTATGCAACTGCATCAGATGGCCGGATTCGACGTGGAAGCCTGCACCCGGCTGCTGGGCCTCGACACGGAAAAGATCGAGCCTGTAACGATGATGACGCTCGGCTATCCCGGCCCGGCCGACCGGCTGGCGGAGCCGTTCCGCACCCGGGAAACGCTGCCCCGGGAACGCAAGGAAGTGAAGAGCTTCGTACATAAGCTCGAATAAGACCGGAACATCCGAACCGGGAAAAAACCGCTCCGCCTCACCGGACATAACGCAAAGAGAGGCTGTTTAACAAGTCCGATTTTAATGCTCCGTCGGAATGATCTCTGACAGGGACGATTTTCAATTTCAGGGACCTGTTAGACAGTCTCTCTCCTATTGTGTTTCCGACTATTGCAATCGCTTGTAGTGGCAGTACATCAGATGCTCCTGGTCGTCGTGCAGGTGCATACCGCCGCCCAGACAGAAACGCCACATCTTGCAATCGGCGCACTCCCCTTTGCGGGCCCATTCGCGGTCGCGGAACTTGTCGAAGCGATTCTGCCACACGTCCCAGAAACTGTCCCGGTAAATATTCCCCTGATGGAAATTGGCCCGGATGGAGGTACAGCCCGAAATCGCCCCGTCCACCCGGATCGAGGCAGCCGAAACCCCGGCGGCGCACTGGTAGAAATCGTCCCGCACCTCGCCTTCGTAACCGCCCAGAAAGCCTTCGCAGGCGTAACTCAAGTCGATGCGTCCCTCCTTACGGGTACGCTTTATGAACTCCAGCACCTCGCGGAACTGTGCGTCGGTAACCGTGAGCGTCGGATCGTCCTTGGCCCGGCCGACGGGGAAGATCGAGAAAATACGCCAGTACTTGACCCCCTCGGCGATCAGCAGCTCCTTGAACTCTCCGAGCCGGGCGACCATCGGCGAGGTGACGCACGTAATCACGTCGTAGGTCAAGCGGGGTTCCCTCACGATCAACCGGATCGCGTCGAGCGCCTTCCCGAAACTGCGGGGATTGCGTCGGATGTAGTTATGAGCGTCCTCAAAGCCGTCGAAACTGATCGAAATGGATCTCAGCCCCGCATCCATCAGACTTCGCAAGCAGTCGGCGTCGAGCGCCAGACCGTTGGTCACCATCCCCCAGGCATAGCCCCGGCGGGTAACCTCCCGGCCGGCTTCCTCCAGATCGCTGCGCACGAGCACCTCTCCGCCGGAAAAGATCAACAAGACATCTTCCGGGCGGTTGTGGGGCGTAACCTCCTCATCGAGCACCTTCAGGAAATCCGCCAACGGCATGTCCGGCACGCCGGGATCGACCCGACAGTCGCTGCCGCAGTGACGGCACGCCAAATTACAACGCAGCGTACACTCCCAAAAGAGCGTACGCAGCTTGTGTTCGGCGATCTTCTCCGCATAAAGATCGGAAAAAAGGCGCAGCCCGATACGCTTGCGCAACCCGAACTTTCGTCCCGTCATCGGCGATTATTCGTTTTTGGAAGCCGGAGCCTCTTTCTCACGGGCCCGTTGTGCCTTTTTAACCTCCTTGCGGGCTGTCTTCTCACGGATGGCCTGCTGACGTTCGACCTCCTCGACAGGTACCGGAGGACGCACGCCGTACATCAGGCGGATCTGTCTTTCGACCCGGGCCGAATCCGGAGCCTGGTCCTGCGGCTTTCCCTGAGGAGCGTTCTTCACTGTCGAACAAGCCGTTGCAAAACCCAGCATCGTCAATAGTGCCCATTTTACTTTCTTGCCCATAGCTTTCAAACTTTTTACAGATAATACGGATGAACAAATATAACTATTTTTTCGAGGAACAAAAAACGTGCAAAAATAATTGCGAAAAAATTTTGAGAATCAACACTTTTTACCTTTCTTTGCTGATACATTTTTAATCAATATTCATTTATGACAGGTCAAGTTAAATGGTTCGATAGCAAGAAAGGCTACGGATTCATTACCCGCGAAGACGGCAAAGAGGTCTTCGTACATTTTTCAGGCATCGTATCCGATTCTTTCAAAACGCTGAACGAAGGACAGAAAGTCGCTTTCGAACTTGGAAACGGAGCTAAAGGCGAACAAGCTATAAACGTCACCGTAATCGAGTAATCCATTTCATTACTCCCGAGAACGTATGGAGGCTCCCTCGGGAAGCCTCCATATTTTTTCCGGCACGGACGAAATAATTGTATTTTCGGCACGTTAATTTCGTGCTGTCAAAGAGCTATAAAATCAGATACGATATGACCAAACGAAACGAAGCGATCGCCATTCTCACGGGCGGCGGCCCGGCACCGGGCATGAATACGGTAGTGGGCAGCGTGGCAAAAACCTTCCTGCAGAAGGGATACAGCGTCATCGGACTCCACAAAGGTTTCACAGGGCTCTTCCGCGAAGCGCCCGCCACGGAGAACATCACCTTCCTCAAAGCGGACGAAATTTTCAACCTCGCGGGTTCGTTCCTGCGCATGAGCCGCTTCAAACCTTCGGACGAAGATTTCGAGAAGCGTTTCAACTGGCAGTTCTTCACCGAGAACAACATCAAGCTGCTGGTGACCATCGGCGGCGACGACACGGCATCGACGGCCAACCGCGTGGCCAAATTTCTGGAAGAAAAGCGTCATCCGATCGCCAACATACATGTCCCGAAAACCATCGACAACGACCTTCCGCTGCCCGACTGCGCGCCGACCTTCGGCTACGAATCGGCTAAAGACAAGGGTGCGGTGATCGCCCGGGCCGTCTATGTCGATGCCCGCACCAGCGGCAACTGGTTCGTCATGTCGGCGATGGGCCGCAGTGCCGGACACTTGGCCTTCGGTATCGGCGAGGCGTGCCACTACCCGATGATCGTCATTCCCGAAATGTTCAACAAAACGCCGATCACCATCGACAAGATCATCCGTCTGATGGTTTCGTCCATCGTCAAGCGCCGGATCGTCAGCATGGACTACGGCGCGGCGGTCATATCCGAAGGCGTGTTCCACGAATTGAGCGAGGCGGAACTCTCCTCGTGCGGTATTCACTTCACCTACGACGCGCACGGTCATCCCGAACTGGGCAAAGTGTCGAAAGCCTGTTTCTTCAGCATGCTGCTCGACCAACGGCTCGCGGAGCTGAAACTCAACGTACAGACCCGCCCCGTGGAGTTGGGTTACGAAATCCGGGGGCAGACGCCGGTGGCATACGACCTGACGTACTGCTCGGAGCTGGGTATCGGCGTTTACAAGCTCTTCAGCGAAGGCAAGACGGGCTGCATGGTCTATGTGGACGGCTGCGGCAACGTCGAACCCCTCTACCTGAAAGACCTGCAAGACCCCGCGACGGGCAAGATCCTGCCCCGCATGGTGGACATCTCGTCCGACCGCTTCAAAGCCGTAGTAGATAATATCCTGATGGCTATTACCCCGCCCGACTACGAAGCGGCACGCCAATACCTGTCCAACCCCGAGGAGTACGACTTCTGCAAGATCCTCGGCTGGGACGAAACGGATCTTTAGCTCCCTTTTGTAACGGCGGAAAAACGGAAATCATACACTTCGGCGCCCGGAATATCAATATTCCGGGCGCCAGTCTTTCAGGTCCTGCGGACCGCCGCAAGACATCTTCTCTCCTATTACTCCCCGTCGTCTTTTTCGGCCCAGCGTTCTTCGGTCTGTCGCACCGCTTCGTCATAATCCGCATTCGTGACACGGTACGTCCAACGGACGCTATGATCGGAGAACTTCTCAAATTTCCATTGTGAAGGATCTTTGGGAGTCTTTTTCGGACTGTTCGGCTCCAAAGCTGTAAAAACATACATCGCACACGTATCCTGAAATTCATTCGGAACTCTCCAATCAGGCAAATCATCAGGAGCAGGAAGATCGAAATAAAACTCAATCCACCCTACAGCCATTAAATTATCAATTAAAATTTCGTAATCATCTAACCACCAAGCATATTCCATTGCAATTAAAGTCGTAGCCTGCTGCCCAGGACGACAATAATAAAGACCTCCTCCTGGTGAAAATTTCGTATTGATAAACCAATACAACGTGTAATCGCTATCGTTCTGAAACCGGAAAAAATTGTAGTAATCTTCCAGATCGGGTTCTTCGGCCAAATAATCTTCTGCCGTCTTGTTTACATCCTGAAACACCTTCTCCGGCAAAGGGTCGTCGGATTTAGAGCAGGCTGCCAATCCGATCACAAATAACAAAGTCAATAAAAGGCATGTCGTTTTCATGGAGAATAATATATATCATTTTTTTCACTGCGAAAGAGACTCCGGCCACTTCACCGATAAACGACCTAAGCAAGAAAAACGGAAAAAATAGAATCATTTCCCGGGAAACAAACATCTCCTGAAACAAATTTAACGAAAAGCGCTGAAACAGCCAACTGTCCTGCCGATCATCGAGGAACATCCGATCACTTCAGATCGAAATCGTCGGCATCGCGCCAGGCGGGAAATTTCTCGCGGAAACGACGCAGCTCGTCCATATCGAGCCGTGCGGTCAAAAGCCTCTGCCCCTCCCCTGCTTCGGCAAGGGTTTCTCCCTTACAGCCGATCACGGCCGAATCGCCCGAATAATGCAGCCGGGGGTCGTCCCCCGTACGGTTCACCCCCAATACGTAAGCCTGGTTCTCGATCGCCCGGGCCCGGAGCAACGTCCGCCACACGTCACGGCGGCCCGCAGGCCACGAAGCAACGTAAATAATAGCGTCGTAATCGTTCCGGCAGCGGCTCCATACGGGAAAGCGCAGGTCGTAGCAAACCTGAAGCAGGAAACGAATGCCGCCGTATTCGACGACGCCCCGCTCCCGTCCCGGACAAAAATTAGCTCCTTCGCCGCCGATGGAGAAGAGATGCCGCTTGTCGCTCTGCACCCGCTCGCCCGAAGGTTTTATGAAAAGCAGGCGGTTGTAATAGCGCCCCTCCTCTTCGACGATCAGACTGCCAGCGACGGCCTTGCCCGTCGTCCGGACCCAGCGGGTCATCTCCTGCACGATTTCACCCGACATCGGTTGCGCGACCCGACCGGGATCGGTCACGAATCCCGTAGCGAACATCTCGGGCAAAATCACCAGATCGGCATCCGCTTCGGCAACCATTCTCCCGGCCGTCCGCAGATTGGCCGCCGTATCTTCCCACACCATGTCGAATTGACACAAAGCCACTTTCAGTTCCATATCGCCATTCGTTTTTTTACTAAAATAAAATTTCCCGCTACTCGCTTCTTTTCGTTCGATTATCCTAAATATTTGTCAAGAAGAAGAGCAACAGCTATTGCAAATGTAACACAAGCTGCTGTTAAATTTCTAAATGTTCCACCGTATGTATTAGAATGATCGTTCCACTCTCCGTGTTCTTTGTAATATTTATAATCCACATTATAGAATGTTATAAGATTAACTATACAAATAATAAACAAGAGTAATATCATAGTTTGTTTAATTATTGAATAATCTGTAATATATTCAAGGAGGGGAGCAGGCTTGAAATATTAATTGTTGTGAAGCAGTCATTATGATTAACGAAATAACCACAACCCCAATATATACTTGAAAACATCACACCATATACAGCTCCCCATTTATATTTCAAATATAATAAAAGTCTGGTACAAATGAAAATTCAATTCCGAACCACATCGCATCTCACGACAAGACGAAATATTCCGGAACCGACCCCACCGCCCCCAGGAACTTCGCTCAAAAATTGCTTTCGGCAAAAATAAAACGTACTTTTGTCAAGATAAAACACCCATTATGCTCAAAGCAGGACGCACACAAACCCTCACCGTAAACCGCATCTCGGACTACGGACTCTATCTGATCGACGACGAACAGAACGAAGTATTGCTGCCCAACCGTTATGTTTCTCTGGCCAACAAGGTCGGCGATACGCTCGAAGTATTCGTCTATCACGATTCGGAAGACCGATTGGTCGCCACGACCGAAACGCCGAAGCTGCGCGAAGGAGAAGCGGGATTCCTGCGCGTAGTGGACAAGAACCTGCACGGCGCATTCCTCGACTGGGGACTCGCGGGCAAAGACCTGTTCCTGCCCAACCGCAACCAGCAGGGAGGCGTGTTGGCCGGACGGAACTGCCTGGTTTACCTGTATGTAGATTCGGTAACGGGGCGCTGCGTGGCGACCATGAAATTCAAAAGCTACGTCAATAACGACGTTATCACGGTAAAGCCCCGCGAAGAGGTTTCGCTGCTCGTGGCTTCGGAATCCCCGATCGGCTATCGGGTGATCGTGAACAACCGTCACTGGGGCATGATCTACCGCAACCAGCTCTTCCGCCGCATCGACGTAGGCGACCGTCTGAAGGGATACGTGACACGCATCACGGAAGACAACCGCATCGACGTCAGCCTGCAACAGCAGGGAGTCGCCGAAGTGCGCCATTCGGCGGAAACGCTGCTTTCGATGATCCGCGAAAACGGCGGTTCGCTTCCCCTGAACGACGACAGCGACCCGGCGGAAATCGCTACACGGACGCAGATGAGCAAGAAAGTGTTCAAACGCTCGCTGGGCATGCTCCTCAAGCGGGGCGCAGTGGAAATCACGCAGAACGGTGTAAAACTGACCGGGCACAATGGCTAAAATACTCACGGCGGAGCGCGTATCGCGCGACATATCGGACAACTACGTATTCCAGCGTTCGCAATTGGCCTATCACGAGGCGGCGCGGCGAATCAGCGGCGACGTACTCGAAATAGGTACGGGCACGGGTTACGGCGTCGAAATAGTCGCCCCCCACGCCTCCAGCTTTCTCACGCTCGACAAAATCGAACCTGCGGGCGAACGGCCTCCGTTTCCGCACGTGGAGATGCGGCAAGCCGTAGTTCCCCCTCTCGACCTGCCGTCGGGCAGTTTCGATTTCGTCATTTCGTTCCAGGTGATCGAACACATCAAACACGACATGGAACTGGTACGGGAAGTGCACCGCGTGCTGCGTCCGGGCGGCAAGTTCATCCTGACCACCCCCAATATCCGTATGTCGCTGACACGCAACCCCTGGCACGTCAGGGAATACAATCCCGACCAACTCCGCAACCTGCTCGGCAGCGCCTTTGCGTCGGTGGAAGCCCTCGGTGTTTTCGGCAACGAACGAATCATGGAATACTACGAAAAAAACCGCCGGGGCGTTCGGCGCATCACCCGTTTCGACGTGCTCGACCTGCAACACCGGCTGCCCCGGTGGATGCTGCAACTCCCCTACGACCTGCTCAACCGCCTCAACCGCCGACGCCTGCTCCGGGACAACGACTCCCTGACCCGTTCGATCACCATGGAAGACTACCGCATCGGACCGGTAGCGGACGACTGCTTCGACCTGTTCTATATCGCGGAAAAGCAACACAAATAAATGATTCCGGCCGGATCGACATCCGCCGGCAATCCGGAAAAAACCATTATAAGCAGCAGCCGGAATCCTCATCCATTTTAAGTTCATTTTACCCGATCCAATCTTAAATCGTTAATTCTCCACGTATCGAACACCAACTCCAATAATATTTTTTGCCTCGCCTCAACAGACGACTTGTTCCAACCGGTAAAATTGTATTGGAAATCATTTTTGAATCGATTCAAGGCTGTATTTACTCCGATATAAAATTTACTATCGAGTAATTTCGTCAGACAAACAGACGATTTGCCATACTCCGACTGCTTGTCATAAAACCATTGATCTGTCGATAAATCATTATAATTATTCACGGCCTGATTAATCATGCTTTCGATCAACGTGACATTACCCAATCGATACACATAGGAGTAATACTCCTCCTCGGACAAAAACTCCAGTGGAATACTTCCATTTTTCGGTGATTGAGGTAAAATATGTTCTATTTGCAAATCATTATAAAATTGATGTCCACAGACCGGGCTGTGCAATTTTTCCAACACCGTATTTTCTATCTTCCCCAATACATAGCGCAACCGATACAAGGGATTATAAACCCCATGACTCAAAGTTATGAATTCGGCTTTAAATACCCCTACCTTATCCAGCAAATAAGGTAACATCGTTTTCTCTATCACGCAGGCAATTTCATCTATCGTCGTAAGATTACGTAATTTCTCCGCCCATTGGACAAACAAGGATTCATTCGTCTTGGCTTGGATCCTGAGGGTCGAGCTGAAAAAGAAGAAACTCTCTATTTGTTTGGCCAAATATTCGATTGCCGGCACATCCGCATTGCTTCCCAAAGACAATAACAGGATCAAATGCTGTCTGGATTTGTATTTATTAATAAAGCCTATATTTGTCACGTGAGGATACAAGCACCCATCCCGCTGTAATTCAGTGGCATTTACAAGTTCTGAATACCGTTTGGACATACAGCGTATCTCCTTTGCAAAGTCTACCGGATGCTTTTCATATTGCGTAGCCTGTTTCCCTTCAGAAGATATAATCCATTTATAAATATCATCTTCTCGCAAGATACCATTATAATATCGGGCACTCAGAAAATATCGCAAAAATCGTAGGGGTTTTTGATCTTCAGAACATTCCTGAAGATTTTGAATAATCTCCCTCCATATATCTTTTATCTTGGCAAAATCCGACTCTTTGGTATTACTAAACAGCAAATTTTTGACCAAATCCATAGCATTCAATCCCGCCCCTCGCTGATTGATCGTCTCGAAAATTTTCAATGCACTACTCAAATCTTGAGATTCGATTACAACGAGTTCTATCTTTGTCAAGCAATATTTCGCAAAATCTATCAACTCATCAATCCCGGCATATAATTGAAAGTGTCGAAGTATTTTCGTATAGGCATCCTGCATTCGCACTATAGATGGGGATCGCACTCCATTGTAAGGTTGCTCCTGTATCAAGGCTGTCAAATAATCATGACTCTCTTCATACTGCAATTCTAAGCGTACACGGGTCTCTCCCGATTCAATATCAAAGTTATAAAGTAGATTTTCTATAATCTGTAAATAATTTTTCTGAGCGCTGTTCAATGTCTCCTTTTTTAATAAATCTCGGAAAACACACAAAGACAACATAATAGTTGTCAAACGCTGTTGTCCGTCCACGACATCGAAACATCTATCATTATTGGCAATGATGATAGATCCTAAAAAATAATTACGCTGCTCTTTTGCATCGGGACTATATTCATTTTCAATATCGATCAAAAACTGCTCGACCTCGTCATCGGGTTTCCAAACATATTCTCGTTGATAATCAGGCACTAAAAAGAAATAATCCTTCAATTTAGATATAGACTGAACTTTAGCATCGATTTTCATATCTTATGATATAGTTTTTGTAGATTACGTTATACAATTAGATATTATCATCAAACGAATTTTTCAAAAAACGTCTGGGTGCGAGTATTCTACAAATGTACGTCCCATAATTTTCTACTTCGCTTCGTGAAAAGCAATACAAACAATACAAATTTAAATAAAAAATTGGAAAGCAATCGTCAATTTGAATCCGGTACGATCTAATTCCATACAAAAAAGCAGCCCTCTCGGACTGCTTCAGGTAAGTATAACAACCCGATTTGCGAACAATTAATATTCGTCCTCGTTGAAAGAAATTAATTAACATTGATTATTAGCTACTTAATCCTCGAATAAAGAAATTTACACAAAAAAACTACGCCGTCTGAGGCGGGCTGGAGCGATTGGAGGAATTGATGGACAAACATATATTCATTTTATTAATCAATCCAGTATGAAGAGTTATATTCTGTACATTCTATTTATTGTGATTATAACCGAATATATTATCATCTTCGTTCATAATTTGAAAACATTATTGTCAAATTAGGCTATTAACTCTACTATATTCTCAACATAATTGTTTCCTAAACGTTTTTATGTGTTTATAGCTTTATAAACACATTTTCTCAATTATTTCATCCACTAATTTACTCATATAATCATCAATTTCAGACTCAGAGCAACCATTTAATGGCTTTTCTGGGCCATTTAGGAATTGAAAATCTTTTAATTTTGAGCGTTGGAATACAGCACCACTGATTTTTCGCACGAAGATAGGGAATATATGTGTTCCTTCTTTCTCGGCTTTCTTTAGAATCGGGGGCAGTTCATCATTCGCTATAAAATCTGAAGCGAGAAAACTTGGGGAGACAAGAAGAATGGCGATGCCGGCTCTTTGAAGAGCGTTATCAATTTCTTCTTTCCATTTGTCTCCTGTTTTAATGCGTGTATCATCCCACACATCTATATCTCCAACTGTATTCGCAATCGTTTTTAGATGAATCTGAACTTTCTCTAGCCAGGCTACATCATCATGTGAATAGCTTATAAATATTTTATTCTTATTCATTAGAGTTTTCTTTATTAACGTGAGATCTTTAACCTCCTCTATGAAAGGATAAACTTTTTTCAAGTTTGATAATTTATTGTGAAACGAAATTAAGCCATTTTTGCAACAAGGGTTCCCAGTTAACCACAAGTGAAATAGATTTGGTAGTTCTATATCTGGGCAAAATCGTTCAATACGATTATTGCAAAGGACAAGTCTAGTAACACTTCGAATCAAGGAATAATCTATGGATGTTAATAAATTATTTGACAAGATTAACTCATTTATTGATGCTGTCTGAAATTGTTTTGGTAGCGACTTGATTCTATTATTACTAATATTCAACACTCTAAGTTTAGGGACAAGAAAAACGCTCGTATGTATTTGCGATAAATTATTATCTGACAAATCTAACACCCGTAATTTTGCCAACGATGAAATTTCTTTTGGAATATAATCAAGTTGATTTTTTGAAAGATTTAGTTTCCGCAAATTTCGACATAGAAATATTTCTTGAGGCCATTTATTGAGTTTCTGATTTGATAGATTCAAGCTTGTTATTTGCAATGGCTTTTTCATTTGCAAATATTCAGATATGACTATTGTGTTTTTTGACATAATAACTAACTTTGCAGTGTCGGACTATGAGGATAGCGACATTAAACAAGGAAATGCATGGAGGGACTAAGAACTAGTAACTTCAGTTGAGATAGAGAACAAACGAGGACGAAAAACGGACTCGGGTGTTCCTTGAACCTCACATTTCTGCTTCGGCGACCTCTCTAATCCCGTCAAGACGGAAATAGTATCTTGTTTTCCGGAATTACAATAAAGATACTTACAGCACTTGCCACCCTTTGGGGTGGCTTTTTTTACATATATGTAAGTGCTTAGTAATCATTATTGTTTTCTATGTTTTTACTTTTTTGTCAACTCCGATTCCAACAATTTAATGCGTTGCTCCAGTTCTTCAATCGAAGGCAACTGTTTTTTGATATCTTCGATTTGAACATTGCTGTAAGTTGCAACACCTATTGGTGTTGTAAGACCATCAAAAGACCATTGTACCTCTGTTCGGTTCATATCAGAACATATCAACAATCCGATTGTGGGATTATCATTTTCCGCCTTTAATAGGTTATTAACAGCATTTACATAAAAGTTCAATTTACCCAAAAATTCAGGTTGGAATGCAACTACTTTTAATTCGCAGACAATATATGCCTTTAAGTGGATATGATAAAAGAGCAAATCTATTTTACGACTCTTTCCTGCAACCACAATCTCTTTCTGTCGCCCGACAAAAGCAAAACCATTACCTAATTCGAGAAGAAAACGACTTAACTGATGGGCTAATGCATCCTCTAATTGAGCTTCATTAAATTTAGAAGGCAAGGTGATAAACCCAAAATCATAGTTTTCCTTCGTTATTTCTTGAGCGAGCTCTGCCTGAACAACCGGCAAATGCTCCGGGAAATTACTTACAGCTCCAGCTTGTTTGTGGAATAAATCAGCTTTTATGCAATGAGTGAGATTACTCCTGCTTAAACCTTCATTTATGGTTTTTTGGATATAGAATATGGCTTCTTCGATTGTTGTACAATTTTTGATTATCTCAATATGGTGTCTCCATGGCACAAAAGCAAAAAGAGGTGGGAAATTTATACCATTTATGCCATTGTCGTTAATTTCTTGACCAAGCTGGTCAAGTTTTGCATCATTCTCATTATTAAGCAAATATAATTCTTGACCAAGTTGGTCAAGTTTTTGGTTTTCACTCGAGCTTATAGCATTAGCATAGAAAAGATACCATCTTTTCATATACCAAATATTCGAAGTTGAGAACCCCTTTTCATCTGGGAATTCCGCTTGCAGGTCAAGACTTAATTGCTCAACAATTCCCGTTCCCCAACGCTCCTCAGCTTTTCTTTGAACAAGGTCACGTCCAAGCTGCCAATTCCATAACAATTTTTCGGAATTAACTTTTACCGCAGCTCTTATTTGAGACTTGCGATAAGTAGTCTTAAGTACATTAACCCATTCCACATATTCTTCCTCAATGTGAACATCATGTATTTTTACAACAAACGGTTCTTTTTCCATCTATTTAATCCTCCTTTTTGGACATGGTTAATTCTCTGAGCAAATTTACGAAAACCATAGGGCTTCTAAACTCATCCTTCTCCTCGTCAAATTTGTGTTGGATATAATTTAGTCCTGCATTAGCATATCCTTCAATCCGTTGGACAATAGCACTTATTGCTCCACGACATTGATCATCTGTCATTGTTTCCAAATCACTCCACTTGAACCCAAGTTTTTCATCTGATTCAGATAAGACAAGCATTAACACATAGTCGGAAATCTCCATTGGTTTCCACTGACTAATTGGAGCAAAATCTCTGGTCTCGCCCGAGCCCTTGATTGGATTACAAACGCCAAGATGATAACCAATCATAAAAGCATACATATATGTCTGAAAAAATGGTCCGAACTTAATGTAGTCTCCACCATTTACCGAACCCTTATTGGAGATAGTCTCCATAAGATTATAATACTTTGCAAGATACTTCGGCTTTTTAATATCTAATTCTTGCCTAAATTCATTACCATTCATATGCGTTACTTATATTGATGGATTTTTGTTTCTAATTTCGTAGGGTCAGCTATTTCAGGTATCTGATTGACATAAAATGTTCCCTTTATACGTCCCTCTTTCATATCTTTTAATATCTTCTTACCTTCGTCCGAAATGAAGTCCGGGTCATTAATGTCATACAAATCTTTTATCATTATGACACATTGACGGAAAACAGATGGTACGGTTTCAAAGAAATTCGTTATGAAGTTTTTACCAAATGCCGAGAATGGAGCGTCTGCAATAAATGGATAGTCATAATATCCACCTCCGATTTTCGATGAAACAATAGCCATCACCACGGCTATCTTTTTCATCCTCTGAAAGCCCTCTGAGGCTCCAGTAAATTCACCACCAGATTCATTAATAACCTTCAATTGAATTGCATCGTACGAAGTTTTAGAGAATATCAATTTACCTCCATCAACATTGTTTCCAGCAGTAAGTTGTTGATAGAAATTATTTGATTTCTGCTCCAAAGAAGACAGAACTTCATCATAAATTCTATCCTTGGTGTTGGTAAAGATAGACTGAACATCCTGCATAACTTCTTTGAAATCCCGATATGACTGAGGAACTGCGGCACCTCCATATTCAGACATTCTCTTCTCGCAATTAATAAGATCTTCTCTTAAGCTTTCCACTCTTTTCTGAGCTGAATTTATATAACCATTATAAAGAGAAATGTCATTGAGAGCCTTATTGTATGCGGAAAGAGTATCTGTATCTTTGGCATTATCTATATCAGCTTCAGAGCCTCCGTAATTTGCAAAATCAATCAGTGTCCTGTTTATTTCATCCTCTTTTTCTTTAATATCTTTCTGCAATTCCCTCTGTCTAATAGCACATTGTGCGATATTTCCGGAAATTGAATCCACAGTCATATATGGTGATACATTTTTCAATATATCCCCAAAGAATGTCTTGAACTTATCCTCAGACTGGGAAATCTGATTTTTCGAGCGATCACGCAGCATTTTGACGTGTTCATAGTGTTCGTCTCCTTTTTCGAATGGTCTATTGCAAACCAGACAATGGCATTCCTTTAACATTCTCTCTAATGAAACATCATCAGGACTTCCGTCTGGCAAAACAGAAGTAAATGCATTCAATGGATTTGCAGTTACTTTTTTGGCAATCATATCTTCACGATATTGTTCCCATTTCTCATTAAAAGCATCAACAAATCCTTTCGTGTTCAAAAGAACCCAAGGTATTGGCTTTTTGAACAAATTATCATTTATGCTGGACAGCAACTTGGAAAGAGTTTGCTCAAGATGTGTCTTCTCTGCTCTTAAACTTTTTAATCTTTCTCTATATTCAACTCGCTTCTCCGTATTTGCCAAATTGGCTTCTGTGCTTGTCGCTTTCTCAGTTGCCAATTCAAGCTGTTTTTTATATAGTGAAATAGACTCCTGGTTTTTAGCTATCTCTTTTTCAATTTTCAGTTTATCCGCTTCTGCTTTTTCAAATTCACTTTTATTTTGAGAACAAGACTTCTGTTTATTCTCAAGATTTTTTTGAGAGTTTGTACATAGATACTTGCATGTACTTTCAATTTGTTTTAATTCAGACAAATCCGTTAACGCTTCAACGGTCGCTGCCAAATTTGCTGAATTGGAAAGGTCTACAATATTATCAATTGCCTCTCCTTGCAGTAAAGAATATGACAACATTGTTGGAGATATTAACCGCTCTTTGATAATTTCATTTTGACGATTAATATCATACACAATTGATGTATTATGCGTTATCAAATTGGTCACCATAACTTCAGTCACAACTGGAGCTATATTCCAAGGCTCATTAGCATCAAATGTCTGAGTATATTTTATAGATTTAGTAATGGTATATTGATCCGACTCATCACTAAATACTATTTGTACGCCACATTCAGAACTACTCTCCAACTTAGCTTTCTCAGAGAGCATTTTCATTGCTGCATTTACAACAGTTTCTTTTCTTCGTGTATCCGAATCATACACCATGTCTTGGAGAATCCAAAGAAATCCATTGAACATTTTGGATTTTCCCATTCCATTGTCAGCATTGATAATATTTAATCCTTCCTTGAAGTCATATCTATTATCGCTGTAATCGCCATAAAAATTGTAGAAATTCTTAAAAGCAATAGAGTTAATAATAGATGCCATAACTAATCAGTAATATTAAAATTATTTTGTTTAATGTTTTTAAACACATTAACATCAGGAGTACCATTACCTTTGAGCTGTATAATAGTTTTAATTGTCTCCACTATAGGATAAGGTGAAGTCGTATCAAATGAGACTTCTTGTAATTCCGATTGTGGAATGTGGTACTTGTCTTGAAATAAAGAGTCTTTGAGAACTTCTTTAAGTAATTCTTGGGTGGTCATATGTTATTGATTTTGTAATTCTGAAATTAACGAGCTTAATTCTATATCATAGTAATCAAGCAAGTCATGTAATACATTTATAGTATCATAATAGTTATCTGACAATGATGCAAAATATGCAACACGCATGATTTCTTGTTTTACCTGAGAACGCTCCATCTCATAAACGCTATCATCTGAATATAATCTATAATCCGGTACGACTATAATATCATAAATGTAAGCAAATGTTTTATATGGATGAACTCTTAACAATCGTCCTCTTCTCTGAATAAACTGTCGAGGATTACCCGTGCTGGATGCGAATATTCCCACTTCAGCCCGTGGCACATCTACGCCTTCATCCAAACATTTCATTGCAAACAGCATATCAATCTCCCCCTCAGCGAAAGCTTTTAGTTTATCTCTTTTACTTCCGTCTCCGCCAAGAAAAGTATTAGTACGAATTTGGGGATAAGCATTATACACCAAATCTTTCATCTTAGTAAGAATTTGTTCGCCACCGGATGTATAATCTACGCCCTCCGGGGTATATACAAAACAATATTTTGCCTTGTCTGTTTTTACAAGATCATCTACGATACTCATAAAAACACGATACTTATCCTTTGCTTTGTGTATAATCCTTTTTCGTTTCATCAATAAATCTTTGACTTCTTGAGAGTCATCAAATTTATTGCTTACTGGATCAAAATGGATTAATAATTGTTTTGTACAAGAAATGTATCGCTTCATCTCTGTATCATTGAGATAGGCAATTCTTGGGTAGTATACATAATGCATCAATCGTCCTTCCTTGATGGCTCTTTCCATCGAGAAAGAATAACAATATGGTTCTTGATCATGAAAATACTCTTCTATTGCTGCCGTACCTTCTTCATCATATACTCTTTTAGGAGTTGCAGATAAAGCTATACGCTTCATAATAGGTAGTACGTCAAATGCTAATCTTACTGATATACTTCCAACATTATGCGCCTCATCGGCAATTAGAATCAAATTATTGTCATTCAGCTTCTTTATCAAACCTTGAAATGTCGGGTCCACAAAAGATGCATAAGTCGAAATAATAACAAAATTCCGTTCTATTCCCCAACCGATATCGTTCTTCAGTTCAGTAAGCTCTTTTCTCCAATCTGTACGTCCATTGACCACAAAAATATTCTGATAATTGAATTTTTGTGCTTCAGTTATCCACTGAGATACAAGATCATTAGATGGTACTAATATTAATATTTTATACTTACCAGTTTTAAGATATTCTTCAAGCACACAATTTAATGATGTTATAGTCTTTCCTGTACCTGTTGCCATCGCAAAAATACCAGTATAACCATTATTCTTCCAATTTTTGTATGCTTCTTTTTGATAGTCGAATGCTCCTGTAGGATAAGGGAAATGAGGTTCGTCTTTGCGACACTCCTCTGATAGATTATTTCCTAGCACTTTTGGGTGTGTTAACTCTTCAATAAGTTCTTTCTCATTGTCAAGCAGCGTTTTCTCTTCCGTTGCGGGAAATGCTTTTATTATCTCTTTAGTAAGTCTGTTAGCAGGAATAACAGTAATACCTTCTTTATCTCCAGAAAAGTACTTGTCAAAAAGTTGTTGATAATCATTAATCGTTTCTGCAGCTCCCTTCCATGAACTATTACAAGATATGCTCTCAATGTTTTTAGACAGCAGTGCAGATGCGGTTAAATTCAATGAACCGATAAAAGACACCTTGTTTTTTGCGGCGTCTGTAAAAATGCCAAACTTCTGATGCGCAATACCACCAGAATTAGGTATTACAATTTTTACTTCTATCCTATTCGTGTAAATTAGATAAGATAGGCAATTAAAAAATTGTTTATCTCTCTTTGTTAACACATTTAACATGGAAGTAAAGCTATCAATCACTTTATTTTCAACTATATCTGGATGACTTGTAAAGATTTCATAATCTTCCTCCGAAAGATATTGGTTTATATATAAACGCATCTTTCCTCCGTTTGAGATAAATTTTGCAAATCCTATACTAAGTACATTAAAACTTGCTGAACTAAAAAAGCCCAGCCCAAGATCAAATGAAATACTATTTGACAATGCATCCGTAAAAAACGATATCGGAGAATCGCTTTCACCAGATGAATATAGAGACTTAAAATTTATCTTATTGAGCATCGTTAATAATGTTTGCTAATTCTATTAATAAATCAGTTTTGCTAAATGGAGCTTTATTGTATTTGAGGTTAGTCATTTGTATGTTTATCCACTTCTGAAGTGTGGGCGACAATTCGCTATACTGACCTCCTAAATCAAAATGCTCCTTTATTTTATTATAACTCTGTAACCAATCAAATTCTCGTTTATCAATCTTAAACTTCTCGAATCTATCCTGCATCTGTTCCACGATACATTTTTCTTCTTCACCCAACGTACCTTTTGCCAACTTTTGTAATTGAATATTCCAAAATCTGCAAAGCCTTTTTTCATCTTCTGGAACATTACTTGAGAAAGGTAAACGCTCATTAGCTGCAACAAACTGTTCCAACAAAGTGCAACTTGATTTAAAATCTCTTCTTGAGTCTGTTTGTGAGCAAAATCTCCGATATTCTTCCGGATATTCTTGATTGGCGAATCCTATATATCGTACTTCCTCTTTATAAAAAATATCATAAGTACCTCCGAGCAATAAATTAGCATGAATACTCTTGTCAGATGAAGCAGGGCGGAATCTCCGAACGTAATTTCCAATGTCTTCAAGAGGGGCAATCGATGGTGATAAAGAAAGAAGATACTCTGTAGCAAATTCTCGAATTGTTCCGCCACGATGTTCACCATGAGTCCACTCTGTCAATGTATACGTACTACTTCTACCTACACAAGATATATTAGAATTGAGTCTTAATGCTCCAGCCAATGAATTTGCGGATTTTGTTCGATTCGGATATCGTTTCTGAAATTCGGTGTATATCTCATCAAGAGTCATGGAATGACCTGCCTCTCTGATTATTATTTCCACTAATTCTGGATTATTCCGTTCGGCATTCTTTCTTATGTGTATTGTCTCATTGGATATTTCAAAATCGAATAATGTATTGACAATTGTCTTACATTCTCGAATAATCTCATCTATATACTCATAATATATCCTATCCTTGAAAAAACCAAGGACACAATCCTTTAAAATAATGCTTCTATCATCAACTCTCTTTTCTTCATTTATAGCAGACAGATATTTTATGAATTTGTCAAAACTAAAAACACCATTAAATTTGCGAGAAACTAGGACAAGAGGTAATTCTTTGCCATATGGATTGTAAAATGCATCTTCAATGTTTCCTAATAGGACATAACATTCTGGCGCAAGAATTGAAATGACCCACTTAACAAAATCGTCATTAAAATTAGTACCTTCAGATAGATTTATATCTTTAACATCAGTCTTAAAATATGAATCACATAACGGATAATTAGCTGTGATTTTTGTCAATGACTCAATATAAAGTTGTATCTGCTCAAACACCCCATTTCTCAATTGACGTGTTCGTTCTGAAGTCAATCCCAAAAGTTTTGATGCTTCCTTCAGCCCATATAACTCCTTACTTGCAAAGATGTCAAGTTGATATTTTATAACGAGTTGATCTCTATCAGCGAGAGAAGAAAAATAAGATTGTATGGCAGCAAAATAAGGAAAATAACCCATATGCTCATATAATCTCAGAATTTCCTCCAAGTCGCCTTTAATACCTAACAGTTGTAATTTATTGATTGCAATAAGTTCTGACTGTTTTGCCGACAACCCATTTGCGAAAAAAGTTGCAACAAAATCTTTTATACTATTTATCCAAAGGTTAAGTTCTTCCGCACTTTTCTTTCCAACATTATGTATGTCTTTAATATTAAAACCAGGATTCGAAATCTCAATATAAAAAGAGCTGAAAGATTTCCCACATATTTCATATAACTCGCACATGGCATTATATGAACGAGTCGATAGTGTTCGTAATTGAGCCTCGAAAAAATCTTCCAAACCATCCAATTCTCTTTTCTGGTTTTCAGTCAATTCGTTCATTTTGTGACTTTCACCCATTATATCATTGGCAACAACTTCAGAAGTCAAACTTAATGCAAAGTTACGAGCTCTTTCTAATGACTTTTTCCCAACTGCGGGTAGTTTTTCAAATAATAACCAAAACTCGTTATCATTACTTGTCAATGCTGCAAAATATGTGTCAAAATCATCATACATGCGTCTCATTTTTTGTAATGCATGTACGGTTCTTATATCTAAATCAAATATTGCTCTGTTGTATATAGATTCTACATCCTCATCTGATGAACAAGCAATCTCTTCAGATACATGTAAATTTTCGCTTTCTTTGGTGGATTCCTCTTTGAATGAATTAATTCCAAATATTTCTAAACAAGAACGAATTTCTTTACCATATGGGGCTGGCTCTTCTTCAAGAACACCAGCATCCATGATATCCTGTATTGTGCCAAGGTTTCTCTCAGCATAATACAAGAATGCATCTCCAGAAATATATCCAGAGTCATATAGTTCAGATATCGATTTGTTAATCATTGTTTTCAACTATTAATTTTAAACCTGCGTCTATTTTATCTATAAGATAGTCGATACCATTCAAATTAGGGTTATTCTCCAATTCACTATTCATTCTGCACAATCCATCATCAAGATGCATCTTAATATATTTGGGGATATCTTTATCAGTCTTGTACAACCCATACATTACGCATATGAGACTAATGTAAAATGGATAGTTTGAACCGAATAGCACATTTTTACTATATTCCTTTCCTTGAGAATCAGAAATGTTTGCCAAATTCATCTTTTCTCCTTTGGATAAAGAATAGGCTATGGCGATTCTTGCAATAGTATTTTCCGCCCCAAGATTGAACTTGCGACTCAAATCTGTCACAATCATTTTATTGGCTTTAGATGTCTTAATTTGTGTAAACATAATCTAACCTACATAATCAAATATTCTTTTCGGATCTACTTCTTGGAATGAAGAACGCCCATTTTCATTCAAGATAATGAGCGACTTATTAACATTCGGCAGAAGATACTCATATTCAACAGTTGACAATTCTTTACCTAATAATGGGAAAATTACAACTTGTTTTGATACTGCTGGATAAAATTTTGAGATAATATTCTTTGAATGAATACTATCAAATTTCTGCAGTGGACTATCAATAAATACTGGAAATGAAATTCCAGACTCATCAACTAATGCTTTGAGAATGGATGTTGCATACAATTGTTGTTCTCCTTTAGAGAGTTTGTCTTTATTGATAATGTTACCATCTTTATCAAGGAGGTTAATCTCGATAATATCATCCATAATATCTATTGAAACATCTGAAATAAAATCATCTTTATGCATGAGTATATCTATTTCCTGTTTTATCTTCGTTTCTAAAGAAAATTTTCGCTTTTCTTTAAGTTGTGTCAAGAATGTTGTTAATTCTCTGATAAGTCTTTCTGCAATTATATCTTTCTCTTTATCCATGTCATCAACCTTGACCATTTTAACGCATTCTGAAAGTTGTTTCTTTTTTACAGAATAATCACGCATTAACAACCCTTTTTTTTCTGCCAAAGAACGACTATTCATCTCTAACTCAAGCAGCATTTTTTCCACTTCGGCTTTGCGAGTTCTTATGTCTTTAATGTGACTATTCTCATCGTCATATTCGGCTAATGATATTTTTCGTTGAGTCTTCTGCAGAATTATAGAATTGTTTTTTATATCTTTTACTAATTGTTTAAATGACACACTGAATGAATAGCGAATATTATCCACAAGAGCTCGTAATTCATTATGTTCAGATGGTGTATAGTCTAGAAGTATCTTAATATCATCTGTTATATTATCAGGTGCATATTCTGTAATGCTATTCCTAAATGACTGTTCTATTATAGCCTCAAGCATTCTATTCTGTTGTTCTGAAAGCAATCTTGCCGCACCCACTAATATTGAGCGTTGAGCAGAACGCATCGCCGTAACAAGTATTTCAGAGTTAACTAATTTTGATTTTGACACTTGTTCCTTATCAGCTTGTTCCAGCACATTGCACAATAATTTCCCAGATATGACAAAAGGGGCTATCTCCATCATATCTTTGAATTTAATTTTGAGGCTATTATCTTTTTCTTTCAACGATTTAACCACATCTTTAAGACGTGCAAGTTCTTCTATGCTAATAGCGTTTCCTTCTCTAATCAACTTTTCTTGCAAGGAATCTTTTTCAGCTCTAAATGTAGCTATCTGATTATCAACGGATATCGCAGCGGTTTCATTCTCCGAAATCTCACTCTCTATCCTTTTTATATCAGCAGTTAACTTCTCCAATTTGTTCTGGCTGACTAAGCTACCTGCCTTTTTTCTAAATTTGATTCTTAGATTCTCAAGATTCTTTCTAATGTCCTCATATTTTCGAATGCCGAGAACTTCACTATAAGCAGAGCTTAGTTTGCGTTTCTCTTCAAGAGATTTGATTTCTGCAAGATTAACAATCTTTTCGGCATCAAACAGAAAAAAAGTTGCAATGTTTTTAGAAAGTATAAAGTCATTAATGAAAATGTCATAACCAACTTCTTTTGCCAACTCATTTACCTGTCCGTCTATTAGGACTTCTATTGTCTCCGATTCCAGCAAATAGTCAAATGTCCTTCTAATCAATATTTCTGAACAAGGTACAGCAGGAATAAATACATCCCTGATGTGAAGTTCAACAGAATATTGCGAATCCAATTTTATTTTTTCAAATTGCTCTAAATACCCTTTTTTAGATATGATTCTTTTATCCTCAATATCTAATTCAAGCCCATCTATACTTTGTGCGCATTCTTTGTTTAGATTTGACTTTGCAAAATTTTTATACCCTTGAGCATCATTGATATCCTTACGGAATTTGTCGTCGACATCTACCATAAGTTTTCCATACAAACACCAGACAAGAGATGTTAAAAACGTTGTCTTGCCAAAGCCATTATTGCCAGCTATGACAAAAACATTCTTCCCATTCTTTTGAAAAGAAGTTTGATTAACTCCTTTATAAGCACGGAAATTATTTAATATGATCGAATCAATAAACATTATCTCTTCTCGTTAATATAATTGTTTAGTCTTTTCTCAATATCCCCTTGCAATCCATTATTATTCATAAGCAATGTTTTACTTTTCTGAAGAGATACTAAGTCATTTATTAAATGATAATCTTCTGGATTATCCTTGCACACATTTTCAAGCAATAGTCGTTCTTGGTACTGCATATTTTCAAATGGCATTGTACGATTGTACACTTCATTAAAAATATCCGTCACTTTAGGTGCAAAGTAACCATCTCGATACCAGTTTATCTGTATCGCAACAAGTTCTTGATTGGTTATCAGCTCCATATGTGGCTTTGTGCGTTGCAATAATCGTTGTAATTCCAATAACTTTTTAAGCATTTTACAACGATATTCAAATGTGTAATTTCCTTGATTATGCCCCTCAGCATCAACAGCGGTCTGTCCATTTCTGCGTGTTTCTAGACGATGTTCAGAGATATTTCTACCATTGACCATTTCATCTCTATAATCAAGCAGAGGAGCCATCCACTCGTTTCCGTTGTTAATCAGAGCTTTCATGGACTTATCTTCTTTCACTACTGTGCATACCCAGCAACCAAATCTACTTTGACCACAAGAGGGTTGTGATTTATCTGTCATCATAGTTGGACACTCATAATCATCAGCACTGGCATCCGCATAGATTTTGAACAATTTTTTATTGTCAAATCCCCATGGAGAAGCTTCACTATTCAATATATGCCAGACCTCCTCCAAATACAATTCCTTAATTGGGGCATAAGTATAAGTATTGGGATTCAAAGGATGCTTCGTCAGCCTTTTGCCCTTAATCTCATGTTTGCGTATTGATTTCGCCCTTGTGGCACTTTCGGATAGTCGTGTGCCTATAAGGACTATAGCCTCACCCATCGCATCAATCTTGTCCAAGATAAATTGCGAAGTAGGTTTAATTTTTAGTCTATCCGTACACCATCTAAACTGATTATTCGGAACGGGATAGCCTTTCCCTAAAAAACTTATCCAAAAGCTATCTTCCAATTTCGGTGTTGTAATCTGCACCGTAATAGGCAAATCTTGTTTTACTGCAGCTGTTTTGATGCAGTCTAAAACCTCAATAATGTAATCTGAAATAATCGGATTCTCTACAAGAGTATCGTTATTAACAACAAAAACAGGTCTTTTTAGTGACTCGTTGCCGAGTGTCGCACGGATTGCAAGCAACGCCCTCCATACTAATGTCAAAACTACCGTTGAATCTTTTCCGCCACTAAAGCCTATTATCCATGGTATATTGCCGTCATTTTCAAGATATTGTTCTGTTATATCTTCTATTATATGTTGTATCCTCTGCGACATTGTCTTGTATTTAATTCAATTTATAAACAATACTCCCTAATATATTGCAAATATAGCAATTTTCCCAATAGGAATTGGGGAGATCACGATATATTTTACGTCTTTAAATAACAAACAGTTAATGAATTATGAGTATATATTGCTAGAACAAGAGATATTTTAATTCGCTTCACCGATGACAACATACAAACATAGACTTATTTTCTCCTATAACTTTTCTTCTCACTCTGCTTCTTTACCGTTCCTATCGCAAATATCAAGCACCTTCTACGATAGGCTTCTTCCTCTTCATCAGGTCTGCGACCATCCCAAGGGAGGTCGGAAGTAGAACCTCCGCCTCTTGAAGAAATGGATATCGGCTGTCCACTTATAAGGGCATCGACTATGGCGAATATCTTTGAGCGAAGCGCAGGGTTGGCAAGTTGGTCAAGCATGGTTTCACATGCTGATGTCAAAACGTCGTTCTTTTCCGTAAGTACCTGGACATCTTTGCGCAACTGGTAGAGTTCGCTATAATCTGCCAAGACATTGTGCTGGGCGGCTTCGACTTGTCGGGCTGCATCATTCATGAACAGAGATTCTATCTTGCGGACAACTTCTGTGAACTGTTTGGCGATTAGCTGGTTTTGGCGTTCCACCCATTTGTCTGTACTGAACATCGGAACTTTCTCCGTAATTCTCGGTGGCGTGAAATCTACTTTGTGGTTACGGAATGGCTGGACAACAGAACGGACTTTTGCCGCATCCTTTGTAATCTGCTCCAATTCCAGCTCCTTTGAATGGAGTTTGTCTGCCTTATTTTCAAGTTTGGACTGATATTCAGAGATCTGTTTTAGGATCTCGGACTTTCGCGACTCGTATTCTCTGAGTGCAATTTGACCAGAAGCCAAAGACCTGTCAATTTCTTCAAGCTGCGTTTGATAATTATAAATCTGCGTCTCCAATTTCCGTATCATTGTTTGTAGTCCCTTAACAGCTTTCTCCGCCTGTTTCGCATCTTTGGACAGTTTCCGGATATAATCGCGTTTACTAAGATGGCTGATGTTCCGGCCTTCAATACTATCACCACGCTCCAACCCATACTTGCTACCGACCTCCTCATAAAGTGAGGTGTGCATTTCCCGAAGAATCTGTCCGTATTCGTAGCGGGTCTTGCCAAACTTAGCCGACCACATGACGCATTCGCGTCCGCTTTTGGCTCGTTGTCCGACAGGAACGATCAAGGCATGGATATGC
>ULXL01070021.1_pt1 | contig 44895 bp, 39 predicted proteins | sample 1961241 | NCBI WGS metagenome assembly ULXL01 (sample SAMEA4835837, study PRJEB28245) | human gut metagenome | biome: gut microbiome; material: fecal sample | place: Denmark | collected 2008
TGTGCAGGTATAAGGGTGAGCTTCATATGTTCTTTTCCTCCCTCAGCCTGTTTCCGGTTTTTTCCAGATAGCTGTCCGCGGCGGCAATTATGCCGTCCTTGGCCTCTGCCCCGTCATATACGCTGTACATCAGGAACATAGGCCCATAGAAGCCCAAGGCTTTTTCCATAGGGTCGGCGTATCCGAGGCTGCCGAAAATATCCGCCACATAGCCCAAAGGACCGGAGACCAGATACTGCTGGTACAGCCTGCCCATCTCCGGGCTGCGGTACTGCTCAAGCGTCAGCATTCTGCGAAAGGAGGAAGCAAAGCTGTCCTGTGTCCAATACCGAAACTGCGCCTTGCCGTATTCCACCAACCGGTCTACAGTGACCCTGAGGTATTCCTCCTCCATATTGGAAACAGACCCCGTGGGCATTTGAAATTCATTTGCGCGCTCGGCGTCATGCCGCTCCATGCGGCTTACGATGCTGTCAAAAATATCCCTCTTGTTTTTATAGTGCTTATACAGCGCACCCTTTGTTATGCCCAGCTCGCCCGCTATGGCGCTCACCGGCACAGCCTCGTAGCCGTCTCTGGCGAACAGGCCGAGAGCTGACAGCAGAATGCTCTTCTTCGTATCGCTCATGCAACCTCCGTGTCATGTTATAAATAAAGTAAACAATCGTTTACATATATTATGATAAACGATCGTTTACTTGTCAAGAGAAAATTTCCGGGGTTTTTCGATAGAGAAGGCCGGAGCATAGCCCCGGCCTTGAACAGTTGAATGGTTGAATAGTTGACGCGGATTAACGGCCGTACTGGCAGTCGTTGTTGCCGGAACCGGTGATCCACATTTCAAGCATGTTGATGGGGTCGTTGAAGTCGGCGATCCAGCCTTCGCGGGCGAAGTCGAAGTTGCCGTTCTTGCGCTCCTGGAGGAATACGTTCCAGTCGCACTGCTTGATGGTCATGTCGATGCCGATGGCGGCCAGATCCTGCTGCATAGCCTCAGCGATCTTTACATGGCTGGTGGCTTCGTTGGTCAGATACTCGAGGGAGATGGGGGTCTCGGCGGAGAGCATGCCATCGTCGCCGAACTTATAGCCGGCAGCCTTCAGCAGCGTGCGGGCCTTCTCAACGGTGCCCTCATAGTCGTTGTTGATGGCGAAGGGATCAAAGTAACCCTGCTCTACCAGGTCGGTCTTGAAGATGCCGCCGTTGCCGTCCGCCATGCCGTAGGGGATGAAGGAGTTAGCGGGCTTCTGGCCGCACTGAGCTACGTTCTCGATGATGTAGTCGCGGTCGATGAGGATGGAGAAGGCCTCGCGCATGCAGGCGGCCTGCTCGGGGGTCTTATCGGCAAAGAGGGCGCTCTTGCAGTTGAAAGCCGCATAGTAGGTGCCCAGAGCGTCGATGATGTGGAACTCGGGGTTGACGTCCTTCAGGGAAGCGATCTCATTGGTGGGAACGGTATCGATGAAGTCTACGTCGCCGGCGTTGTAGGCGGAGTAGATGGCGGTGTCATCAGCGGAAAGCATGAACTGGAGCTTGTTGACGGTCACCTTGTCGGCATCGTACCAGTAGGGGTTCTTCTCATAGGTCATGGAGGTGTCGTGGTTCCACTCGGTGCAGACATAAGCGCCGTTGGAAACGAAGCCGGCATCCTGGCACCAGCCGCCGGGGGAGGTCTGCCAATCCTTATAGGCCTCAACGGCAGCCTGCTTCACGGGATAGAAGGTGGGGAACGCCATAAGGTCCTCGATGTAGGCGCAGGGCGCGGTGAGGACGAACTCGAAGGTGGTGGCATCCTTGGCGGTCACGTTCAGCTCATCGGGATAGCCCGCGAAGCCGGCGAACATATAGCCATAGTCAGCTGCGGTGGCGGTGGCGGCGGCGCGCTTCCACGCATACTCAAAGTCGGCGGCGGTCAGGTCGGAGCCGTCGGACCACTTCAGGCCCTCGCGCAGGGTAACGGTGTAGGTCAGGCCGTCGTCGGATACGGTGTAGCCGGTGGCGCAGGCGGGAACGGTGTGGCCCTCTGCGTTGTAGGTGTAAAGGCCGGAGAAGGAGTTGGCTGCCAGGCAGGCGCCGTCAACGGTGCTGTTGAGGGCGGGATCCAGGAAGTCAGGCTCGGAGGCCAGGTTCAGACGCAGGGTGTCGGAGCCGTTGCTCATGGTAGCGTACATGAAGAACTTGGTCTGGAAGAGGTTGGCGTAGATGCCGTCCACATAGTCCTTCTGCATATACAGGTCGTTGTAATAGTAGAAGGGCAGTATGCAGTAGTTGGACATCAGAATGTCCTCAGCCTGATGCATGAGCTCGGTACGCTTTGCGTAGTCGGTCTCGGTCTTGATCTGGGTGATCAGGTCGTTGTACTGACCCCAGTCGGCAGTGGGGTTGATGAAGGCGTCGCTTACCAGAGAAGCAGCGTCCGCATCTTCTGTGGTGGCGGGAGTCTCCTCGGTGGTAGTGGGCTCGCTGGGAGTTTCAGCAGCAGGGCTGGAGCAGGCAGCGAATACGCCGCAGCACATCACAGCGATGAGAAGCATTGCGAGTACTTTTTTCATGGTTATTCCTCCATTTTTTTTATTTAGTAAATACCCGGAAGGGTAAAATACTTTTGAAGTTATTTGTTCCAGCAGGCTACCATGTGGCCGCCGCCCCGGTCGGTCAGCTCGGGACGCTCCATGGCGCACTGCTCCGTAGCGTAGCGGCAGCGGGTGCGGAAGGGGCAGCCGGAGGGCATATTGAGGGGGCTGGGAACGTCGCCCTCGAGAACTATGCGGTTCTTTTTGCGGGCGGTCTTGGGGTCGGGTATAGGCACTGCGGAAAGCAGGGACTGGGTGTAGGGGTGCTTTGGATCGGACATAAGCTCGTTGGCATCCGCAAGCTCCACTACGTGGCCCAGATACATTACCGCTATGCGGTTGGAAATATGCTGTACGACCAGCAGATCATGGGCGATGAAGAGGTATGCAACGCCCAGCTGGTTCTGCAGATCCTCAAACATGTTGATGACCTGCGCCTGAATGGATACGTCCAGCGCGGATACGGGCTCGTCGCAGACTATGAATTTGGGATCCACGGCGAGGGCCCGGGCTATGCCTATGCGTTGGCGCTGGCCGCCTGAAAATTCGTGGGCGTAGCGGGTGGCATGCTCGGAGTTAAGGCCTACCAGCTCCATAAGGCTTATTACCTTCTCCCGGCGTTCCTTGCGGTTGGCACAGAGGTGGTGTACGTCGAGAGGTTCGCCGATTATATCCTCGGCAGTCATGCGGGGATCCAGAGAGGAATAGGGGTCCTGGAACACCATCTGCATCTTGGCGCGCATTCGTTGAATGTTCTTTTTTGTGACTTCCTCGCCTTCAAAGCGCACTGTGCCGCCGGTGGGGTTGTACAGGTGAAGCAGGGAGCGGCCTACGGTGGTCTTGCCGCAGCCGGACTCGCCTACAAGACCCAGTGTCTCGCCGGGCTTTATGCAGAAGGATACGTCGTCAACGGCCTTGAGCGTCATGTTCTTGAAGCCGGAGCGCACTTGGAAATACTGTTTCAGATGTTCAACTTCTACGAGATATTCGCTCATATTATTCAGCCTCCTCAACAGTTCCGATATTATCGCGGGTGTTTATCCAGCAGGACGCCCTGTGGGACTCGTTGATTATGCGTTCCTCGGGCACCTGTTCAAGGCATATCTTCATGGCCTTGTCACAGCGGGCGCAGAAGGCGCAGCCCTTGGGCATGTTCAGCATGTTTATGGGGGTGCCGGAGATGGGCACCAGGCGCTCCTTCATGTTGGTTATGTTGGGTATGCTGCGAAGCAGGCCCCTGGTGTACTCGTGGCGGGGATTATAGAATATCTCGTCGGCAGTACCCCGCTCGCAGAAGCGGCCGCCATACATGACCACTATCTCGTCGCACATTTCGGCTATTACGCCCAGGTCGTGAGTGACCATTATGATGGCCATGCCCAGCTTTTGCTGAAGACTCTGCATGAGCTCCAGTATCTGTGCCTGTATGGTCACGTCCAGAGCGGTGGTGGGTTCGTCCGCTATAAGTATATCCGGTTCGCAGGCCAGCGCCATGGCTATCATGACACGCTGGCGCATACCGCCGGAAAGCTCGTAGGGGTACTGCTTGAGGCGCTTTTCGGGTTCGTTTATGCCGACCAGCTTCAGCATCTCAAGGGCCTTTTCCATGGCCTCGTGCTTGCTGCTCTTTGTGTGCAGCAGTACCGCCTCGGCTATCTGGCTGCCTATGGTGAATACCGGGTTGAGGCTGGTCATGGGATCCTGGAAGATTATGGAGCAGCACTTGCCCCGGAAATCCTGCATCTTGGATTCGCCCCAGCGGGATATATCCTCGCCTTTATAGAGTATCTCGCCGCTGGTTATACGGCCGTTGTCGGCCAGTATCTGCATGATGGAGTAGGCGGTGACGCTCTTGCCGGAGCCGGATTCGCCCACTATGCCCAGCACCTTTCCGGCGTCCAGATTGAAGGATACGCCGTTTACCGCCTGCACCTCGCCGTGGTCGGTGGTGAAGGAGGTGTGCAGGTCTTTTACGCTAAGAAGATGTGTAGTATTTTCGCTCATGTTTATCACCTCTTCAGCTTAGGATCGAAGGCGTCCCGGAGGCCGTCGCCCAGAAGGTTCATGGAGAGAACTATAAGGCAGATGGTAAGCGCGGGGAATACCAGCTTATAGGGGTAGGACTGGAGACCGTCGCGGGCGTAGTTTGCGAGGGAGCCCAGCGAGGGCATAGGGGCGCGGACGCCCATACCTATAAAGGAGAGGTAGCTCTCGGTAAATATTGCCGAGGGTATCTGCAGGGCGGTGGTTATAATTATGACCGATATGCAGTTGGGCAGAATGTGTTTTCGGATTATGCGCCCGGAGCCTGCGCCTATGGACTCCGCGGCCAGTATGTAGTCGTTCTCCTTTATGGAAAGTATCTGGCCCCGGATAAGGCGGGCCATACCTACCCAATACAGAAGGCCGAATACCAGGAACAGCGATATCATGTTGGCCCCCAGCTTGTTGAGAAGGGAACCGTTCGGAAAGTGTATCAGCTCATCGAACACCACCGCCAGCAATATTACCATCAGCATATCGGGCAGGGAGTAGATAATATCCACTATGCGCATCATTATCAAGTCCACTTTACCGCCTAAATAGCCGGATATACTGCCGTATATGACGCCGATTATCATGACTATGATGCTGGCGAAGAGGCCTACGCAGAGGGATACGCGGGTGCCGTATATTACGCGGACGAAATAGTCGCGGCACTGCTCATCTGTGCCGAAAATATGGGGGAAGCGCTGGCCGCCCTGGGCTATGTACTCCTGCTCCATCTCGCTGTAGGTGAAGGGAGCCATGTTTTTTGCGCCCTTATCGCGCCGGCCGTTTACGGAAAGTATCTCGGAATACTTGTAGGGTACGATCATGGGCGCAACTATTATGGTGATTATGATGAGAGAAAGTACTATAAGGCTGCCCACGGCCAACGGGTTCTTGAAGAGCTTGCGCATACCGTCCCGGAAGAAGGTAGTGCTCTTGCTCATAACGTCCTGCTGCCGCTTTTCCTCTTCGGTGGCGGGAGCAAACTTATCAAGGTCTATCTGCATGCTCAGCGGGTTCTTTTTGGGAAGTGAGCTGTTGTTCTGTTCCAAGAGTATCTGCCTCCTTTCTTTAGTCGTAATTGATGCGGGGATCCACCAGCTTATACAGCAGGTCGCATATGAGCGTCGCCGCTACCATGAGCGTTGCAAGGAAGATCGTGGTCGCCATTATCATGGTGTAATCCCGGTTGGTTATGGCGCTTACGAACTTGCTGCCTATGCCGCCTATGGTGAATATGGTCTCGACTATCATGGAGCCGGTGATTATGTAGGCGATCTGCGGGCCCGCATAGGTTATCACGGGAATGAGGGAGTTCCGCAGGGCGTGTTTGAATATAACGGTCCACTTGTGTACGCCCTTTGCCTTTGCGGTGCGGATATAGTCCTGACTCAGCGCGTCCAGCATGCTGGTCTTGGAAAGACGGGTGATGTAAGCCATGGGGTACGCAGAAAGCGCTATTACCGGGAGCACATAGCTGGGGTTGTTAGGGCTCCAGACGGGCACCCAGCCCAGCTTTATACAAAATACAAGCAACAACAGGGTTGCCAATACAAAGCTCGGTACTGCCGTAAACAGAGTAGAAAGGAATACTATGACGCGATCCGGCCATTTGTTGCGCATGAGCGCGGCAATGCTGCCGAATACCGTTCCGCATATCAGAGCGATGGATATGGCGCGAAGGCCCACCTTGCAGGATATGGGGAAGGATTCGGATATGATGCTGCTTATCTCGCGGCCGTTCTTGAGGGATACGCCGAAGTCGCCCTTGAAAAGTTCCTTGATATAGATGCCGAACTGCACCACGAGGGGTTTATCCAGGTTATATCTGGCGTTTAGCGCGGCGATGGTGGCCGGGTCGAGGGCCTTTTCACGGTTGAACGGGCCGCCCGGGATGGCGTGCATAAGGAAAAATGTGATTGCGCATATTATGAATACGGTGAGAACTGCAAGCAGGAGGCGCTTGATGATGTATTTTGTCACATTCTTCCCTCCTTTCTGAGTTATTATTTTTTACCGACTGTGTATTTATTTATTATAATATTGACGGCGTTGCTCGTCAATATGTCATTTATGTGGCAAAGCGATAAAACCCCGGCCCCGCCAAGGGGGAGAGGGGGAGAGTATGCAGATGGGAGGCAGAGGAAAGAAAAAAGTGGCTTAAAAGCCACTTTGTGACTGTCGAAAAAGTGGCTGAACGCCACTTTTTCGAGCTTTTACGGGTTTTGCCTCTCGCATTAGCTCCCGGGCGGCAAAACCCGCAAAGTACGAAAACCTATGGGTTTTCATCCGTTCTGACGCACATGTCGTCAGAGCCGGATTAAACATAAGGGGCTGCGGCCCCTTATCAACCCTGGGGTTTTTTGACAGACTGAAAGTGGCTTAAAAGCCACTTTTTAATTATGCGTTGATTTTTATTCCTCAGTGTGCTCGCCGCCGCCTATGTCGAGGAACTTTATCTCGTTGCCGCAGGCCCGGACGAACTTGATCAGGTCGTAGCGGTGCATGGCCACGGTAGCGTCGCTGGTGAGGGGGTGGCAGCATACCATCTCGTCCCGGAGGATATCCTTGTCCACTACCAGAAGGGTCTTGTGCTCCTTGTCGTTCATCAGGGCAAGAGGGGTGACGGCGCCGGAAACTACGCCGAGGTTTTCCTCCAGCATTTCGTCGGTGCAGAAGCTCAGGCGGGATACGCCCAGCTTGCGGCTCACCTCGGAGGTCCTGAACTTCTTATCGGCGCGGATGATTATGATAAAGAAGTTGGTCTCGGTATGGTCGCAGGCGTAGATGTTTTTAAAGTGCTTTGCTCCAACATCGGCGCCTATGCCTTCGCAGTCCTCCATGGTCTTGGCCAATGGGTGCTCATAGTAGTAGTATTTAATGCCAAGCTCATCAAGCTTCTCAAGGGCGGGTTTTGCAGCTTCTCTCATAGTTCAATAGCTCCTTTCTCATAAAAAAGCTTATTATAGTCAAAACGAATATCAACTTTGACTATTTTACCACAGAGCAACTGCGTTTGCAATCTGAAGCTGAGCTGTTTTTTAGGGCTTGAGCCGCCTTGTAATAGGCACTGGGCTGTGGTATCCTTTTTTCATGCACACAGAGGGGGCAAGCTCATGAAAAAAGGAATGCTTATAACTAACGGCTTTGTAGGCGAGGAAAGCTTCAAAAGCCTTTTCAGGGCCCTTATGGAAGCGGCTGAAAAGGAAAACATAGCCATAGAGCAGAAGAGCAACGACAGTCTGCTTTTTGATATAGCGTCTGGAGAGCCGCTTTTCGATATAGACCGGTACTCCTTCGGCATATTCTGGGATAAGGATATAATGCTGGGACAGATGCTGGAAAAATGCGGCCTGCGTCTTTTCAACAGCGCCAGGGCTGTTGCCCTCTGCGACGACAAGGCGCTGACCCATGCGGCGCTCTCAGGCAGGCTGCCGATGCCCAAGACGGTGCCGGTGCCCCAGACGTACAAATACGTAGGCTACGGAGAAATGGCCTTTTTGAAAAGGGCGGCGGAATATCTCGGCCTGCCGCTGATAATCAAGGAATGCCGCGGCTCCTTCGGCAAGCAGGTATATCTTGCGGATACGGAGGAACAGGCGGCGGAAATAATACGCTCCCACGAGGCCACGCCCATGATAATGCAGCAGGCGGTCAGGGAAAGCTTCGGGCGGGATGTGCGCATATACGTGGTGGGCGGCGAGGTGATGGGCGCCATGCGGCGCAGCAACGACCGCGATTTCAGGGCCAACATAGCCAATGGCGGCAGTGCGGAGGCGTATGTGCCCAGCGACGAGGAAAAACACCTTGCGCTGGAGGCGGTAAGACTGCTGGGGCTGGACTTCGGCGGTGTGGACATATTGCATTCACAAGAGGGCCCGCTGCTTTGCGAGGTAAACTCCAACGCGCACTTTGCAGCCATGGAAAAGAGCACCGGAGCGGATATTTCCGGCGCCGTAATGCGGTACATAAGGAGTGAACTTGAAAAATAAACTTTCTTTGCCACAGGATAAATGGAGAAGCCTGCGCGCCTGGTAAGGTTAATAAAATGCCCGTTTCCGTTAAAAAAATATAAAAACCGGGGTTGGCAAGCGGCGACTCATATTTTATAATAAAACATATAAAAAACCTCAATAAATTAAGAACGCTCCGCCTGATCGATTTTCATATTTTTCGGAGGACAGATGCAGGAAAACAAGGAACATCACCGAACAGGTATAACTGAAGCCATAGCCGAAGATGCCATCCATATAATGGAGGGCGACGAGGCTATAATTCACGATCCGCCGGAAAGCCACAGGCTGAGCAAGACGCAGCATACGTTTCTGACGGTGCGCAACATATTCGTGGTAATAGCGGGCGGGCTGTTCATATTGTCCATGCTGCATATAGAGCCCATATATCATTACTGGAACATACTGAAATTCGTGGCGTATATACTGGGCGCAGGGGCATACGGCGCGGAAGTTATAGTGCTGACGGACGGCTGGCGCAAAAACCCCGGCTTAAAGGAGATGTTTATGCCATACATGTTCGGCGTGCTGTATGTGCTGCTGGGGTTCAGTTACCTTCTGGGAAATCACTGATAAAACGAATAATGGAAAGGGACGGATAACCGTCTGCAGCCTATCTGCCGGTTGGGCGGATGGGCATTTTTTTTTGCAAAAAAATAGAGCCGCCGGCGTCCGGCGGGGAGCGTCATCCTGCCGCTGCCCCACCACGACGTAGAGCTCTATACCTCCGGCCGTTTTTGAAATTCAGCTCACTGGGCCGGAGGAACGTTATTCCCTCTTATTTGTTCTCAAGAAACTGGTTTATAGTATCTACCAGCGCGTCGCAGTCTATGCCGTGTACGGCGCATGCCTGCTCAAGGCTCTCACCATGGGCCATTATGCAGCCCAGGCAGTGCATACCGGCTTCCATGAGCAGGTCGGCTATGGCGACGTCAACGTGCAGTATCTCTTCGATGGTCATATCCTTGTTTATAGTCATATGTGTTTTCTCCTTTGTGCGGCATTTTCCTACATTATATCATGGGCAGAGGAAGAACAAAATATGCTTTTTGTGATGAACGATAAAAAACAGGCAGGGAGCCCTATCACATTTTTTTATATACAGCCGGGGAGGTTTTGGTGTAGAATATACATAATACTATGCAAGAGGCTTAAGGAGAATATGCGGGATAAGATAAGCGACGCGGACCTTTACCTCTGGGGCGAAGGTACAAATTCATATGCATACCTCACTCTGGGCTGCCATAAGGCCGAGCACAGGGGCTATGAAGTATACCGTTTTGCGGTATGGGCGCCAAACGCGGTGTCCGTAAGGGTAGTAGGCAGCTTTAACGGCTGGAACATGGACGCAGATCCCATGCACCCCATAGGTGAAACGGGAGTATGGGAGGCTTTCATAGGCATAGCCCACGCGGGCGATACATACAAATACGCGATTGAGACCCGCATGGGTGAAATAATATACAAGGCCGATCCTTTTGCCTTCTATACCCAGAAGCGGCCCAATACGGCCTCCGTCATATGGGATCTTGAGGACGGCTACCTCTGGGGCGACGGGGACTATATAGCCGCCCGCCGCAATGAGGACAGCCACATGCTCCCCATGAACATATATGAGGCGCATCTGGGCTCATGGGTAGAGGGGCTGGACTTTCCGGCGCTGTCCCGGCGGCTGGTAGGCTATGTAAAGGAGATGGGCTATACCCATATAGAGCTGCTGCCGGTATCCGAGTACCCGCTGGACGACAGCTGGGGCTATCAGGTGACGGGGTATTATTCCATCACCTCACGCTACGGCAACCCGTCGCAGTTCAAGGAATTCATAGACCAATGCCATCAGGCGGGGCTGGGCGTGATAGTGGACTGGGTGCCCACTCACTTCTGCAGGGATGAGCAGGGCCTGAGGCTTTTCGACGGCACTCCCCTTTATGAGCACCCGGATCCGCGCAGGAGCGAGCAGCCCCAGTGGGGTACCACCCTCTTTAACTTTGAAAAGAACGAAGTGAGGAGCTTCCTCATATCCAACGCCGTGTTCCTCATGAAGGAATACCATATAGACGGGCTCAGGGCGGACGCCGTGAGCTGCATGCTTTACCTGGACTATGGCAAGCGGGGCGGGGAGTGGCTGCCTAACCGCTACGGCGGCAGGGAGAACATAGCGGCCATAGACTTCCTCCGCCAGCTTTCGGATACCGTGCGCAGGGAATGCCCAGGGGCGCTGCTGATAGCGGAGGAGAGCACCGCCTTCCCGGGAATGACCGCGCCTACCTCAAAGGGAGGTCTGGGCTTCGACTATAAATGGAACATGGGCTGGATGAACGACGTGCTGGACTATATGTCCATGGACAGCTACTTTCGGAGCTACCACCACGACGAAGTGACCTTTTCCATGTGCTATGCCTTTTCCGAGCACTATATACTGCCCCTGTCCCATGACGAGGTGGTACACGGCAAAAAGTCCCTCATAGGACGCATGCCGGGGGAATATGCGGATAAGTTCAGCCAGACGAGGCTGCTTCTCATGTATCAGATGGCCCATCCCGGAAAGAAGCTGACCTTTATGGGCACAGAGCTTGCCCAGTTCATAGAGTGGAACTTCCGCCAGTCGCTGGACTGGCTGCTGCTGGATTACCCCACCCACGAGGCCATGCAGCAGTTCGTGAGGGAGCTTAACCACTTCTATACCCGTACCCCGGCGCTGTATCAGCTGGACGACAGCTGGGACGGCTTCGAATGGATCTCCGTGGACGATCGGGCCCACAGCGTGCTGGCCTTCCTCAGAAAGGACGCCGAGGGCAACAAGATACTCTGCCTGTTTAACTTCACCCCTGTGGAGCATTATCCCTACCGGGTGCGGCTGCCCTTCATGGCCACTCTGGATCAGGCCATATCAAATGTGGACCTGCGCGAGATAAAGGGCGTAGAGACGGTGCAGCTGGAGAACGGTTATTATGCGGACATAATGCTTTCGCCATACGAGGCGGTGTATTACTACGTGAACGAGACGGAGCCCGGCCAACAGCCGCAATAATACTTTTCTTTATCCGACGGAAAAACTTTTTCCGCCCCTTTTCGCCGGGGCGGGACGCTATCATAGATCATATTAAAAACAAGCCTTTTCATTTACTGAACACAATTTCCCATGGATGTACGAGGAGGTTTTATATGGTAAGAAAAAAGGTCGTTGCCATGCTTCTGGCAGGCGGGCAGGGAAGCAGGCTGAGCGTGCTGACTAACCGCATGGCCAAGCCCGCCGTGCCATTCGGAGGAAAGTACAGGATAATAGACTTTCCTCTCTCCAACTGCGTGAATTCCAACATAGATACGGTGGGCGTGCTGACCCAGTATGAGCCTCTGGAGCTCAACGCTTACATAGGGACAGGCCAGGCCTGGGATCTTGACCGCAACTCCGGCGGCGTATTCGTGCTGCCCCCCTACCAGTCCAGCAACAGCGGGAGGTGGTATTCAGGCACCGCCAACGCCATATTCCAGAACATGGCCTTCATAGACAGATATGACCCCGAGTATGTGCTCATACTTTCAGGCGACCATATATATAAGATGGACTATGCCCTGATGCTGGATTGCCATATAAGCAAAAAAGCCGACCTTACCGTGGCCGTACGAACCGTGCCCATGGAGGAGGCCCACCGCTTCGGCATAATGAACACGGACGGCGAGGGCCGCATAGTGGAGTTCGAGGAAAAGCCAAAGCACCCAAAGAGCAACAAGGCGTCCATGGGCATATACATATTCTCATGGCCGGTACTGAAAAAGTACCTCATACTTGACGAGCAGAACAAGGACTCGGAAAACGACTTCGGCAAGAATGTAATACCTTCCATATTGAATGCCGGCCTCAGGGCCTTTGCCTACAGCTTCGATGCCTACTGGAAGGACGTGGGCACGGTGCAGAGCCTCTGGGAGGCCAACATGGACCTTATCTCCGATGACCCGCCAATAGAACTCAACGACCCTGATTGGAGGATATACAGCAAGTCCCCCTGCATGCCCCCCCACTGCGTAGGCGGCAACGCCACAATAAAGCGCTCCAGCATAACAGAGGGCTGCAATATATACGGCACCGTGATGCACAGCGTAATATTCGCAGGCGTGGACATCGAGGAGGGCGCAGAGGTGGTGGATTCCGTGGTGATGCCGGGCGCCGTCATAAGAAGCGGCGCAAAGGTACACCGGGCCATAATAGGCGAGAACTCCATAGTCGGAGAAGGTTCCTTCGTGGGCGCCGAGAGAAGGCCTGAGGATGGGGAATACAATACTTCTCTTACAGACGATATAACCCTCATAGCCAGCGATACAGAGATAGAGGCGGGCAGGAGAGTTCCCGTAGGCATGATAGTCAACGCCACAAGGAAGGAGGCCTGATCTCATGGGAAACGACGTATTCGGCCTTATCTATACCGGTGAATCCAGCATGCAGCTCCGCGATCTGACCTACTCAAGGTCGGTTGCCGCGGTGCCCTTTGCGGGCAGATATCGCTGCATAGACTTTATAATGAGCAACCTTGTGAACACGGGCATTTCCAACGTTGGCATAATTGCCCAGAAGAACTACCACTCGCTGATGGATCATCTGGGCTCCGGCAAGGAATGGGAACTGCACAGGAAGCGGGACGGCCTGTTCATACTGCCTCCCTTCGTGACCAGAGACAATACCGGCATATACCGGGGTACCATAGACGCATACCATTCCGTGATGGGCTACATACGGCGCAGCTCCCAGAAGTACATAATAATCTCCGGCAGCCACACCGTATTCAATACCACCTTCCACGACATGATAGCCCAGCACATACGCACCGGGGCCGACATAACCTTCATGTACAATGAAGTCGGCATACATCACCCGGACGACCAGTTCAACGAGCTGCGCTTCAACCTGGCGGAGGACGGCAGGGTGACCGGCATACAGCTCAACCCAAACCAGCCCGCAACGCCCCATTCCTCCTGCGACGTGGTCATGATGGAAAAGACGACGTTTGAATACCTAATCGAGGACGCATACAGCAGGGGGGATACCGACTTTCTCAGGGATGTGCTCCTTCGCAAGGTAGGAGAGCTTAAAATGTACGGCTGGAGGTACGACGGCTACGTGGGCTGTATAAGCTCGCTGCCCGGCTACTTTAACCACAACATCAACGTGCTCAAAAGCGAGGTAAGACGGGATCTTTTCAATCCCGAGCACCCCATATACACCAAGGTAAAGGACGAAGTACCCGCCCGATATAAGGGGGACTCCAGGGCCCGCAACTGCCTGGTCGCGGACGGCTGCGTGATAGAGGGAGAGGTGGAAAACTGCGTGCTGTTCCGCGGCGTGCATATAGGCAAGGGAACAAAGATAAGCAACTGCGTAGTGCTGCAGGCCTGCGACATACAGGAAGACTGCGAGCTATCGTATGTAATACTGGATAAGGGCTGCACCGTCCGCCAGGGACGCCGCCTTGCGGGCTACGACAGCTTCCCCATAATAATCAGAAAGGGCAGTACGGTTTAAATGCCAGAGAAAAAGAAAACCAAGGCCAAAGCCGAGGAAAGGATAACGGAAGAAATAAAGGAGACCCCAAAGCAGCCGCCATATAAGGTGCTGTTCCTGGCCTCGGAGTGCGTGCCATTCGTAAAGACCGGCGGGTTGGCGGACGTTATAGGCGCGCTGCCAAAGGAGCTCAAAAGGCAGGGCGTGGACGTGAGGGTGATGATACCCCTGTATTCCGCCATAGGCCCAAAGTATCGGGAGCAGATGACGCACATATGCGAGTTTTATGTACAGCTCGGCTGGCGCAGCCAGTATTGCGGCATACTCACCATGGAGTATCAGGGAGTGCCGGTATACTTCATAGATAACGAGTACTACTTTGGCAGGGGCTACATATACGGCCAGTGCAACAGCGACGAGGGGGAGCGCTTCGCCTTCTTCTCCAAGGCCGCGCTGGAGGCCATGCCCCGTATAGGCTTCTTCCCCGACGTGCTCCACGCCCACGACTGGCAGGCGGCAATGAGCATAGCCCTGTTGCGTATGCAGTACGGCAAAAGCCCGGATTACCGCCGTGTGCGCACGGTATACACCATACACAACCTGAAGTATCAGGGGGTGTTCAACTGGCCCTTCATGGATGAGCTTCTCTCCATCGGCCCCGAGCACTTTACAGGCGAAAGCCTCGAATATTACGGGGATATAAACTTCACCAAGGGGGCGCTGGTGTATTCCGACGCCATAACCACCGTCAGCCCTACCTATGCCGGCGAGATACAGTCCCCGGAATACGGCGAGACCCTGGACGGAGTGCTGCGCTGGCGCAGCCGGGACATATACGGCATAATGAACGGCATAGACGAGTCCCTTTTCGACCCCGCCACGGACAAGGCCATATACGCGAATTATTCCATTGACGACATGAGCGGCAAGGCAAAATGCAAGGAGTCCATAAGGACGGAGTTCTGGCTGGATAAGGATGCTTCGCCCATAATCGGCATGGTTACGCGCTTTACGGATCAGAAGGGCCTCGACCTGGTGGAATACGCCATATCCGCGCTTATGGAAAAGGGGGTGCAGCTTGCCGTCTTAGGCAGCGGGGACGCGCGCTATGAGCATCTCTTCTCCTGGGCCAGCTGGCGCTACGGCGGCAGGATAGCCGCAAGGTACAGCCACGACCCAGCCCTGGCCAACCGCATATACGCGGGCTCCGATATGTTCCTCATGCCATCGAGATTCGAGCCCTGCGGCCTGTCGCAGCTTATCGCCCTCCGCTACGGCACGCTGCCGATAGTGCGGGAGACGGGCGGCTTGAAGGACAGCATAACCCCCTATAATAAATTCACGGGAGAGGGGCTGGGCTTCACCTTCCGGCAGTATAACCACATAGACATGCTGGGAGCGGTGGACAGGGCAATCGAAGCCTACCGGCAGCCTGATATATGGAAGGGCCTTATGAAGAACGCCATGAGCGCCCACTTCACATGGGAGAAGTCCGCAGGCAAGTACATAGAGCTTTACGAGAAACTGAGCGAAAGGTAGAAGGACGGCAGGACTCAAGGCAGCTCACTCTGGCCCCTTAAAAGGGGCCTCAGAGTGTCAAAAAAGTGGCTGAACGCCACTTTTTTGAGTTTTACGGGTTTTGCCTCTCGCATTCGCTCCCGGGCGGCAAAACCCGCAAAGAACGAAAACCTCTGGGTTTTCATCCGTTCTGACGCACATGTCGTCAGAGCCGGATTAAACATAAGGGGCTGCGGCCCCTTATCAACCCCGGGGTTTTTCGACAGGCTGATATTTCGTGGGATCATATATGGTGCATACAGGGCAAAAAAATGTGACAATGTTGCGAAGTGCGGTACTAACGAAATATTTTATGCTAAAATTTTAATTATGATGAAATTCGACCAGCGATACGAGAAATACAAAGCCCCCTTTGGCGCGGTGGAAACGGGCAGCTCGGTGCGCTTCTTTATGGAAACCGACAGGGACGACAGTAAAATAACACTCAGGCTCTGGGTAGACGGCCGGGAGGAGCTGATTTCAGGCGCCCGGGAAGAGGGCGGCGTAAGCTTTACCTATACCCCGGCCCACAGCGGTATCGTATGGTACTATTTTCTGATTGACGGTCCGGAAGGCAGGCGGTATTACAGCGGTACAGAGGGCGAGGGAAGTATATACACAGAGCAGCCGGATTCCTACCAGCTGACGGTCTACGACCCCTATGAAACGCCGGACTGGTTTAAAAATACTATCGTTTACCAGATATTTCCGGACAGGTTTAGAAGGCCAGGTGAAATACTCGGTATAGAGGAGCATAAGTCGCTGTTCGGGGCGCCAAGGATTCATGGGAACTGGAGCGACAGCCCGGACTACCTGCCGTTAAACGGGCAAAGGTACTATGTGCCGGAGGACTTTTTCGGCGGCAACCTGTACGGCGTAAAGGAAAAGCTGCCCTATTTAAAATCACTGGGCGTGGGGTGCATATACCTCAACCCCATATTCCTTTCCTCCACCAACCACCGCTACAACACGGCGGATTACATGACGGTGGATCCCATGCTTGGGGGAGACAGTGCGTTAGCCGAGCTTGCGGCGGCCGCTAAGGAATACGGCATACGGCTCATGCTGGACGGTGTGTTCTCACATACCGGCAGCGAAAGCGTTTATTTCAAGGAGGCTCAGAGCAATCCCCATTCCCCCTGCCGGGACTGGTACGATTTTACCGAGTACCCTGACAAATACCGCTGCTGGTGGGGCTTTGAGACGCTGCCCGAGGTGAAGGAGCTTACCCCTTCATACATGGAATTCATAGGCGGCGTCATGGAAAAATATGCCAAAATGGGAATAACCTCATGGCGGCTGGACGTTGCGGACGAGCTGCCGGACGGATTTATAGAATTCCTGCGCAAAAGGCTCAAGAGCATAGATCCCGATGGGGTGCTCTTAGGCGAGGTGTGGGAGGAGGCCACCAATAAGCACAGTATGGGCGGCCGGCGTAAATATGTGGACGGCCATGAGCTGGACAGCGTGATGGATTACCCATTCCGCAGGCTGCTTATGGATTTCTTCCTCGGAAGGATCGACGGCGAAGGGCTGGCAAGGGGGCTGCTCCGGCTTATGGAGAACTACCCGCCGCAGTTTTACGAAAGCCTTCTCAATCTCATGGGCAGCCACGATGTCGTCAGGGCCATAACCGCGCTTGCGGGGGCGCCTGACAGGGATTCCCTTACGAGAGAGCAGCAGGCGGCGTATTCCCCCACTATAGAGCAGCTGAAGGCGGGCAGAAAGCGCTTCATGGCGGCGGCCGCGGTACAGTATATGATGCCCGGCGCCCCCTGCCTCTACTACGGCGACGAGGCGGGGCTTACAGGCATGGCGGACCCCTTCAACCGGGGCACATACCCATGGGGTCAAGAGGATACAGAGCTCATCGCATATTTCCAAAAGCTGGGAGAGCTGCATAAACGCGCCAAAGGCGGCTGCGCCTTCGCGGGGCGCGGCGATGTATTCGCGCTGTACCGGCCGGAGGTCATATGCGTGGTAAACAGGAGCTGCGAGCCGGTAACGGCCTGCTTTGCGGATAAGGATTTTTGCGGCAATATCAGGGCCGAGCTGGAAAACGGCTGTATAGAAAGGGAACTGCCCCCATACGGCGCGGCGATACTTATAAAAGGACAAGAGGAGCGGGCATAATATGTTCAACAGGTGGTTTCAGGGAAGATACGGCGTGGATCAGCTCAGCAGGGCGCTGATAATCGCGAGCCTTATAGTATCCGTGATATCCTGGTTTTTCGGCAGGGCGCCGGCAGGGGTGTACTACGCGCTGCGCGGCATAACGCTGGCGCTTATCGCCTTTGCGCTTTTCCGTATGCTTAGCCGAAACTTTTACGCCCGGCAGCAGGAGCTGGCCCGGTATATGAACATGGAGCGCAGCGTGCGCAACTGGTGGCAGACGCTGCGCATTCGCCGGCAGAACTTTGTAAACGTACAGAAGGAAAAGAAAAAATACAAATACCTCACCTGCCCCCAGTGTATGCAGAAGCTCCGGGTACCCAAGGGCAAGGGCAGGATAAGAGTTACCTGCTCCAAGTGCGGCAACAGGTTCGAGGCAAAGAGCTGAAAACGCCCTGTCATATTCTACCTGAATAGCACCTCCATACAGGCGGCAAACTAAGGCTGACTACGAAACAGGAGGTACTTAAGAATGTCAAAGGCAAAGAGCCAGACCATCGGCTGCAAGGTCACAAGCTGCGCATACAACATGAGCGGATGCGACTGCGGGCTGGAACGCATCGAGGTTGAGCCTATGTGCGGCTGCCATACCGGCAACCCCGAAGATGAGAGCCTGTGCGGAAGCTATAAGTGCAGGGACTGAAAGTAGGCAGACAACAAGGCGCGGGTTCGCGCCTTTTTCATGCAGCGAGGTATTATGCGGATTTCCGTACCGCAGGGGAAGCACTGTCCTTGGACGTTAGGCAGTGTACCTTTCCCTGCTGCCATTGACAGACCGTCAGGCCAAAATCATAGAGATATAAGCAGATTTCATATCTTGTTATAGGGACAGGCGTAGGATATAATATAGGGCAAAGGAGGGTGAGGCGAATGACTAACGAAGAAAAGATACTTGAAATGCTGGCAAGTATACAGACCGACATGAACGGCATGAAGGCCGACATGAACGGTATGAAGGCTGACATAAATGGTATGAAGGCTGACATAAATGGTATGCAGGCCGACATGAACGGCATGAAGGCTGACATGAACGGTATGAAGGCCGACATCGGTGAACTTAAGGCAGATGTGAGCAACCTTAAGACAGAGGCGATCAAGACCAACCTGCGCATCGAAAACGAGATAATTCCTAAGCTCAAGGTTTTAGCCGAGGGTCACGCCATGCTCTCTGAAACGCTTGCCCCAAAGAGCAAAGTAGACGAGCTGCAAAGCGATGTGGAACTGCTCAAGATAGTCGTTAAAAACCTCAACTCCGAAGTTCAGCAGCTTAAGAAAGCTCAGTGATATAGATAAATAAAAAAACGGCTCCAGGGCCGCTTTTTTATTTCCGTCATTTCTCGTCTCGCTGGGCAATGGCGCGCTTTTCCTCCAGCCGATTATTCACCCATTCCCCAATAAGGGTATACAGCACCGCCATTATGGGCACGCAGAGTATGGCGCCCATTAGTCCGAAGAGACGGGCACCGAACAGCACCGCTATCATCACCCACAATCCGGATATGCCCACTGCGTTTCCAACCACCTTGGGATATATGAGGTTGCCCTCTATTTGCTGTATGGCCAGCACGAACACTATGAACCACAGGGCGCGGGGAGGGTCCACAACGAATATTATGGAGAGGCCTATTGCGCCTGATACCCATGGGCCCACTATGGGCACCATCTGGGAAGCTCCTACTATAACGCTTATCAGCACTGCGAAGGGGAAGCCCAGTATCTGCATCCCCATGAAGCACATCATGCCGAGTATGAAGCACTCTATGAGCATACCGTATACATAGTTGTGCAGCGATTTATTGGTGCGGGCGCATACATCCAATATTCTGGCAGCATGCTGCTCGTTGAACACGGCTTTTATGAACTTGCGGCACTGGCACAGCAGGTTTTCCTTGTTCGCGAGGGCGTATATGCTGATTATCAGCGCAAAGAGCATATCCACGACCACGCCCACGGTGCTTACGGTAAAGCGCAGCAGGCCGGAGGCGAGACCGCTTATGAAGCCGTCCAGCTTGTCCAATATGTCCTCGGACACCTGGCGAACCTTTACGGCTATGTCATCGTTGAGGTTCAGCCTTTCCCATACGTCGGTGCCCCATTTAATCAGGCTCTTGGAGTAGGAATCGTAGTTTTCCGCCAGGGATTTTATGCTGTCGACCAGCTTGGGACCTACTATCACTATCAGCACCGTGATTATGGAAAGCACGAACAGCATCGCCATCACCACGCATATTACCCGCTTGAGCTTTGAGGCGCGCCATTTTGAAAACAGCCTGTTTTCCAGAAAGCACATGGGCATATTGGCTATGAAGCTTATGGCCATAGCTATGAATATGGGGCTGATGGCATCGAAAAAGCCCCCGACTGAGCTTTTTACGGCGGTCAGGTTTTCGATTATCTCATATAATATGACGCCGAAGGCCACTATAAAAATGTATCTTCTCGAGGACTTCCAAAGGCCCTCCATATCCTGCTTATCCTTCAATGCAACCCTCCGAAGCTGAATTTTTGAGAGCCTCCTGCTTCGCCTCGCGGTCGAATTTTTCCGCGAGCAGCTTGGCGGAGATGTAGGCGGAAATGGCGTCTATCGCCATGCGGTTCCTGCCGCCCCGCATTACGGCAAAGTCGGCCTCCCGAATGTATTTGCTTATGTATTCCTCGTACATGGGCTTTACGGTCGCCATGTACTGCTCGGCTATGTTTTCTATGGAGCGTCCGCGAACCCGTATATCCCGCTTTATGCGGCGCAGCAGGCAGACGTCTATATCCACGTGCATATAGACCTTCAGGCTCATGAGGTCGGTTATGCGCTTATCGCGGAACATGTGTATGCCCTTGAGTATGAGCACGTCCATGGGCTGTATCAGCTCGTCGCTGTCCGCCCGCATATGCCTGGCATAGTCGTAGCCCTTTCTGGTTATGGGAAGACCGCCTTGCAGACGCTGTATGTCGGCATAAAGCTGGTCAAAGTCAAATATATCCGGCTCGTCGTAGTTTATATGTACCCGCTCCTCAAAGGGCAGGTCGGAATGGTCCCTGTAATAGCAGTCCAGGCCGATTATTGCCGAGGTGCAGGTAAGGGAGTCCTCTATTTCCTTCGCAAGGGTGCTCTTGCCGCTGCCGCTGGCGCCGCATATGCCGACGATTATCATGCTGTGAATTCTTCCCCCAATTATGCTTTTTTATCATTATAACCCCGAGCGGGGCATTTTGATAGACGCAAAATCCAAAATTACCCTGAAAATGCAGAAGGACACGCTCCCTTGCGGGTTTACGATTTGTTTGATTTTGCATTATAATATTTGTGCTATAATATTTCAGACAGTATTTTATATTTTGGATATCCGGGAGACGCTGGCAGATGAAAAAAAGCCGAGGCTTATCAAACATAAAGACCATACTGCAAAACGCATTCAGGCGGCTGGGGCTTTCCCTGCGGCGCTTCGGCAGGCGCGGCGGCATAGGCGGGGCCATAGGGCGGCTCGCACTGGGCGTAAAGCGCCGGGATAAGCGCACCATAACGTCGCTGTGCGCATTTTTGGGCTGCCTCGTGCTGCTCATAGCGGGCATATCCGTAATATCCGCCAACCGGCCTCAGCAGAGTATGCAGGGCGTAATAACCTCCTCCGCCGGCATAGTAGACCTTACAGGCGACTATGAGAATGTTCAGGCGGACAGGGAGGCAAAGGAGCTTGCGGCGGGGCCGCCCCCCAAGCCGCTGTATTTCCAGCAGGGCTTTGAGGATGAGAACATAGCCGAGATACAGCAGAGGCTGATGGACCTCGGCTATATGGACAACGACGAGCCCACCAACTACTACGGCCCCAACACGAAGGAGGCGGTGGAAATATTCCAGCGCCAGCACGGCGTTACGGTGACGGGTGTGGTGGACAGGGCGACCTACGAGAAGCTGTTCTCCGACGAGGCGCTCACATACATGGCGGATCTGGGCATAAGCGGCTCCGATGTTGAGGATATACAGTCGAGACTTCGTGAGCTGGATTATTTGGATAAGGTCACAGGCTATTTCGGCGAGGAGACCGAGAAGGCGGTCATAGAGTTCCAGAAGAACAACCGCCTCAGCGTGGACGGCAAGGTGGGGACCCAGACCCGCGAAATGCTCTACAGCGAGGACGCGGTGCCAAAGAGCCTGAAGTACGGCGAAAAGAGCGACGATGTGCTTCGCTATCAGAAGCGGCTGAACAAGCTGGGCTACCTTTCCAGCACGCCGGACGGTACCTTTGGGAGGGACACCGTGAACGCGGTCAAGAGCTTCCAGCGGCAGAACGGCCTTACGGTGGACGGCTACATAGGCCCCTCCACTAAGGAGCTGCTCATGAGCAGGAACGCCAAGGCCAGCGTAATATCATTGGGCGAGACCAGCAGCAACGTAACAAAAATTCAGAAGCGGCTAAAGGAGCTTGGTTACCTCAAGAGCAGCGCCACGGGATACTTCGGAACCTCAACCGAGTCTGCCGTATCGGCCTTCCAGAAGCGCAACAAGCTCAGCTCCGACGGCAAGGTGGGCAAGGGCACCATGGCCGCGCTGTTCTCCAGCAAGGCCAAGAAGGCGCCCAGCAACTACAAGCCCTCCTCGGGCGGCTCGTCCTCATCAGGCAGCTCGTCCGGCGGCGGCACCGGCGCGCTTACCGGCACTATGGGCAGCGTGGACAGGTTCATTTCCGCGGCCCAGAGCAAGATAGGCTGCCGGTACTCAAAGGGCGGCAAGGGGCCGGATAAGTTCGACTGCTCGGGCTTTGTATACTGGTGTCTGAGGCAGGCGGGCGTGAACCAGAAGTACCTCACCTCCTCCGGCTGGCGCAGCGTATCGGGCTACACAAAAGTCAGCTCACTTTCCTCCCTGCAAAGGGGTGACATAATCGTATTCCGCGGCCACGTGGGAATAGCCATGGGCGACGGGACGATGATAGACGCCTCCAGCGGCAACAGCAGAGTCATACACCGCAGCTGCATGGGCGACTGGTCCAGGCGCAACTTCATCTGCGCGTGGAGGATATTCTGATAACGGACATAAAAAAAGTGGCGTTCAGCCACTTTTTTTGATATCCGTCTTTATTCCACCGTTACCGATTTTGCAAGGTTCCTCGGCTTGTCGATATCGCAGCCCTTGAGCAGAGCCACGTAATAGGCGAAGAGCTGTAGGGGCAGTATGGCCAGCGAGGGCAGAACAAAGGGATCGGTCTTGGGTATCCAAATGACCTGATCGGCGGTTTCCTCTACGCCGGGAGTGCCCTCAGTGGCAAGCGCCAGCACTACTGCGCCCCGGGCCTTTACCTCGCGCATGTTGCTTATCATCTTTTCGGTCAGGGGACTGTAGGTGCAGAGGGCCACTACCAGGGAGCCGGGCTCTATCAGGGAGATAGTGCCGTGCTTCAGCTCGCCCGCAGGATACGCCTCGGAGAATATGTAGGATATTTCCTTCAGCTTGAGGGAACCCTCCAGCGCCAGGGCGTGGTCTATGTTGCGGCCTATGAAGTATATGTTGCGGCAGCTGAAATGGAGCGACGCAAGATACTTGATATGGTCCGACTTTTCGAGAAGGCCGCGCATAAGGCCGGGCAGCTCCTCAATGGCGTTCAGACAGCTTTTAAGCTCGCCGTCGCTTACCATATGGCGGCAATGTCCCATGTACAGGGCAAGCAGATAGCATACGGAAAGCTGTGCGCTGTAAGCCTTGGTGGTGGCCACGGCTATCTCGGGGCCGGCCCAGGTATATATTACGTCCTCGCTCTCGTTGGCGATGGTGCTGCCCACTACGTTTACTATTGACAGCACGTGGGCGCCGCGCTTTTTCGCCTCGCGCAGGGCAAAGAGGGTATCTATGGTCTCGCCGGACTGGCTTATGACTATGGCTATGGTCCTGTCAGTCACTATGGGATTGGAATAGCGGAACTCCGATGCCAGCTCCACCGTGACGGGTATGCGGGTGTAACGCTCGATGTAGTGCTTCGCCACCTGGCCTACGTAGCTTGCGGAGCCGCAGGCCACTATGAATATCCTGTCGCAGGCCCGTATGTCCTCCGCCGATATATGGGAAAGGCCGAGGTCTATGGCGCCCTCCTTTATACGGGGGCGGACGGTGTTGCGTATCACGTCGGGCTGCTCCATTATCTCCTTGAGCATGAAGTGGGGATATCCGCCCTTTTCGGCGGCGTCAGCGTCCCATTGGATATGCTCTATGTTTTTGTGCAGCTCCTCGCCGTAGCGGTTGTATATCTTTACGCTGCCGGCAGTAAGCACAGCCATGTCATATTCGTCAAGGCGTATGACCTGGCGGGTGTGCTTGAGTATTGCAGGCACGTCTGAGGCGATGAAGTTTTCCCCCTTGCCCACGCCGACTATAAGCGGGCTGTCCTTGCGCACGGCGTAAAGGGTATCCGGGTGATTGGCAAAGATTATGCCCAGGGCGAACGCGCCGGAGATGAGGCTAAGGGCCTCCCGTATGGCGGCCTCGGGGCCGTCCTCGCGGTTGCTCCTGTAAAGGTGCTCCACAAGGTTTGCGGCTATCTCCGTATCAGTCTCGGACATGAAGGAATAGCCCTGCTCGGTAAGAAAATCACGGAGCTCGATGTAGTTTTCCACTATGCCGTTGTGAACCAGAGCCACATCGCCGTGCTGACTGAGATGGGGGTGGGCGTTTACGTCGTTGGGCTCCCCGTGGGTTGCCCAGCGGGTATGGCCTATGCCGAGGCAGCCGGGCAGGGCTCTGCCGCCGTCCGTCATTTCCTCCAGCACGCTCAGCCTGCCCTTGGCCTTCACGACGCTAAGCTTATTGCCGTCTGCAATGGCTATGCCTGAGGAGTCATAGCCGCGGTATTCAAGCTTCCTGAGGGCCTCCAGTATGAGGGGCGCGGCCTGCTTGGGGCCTATATAGCCTACTATTCCACACATTGATAAACTGTTTCTCCTTTGATGAATTAGTCCCAGAGCTTTTCGGAGTATACGCCCTGAGCCTTGATCTTCGCTATGCTCTCCATAACCGCGGGCTTATCCTCCTTGTATGTCACGCCGAACCATCGGTCGGGGCTTTCCTCGACCTTTACCCGCACCCTGCCCTCAGACATAAGGGTCTGTACGGCGTTGGGCAGCAGATCCTCATATTTGGCGGGGTTCTCCTTTATGCCCGCTTCGAAATTGGCTTTGAATACATCCTCCAGCATGGGAAGGATATCCGGCTTGAAGCCCCAGCAGTTCATGGAGACGGGGGTGCCCTCCGGAAGCTCGATGAAGGTTTTGCCGTCGTCCTCTGTAAAAGCGCCGCCGTGCTCCCGCTTGAATATCCTGCGCCGCTCCACTATGTGGGTGAGGAAGCCTTCATCGTCCACCTCGCATATGCCCCGGGCTACGCTGCCGTTTTCGGTGAGGGTATTTTCCAGCTTATAGCCTATCATCAGCTGCTCGTCTGAGGGCGTGTCTCCGGCGAGGAATTCGTAAAGCTGTTTATAAGCGGCAGGGCCATAGTAGTCGTCGGAATTAATGACGGCGAAGGGTCTGCCGCCGATCTCGTCTCTTGCACAGAGCAGGGCATGGGTGGTGCCGAGGGGCTTTGTGCGGCCCTCTGGAGCCTTCAGGCCATGGGGCAGCTTATTCATCTCCTGAAACGCGCACTTGACGTTGGCGCGCCGGGATATTCTGCTGCCGATGGCATCCATGAAGTCCTGCTCAATCTCATGCTTGATTATGAACACAAGGTCGTGGAAGCCGGCGCGTATTGCGTCGTAGATTGAAAAGTCGATTATCAGGTTACCCGCGGCATCGATGGGGTCGATCTGCTTTAGCCCGCCGTAGCGGCTGCCCATGCCAGCGGCAAGCAATACGAGTACAGGCTGTTTTTTCATTTGAAATGTTCACCTCCGTATGCTTAGTTTTTTGCTTTGCTACAATATGCATTAATGCAGGTGTATCTCCCGCCCGAAGGAGCGGGGCGCTGCGTATTTTTTGACTATATCGGTTATGGTGCTTTCGCTCATGCCCGGGACATGCTTCATGGCGGGAAGCAGCCGCTTCATGGAGTTGTCGTCCACAAGGCCAACCAGCTCCAGGAGCATTTTGGTGGCTCCTTCGGCTGTGGGCGTCTCGTTGAACACCGCCTCTATGCTTTCGTTGAGTATGCGAAGCTCAATTATACGGGTATCCGGCGTTTCGAGGAAGCTGGTGAACAGCGTAATGCAGGCTTCGTTTTCACCTGCGGACCATATTCCCCGGGTGGAGACCAGATGCTGCTCCTCCTTCATTATAAAGACGGAATCCGTAAAACCTCCGTCCATATCTATGTATACCGTATTGCGTTCGCACTGCTCGTAAAATGTGACCGCCAGGCCCTTTTCCGTTGAGCTGAAGCGTATTATGTCCGCACCCTTGCTGTAGCAGCCGTGAACGTTTTGCAGCGGCTGCGGGAAAAGGGAGCCGTAGTTGTCGAAAAGGCGGAACTCCCTGCCGTCAAGCAAGCTGCGTATCTTATTGAAGGCGATTTTGTCCGTCCCGAGCCCCTTCCTTTCAGGCTCGGGAGAAAACACCAGCTTGGCGAGATACGCCTTCAGGCTGTCATAGCCTGGAGGGTAAGGCGCGAGCTCTCTGTCGGAGCAGGCCCAGAAGCAGGAATCAAGCAGCTGCATTAGGGACGTCTTGGCGAAGAGCTGTGTGCTGCCGGAGTATATTACAGCCACAGCATCGTACTGTGGGAATATTACCGCATACTGACCGAAAGCGCCGTTGAACTGGTAAGCCCCGCCGCCGCTCATCCATATCTGGTAGCCGTAGCCGTGCCTCATTTCGCCGTTTGGAGTGGGTATCTGGGGCGAGGTAGCGGCGTCTATCCACTCTTCGGAGAGGAGCCGCCGTCCATTCCATACCCCCCTGTTTAAATACAGCTGGGCTATCTTGGCAAGGTCTTCTATGCAGAGGTTCAGACCCCAGCCTCCCTTTTCCATACCCTTGGGGCATGTCTCCCAGTGGTGGCTGCGTATGTCCAGCGGCTCATACAGCCTGGGGGTGAGGAATTCGGTAAGGCTCATGCCCGTCTTTTTTCTCAGTACGGCTGAGAGCATATAGGTATTGAGCGAATTGTATTCAAACTGGGTGCCCGGCTCGAACTTGGGCACGGATTCCATGAACATCTTTACCCAGTCCTCGTCCAGAGCGCTGCCCACCTCGTTGAAGCGGACTCCTGTGCTCATGGTGAGGAGGTGCCGTACCGTCAGCATTTTCGACCACTTGTTTGCGGGCTTGCCGGCATAGCCGGGGAATATGTCCTCCAGGCGCTCGTCTATATCCATGAGCCCCTCGTCCACAGCCATGCCTATGGCGGTAGAGGTGACGCTCTTGCTGGCAGAGTACAGCATATGGGGGATCTCAGGCCGATACGGGGCGTAATATCCCTCGGCGAAGACCTTGCCGTGGCGCAGCAGCATTGCGGAATGTATGCCCAGCTCGGCGGTATTATCGGAAAGGTTCCTGAAGAACCGCTCCACTACCGTGCTGGAAAGGCCCGCCTCCTCAGGGGTGCAGCGAGGCAGGGATTCCCTTGCGGACAGAAGGGGAAGGCTCCCCATCTGACGCGTGTAGCCGTAGGCGGGTATGCCCTCCATGTCCCTTTTAAGCATTTTGATGAGCAGCTCAAGGCTGCGCATCTGAATGGTAATGTCCATTTTTCCTCCGGATATTGAGCCTTGACAGGCTTATTCCTGAAGTATTTTATGGTGCTTGGCTTCCCCTTATACCGCCGGGTCAGGATTGGGCTCCCCTGCCATGGGAATATTGCGTCCGGTGCGGTCGATGTAGAAGGCGGCGTTGGCGGCGTAGATATAGGGGTTGAGCCAAAGGTCTCCTATGCCGCAGGTCAGGGCGCTCAGTATGCCCCAGCCTATGAAGGAAAGCTCAAGGCAGAACAGCCGCCACTTGTGGCCCGCCATGAGCTCCTTGCTCATGTTTACCGCCTCGCGAATGCCCAGGTTGGGATTTTCCGCCATGAGGTAGGGGGCAAGGCAGTAGCGGTAGGCGGCTATAATGCCGGGCACGATAAACAGCAGCGACCAGAGCCATATAAACAGCGCCATAAAGAGATTGAGCCCTAAGGCCTTGAAGAATATATCGAACCGGGAGAATATGACGGATACTTCACCCTGACGGTTCTCAGCCACAAGGTCTATGTAATACTTGTTAAGGCCCATTTCCAGCGCCCCTGAGAACAGCAGCACGACTATGCTCAGCACCAGGGCTATAAGTGACCCAAAGAGACCTGTCTCTGTATCCGCCGCCGCGAACCCGGCAAGGAAATCGTTATAATTGCCGGCGAAGAGCATATCAAAGTCCATATGGCCCATATTTTTTGCAAGGTTGTATATGCTGCTTATGCCGCAAATAAGGCTGACTATCAGCGTTACTATAATAGACCTGCCCCAGTGGCCCCTGAGCTTATCCCGGGCTATACGGCGAAATTCGCTTGCAGTAAACATAACAAGAAAACCTCCTGAAATGAAATAAAAAATTGAGTAAAAACAAAAGAGGGAGGGTGCCGCGCGGGAGTTACGCAAAAGAGCGGCAGCCGCCCCCCGTAAAGCCAAGTTTGCCTAAGTATCAGTCGTCTATCCTGCAGCCGGAGCAGCCCTCGCAGCTCTCCGCGTCGCAGTCCAGGCGGGCATCAACTATCTTGGAGAGGATATCCATCTTGTCCTCATCGGCAGGGAGGAATTCCTCGTATTCGCCGTTTACCTGAATACGGAAGACGAACAGATCCCGCTCATCGTCATCAACTGCCGCGGGGTCTATCATTACGGCGTACTCCTCGTTCTCATAGTCGAAGTAATCAACTACCTCAAGCTCTATCTCGTTGCCTTCTTCGTCGTTGAATACCACTATATCCTTATCCAGATCTTCCATATTAAAAATCTCCTTTAAAAAATCTCCATATTACTGGTAAGCATATTTTACCTCATGGCGGCTTTTACCGCAAGCTAATAGAGAGATAATTGACATCGTGTTTACATTATACAAAAAGAGCCGCCTGCTTGCTCAGGCGGCCCTGTGAATATGTATATGGAGTTTTATCGGAAAGACCGGGAAGAAAGCTTTATATAAAGCCTATGGTTTTCTGTGTGCCGCTATCGCCTCCCCTCTGAGTGGCAACTTATGGGACTTATCGGAGGGGGGACGCCCGGCTTCGGTGAATTTACCGGGTAGGTATTGTTGCGTGTTGCTGTCATTGGGCTGTTATTGCGCCTCCTTTCCTTGAAGTGATTATATAATACCAAGGAGGTGTGGCGGAAGTTTGGCCAAAAGTTATACTCTTGTGGCGGTTCTATTAACGGTTTTCGGATTTTTATTTAAGCTTCTGTGAACCGGCGGGGGCGACGTCGAATACCGTCAGGGTATCGCCGTCTACGCTGAAGCGCACGTCAAAGCCGGAAAACTCAAAGCCGTACTGCTCCCCATCCTGCTGGTATGCGGGCCGCGGGTCCTGGGAAAGGGCGGAAAGCAGCGCCTCCCGCTTGTCAGCGGGAAGGGCAATAAGCAGCTCCTCAGGAAAGGCCACCTGAAGGTTCTTTTCAAGTTTTTCTCCGGCAAAGCCGTCCTTTGCCTCCGGGTGGCTGTCGGTAAATGAAAGATATGGCTTTATATCGTATATGGGGGTGCCGTCCATAAGATCCGCTCCCTCCACTGTGAGCACATGGCCGAGGCCGGGACGGTTTTCCACGGATACCAGCTTTACCGAGGACAGCCCTATGGGGTTGGGGCGGTAGGGGGAACGGGTGGCAAATACCCCCATACGGGTGTTGCCGCCAAGGCGGGGAGGCTTTACGGTTGGACGCCAGCCCTGGCGTTCCACCATGGAAAAGCCCCATATGAGCCACAGGTGGGAGTAGCCCTCGATGCCCCTAAGGGCGTTGGCGTCCCGGTATTCAGGCTCAAATACCACGGTGGAAAGCTGTCCGCTCCCCAGGCTGCTCTGCCGGGGTATGCCGAATTTCTGCGTAAAGTCGCTCTTTATGCGGGCTATTACCTTTAATGTGAAGGTGTCGGCCATGGTTCACTTTTCAGCCCCGGGAAGCTCTGAGGTGCAGTGGGGGCAGCGGGTAGCCTCATCGGGTATTACGCTGAGGCAGTAGGGGCATTTGCGGGGCTCCTTCTTTTCCTCGGGCTTTTTTACCATATCGTGCAGCTTGTTCATGGACTTGACAAGCAGAAAAAGCACGAAGGCTATTATTATAAAGTTCAGCACCGCGGTTATGAATGCGCCGTAGGCTATGGAAGCCCCGCCGATGTTCAGGGCTTTATCGCTGAAGTTCTGCCCTGCAAGTATGCCTATGACGGGGGAGATTATGTCGTTTACCAGGGAATCCACTATGCCCTTGAACGCGCCGCCTATGATGACGCCCACGGCAAGGTCCATGACGTTGCCGCGCATGGCGAACTCTTTGAATTCAGCAAGAAACTTCTTCATATAAAAAATGCCCGTCCTTTCCAACAGGAAAAATCTACAGGCATTATTATATCACATAAAATCGGCGGACAACTATATGTTTCTGTCGCTGCCCATAAAGAACAGCGCAACGGTATCCGGGCCTACGTGACTGCCGGTCACAGGCACTGATCGCCGGTCATTATGTTGAGTATCACCCGGTCCGTCTGCTTCATACCCTGGCTTGCCAGCAGGCCGACGTTGCGTATGGTGTTCTCGACGCCCTTTGCAACTATGCCGTCGCCGCCCCGGAACTGCTGGTCGTTGACGTACATATAGTAGCCTAATATGCCGGCCTCCACTGCGGAGGCTATCTTTGCGGCGCAGGAGGGTTTTGCCCCGTCGCATATAGTGCCGGAGAGTATGGCCACGGCGTTCACTATGGTATGGGCTATGGCCCTGTAATCCCCGCCTAAAAGATAGGCTATGCCCGCGCCCGCGCCGCAGCCCGCGCTGACCGCGCCGCAATAGGCTGACAGCCTGCCTATGCCGGTCTTTTGGTGTATGGTGACAAGGTCGGATACCAGCAGGGCCCTGTAAAGCCGTTCGTCGCTGGCGCCTATGTGCTTTGCGTATCTTATTACGGGGACGGAGGCGGTTATGCCCTGATTGCCGCTTCCGGTGACTATCACCACCGGAAGCTCGCAGCCGCTCATGCGCGCATCAGACGCGGCGGCGGCATAGGCGCGGGCCTCGTTCTTTATGTCGCTGCCGAACTCGGAAAGCAGCACGCGCCCCACGTTTGCGCCCCAATCGCCTCTTAGGCCCTCCTCCGCTATGGCGGAGTTGCAGCGTATCTGGTTGTCGAGGAGCGGCTTGACCAGCTCCACGTCCACTGTATCCGCAAAGCGCACTATGTCCTCTATGTTCAGCACGCTCTTATCCTGAAGGTTATCCTCTGCGGAGTCGGACGGGGGAAGCTCCATGAGGACTGCGCCGTTCCTCTCCTCGCGTATTATGTTGGAGTGGTTGTTGGCTATATGTACCATTGCGCTGTCGCCGCCCCTGTATCCCGTGAGCCGTATATCCAGCATCCTGCCGTTGTCCGAGCAGCTCACGGCCAACGGCGTGACTTCCATGTATTCCCTTATGCGGCTGTGCTCCTCCTGTGTCACATAGGATATGACCTGAAGCACCTTTTCCGCCCTCCCCGCAATTATCCCTGCGGCTATGGCGGCGTTTATGCCCTTCAGCCCGCCGGTGTTAGGCACTATCACGCTCTTTACGTTTTTAAGTATGTTGCCGCTTACCTCGGCCTCTATGCGCTCCGGCTCGCCGCCCAGTATGTCGCGCATCTTTGCGGCGCAGTAGGCTATGGCTATGGGCTCGGTGCAGCCCGTTGCCATCAGCAACTCTTCCTTTAGTATGCTTATGTAGGCTTCTGTAAGTCGGTTATTCATTGCTTCCACTTCCTTGACGTTATTTTTATAAAAAAAGAGAAGGTGTACCCGTGCTGAGAACGGGAAAATAGTATTATCATATATTATATTACAGTTTCGGCAATTATCGCAAGACCGGCGGGTGCAGATGTGCTATACTTAAAAATGATACCGCGCACACACCTATCCGCAGGAGGCCGCCGTGAACAGCATTTTTAAAGGAAAAGGAATAATAGTAGGATACACCGCCGCGCTGCTGCTTGCCCCGGACTGGCGTTCGCGTTAAGTGCGCTTCCGCCTGGGGCAGGGCGCGAAAGGCAGGAGGCGGCTGCTGCGGCGAAGTATAAAGAGGCCTTGGCGCTCATGGACGGGGGGAGCATGGACGAGGCGCTCGGGCTGCTGGAGGAGCTTCCCTACGGATACAGGGACGTATATCCCCTGACAGCCTACATAGAGGCGCTCAGACTGTATGAGGCGGGGGAGGATCCTTATTATTATGATGTGATAAGCCGACTCAGCCATATATCCGAGGATTACCCGGGAGAGTATTCTGCCGAGATAAGCGCGCTGCGGCGGCAGGCGCTGGATAACTTCGGGCGCGAGGCGGCTCGGCGCAGGGCGGCGGACCCCATGCCCACACCATCTCCCACGCCGTGCTTCCGGCCGACAAGCCCCGCATCTGCCGGCAGCGGGCCGGACGACCCCTACAACGCGGCGGACTTCACGGGCCCGGAGGACTTTTATGAGGAAAACCTGGACGCCTTCGACAACATAGATGATGCGGAGGCTTACTGGCAGGAGAATAGCTGAAGGCGCACGGGGGGACCGACGGAACGAAGCGGGCTCACGCGCATAGCCTGCCTGCCGGCGGGGACGGAACGGTGCCCTAATCCCCGTCGTACTGTCTTTTGACGAGATACACGCCGATCACCACCGCGGCCATGCCGAAAAGCTCCGTGACCGTCGGCTTTTCGCCAAAGAGCAGTATGGCGTATACCGCGGCGAAGGCGGGCTCGGACAGGCATATGACCGATGAAAGGTTCACGCTCAGGCTGTGCTGGCAATGGGCAAGGAGGTTCTGCCCTATCACCTGCAGCGACAGGGTCATTCCCAGTATGGGCCATATCTCGGCCCATGTGCGGGGCACCTCTGGCCCCTCCGCGAGCGCGCCTATTATAAACAGCACCGCGGTGGTAGATATGCTGCATACGAACATTATGGCGCTGGAGGATACGCTGCCGCTGGCGCGGTAGGTAAGCAGTATGTACGCCGAGTAAAACACGCAGGCCGCCATGGAGAACAGATCCCCCTTAAAGCCGGACTCCGCCCCCTCAGCCTTTCCCAGCATCAGCAGCACAAGCCCCGCCACCGCTACGGCAGCGCCGATGAGGAAGTGCCTCGGCACTGATTCCTTAAAAACAAAGCGCGATACCGGTACTATCACAAACGGCGTGAGGTTTACTATCAGCGTGGCATTTGCTACGGAGGTATACGAGAAGGCGGTATTGTAGAGCGCAACGTCCCCCGCAAGCATGACACCCGCCGCAAGCAGCATCAGCCAGTCCTTTTTCGTCAGGGCAGGCAGTTCGCTGCGGCACATAAGATACAGTACGGGCAGGGCAAAAAGGCAGCGCCACATGCCTGCGTTTATTGGCGATATGACGCTGTACCTTACGAATATGCCGGAGGCGGCCAGAAATGCCATTGAAAGCAGCTCCAGCAGCACATATTTTGTTTCATTGCGGCGCATGTTATCTTACCTCTGATGAAAAGTATGGAAGGGTATCCCGTATCGCTTTGACAGCCCGTATATTATAGCACCGCGCCCACATCTGTATCAATAACAAAAAAGCCACCCGTCAAATCGGATGGCTTTTTCTGGAGCTGATACCCGGATTCGGACCGGGGACCTCGTCATTACCAATGACGCGCTCTACCAGCTGAGCTATATCAGCACACATTGCTCGCGAACGATATGTATTATAACCAATCTGCGGATATAATGCAAGTGTTTTTTACAAAAAATGTGCAGCGTGAAACATAAGCGGACAAAACGGTTACTTCTCCAGCCTGCCCAGAACCAGCTTGTATCCGTCCGCCCCATAGGTGAGGCAGCGGCTCACCCGGGATATGGTGGCGGTGGAGGCGCCGGTGACCTCCGCAACGTCTGAGTATTTGCAGCCGTCGTTAAGGAGCTTTGCCACGTGCAGCCGCTGAGCCATGGCCTGCACCTCGCCTATTGTGGCCACATCCTCAAAGAAACGGGCGCAGTCCTCCTCCGTCTTCAGGGAAAGTATAGCCTTGAAAAACCACTCCGTTTCGGGGGTGGTAAGCTTGTTACGGTACATTGCCTTGTCGCCTCCCGTCAGTTTTATAATGTAATTATATCATGACGCTTTAGTTATTTAAAGTGCGAAAAAGATTCAGCCTGAGGAATCAAAAATCAAAACATAATAAGCTGCTTTTGATTGACCGGAGGGCTTGGTGTGATGTATGATATAAAAAGATAGTTATGTACTTAAAAAATCTTTGTAGTTTATTTTGAAAACAAAAAAATACTGACGGAGGCTGTTTCATGACAAAGTATGCAAATAACATAGGCGTAAGGGTACCTGAACTGCTGCTCCCCAACAAGGACGTGGATATGACCAAGTGGGCCGTAGTAGCCTGCGACCAGTTCACCTCTCAGCCGGATTACTGGAACGAGACCGAGAAGATAGTTGGCGACGCCCCTTCTACTCTCCGCATAATGCTGCCCGAGCTGTATCTGGACAAGCCGGACGAGGCGGAGCGCATAGCCTCTATAAACGCCCACATGAAGGAATACGTTGAGAAGGGCGTGCTGGAAAACAAGGGCGAGGGCTTTGCCTATGTAGTCCGCTCTGTGGACGGCAAGACCCGCAAGGGACTGATCGTGGCGCTGGATCTGGAGAACTACGACTATACCAAGGGCTCAACCACACTTATCCGCGCTACCGAGGGCACTATAGTCGAGCGTATACCTCCCCGCCTTCGAATAAGGAAGGACGCTCCGTTGGAGATGCCCCATATACTGGTACTCATAGACGACCCCGAGCGCACCGTTATAGAACCCATAGGCGAGAAGCTGGACAAGACCGAAAAGCTGTATGATTTCGACCTTATGCAGAAGGGCGGCCACATAAAGGGCTACCTCGTAAAGGACGAGGGCCAGATAAAGGGCGCGATCGACGCCCTCACCGCTCTGATCGATAAGGACGCATACGCCAAAAAGTATAACACCGATCAGGCGCCCCTGCTCTTCGCAATGGGCGACGGCAACCATTCCTTCGCTACCGCAAAGGCCAACTGGGAGCGGATAAAGGCCGAGAAGGGCCTTACCGCAAAGGACGAGCACCCCGCCCGCTACTGCCTGGTAGAGCTCGAGAACGTACACGACGAGGGCATAGTATTCGAGCCCATTCACAGGGTAATATTCAACGTAGGCGATAAGGCCGTTGAGTGGATAAGCAACAAGCTGACCGAGCAGAACGGCAGCTGCGAAGTCAGGAGCTTCAACAGCATGGACGAGCTCCACAAGGCCATGGACGGCAAGGCCGGCCACGTTATCCCCTTTGTGAACGGTAAGGGCGTAGGCTGCTTCTATGTAGAGCACCCCGCCGCTCAGCTTGAGGTAGGAACACTTCAGAACGCCCTGGACATACTCATCAAGGAGACTGCCGGCGCCACCATCGACTACATACACGGCGCTGACGTGGTTATGGACCTGGGTACCAAGGAAGGCAACATGGGCTTCCTGCTGCCCCCCATGGACAAGAGTGCGTTCTTCCGCACCGTAATATTCGACGGCGCGCTGCCCCGCAAGACCTTCTCCATGGGCGAGGCCAACGAAAAGCGTTACTATCTGGAGTGCAGGAGCATAAGCGACTAAGCTTACAATAACCGATAATATAACATAGGAGCGGAAGTATTTCCGCTCCTTGCCATATGTGCCCTCGCTGCGCTCTAATCCGCCAATTCCCAGGGTATCTCCAAAGTCATCATCTCGTCCTGCGGGGCGTTACTGTAGCGTCTCTTTTTCTTTGATATGTCGTCAAAGCGCACTTTATCGTCCAGCACCGGCGAATAGGTGTAGCAGTTTATCACGCCTTTTTCCTCGTCCACGTCAAAAAACATCATATAGCCGCTGCCGCCATGGTCGTCTGCCGCCTGATAGTTGCATATCATCTGGTATGCCTTGCGGTCCGGTGTGCCGTCGCCGTCGTCGTCGAATTCCTCCGGCACGCAGGCTATGTTGTAGCGGTGGCCGGAAAGCACCATGTATACGTTGGAATACTTTGAAACTATCTCCTCCTTGAGCAGCCTGCCGTCTGCGAGCAGCGTCAGGTCGGTGTCAAAGTAGGCGTGGGTGCAGAGCACGGCCACCCTGTCCGGGTACTGCTCCAGCACGCTCTTTATCCACTCTATGCCGTCCTGCTCAACGTGATAGCCCATGTATATGAAGAGATACCTGGTACTGCCTGCATCGATGAGGTCATAGTGGCCGCGGTTATCCTGAAAGCTGCCGCCGTAGCATTCCCGGTAGCTTACCTGTTTTTCGCCGAAGTAGCGGCTGAAATTATCGTAGAGGGCGTCGTCGTGCTTTACGTCGTGGTTGCCGGCGCAGACCCCTGCGGGTATATTGGCGATGGAGGCCATGGCGCGCACGGCGTTTTCCCACTGGCGCTCGCTTCCATAGTTGTTTATAAGGTCGCCTGTATGGGCAACGTACTTCAGGTTCAGCTCCTTCTCCGCGTCCCGCAGATAGGCGGTCATGGCGTAAAAGGTGGAGGGGAACCTGTTGGAGTAGTGCTGGGTGTCGCTCATCCATGCGATGGTATAGCGGCTCTCGGGCTCCTGTATAGGCTCGGCCGCGGCGGCAGGCGTGGGAGCGGCTGGGGGGGAGGGTTCCGGAGCTGCGGCGGGCTTGGCGCAGCCCTCCAGCGTCAGCACAATAAATAAGGCGGCAATGACGCATGTAAGTTTAATATATCGTTTCATAAAAACAATTTTAACACATGAAGCATTGCATTGTAATAGTGAATTATTGATGAATTATGGGGGAAAAGAAAGGGCATTATTTGACAAGGGGGGCTTTGAGTGTTACCATGTGGAAAGAAAAAATAAGGAAGGCAAAGGCCGCAGATGTTAAGCAAAAAAGAACTCGGAAAATTCAGGGACGCCCGCGAGGAGCTGCATAAAAAAGACGAGCCTTACAGGCGTGCGGCAAACAGCGATTTCATAATATACCTGTTGACGCTCATGGCTGTGGCAATATGCATACGCACCTTTATATTCGAACCGGTGCAGTGCATAGGCGACTCCATGTATCCTACCCTCATGAACGGAGAGGGCATGTTCACCGAAAAGCTCACATATGCGGTGTGCGAGCCACAGCATGGGGACATAATAATCTGCCGCTACCCCTACCACACGGAAAAGTGCGTCAAGCGCGTCATAGCCGTGCCGGGGGACAGGATAAGCATATCCGACGGGGCCATATACCTCAACGGCGAAAAGCTGGACGAAAGCGCCTACTGGAGCGGCTATATAGAGGACAGCGAAATGCCGGAGGTCACGGTGCCGGAAAGGAGCCTCTTCGTAGTGGGCGATAACCGCAACCACAGCGGCGACAGCCGGCATGTGGGCTTCATACCCTACTGTCAGGTGAAGGGCAAGGTGCGCGCCGTAATGACGCCATTCTCGCAGGCACGCTGGATCTGATAGAATCAAACGCGAAGGAGACGAAAGCTCTTTCGCGCAGAGTGTCAAAAAAGTGGCTGTACGCCACTTTTTTGAGTTTTACGGGTTTTGCCTCTCGCATTCGCTCCCGGGCGGCAAAACCCGCAAAGTAAGAAAACCTTTGGGTTTTCATCCGTTCTGACGCACATGTCGTCAGAGCCGGATTAAACATAAGGGGCTGCGGCCCCTTATCAACCCCGGGGTTTTTCGACAGACTGGCTCTTTCGCGTTTTTTGTTATACGCGCTGCTTTTGGAAATATACTCAAATCTTATGGTAAAGGGCAATTGTAAAAGGGTTGTGCAAGGTTATATAATATTAAATTAGGTCAAAACTGCATATTTATATATTTTTTTGATAAAACAAGGGGGAAAAAGGGAATGAAGATAGGCTTTGACAACCAGAAATACCTTTCCATGCAGTCAGAGCATATTATGGACAGGCTTGCCCAGTTCGGCGGCAAGCTGTATCTGGAGTTTGGCGGAAAGCTCTTCGACGACTTTCACGCTTCCCGCGTGCTGCCGGGCTTTGAGCCTGACAGCAAGGTGCGCATGCTTCTCCAGCTGAAGGACCAGGCTGAGATAGTCATCGCCATAAACGCGGCGGATATCGAGAAGAACAAGGTGAGAGGCGATCTGGGCATAACCTACGATCTGGATGTGCTGAGGCTCATAGACGCCTTCCGAAGCATAGGCCTGTACGTGGGCAGCGTAGTACTCACCCAGTACCGCGGCCAGAGCGCCGCCGGCGTATTCCAGCGCCGGCTGGAGCAGCTCGGCATAAAGGTATACCGCCACTATCCCATTCCCGGCTACCCCAACGATATAGAAACCATAGTCAGCGACGAGGGATACGGACTCAACGAGTACATTGAGACTACCCGCTCTCTGGTAGTAGTGACCGCCCCCGGCCCGGGCAGCGGAAAGATGGCTACCTGCCTTTCCCAGCTTTATCATGAGAACAAGAGGGGCGTCCGTGCGGGCTATGCCAAGTTCGAGACATTCCCAATATGGAACCTGCCTCTCAAGCATCCGGTGAACGTTGCCTACGAGGCCGCCACGGCGGATCTGAACGATGTGAACATGATAGACCCCTTCCATCTTGAAAACTACGGCGTCACCACCGTCAACTACAACCGGGACGTGGAAATATTCCCGGTGCTCAACGCCATGTTCAGGCAGATATACGGCGAGTCCCCCTACAAGTCTCCCACGGACATGGGGGTGAACATGGCGGGAAACTGCATAACGGACGATGAGGTATGCTGCGAGGCCTCCCGTCAGGAGATAATACGCCGCTACTACGCCGCCATGTGCTCTGCCCGTCAGGGAATGAGCGACAGCCGGCCTGCGGAAAAGATAAAGCTGCTCATAAACCAGCTTGGCATAACCGTAAAGGACAGGCCCGTAATAGACGCGGCGGTAGCCCGGGCGGAGCAGACCGGGGAGCCTGCCGCGGCGATACAGCTGCCCGATGGCGAAATAGTCACCGGCAAGACCACTAAGCTCCTTGGCGCTTCTGCTGCCGTGCTGCTCAACGCGCTGAAGCGCCTGGGCGGGATACAGAAGGATATGCACCTCATATCCCCCATAGTGATAGAGCCCATACAGGATTTGAAGGTGAATCACCTTGGCAACCACAATCCTCGGCTGCACATGGACGAGGTGCTTATCGCCCTTTCCATATCCGCCGCCACCAACCCTACCGCCGAGGTGGCCATGCGGCAGCTGGATAAGCTCAGGGGCTGTGAAGCTCACTCAACGGTCATACTTTCCGGCGTGGACAGCAGCACCTTCCGCAAGCTGGGCATAAACGTGACCTGTGAGCCCAAGTACCAGACCAAGAAGCTCTATCACAAGTAAAAGCAAAAAAAATAAAGGAACGGCGCGCCGTTCCTTTTCTATGCCTATTTATCACACGTTAAAACGGAATACCACTATGTCTCCGTCCTGCATGACGTAGTCCTTTCCCTCGCTGCGGATAAGGCCCTTCTCCTTGCAGGCCGCCATTGTGCCGTGCTCAACAAGGGTATTGAAGTTCACTACCTCTGCCCTTATGAAGCCCTTTTCAAAGTCGGTATGTATCTTGCCCGCCGCCTGAGGGGCCTTGGTGCCCTTGACTATCGTCCATGCCCTTACCTCCTTGGGGCCGGCGGTGAGGAAGCTTATGAGGCCCAGCAGGGAATAGCACTCCTTTATCAGCTTATCCAGGCCGCTTTCGCCTATGCCCATCTCCCTGAGGAAGTCCTGCTTTTCCTCGGGGGAAAGCTCGGAGATCTCCTCTTCTACCTTTGCGCATATGGTCAGGGCGCCTGCCTGTTCGGCGGCTGCCGCCCTGTACAGGGCGTCTACCTGGGGCAGGTCACGGCCGATATCGTCCTCGGATATATTGGCCACATATATGACGGGCTTGGAGGTGAGCAGGAACAGGCCATCAACGTATTCCCTTTCGTCGTCCGTTAGCTCCATGCTGCGCACCGGCTTGCCGGATTCCAGATGCGCCTTTATCCGCTTGAGAAACTCCACCTCGGCCAGCAGCTTCTTGTCGCCGGACTTGCTGTTCTTTTCGGCTTTCTCTATGCGCTTGTCCATGGTGTCCATGTCGGCGAAGATCAGCTCTATGTTTATGGTTTCCATGTCGCGGACGGGGTCTACCGAGCCGTCCACGTGGACTATGTTCTCGTCCTCAAAGCAGCGCACCACATGGACTATGGCGTCCACCTCCCGTATATGGGAAAGGAACTTGTTGCCCAGGCCCTCGCCCCGGTATGCGCCGCGCACAAGGCCGGCTATATCCACGAACTCTATTGAGGTGGGGGTGTATTTTTCGGGGTGGTACATTTCGGAAAGCACGTCCAAGCGGCTGTCCGGCACCGCTACCACGCCCACGTTGGGCTCTATGGTGCAGAAGGGGTAATTGGCGGCCTGCGCCCCCGCCTGGGTTATGGCATTGAAAAGTGTGCTTTTGCCTACGTTTGGAAGTCCTACTACTCCGAGCTTCATATGCTTTGTCCTCTCCCGACGGTGAATTTATTAGGGTATGTACCTGCTGGTACTTAATAATTATATGTTCCCTCCTGCGCCTTGTCAAACCGATGCAGGGGGGATATACTTATTTATATGGAAAAACTCGAAAGCAAAGTAAAAAACGCCATAGACAAATACGGCCTCATAAATAAAAACGAGAGGGTGCTGGTGGGCCTGAGCGGCGGCGCGGATTCGGTGGCGCTGCTGCATGTGCTGCTGAAAATAGCGCCGGAAATGGGCTTTGAGCTTTGCGCAGCCCATCTGAACCACGGTATAAGGGGGGCGGAGGCGTATCACGACCAGCACTTCGTCGAGGAGCTGTGCAAAGGGCTGGGGGTACCGCTGGTCTGCGAGAAACTGGATATACCCGGTATAGCCCGCCTCGAGGGCAAGACGCTGGAGCAGGCGGCGAGGGAGAAGCGCTATGAATTCTTCCATAGGGCCGCCGGGAAACTTGGCGCGGATAAAATAGCCGTCGCCCATCACATGGACGATCAGGCGGAGAGCATAATGCTGCACCTCATACGGGGCAGCGGCCTGAAGGGGCTCATGGGCATGGAGCCTGCCTACGGCAATATAATACGCCCGCTGCTCTGGGCCAGAAGGCGGGAAATAGAGGAATACGCAGCGGATAACGGCCTGAGCTACTGCACCGACAGCACCAACCTTGAGCGGGACGCCAGCCGGAACAGGATACGCCTCGATCTTATCCCCTACATTCAGGATAACCTGAACCCGTGCTTTGTGGAGGGCCTGTGTTCCATGGGCGAGCTGCTGCGGCAGGACGAGGAATATCTGGACGGGCTGGCACGCAACGCACTCAGGGATGCAAAGACAGAGGAAGGCTACGATAGGGCTAAGCTGGCTGCGCTGCCGCTGCCCCTAAAGAGCCGGGCCATACGCATTGCGGTGTTTGAGGCGGGAGCCACGGCGGATGTGGAGCGCCGCCACATAGAGCGCATAATGGACATGCTTACGGCAAAAACCGGCGCCCATGCGGATATACCTCACATAAGCGCATGGGTGAGCTATGGCAGCATCTGCTTTGGAATCCGGCAAAATGCCAATGAAGTGGACGTGCCCTTCAATATTGAGGGGGAAACCCGGTTTGCCGGAGGTTTTTTCTTTGCAGAAGCTGTCGAAGGTGGTATAATAAAAAACAATACTGTCGCCTATATTGACAGGGACAAGCTGCCTGCCGGCCTCAGGGTGCGTACCCGGAGAGATGGAGACAGGTTTCAGCTCATAGGCTCGGGCGGCGGAAAGAAACTCAAGGACTTTTTCATAGACAGAAAAGTGCCGAGGGATCAACGAAATATGCCCATACTCTTTTCGGGAAGCGACGCCCTGTTCATACCGGGCTACGGTATTTCCGATAAGGTAAAGGTGGACGAAAACACGAAGCGGGTGCTTCGTGTAACGTACGTTGCGGAGCAGTAAACAAAAAATTTTTAAAATAACCGGGGGTTCAACATGGCAGAAAAGACCGATCTTAACAAGGTAGTGGATAAGGTGCTGGTAAGCGAGGAGGAGCTGCAAAGGCGCATAGCCGAGCTGGGCGCTCAGCTTTCGGAGGATTACGAGGGCAAGGACGTGATATGCGTCTGCATACTCAGGGGCGCCGTCCACTTCTTTTCCGACCTTGTGCGGCATATGACTTGTATGACAGAGCTGGACTTCATGTCCATATCCAGCTACGGCAACGGAAAGAGAACCTCCGGAATAGTGCGCATAGCCAAGGATATGGATACCAGCATAACCGGCCGCCACGTGCTCATAATCGAGGATATAATGGACAGCGGGCATACCCTCAAGCATCTTAAAAAAGTACTGGAGGCGAGGGAGCCTGCGTCGCTTAAAATATGCTGCCTGCTGGATAAGCCTTCCCGCAGAGAATGCGATATCACACCGGACTATACCGGCTTCGTCATACCCAACGAATTCGTGCTGGGCTACGGGTTGGACTTCAACAACTTCTACCGCAACCTGCCCTACGTGGGAGTTCTCAAGCCGGAATATTACGAATAATAAAAAATTACGTAAATTCATAATTTGTTAATAAAATCGTGGTTGGGCGCTTGTTGACAAAGCGCCGATCATGACGCAAAATGTATAAATCAACATATTGGATTGATAGGTAAGAAGTATGAATAAGGAAGAGGAACGGATAAACGAGCTGGAGGAAAAGCTCCATCAGAGCCAGGCGAAGGCCGGAAAGGCTCAGGAAGCTGTGGACAAGGCCCAGAGCACCCTCAGAACCGTAAAGGATATGGACGCGGCGGAGAGCGTAATAACCGCAGCGGAGCAGGCCTTTGAAGCGGCGGAGGCCGACCTCGCCCATGCCGAGGAGGACATCGAAAGAGCCGAGGATGAGCTTAATGAGGCCAGGGCGGAGGAAACGCCCGACGATATGGACGATATAGACGATTACAGCGAGGATCAGCAGCCCAAAAAGAAGGGCAAGGCCGGCCTTGTCATAGGCATAATAGCCGCGGTGGCCCTTATAGGCGCGGGCGGATGGTATTATTATACAAACTTTATACAGGGCGCAAAGCAGAACAAAGAGCCCGCAGCAGATAGCCAGCCTCTGGAGATGCCGGATCTCACATACGAAGTTGCTGACGTAGCTCAGAGCATACTTAAAAATAAGGGCATCGATGCCGACATACTGTTCGTATCCTCCGAGAAGGTGCCAAAGGGTCTGGTCGCCCTGCAAAGCGTAAGTGCGGGACAGGAGATAGACGGCGACGAAAAGGTGACGGTATACATAAGCATGGGTCCCGCTCCCACGCCCACCCCGGAGCCCAGCCCCCTGCCTACTCCTACGCCAAAGGCCAGCCCCAAGCCCCGCAGGACCAAGATACCCGAGATAGTCATACCTCAGCCTGTAGTGACGCCCTGCCCCGTTGGGTGAGGAGGCTAACCTTGACAGCCGGTTCGGCTGTGAGAGGGCGGAAGCCCATGCAATGCAAATGCGGAAACCAAGGAAACATATAAAGCAACATATAAGGAGAAGATACCATGAAGAAGTTGTCCCTGATAATGGCTGTGCTGATGGCAATAGGCCTGTTCGCCGGCTGTGCGCAGCAGGAGAACGCCGAGCAGCTCCCCGGCGATGAAGAAGCTCCCGCCAAGGAATATCAGTATATCACTGCCGACGAAGTAAAGACAATGATAGAGAATGGCGACGAAAAGGTCATAGTTGATATACAGCCTGAGGAGTACTACGCCCAGGGCCATCTGCCTACCGCCATCTCTACCTACGCATATCCCGCGGATACGGATGAACTGAAGGCCAAGCTGGATACCGCCCTCGAAAAGATAGATGAGAAGGAAGGCCCCGTCATTATAGTGGGCCTGGGCGGCAAGACCGGCGCGGAAAACGCCTACGACTACTATGCGGAAAAGGGCGTTGACGAGGACAGGCTGAGGATACTTGAGGGCGGCCAGATGAGCTGGCCTTATGAGGAGCTCAAGTGGTACAACATAGATTATCTCTATATCGCTCCCGACGATCTGGTAAAGCTGCTTGAAGAAAACAAGAACGTCATGCTTATAGATATCCGTCAGAGCGAATATTACGATGCCGGCCACCTGCCCGGCTCCATACCCACCTATTCTTTCCCCAATACAAACAAGGAACAGTGGGACGCTCTGGACGAGCTGAACGAACAGATAGAAAAGACACTTGACCCCATAGTGCTCATCTGCATGAGCGGCACCAACGGCGCGTACAACGCCGTAAACCACTGGGCTACCAAGGGCATAGACCCGCGCAAGTTCTACATACTTGAAGGCGGCGGCACCAACTGGCCCTATGGGGATATGCTGGAGGTGACCCCCAATTACCAGTACATAACCCCCGATGACATGAAGGCCAAGATAGACGCCAAGGAGGATATGCTGCTGCTCTCCGTGCAGACAAAGGACAGCTACAAGGAGGACGGGCATCTCCACGGCTCCATAGAGACCAAGGCGTATCCTGCCAATACCGAGGACCTCCGCAAGAGACTGGATAAGGTAACGGATAAGCTTACCGAGAACGACCTGCCTATATATGTGATGTGCATGGAAGGCAAGGGCGGCGCGGAGAACGCCATAAGCTACTATGTAAACGAGAAAAAGATCGACCAGACCCGCTTCTATATTATCGAGGGCGGCATAAAGGGCTGGCCCTTCCCGGAGATGCTGGAAAGCAGCAAGACAGAAGCAGAAGAGTAATACTTTTTTCGAAGAAGTGGCTAAAGGCCACTTCTTCGAGTTTTATGGGTTTTGCCTTGCAAAAAATATGAGGTTCCGCCCCGGGAAACGGGCCGGAACTGACCCGCTGCGGCGGGCCTCCGGGCGGCAAAACTTGCAGGGAAAGAAAACCTATGGTTTTCATCCGTTTTGACGCACACCCCCCAGGGGGCCTTC
>ULXL01073197.1_pt1 | contig 43744 bp, 32 predicted proteins | sample 1961241 | NCBI WGS metagenome assembly ULXL01 (sample SAMEA4835837, study PRJEB28245) | human gut metagenome | biome: gut microbiome; material: fecal sample | place: Denmark | collected 2008
GCTATGAAGGGAGCGGCAGCGATATCACCATCACTGGCGGGGAGATTACCGCCAACGGCGGAGGTGAGGCCGCAGGCATCGGCGGTGGCGTTTTAGGGAGCGGCAGTGATATCACCATCACCGGCGGAGAAGTCACCGCCAATGGCGGGTGGTGCGGCGCAGGCATCGGCGGCGGACCTAGAGGCAACGGCAGTGATATCACCATCTCCGGCGGGAAGGTTATTGCCAATGGCGGGTTGTGCGGCGCAGGCATCGGCGGTGGCTATAAAGGGAGCGGCAGCGATGTTACCATCTCCAAGGATTCCCGGGTGGAGGCTACAGGCGGAGATCCGTGCCTATTAGGAGGTTACGGTGCGGCCATCGGCGGCGGTGGATATAACACCGACACAGGTAATCAGGTTGACGGCAGTGAGATAGAACCGGACACCTCCGGGCTGTACACCACCGGCAAGGTGGAGCGGAAATCCGGCGACGGAACTGTCCTGGACACCATCGTCGGCACGGTATCCGCTTCCTCTGAAGAACCAGACAAGCGGGAGCCGCTCTACCGGGTGCTCAACCTGGATGGCAGCACGCTGAAGCACCAGGCGGAAACCGCGGACGGCGTTCTGACCCTGACAGCCAAGGCCGACGGCGCCATTCTCACCGGCACCCTCCGGGCGCTGGGCTATCTGCAAAACCAGGGCATTGAGAAGATCACCTTCACCGACGGCACCCACACGGCGAGCATCGTTCTCGCCGACCTGATCGCCAAGGGCGAAGCCGAGGCCGTCTACGTCCTCACTCTGGGCGCGGCAAACACCCTGACCCTGAACGGCGAAGCCATCGATTTCTGATTATAATACACAATGCGCCCCCGGTTCTGTCGAACCGGGGGCATATTTTATAGATTCTCAACTTCGTCCAGCCACAGTCTTGCGCCGGCGTCGCTGGGCATCCGCCAGTCCCCTCTTGGGCTGAGGGTGACGGAGCCGACCTTCACGCCGTCGGGCAGGCAGCTGCGCTTGAACTGCTGGGTGAAGAACCGGCGATAGAAGGTTTTCAGCCATTTTTTGATGACTTCCGGCTCAAAATCCCCCGCGAACGCCCGACAGGCCAGGGTGTAGATTTTCGTGGGGCGGAAGCCGAAGCGGAGGACATAGTACAGGAAAAAGTCATGCAGCGCGTAGGGGCCGACCAGATCCTCGGTGTGCTGGGCGATCTTCCCCTCGGCGTCCGGGGGCAGCAGCTCCGGGCTGATGGGGGTGTCCAGAATATCCTGAAGCACCGCCCGGGAGGGGGCGAAGGCGGGCATTTCCGAAATCGCGTCGATCATCCAGCGGATGAGCGTCTTGGGAATGGAAGCGTTCACGCCGTACATGCTCATGTGGTCGCCGTTGTAGGTACACCAGCCGAGAGCCAGCTCGCTCAAATCGCCGGTGCCCACCACGATACCGCCGACGACACTGGCGTAGTCCATGAGGATCTGCGTCCGTTCTCTGGCCTGAGAGTTTTCGTAGGTGCCGTTGTGGATACTTGGGTCGTGGCCGATGTCGGAAAAGTGGAGGTTCACCGCGTCTTTGATATTGATCTCCTTGCAGGAGATTCCCAGGGTGCGCATCAGCTCCCAGGAATTGTTGTACGTCCGGTCGGAGGTGCCGAAGCAGGGCATGGTCACGCCGCAGACATCCGACGCGGGCCGCCCCAGCTGACGCATGGCCTCCACGGACACCAGCAGCGCCAGCGTGGAGTCCAGTCCCCCGGAAATGCCGACGACCGCTTTCGCGCTGCCCAGAATGGCCAGCCGCTGTTTCAGCCCCGCCACCTGCATGTGGAAAATTTCCATGCACCGCTGGACGCGGTTCTGCTTCCCCGCGGGGACGAAGGGCAGCTTCGCCAACGGGTAGCGCGTGCCGTCGCTGCGAAGTTCCGGGGCGCGGGTGTCTATCAGGACGGCGGGACTGCCTTGGTTCTGCTGGGCGGCGTCCTTGAAGCCCTTGTTTTTCATCCGGTCGGCGCGGATTCTGCCCAGGTCGCAGTCGCAGACCAGCATGTAGTCCGACGCAATGGGTTCCTCCGTTTCGGCAAGGAGCCTTCCGTCCTCCCCGATCAGGCTCTGGCCGGAGAAAATCAAATCCTGTGTGGACTCCGTGGAACCGGCGGAACAGTAGGCATAGACGCAGTTCAGCGCGGCGGACTGGTGCTGCACCAGCCCCCGGCGGTAGGCGCGCTTGCCGATGGTCTCATTGGAGGCGGAGAGATTCAGAATCACCTCCGCGCCGTTCAGCGCCAGAAACGTGGACGGCGGCAGGGGCGTCCACATATCCTCGCAGATCTCCACGCCCAGCAGTGCGCCGCCAACGCGGAAAACGGCTCTCGGGAGAATGGGGACAGGCTCGCCCAGAAGCTCCGCCACATCCTCCGTCACCTCCGCCCCGGAGGAAAACCAGCGCTTTTCGTAAAACTCATTATAATTGGGAATGTAGGTCTTCGGCACCAGGGCGTGAATCTTTCCCCGGGAAATGACGGCGGCGCAGTTGTACATCCGCATTCCCGTCCGGACGGGCAGTCCCACCGCCGCCGTTACGCCGGGGTGGTCTTTTGTGCAGTCGGCAATTTTTCGGATTCCCTGCTGAACTCCCGTCCAGAGGGTGTCCTGAAAGAACAAATCCTGACAGGAATACCCGGTAAGCGCCAGCTCCGGGAACAGGACGATATCCGCCTGCTGCGCGTCGGCTTTTTCGATATAGGCGCAGATATCCTCCGCGTTCTTCGCCGTGTCCCCCACCCTGACCGCCGGTACGGCGCAGGCAATTCTGATAAAATCCAGCATAGGAATTCCTCCCGATCTTTTTCTGAGGGTATCATACCATATTCTTCCCGATTTGCCAAGAGAATATAAAAAACTTGCGGGGAAAGGCCATTTGCCCTCCCCCGCTGTCTTATATTAGATTCCTGCCAGCTCACGCAGCTTGTCCGCCAGATCTGTCTGCTCCCACGGGCGGCTCTCAATGCCGAAGTGGCCGTGGGCGGCGGTGTCTGCGTAGATAGGACGACGAAGGTCGAGCTTGCGGATGATCCCGGCGGGGGTCATGTCGCAGGTCTCCCGCAGAAGCTCCGTCATTTTCTCGTCGGAGATCTTGCCGGTGCCGTAGCTGTCCACCCGAAGGGACACCGGCTGGGCAACGCCGATGGCGTAGGCCAGCTGCACCTGCACCTTGGTTGCAAGACCCGCGGCAACCAGATTTTTCGCCATGTATCTCGCCATATACGCCGCACTGCGGTCAACCTTGGTGGGGTCCTTGCCGGAGAATGCGCCGCCGCCGTGGGAGAAATAGCCGCCGTAGGTGTCCACGATGATCTTCCGCCCGGTCAGGCCGGTGTCGCCGTTGGGGCCGCCGATGACGAAATTGCCGGTGGGGTTGATGTGGATATGGGCAACGTTCTCAATGTGGAAGCCGTAACGCTCCAGAACCGGGGCAATCACATTCTCCCGGACGTATTTTCTCAGCGCTTCGATGGCAAAATCCGCGCTGTGCATGATGGAGACAACCACGGTGTCGATTCCCACCACGTTGCCCTGCTCGTCGAATTCCACCGTGACCTGGGTCTTTCCGTCGGGGCGAAGCAAGTCCGTCTCGTGGACGCACTGGGTCAGGCGGCTGCACAGGGCGCGGCTGAGGGCTGCGGGCAGGGGCATCAGTTCCGGGGTCTGGGTGCAGGCGCCGCCGAACATCATGCCCTGATCGCCCGCGCCGCCGACCTCGTCGTTGGTTCCCAGAGCAATGTCGGCGGACTGGGTATGAATGCGGCACTGAATTTCCACCGTGTCGGCGTCAAAGCCGTCGCCGGGATACACATAGCCGATCTTCCGGATGGCCTCCCGGGCAACGGCAGCGTAGTCAACGGTAGCCTTCGTGGTGATCTCGCCGCAGATGATGCAGAAATTTGTGGTGACCATGGTCTCGCAGGCCACGCGGGAATGGGGGTCCTGCGCAAGGCAGGCGTCCAGAATGGCGTCGGAGATGGAGTCCGCTACTTTGTCAGGGTGTCCGTTGGTGACACATTCTGAGGTAAAAAGTCTTTTTTCCATTTTGTTTTTCCTTTCTGTCTATCTAAATTGAAAAAGAAAAACCGCACACCGAAGATTCGATGTGCGCTTCTATCGAATCCTCATCTTTCGTTTGCCGCCGGATTTGGCACCTTGTATAAACAGGTTGCCGGGTTTCATCGGGCCGTTCCCTCCACCACTCTTGATAAGGCTTGTATGCAGTTCAACACTGTATTCTACACGATTTTCTAAAAAAGTCAAGTATTTTGTTTACAAATCCGATATAGACATTTGAATGAATTGCTGATAGAATGGGGATACGTTTTTTATACTGAACTTCCATTATGATCTTTAGAAAAGATTTTAATCAGGAAATAGTATTAGGAGTTGAGTACCGTGAAAAATTTACGCAAAAAATTTGAGCTTTTCTGCTTCAAAAACCGGAATAAGGGCATCCCAAATCTGATGCTTTACATTGTCATCGGCACCGCCGTGGTCTACCTGTTCAGCCAGATGTCCGGCAGCATGCTTCTGTACAGTGCGCTCTGCTTCAATCGGGAGGCCATTCTTCAGGGTCAGGTCTGGCGGCTGATCACCTATCCGCTGACCTACAGCGTCGGAAGCATGACCTTCGACGCCTGGGGCATGATGCTCACCGCCATTACATTGTTCTGCTATTATTCCCTGGGCAGAGCCATGGAAAATGTGTGGGGCACCCTGCGGTTCAACCTATTCTACCTCACTGGCGTGGTGATGATGGACGTTTACTGCATGATCTTCGGCGGTCAGGCCAGCGTCACCTATCTGAACCTGAGTCTGTTCCTCAGCTATGCCACGCTGTACCCCGACGCGAATTTCCTGCTTTTCCTCATCATCCCCATAAAGGCGTGGATTTTCGCGCTGGTCGATCTGGCATTGGTGCTGCTCAGTCTGTTTACCGACCGTTTCCCCTACAATCTGTTCCCCGTAATCGCCCTTGCCAACTATTTTCTCTTTTTCGGCAAGGACGTGCTGAACGTGATTCCCATGTCCTGGCGCGCCAACGCCAGCCGCCTGTTCCGCAGGAAGCCCAAGCAGCCCAAGGCGAAGGTCATTCATTTCAACGCCGGTTCCTACGAAGCCTCCACCGCCACGCCGAAAGCCCCCTACACCCACCGCTGCACGATCTGCGGACGCACCGATGTGACAAATCCGGAGCTGGAATTCCGCTACTGCTCCAAGTGCAAGGGCTACTACTGCTACTGTCAGGATCATATCAACAATCATACCCATATTCAGTAGGTGAAAAATGGCACGATTTGTGTAAATTCCTCTTGCAATATTCCGCCGCCCATGGTATAATGTCCGCAGCTACTGAACAAGGAGACTGTTATCATGGTCACCATGAATTCTTCTGTGCGCTTTTCCTTTTATTACTATTACTTTTTTACCCGAAAAAAGTAATAGCGATTTGTGCTGCAGAAAATTTTCAGGAGCTTAAAGGGTTATCTCAAGACGCCGCACGAATTGCCGTGCGGCGTTATTTTATTATCAGGAGATGTTAAGCAATGATCGCAGTATTGAAAAACGGCACCACGCCCTCCCAGATCCAGCACCTTGTGGACTGGCTCAAAAATATGAATCTGGACGTTCACATTTCCGAAGGCTCGGAGGTCACCATTCTCGGTCTGGTCGGCGACACCAGCCGGGTGGACATCGACCTTCTGAAAAGCCTGGAGATGGTTGAGACCGTCAAGCGGGTCTCTGAGCCGTTCAAGCAGGCCAACCGGAAATTCCACCCCAAGGACACCATCATCGAGGTGGGCAATGCCCGCATCGGCGGCGGGTATTTTGCCATGATCGCAGGCCCGTGCAGCGTGGAGTCCGAGGATCAGATCATTGCCGTCGCCAATGCTGTCAAGGAATCCGGCGCGTCCATCCTCCGGGGCGGCGCGTTCAAGCCCCGCACCTCCCCCTACGCCTTTCAGGGCATGAAAGGCGAGGGCATCCGGCTGCTTCTGGAAGCCAAAAAGGCCACGGGGCTGCCCATCGTCACGGAGATCATGAACATTTCCACCCTCGATCTGTTCGCCGACGTGGATATCATTCAGGTAGGTGCACGGAATATGCAGAACTTTGACCTTCTGAAAGAGCTGGGCAAGACCGACAAGCCCATTCTGCTGAAACGGGGACTTGCCAACACCTTGCAGGAGCTGCTCATGAGCGCCGAATATATCATGAGCGAGGGCAACAGCAAGGTCATCCTCTGCGAGCGGGGCATCCGCACCTTTGAGACCGCCACCCGGAACACCCTCGACCTTTCCGCAGTCCCCGTTCTGCACAATCTGACCCACCTGCCCGTGGTGGTCGATCCCAGCCATGCCACCGGCAAGGCCGATCTGGTCGCCCCCATGGCCTACGCGGCCACCGCCGCCGGTGCCGACGGCATCATGGTGGAGGTCCACAACGATCCCGCCCACGCGCTGTGCGACGGCGCCCAGTCCATCACACCGCCCCAGTTCGATGAAATCAGCCGGAAAGTCCGGCAGATTCGTGAGGTTCTTGTATGAAAGTCGGTATTTTGGGTCTTGGCCTGATCGGCGGCTCCCTTGCCAGAGCCTACGCACTGGAGGGGCACACCGTCTACGCCATTCAGCGAAACGAACCTATGCTGTCCTTCGCCATGCTTTCCGGCGCAGTCCACGGACGGCTGGACGAAACCACCATTCCGGAGTGCGACCTGATCCTGCTTGCCATCTACCCCGGCGGCTGCGCCGACTGGCTGGAAAAGAACGCGCCCCTTGTATCCAAGGACGCGCTGGTCATCGACTGCTGCGGCATCAAGCGGGAGGTTTGCAGCCGGTGCTTCCCTCTCGCCGAACGGTACGGCTTCACCTTCGTGGGCGGGCATCCCATGGCAGGCTCCCAGTTTTCCGGCTTCAAATACAGCCGGGCAAACCTCTTTGCAGGCGCGCCCATGGTGCTGGTTCCGCCGGTGTTTGACGATATTCAGCTGTTAGACCGGGTAAAAACCGCACTGAAACCCTGCCGTTTTGGCTTTTTCTCCGTTACAACGGCGGAAGAACACGATAAAATGATCGCCTTTACCTCCCAGATGCCCCACATTCTCAGCAACGCATTCATCAAGTCCCCCACCGCCCTGAAGCACAAGGGATTTTCTGCCGGAAGCTACAAGGATCTGACCCGAGTCGCGTGGCTGAATCCTCAGATGTGGGCGGAGCTGTTCATGGAAAACAAGGACAATGTTCTTTTCGAGCTGGACAGCTATATTGAGAGCCTGTCCGCCTACCGGGGCGCCATTGCCGCGGATGATATGGACACATTAGTCCTGCTGCTGGACGAGGGCAAGAAACGCAAAGAGGAGGTGGACGGATGAACACCGTTACCGTCCGCGCCTCCAGACAGTATGATATTCTGATCGGTCAGGGTCTTCTGCCCACTTTGGGCGCGGAAGCGAAAAAGCTGGGGAAAGCGCAGAAAATCTGCGTCGTCAGCGAGAGCAGCGTGTATCCTCTTTATGGGGCTGCTGCCGAGGAAAGCCTGAAAAGCGCCGGGTTTTCCGTGGTTTCCTACGTATTCCCCGCCGGGGAAGAAAGCAAAAACGGGCAGATTTTCCTCGATCTCCTGAACTTTCTCGCGGAAAACCGGCTGACCCGCTCCGACCTGATCGTCGCTCTGGGCGGCGGCGTGGTGGGTGATCTGGCGGGATTCGCCGCCGCAAGCTACCTTCGGGGCATCCGCTTCATTCAGGTTCCCACGACCCTGCTTGCCGCCGTGGATTCCTCCGTGGGCGGCAAAACCGCCATTGATCTCCCCGCCGGGAAGAACCTCGCCGGGGCGTTCTGCCAGCCAAGTCTGGTGCTGTGCGACACGGATACCCTGAATTCCCTCCCCATTGACATTTTCCGGGACGGCTGCGCCGAGGTCATCAAGTACGGCGTGCTGTACGACCCGAAGCTGTTCGCACATCTGGAAAAAAAAGGGCTTTCCTTTGACCGGGAAGCGGTCATCACCCGCTGTGTGGAATGGAAGCGGGACGTGGTCATGGAGGACGAATTCGACACCGGCGCGCGGATGAAGCTGAATCTGGGTCACACCGTCGGTCACGGCGTGGAGGCCAAAAGCCATTTTGCCATCTCCCACGGCAAGGCCGTCGCCATCGGTATGGCCATCGTCAGCCGGGCATCCGCCTGCGCCGATACGCCGCGAATCGTGGCGCTTCTGGAACAATTCGGTCTGCCCACCCGGACGGACTACTCCGCGGACGATCTTTTCACCTATACCCTCTCGGACAAGAAGCGCTCCGGCGGCACGGTGAATCTCATCATCCCCCGCGCCATCGGCGACTGCGTCATTGTCCCGACCAAGGTCGAATCCCTGAAATCCTTTATTCAGGCAGGTCTTTGATATGGATATCACCATTTTTCCCGGGAAACTTTCGGGAACAGTCCGCGCCATCCCCTCGAAGTCTCAGGCGCACCGTCTGCTGATCTGCGCCGCCTTTGCCGACGCGCCCACCACTCTTTTCTGCCCCGAAACCAACCGGGACATCGAAGCGACTATGGGCTGCCTGAACGCTCTGGGCGCGGACATCATACGAACCGACTCCGGCTACCGGGTCATCCCGGCGAAGGAAATCCCCCGGCAGACAGCGCTTCGCTGCCACGACAGCGGCTCTACCCTGCGGTTTCTGCTGCCCGTGGCCGGGGCTTTGAGCGTTGACGCCACATTTGTCCTGGAAGGCAGGCTCCCCAGCCGTCCTCTCTCTCCGCTGTGGGAGGAAATGGAACGTATGGGCTGCACCCTCACCCGCCCGACCGCGGATACCGTCCGCTGCACCGGGCGTCTGCGGGCGGGAGAATACGTCATCGACGGCGGCGTTTCCAGCCAGTTTATTACGGGGCTGCTGCTTTCCGCCGCCCTGATTCCGGGAAAAAGCCGCATCCGTCTGACCGGGAAGGTGGAATCCCGCCCCTATATCACCATGACCCAGCAGGCAATGGAAATATTTGGAAAAGAAACGTCGGATTTTGTCGTGACCGGCGGCACCCCGTTCCACTCCCCCGGCACGCTGACGGTAGAAGGCGATTGGAGCAACGCTGCGTTCTTCCTTGCTGCAAAGGCGTTGGGCAGCAGTGTAGAGGTGACGAACCTCTCCCCGGATTCCCCCCAGGGCGACCGGGCGGTCTTTGATCTGCTTCCCGCGCTGGAAAATAGCCCCGTCATTTCCGCCGCTGATATTCCCGATTTAGTCCCCATTCTCGCCGTTACGGCGGCGTGTAAAAATGGCGCTGTGTTCACGGACATCCGGCGGCTGCGGCTGAAAGAATCCGACCGGGTCGCGTCCGTTATTGCCATGGTGGAAGCGCTGGGCGGAAAGGCACAGGCTTCCGAGGACACCCTGACGGTGTACGGCACGGGGCTGGTCGGCGGGACGGTGGATGCCATGAACGATCACCGCATCGCCATGTCCGCCGCCATCGCGGCGACGGCCTGCAAAGCACCCGTGGCCATTCTTGGCACGGAGTGCGTGGAAAAATCCTATCCAAAATTCTTTGAAGAATACGCCCGTTTAGGAGGTAACTATGAGCAGTACCTACGGTGAAAATCTGAAATTGTCCATTTTCGGCCAATCCCACGGCGCGGCCATCGGCATGACGCTGGACGGCATTCCGGCAGGTCTGCCCGTGGACACGGACGCGCTGCAAATCTTCCTGAACCGCCGCGCCCCCGGTCAGAACGACTGGTCAACGCCGCGAAAAGAGGCCGACCGGCCGGAGTTTCTCTCCGGAATTCTGGATGGCTTCACCTGCGGCGCGCCCATTGCCGCCGCGATTTACAACAAAAACACCCGATCCGGGGACTATGCCAATCTGAAGGACTGCCCCCGTCCCGGTCATGCGGATTTCACCGCTCAGATCAAATACGGCGGCTTTCAGGACGCCGCCGGGGGCGGACACTTTTCCGGCCGTCTGACCGCGCCGCTCTGCATTGCGGGAGGACTGTGCAAACAATGGCTGGAGGGCATGGGAATTCAGGTTTTCGCCCATATTGCCGCCATTGCGGGCATTTCCGACACGCCTTTTGACCTCCTCGCCCCGGATAGAGATTCCATCCAGCCGGATTTCCCGGTGATAAAACCGGACGCAGGGACACAGATGCGGGATGCCATTTCCGCCGCCAAGGGTGACGGCGACAGCGTGGGCGGCATTGTGGAATGCGCTGTCACCGGTCTTCCCGCCGGGGTGGGAGAACCCATGTTCGGCGGCGTGGAGAGTCGAATTGCCCAAATCGTCTACGGCGTTCCCGCCGTGAAGGGTGTGGAATTCGGTGCGGGCTTTTCCGCCGCAAATCTGCGGGGCAGCCAGAATAACGACGATTACGTTATATCGGATGGGCAAATCCGCACCGTCACCAACAATGCCGGGGGAATTCTCGGCGGCATCACCACCGGAATGCCCCTGATTTTCCGGGCGGCTCTCAAGCCCACCCCCTCCATTTCCCGCCCCCAGCAGAGCGTCAGCTTAAGCAGTGGAGAAATGCAGGAGCTGATCGTCAAAGGCCGCCACGATCCTTGCATCGTCCCCAGAGCCGTTCCGGTGATCGAGGCCGCGGCCGCCATCGCCATTTTCGACATGATTCTGGGCAACACCCAGACAGACAGGAGGAAACCGTAAATGGATTTAAATGAGATTCGCAGTGAGATCGACAAAATCGACGACGAACTGGTTCGCCTGTTCTGCCAGCGGATGCATGTCGCCGCTCAGGTCGCCGACTACAAAAAGGCCAATAACCTGCCCATTTTCCAGCCCGCCCGGGAACGGGCGAAGCTTCAGGACGTGGCGGAAAAGGCCGGCCCCGAAATGGCCAATTACACTCGGGTGCTGTACTCCATGCTGTTCGAGCTGAGCCGCAGCTACCAGTCCAAGCGCAACGGGGAATGCAGCCCCCTTTACCGGAACATCACGCAGGCCATCGAGCATACGCCGAAGCTTTTCCCGCAGGCGCCCATGGTCGCCTGTCAGGGCGTGGAGGGCGCTTACTCCCAGATCGCCTGTGAAAAAATCTTCAAAAATCCCTTTATTATGTACTTCAAGTCCTTTGAGGCCGTGTTCAGCGCCATCGATCAGGGGCTGTGTCAGTACGGCATTCTGCCCATCGAAAATTCCACCGCCGGTTCCGTGAACAAGGTGTACGACCTGATGATCGAGCATAATTTCTCCATCGTCCGCACCTTCCGGCTGAAAATCGACCACAATCTTCTGGTTAATCCCGGCACGAACCTCGCCGACATCAAGGAGGTCTACTCCCACGAGCAGGCCATCAACCAGTGCGGCAACTTCCTCCACAGTCTCCCCGGCGTGAATGTCATTCCCGTGGACAACACTGCCCTCGCCGCCCAGATGGTCGCCCAGTCCGGCAGAAAGGACGTCGCCGCCCTGTCCAGCCGCGCCTGCGCCGAGCTGTACGGACTGGATTGTCTGCGCAGCTCCGTGCAGGACAAGGGCAACAACCGCACCCGCTTCATCTGCATCAGCCGGAACCTGGAAATTTACCCCGGCTCCGACAAGACCTCCATCATGATGGTTCTGAACCACAAGCCCGGCGCCCTTTACAAGGTGCTGGCGCGGCTCTACACTTTGGGCATCAACGTCACAAAGCTGGAATCCCGCCCCATTCCTGACCGGGAATTTGAGTTCATGTTCTATTTCGATCTGGAAACCTCCATTTATTCCGAGGAATTCGTTCAGCTGATGTGCGAGCTGGACGAGATGTGTGAGGAATTCAAATACTTAGGCAGCTACACGGAGGTGGTCTGATGGAATGCGGACTGCTGGGTCGGAAGCTGGGGCACAGCTACTCCCCCCAGATTCATGCCTGTCTCGGGGATTATTCCTATACGCTCTTTGAAAAAGAGCCGGAGGAAGTTGCGGATTTCCTGAAAAACGGGGACTTTACCGGGCTGAATGTCACCATTCCCTACAAAAAAACGGTCATCCCCTATTTGGATGAATTGTCCCCGGCTGCTAAAAAGCTGGGGGCGGTGAACACCGTCGTCCGCAGAGAGGACGGCACCCTTTTCGGCCACAACACGGACTATTTTGGCTTTGCTTCCCTTTTGAATCGAAGCGGTCTGGATGTCGCCGGAAAGAAGGTTTTGGTGCTGGGCAGCGGCGGGGCTTCCAATACCGTCACTGCTGTTTTGACTGGGCTGGGTGCTGAGGCCGTGGTCATTTCCCGTTCCGGGGAAAACAATTACGAGAACCTGCAGCGTCACGAAGACGCCGCCGTCATCGTCAACGCGACCCCCGTCGGCATGTATCCCAATACCGGCGTTTCTCCCGTGGATCTGAAGCGGTTCCCCAAGCTGGAAGGAGTGTTGGACGTGATCTACAACCCCGCCCGCACCCAGCTGCTGCTGGATGCCGAAGCGCTTCATATTCCCTGCGCCAACGGCCTTTGGATGCTGGTAGCACAGGCCAAGGAATCCGCCGAGTATTTTACCGGCACATCCATTGACGACGCCGCCATTGCCGAAATCCACGCAAATCTTGCCGCTCAGATGGCAAACATCGTCCTCATCGGAATGCCGGGGTGCGGGAAAAGCACCATCGGTGCTCTGCTTGCGGACAAACTTGGCCGGAAGCTGGTGGACGCCGACGAGGAAATCATCCGTCTTGCGGGTAAGTCCATCCCCGCAATTTTCGCGGAGGACGGCGAGACCGTTTTCCGGGACTGGGAGACGAAAGCGCTGTCCCAGCTGGGCAAACAGTCCGCGCTGGTCATCGCCACCGGCGGCGGCTGTGTGACCCAGCCGCGAAACTACCCGATGCTTCACCAGAACGGCGTGATTTTCTGGCTGAAACGGGACATTTCCAAGCTGCCCACCGACGGCCGTCCCCTGTCCCAGACCAATCCGCTGGATGCAATGTTCGCAAAGCGCGCCCCCATGTACGCCGCCTTTGCCGATCACGCCGTCAGCAATGACGGCACCGCCGAGGAAACCGTCGCCGCCATTTTGTCGATCATGGAGGAACCCATATGAAAATTCTGGTCATCAACGGCCCCAACCTGAATATGCTTGGCATCCGGGAGCCGGGTATCTACGGCAAAAATACCTTTGCCGATCTTCTGCGGCTGCTGGACGAAACCGCCAGCGCCGAGGGTCTGGAAGTGGAGCAGTACCAGTCCAACCACGAAGGGGACATTGTGGACAAAATCCAGTGGGCATACGGCAAGGTGGACGGCATCGTCATCAACCCCGCCGCCTATACCCATACCTCCGTGGCTATTCTGGACGCCCTGAAAGCCGTTTCCATCCCCGCCGTGGAGGTTCACATCTCCGACGTGGACGCAAGAGAACCGTTCCGGCAGGTCTCCTATGTGGGAATGGCCTGCGTGAAGACCATCAAAGGCCACGGCCTCGAGGGCTACCGGGAGGCCATGCTGTACCTCAAGGAGCGCTACGGTTAAAAAAATCCCCATTGCCTTTTGGCAATGGGGAGACGCTCACTTGCGGAAGACCAGCAGCTTGCTGGAGACGTAATTCAGAATGACCACCAGAACGCTGATAATCAGCTTCCAGATATTTCCGTTCCAGCCCAAAATGTCCACGGTCAGGAGTATCAGCACCGTTTCCAGACCGCCGGACGCTGCCCGGCAGCCGACGAATTTGCCCAGCTCCGGCAAAACGGTTTTCATGGACCAGTCGTGGCTCTTAAACACGAAGGGCTTGTTCGTCACATAGGCAAAGGCCACCGCCGCCACCCAGGCAATGATATTGCTGACGGCCGCGCTAATGCCCAGCAGATTGTAAAGCGGCAGATAAACCAGATAATTCACCGCAGTCGTCAGCACGCCGAAAAAGAGATAGCTGACCATGTCCCAATGCTTTTCCACAAAAGCGCGGATTTTTTCGATCATGTTTTTCCTCCTCACAGGCCCAGCTCTTCCCCTACCAGGATAAATTTGATCCGCCCGGGGGGATTGCAGTTACGGGTGATGAGGATCTGGTTGCAGATGCAGCCGTCGCTCTTGCAGTCGGCGCAGGCGCCTGTCACCTCGCAGGGCGTTTTGGAGTCGAAGCGCTGCTTGTTCTGGGGCGCGGCAACCGTTCTTGCCCGCTCCACAGCGGCGTCCAGAGAATCCATCACCTTGTTCATTCCCGCAATGACGATCACGGATTCCGGCCCATAGACGATGGCCGCTACCCGGTTGCCGTTGCCATCGATGTTCACCATCTGGCCGTCCAGACTCAGCGCGTTCGCGCCGGTGATGAACACGTCCGCGCCAAGGCACTGCTTCATGATTGCTTTCCGCTCCTCCGGGGTCGCAGCCCGCTCCCGGTCGAGGGCGCGGTAGTCCCCTGTCCGTACGGTGTCTAACAAGCCGATCTGCTGGGCCGACATCGCGCCGCCCCAGCCCACGCTGGAACCGGCGGGAATCCATTCCAGCGCCTTTTTCAGCGCTTCGGCTTTCTCTGCGCAGTAGCAGGCTTCAAAATGGCGGCTGTGGAGATTCTTGATCAGCACATTGGCGCGTTTTTCATAGTATTTCCGTTTCGGGTCGGTCACAGTAACCACTCCTTTATCTTCCTATCATATCGCCTATCATACCGCATAAACAGAAAAAAGTAAAGAGAGGACACCATCATGCAGAATATGATTTTCAAGCGCAAGCTGCCTATCCCCAAGGAGATCAAGGAGCAGTATCCCCTGACCGCCGAGCTGGCGCAGGTCAAAGCCCGCCGGGACAAGGAAATTGCCGACGTTTTCACCGGAAAAAGCGGCAAAATGGTGCTGATCATCGGCCCCTGCTCCGCCGACCGGGAGGACGCGGTGCTGGAATACTGCGAGCGGCTGGCAAAATTGCAGGAAGCGGTGTCGGACAAGCTGGTTCTGATCCCCCGGGTCTACACCAACAAGCCCCGCACCACCGGCGACGGCTATAAGGGGCTTCTGCACCAGCCCGACCCCCGGAAAACCTCCGATATGCTGGAGGGCGTCATCGCCATCCGCCGCCTGCACACCAATGTGCTGGCCAACACCGGCCTTCCCGCCGCCGACGAAATGCTCTACCCCGACAATTACCGCTATCTTTCCGACCTGCTGTCCTACGTGGCGGTGGGCGCGCGGAGTGTCGAAAACCAGGAGCACCGTCTGACCTCCAGCGGCATTGACATTCCCGTAGGCATGAAAAATCCCACCAGCGGGGATATTTCCGTCATGCTCAATTCCATCATGGCCGCCCAGCACCCCCACACCTTCATCTACCGGGGCTGGGAGGTGGATACCACCGGCAATCCCCTTGCCCACGCCATCCTCCGGGGCTACGTGAACAAGCACGGCGAGTCCATGCCCAACTACCACTTTGAGGAGCTGGAACGGCTGTACAACGCCTACACCGCCAAGGGATTACAGAACATGGCGCTGATCGTGGACGCCAACCACGCCAATTCCGGCAAAAAGTATCAGGAGCAGCCCCGCATCTGCAAGGAAGTGCTGCATTCCTGCCGCCACAGCGGCGAAATCAAGTCCATGGTCAAGGGCTTCATGGTGGAATCCTATCTGGAGCCCGGCTGCCAGAAAATCGGCGACGGCGTTTACGGCAAGTCCATCACCGACCCCTGTCTCGGCTGGGAGGAAACAATTCGCTTGGTTCAGGATATTGCGGATTTGATCTGAATGTGCTATACTGGGTGCCATCGAGCCTAAAAATGGAGTGATGCAATATGACAGCAGAACAAATGGTACAATATGCCTACGAGGAAGGCTTTTCCGCCGCCGCGGTAGTGGATACCGCCGACATTGTTTTTGACCCCTCTTTCCGGCCTTACTGCGAGGAAAACCTCTGCGGGCAGTACGGCGCGAACTACTCCTGTCCCCCGGACTGCGGCACGCCGGAGGAAATGAAGCAGAAAATCCTTGCCCACAAAAAGGCGCTGGTGCTGCAAAGCATCTGGCAGCTGGAAAGCTACACCGACACTCCCGCCATCAAGAAGGGAAAATCCGGCCACAACACCGCCGCGATCCGCCTGATGAAGCGTTGCCGTGACGAAGGGTGCGACGGCTTTCTGGTTGGCGCCAGCGGCTGCGCCCTGTGTTCCCCCTGCACAAGAAAAAATAACGAGCCTTGCCGGTTCCCCGACCTGAAATATTCCTGCATGTCCGCATACTGCATTTTCGTCAAGAAGCTGGCAGACCTGTGCGGTATGGAATATACCTGCGGCGACGGTCTGATCGCGTTTTTCGGTATGTACGTATTTGACTGAGTTCTATAGCAAAACTCCCCGTTTTCGATGGAAAACGGGGAGTTTTTTGCCAATTACAGGTTTGTATAGCCCATCAGGCTTTCGTCCACTACGGCGGCGGTGTCCCGGCCTTCCCGCAGTGCCCACACCACAAGGCTCTGTCCCCGGCGCATATCGCCGCAGACAAATACCTTGGGTTGACTGGTCGCGTACTTCACATCCGCCACATTGTCCCGGGGCGTCATATCCACGCCGAAGGCTTCGGCGACATAGCTCTCGCAGCCCAGAAATCCCGCCGCGATAAGCACCAGATCGCACTCCACGGAGAATTCCTCCCCGGTGGGAACCATCATCCGCCGCCCATCCACCACCTTGCTTTCCAGACGGGCAATGAGCGCCCCGCAGACCTGCCCGGCTTCGTTCCTGTAGAACTCCTTGACGGTGGTCTGGTATTCCCGGGGGTCGCGGCCGAACACGGCAATGGCCTCCTGCTGGCCGTAGTCGGTTTTCAGCACCCGGGGCCACTCCGGCCATGCGTTGCCGGGAGCGCGGGACTGGGGCGGGCAGGGCATCATTTCCAGCTGCATGATACCCGTGCAGCCCTGACGGATGGCGGTGCCTACACAGTCATTGCCCGTGTCGCCGCCGCCGATGACCAGCACCTTTTTGCCCTTGGCCGTGACAGCCTTGCCGTCGGCAAAATCCGAGTCAAGCAGACTTTTTGTCACGCTGGTCAGGTAGTCCACGGCAAAGTAGATTCCCTCAGCGTCCCGTCCGGGTACGCCAATGTCCCGGGGCTTTTTCGCGCCGCAGCAGAGTACCACCGCGTCGTAATTCTCTTTCAGTTCCTCGGCAGAGACGTCACGCCCCACGTCGGCGTTGGTGATAAACTCGATGCCCTCGTCTTTCAGAATCTTCACCCGGCGGTCAATGACCCACTTTTCCAGCTTCATGTTGGGAATGCCGTACATCAGCAGACCCCCCACCCGGTCGGCGCGCTCATACATGGTCACCTTGTGACCGCGCTTGTTCAGCAGGTCGGCAACAGACAGCCCGGAGGGACCGGTGCCGACCACCGCCACCCGCTTTCCGGTGCGCGCCGGTGGCGGAACGGCGTGGATCGTGCCGCTTTCGTAGCCGTACTCCACGATCGCCCGCTCGTTCTCCTTCACCGCCACGGGCGACCCCGTCGCCATGCCGCAGGTGCAGGCGGCTTCGCACAGTGCCGGGCAGACCCGGCTGGTGAATTCCGGATAGCGGTTGGTGGCAATGAGCCGCTTCGCCGCCAAGTCCCACCGCCCCTGATATACCAGATCGTTCCATTCGGGGATGAGGTTATTTAAGGGGCAGCCGCTTGCCATGCCGCCGATCATCATGCCGCTCTGGCAGAAGGGTACGCCGCAGTCCATGCACCGCGCACCCTGCGCCTGCTGTTCGTCGCAGTGCAGCGGAATATGAAATTCATTGAAATTTTTGATACGTTCCTCAGGAGCGATCTCCCGGCTGGTCTGCCGATCGATCTCCATAAATCCGGTGGGTTTTCCCATATTCCCGCCTCCTTATTTCCCGTTTTTCATGGCGTAAAACGCCTCGATCTGCGCCTGCTCGCTGTCCTCGCCCTTTTCCTCCATCTTGGCGATGAGACGGAGCATCTTATCATAGTCGTGGGGCAGAACCTTCTTGAATTTCGGCAGATATTCGCCGAAGTTTTCCAGAATTTCCTTACCCCGGGGCGAGCCCGTGGCCTCCACATGCTCCCGGATCAGGTCTTTCAGCAGGGACACATCGTACTTATGCTCCACGCTTTCCAGCGTGACCATGTCCTTGTTCACCCGCTGGTAGAAGTCCCAATCCTCATCCAGCACGTAGGCAATGCCGCCGCTCATGCCAGCAGCGAAGTTCTTGCCGGTCTTGCCCAGCACCACCACTGTGCCGCCGGTCATGTACTCGCAGCCGTGGTCGCCCACGCCCTCCACCACGGCGACAGCGCCGGAGTTGCGGACGCAGAACCGTTCTCCGGCCACGCCGTTGATGAACGCCTTGCCGCCGGTGGCGCCGTAGAAGGCCACGTTGCCGATGAGGATATTTTCACTGCGGTCATAGGTCACGTTCTTCGGCGGGTAGACGATGATTTTGCCGCCGGAAAGTCCCTTGCCCAGATAGTCGTTGCTGTCGCCGATCAGTTCCAGCGTCAGCCCCTTGGGGATGAACGCGCCGAAGCTCTGGCCGCCGTAGCCGGTGCAGACCACGCGGAAGGTGTCGTCCGGGAGGGTGTTGCCGAATTTTGCCGTGATCTCGCTGCCAAAAATGCTGCCGAAGGTACGGTCGGTGTTGCCCACCTCCATCTGAACGGTCATGGGCTTGGGTTCCGCCATGTCGAAGCTCTTTTTGAACTTCTTCATCAGCACCTTCATGTCGGGAGTCTGTTCCAGCTTGAAATCGTAAACTGCCTTGGGGTCAAAGTGGACGTTGGTGTTCTCCACCAGCGGGTTTTTCAGCAATCCCGACAAGTCCATTTCGCTGGCGCGGGAACCGGCGGGGGCGGGACGAACTTTCAGCAAGTCCGTGCGGCCTACCAGTTCGTCAACCCTGCGCACGCCCAGCTTCGCCATATATTCCCGCAGCTCCTGCGCCATGAATTTCATGAAGTTCATCACGTACTCGGGCTTGCCCATGAACTTCTTTCTCAGCTCGGGGTTCTGGGTGCAGATGCCCATGGGGCAGGTGTCCAGATTGCACACCCGCATCATTACGCAGCCCATGGCTACCAGCGGGCCGGTGCCGAAACCGAATTCCTCCGCCCCCAGCATGGCGGCGATGGCCACGTCCCGGCCGCTCATGAGCTTGCTGTCGGACTCGATGCGGACGCGGGAACGCAGACCGTTCATGATGAGGCACTGGTGCGCCTCAGCGATGCCCAGCTCCCATGGAAGTCCGGCGTTGTGGATGGAGGAATTGATGGACGCCGCGCCCGTGCCGCCGTCAAATCCGGAGATCAGGATGACCTCCGCGCCGGCCTTGGCTACGCCGGCGGCAATGGTGCCGACGCCCGCTTCGCTCACCAGCTTGACGTTGATAGCCGCGCTGCGGTTGGCGCATTTCAGGTCATAGATCAGCTGCGCCAGATCCTCGATGGAATAAATATCGTGATGGGGCGGCGGGGAGATCAGTCCCACGCCGGTGGTGGAGTGGCGGCACTTTGCCACCCATGGATAAACCTTGCCGCCGGGAAGCTGGCCGCCCTCGCCGGGCTTCGCGCCCTGAGCCATCTTGATCTGGATCTCCTTGGCGGAAACCAGATATTTGCTGGTAACACCGAACCGGGCGGAAGCGACCTGCTTGATGGCGGAATTCCGTTCGGTGCCGTAGCGTTCCTCGTCCTCGCCGCCCTCGCCGGTGTTGGACTTGCCGCCCAGACGGTTCATGGCAATGGCAAGGCATTCATGGGCTTCCTTGGACAGCGCGCCGTAGCTCATGGCGGCGGTCTTGAAGCGCTTGACGATGGAGTCTACGTCCTCTACTTCCTCGATGGGGACGCCGGTTTCGGGGTAGTTGAATTCCAGCAGGCTGCGCAGGTGCATATCGTCGCCGCCCTCATTGGCCGCGGCGGCGGTGTACTGCTTGAACTTGCCGTAGTCCCCCGTCCAGACCGCCTGCTGCAAAAGGTGGATAGTCTGGGGATTGTACAGGTGCTGCTCCGCCGCGCTTCCGCTGCGGAACTTGTGGGCGCCCACGCTGGGCAAATCCATGTAAATGTCCAGCCCCAGCGGGTCGAACGCCTGCTGGTGACGGTCTTCCATGTCCTTCTGGATATCGTCGATGGTAATGCCGCCCACCCGGCTGACGGTGTTGGTGAAGTATTTGTCAATGACCTCTTTGCTGATGCCCACCGCTTCAAAAATCTGGCTGCCCTGATAGGACTGGATGGTGGAAATGCCCATCTTGGAGGCGATCTTCACGATACCCGCCAGCACCGCCTTGTTGTAATCGTTGACGGCGGCGTAAAAATCCTTTTCCAGCAGCCCGTCGCTGATCAGACTGCCGATACTCTCCTGGGCAAGATACGGATTGATGGCGCAGGCGCCGAAGCCCAGAAGCGTGGCAAAATCATGGACAAGCCGGGGTTCGCCGCTTTCCAGAATCAGCGCCATGGCGGTGCGCTTGCGGGTGCGAACCAGATATTTGGACACCGCGCTGACGGCCAGCAGACTGGGAATGGCGACATGATACTCGTCAATGTCCCGGTCGGACAGAATCAGGATGTTCGTGCCGTCCCGATAAGCCCGGTCAACGTCCACGAACAGCCGGTCGATGGCCTTTTCCAGCGGGGTGTTTTTGTAGTAGCAAATGGACACGGTCTCCACCTTGAAACCGGGAACGTCCATGGTCTTGATTTTCAGCAAGTCCGTCTCCGTGAGGATGGGGTTGTTGATTTTCAGAACCTTGCAGTTTTCCGCGTCCTCCTCCAGCAGATTACCCTGGGCGCCCACGTACACGGTGGTAGAGGTGACGATTCTTTCCCGCAGTGCGTCGATGGGCGGGTTCGTGACCTGGGCAAACATCTGCTTGAAGTACTCGAACAGCGGCGGGCGGGTATGGCTGAGGACGGCCAGCGGGGTATCGCTGCCCATCGCGCCGGAGGGTTCCGCGCCGTTTTTCGCCATGGGGAGCATGATGGTCTTCAAATCCTCGTAGCGGTAGCCGAAGGCCTTCTGGAGCCGCACCATTTCTTCTCTCGTATAGGAGGGGATTCTCCGGTTGGGAACCGTCAGATCGGCGAGGTTGACCAGATTTCGATCCAGCCATTCGCCGTAGGGCTGTCGGCTGGCGTACTCCGCTTTCAGGTGCTCATCGTCCACCAGCTCGCCCTTCACCGTGTCCACCAGCAGCATCTTGCCGGGACGCAGGCGGTCCTTGCGGATGACGTGCTCCTGCGGGATGTCCAGTACGCCCACTTCACTGGAAAGGATGAGACGTCCGTCGTCAGTGATGTAATAGCGGCTGGGGCGCAGACCGTTGCGGTCGAGAACCGCGCCCATCACGTCGCCGTCGCTGAACAGAATGGACGCGGGGCCGTCCCAAGGTTCCAGCATAGTGGCATAATACTGGTAAAAGTCCTTCTTCTTTTGATCCATGTTCCGGTTGTTGCTCCACGGCTCCGGGATAGTGACCATCACCGCCAGAGGCAGATCCATGCCGTTCATGACCATGAATTCCAGCGTGTTATCCAGCATGGCGGAGTCGGAACCGCCCTGATTGACAATAGGCAGCACCTTGGTCATATCGTCCTTCAGAAAGCGGCTGGCAATGGTCTCCTCACGGGCGAGCATGGTGTCCACATTTCCCCGGATGGTGTTGATCTCGCCGTTGTGGAGAATGAACCGGTTGGGGTGCGCCCGGTTCCAGCTGGGAGAGGTGTTGGTGGAAAAGCGGCTGTGGACCATGCCGATGGCGGTCTCATAGTCCTCGTCCTGCAAATCCGGGTAGAACTGCCGCAGCTCCTTGACCAGAAACATGCCCTTATACACGATGGTGCGGCTGGACAGGCTGCACACGTAGGTCTCCTGACTGGACTGCTCGAACACCCGGCGAACCACATACAGCCGCCGGTCAAAGGCGATACCAGCGACCATTCTCGGCGGCTTTCCCACAAACGCCTGCCAGATGCTGGGCATACAGTCCCGTGCCTTCTGCCCCAGATACTCGGGGCATACCGGCACCTGCCGCCAGCCAAGGAAGGGCAGCCCCTCCTTCTTGCAGATGATCTCAAACAGCTTCTTCGCCTGATTGCGCTGCAGCTCTTCCTGCGGGAAGAAGAACATGCCGACGCCGTATTCCCGCTCCGCGCCCAGCGTGATGCCCGCAGCCGCGGCTGCTTTCACAAAAAACTTATGGCTGACCTGTAACAGAATGCCCACGCCGTCACCGGTTTTTCCCTCGGCGTCCTTGCCTGCCCGGTGTTCCAGATGCTCCACGATCTGCAGCGCGTCATCCAGCGTCCGGTGGCTTTTGCGTCCCTTGATATCCACCACCGCGCCGATGCCGCAGTTGTCGTGTTCAAACCGGGAATCGTACAACCCGGCTGGAGCTGTGCGTTCGGTGAAATTTTCCATAGCTTTTTCTCCTTTGGGCTACAAAAAATAAACGGCGTTTCCGCTCAAAGGGCAAAAATGCCCTCTGCGGGAACGCCATTGTTCTCTGGGGTAATGATAGCACAAAGAGAAGCACTTTACAAGGCAGAAGAAATCCCGTTTTCCTCCGGTATCTTTGTTCCATTTGCCCAAAATCCGGCAAAAAGCCGCCGCAAAAATCGCGGCGGCTTATGAAAAATCACTTGCGGCTGTCTCTCTGCTTTTCCAGCTTGAGATACATTTCCTTCAAATGCTCGGCCAGAGGGCTGTCCGAACGGAAGGGGGAGAAAAAGTGATACTTGGCAGCGGCATTCTGGTTGAAATCCCGGATGTGGTCCTTGATGCTCTCGTATTTCACGACGACCTTGTTTTCCTCGGCGAACTGCTTCAGCTTGACGATGATCTGGCTGGAATGCACCACGTCGATGATGAACACGCCGAAGAACATACCAATGAAGAAGGAAAACGCCAGATTGTTGGACAACCACGCCAGCGCATTCAGGATATAGGGATGCACCAGAAAATAGTACGCCGCGCCAAGCGCCGCCCAGAAGAAGGAGAACAGCGGGCAGATGATCCCCTGAATATTGCCCCAAAGGTTTGAATAGTCCCACAGTCGGACTTTCAGATATTTCAGGCAGGCAAGACCCGCGATGTACTCGATCAGCGTCATGGCGACAGCCATGGCAAGAAACAGCGCCACCCGGTTCCAGACGGGGTCTGCGATCAGGTGCAGATCCTCCAGCGACGCCAGCAGGAACAGCGTACACAGGCCGAAGCCGTAAATCGGCAGATACGGGCCGGTGCAGAAGCCGGGGTTGATCCACTTTTTGTGGCGGTGGGTCAGGTTGCGGTACAGAAGCTCCAGCACCCATCCGAAGCACGAGCCGATAAAGAACAAAAACGCAAGTACCAGACTAAGCCTCATAAGGATTCTCCTTTTTCTATCTTGTTTCCAGTTTATTCATTTTTTCTAAACACTAACGAAATAATTCTTTACGAGACTGTAAACACGCTGAAAAAATGAGAATGTGCAATGTCCGATTTGGCATATCTTATCCATTTTATTGCTTGCACTTTTCCCGTATTTTGATTATAATAGTTGCAATCAAAAAAGTCAATATTCGCATTATTTTGCCTTTGGGGGCGGACTTTGCCCGAGGGCGCATACTAGGAGGATATTATGTCTGAAAAGAATCCGCCGGACAGTAATTTCATGACAAAGCTTGCCACGTTTATTGTGGACAAGAAGACTTTGTTCTTCCTTTTGTACATATTTGCCGTTATTTTCTGCGCGTTTTCCTCCGGCTGGGTAAAAGTGGAAAACGACGTCACCACGTACCTCCCGGAGGACACGGAGACCCGGCAGGGCATCGTGGCGATGAACGATAACTTCACCACCTTCGCCACCGCCCAGATCATGGTGTCCAACGTCACCTACGAGACGGCGGACGAACTGTCCCAGCAGATCGCGGATGTGGAAGGGGTCAGCATGGTCACCTTCGACGACACCCCCGACCACTACACCAACGCCTCGGCGCTGTTCGATATCAGCTTCGACGGCATTGTCTCCGACGAGATCAGCGAGCAGGCGCTATCGGATGTGGAAGCGCTGATGGACGGCTACGACTACTGCGTGTACTCCGATGTCGGCTACGACGAAAACGCCACCCTGCAGGGGGAAATGTCCGTTATTCTGATCATAGCGGTGGTCATCATCATCGTCGTGCTTACCCTGACCTCTCGCTCCTACGCCGAGGTTCCCGTGCTGATGATCACCTTCGGCGTGGCGGCCATTCTGAACATGGGCACCAACTTCCAGCTGGGCACCATCAGCTTCATCTCCAACTCCGTGGCTGTGGTATTGCAGCTGGCGCTGGCCATTGACTATGCCATCATCCTGTGCCACCGCTTCACCGACGAGCGGGAGACCCGCACCGCCCGGGACGCCTGCATCACCGCCCTGAGCAAGGCCATCCCGGAGATCAGCGCCTCGTCCCTGACCACGGTGTCCGGCCTTGCGGCGCTGGGCTTCATGGAATTCAAAATCGGTCTGGACATGGCGCTGGTTCTTGTGAAGGCCATTTTGTTCAGTTTGCTTTCCGTATTCACCCTGATGCCGGGACTTCTGATGCTGTTTAGCCCGCTGATGGACCGCACCCGCCACAAAAAACTACTGCCAAACATCACGCCTATCGGCAAGTTTGCGGTGAAGACCCGGCGCGTTGTGCCGCCGCTGTTTGCCATTCTTCTGGTCGGGGCATTCATCCTGTCCAACCGCTGCCCCTTTGTTTACAGCTATAACAACATCGAGACCGCGAATATGAACGAACGTCAGGCGGCCTACTTTAAAATCCAGCATACCTTCGGCACGACCAACATGGTCGCGCTGGTGGTTCCCAGCGGCAACTATGACGCGGAAGCGAAAATTCTGGAGGAACTGGATACCCGCCCGGAGGTCAAGAGCACCATGGGCCTTGCCAACATCGAGGCTATGGACGGCTACACCCTGACGGACAGCCTGAACCCCAGAGAGCTTTCCGAGCTGGTGGGCATGGATTACGAGGTAGCGCAGCTTCTCTATTCCGCCTACGCCATTGAGAACGACCAATACGGAGAATTCGTACAGGGGCTGGATAAGTACGACGTTCCCCTGTTCGATATGCTGATGTTCCTGAAAGACCAGCTGGATTCCCATAATATTTCTCTGGATGACATGGACGAAGCGTCTTTGAACGATATTTTCTCCCAGCTGGATATGGCTCAGAAGCAGCTGAAAAGCGACCGCTACAGCCGGATGGTGGTTTACCTGAATCTGCCGGAGGAAAGCGACGAGACCTTTGCATTCCTGACCGAAATGCGGAACATTGTGGGGAAATACTACGACGGCGATTACTACGTGGTTGGCAATTCCACCAGCTCCCGCGATCTGTCGTCCTCCTTTGTCAAGGACAATCTGGTAATCTCCATTCTGTCCTCCCTGTTCGTTATTCTGGTGCTGCTGTTCACTTTCCAGTCGGCGGGACTGCCTATTCTGCTCATCGCCTGTATTCTGGGAAGTGTCTGGATTAACTTCTCCTTCCCCACTCTGGCCAATCAGCCGCTGTATTTCCTTGGCTACCTCATCGTGCAGTCCATTCAGATGGGCGCGAATATCGACTACGCCATCGTCATTTCCAGCCACTACCAGGAGCTGAAGGCCACGATGACCCATAAGGAAGCCATCGTGGAAGCGCTGAACGCCTCCTTCCCCACCATCTTCACCTCCGGCACCATTCTGTCCGCCGCCGCTCTGCTGATCGGCAACATTTCCACCAACCCCGTTATCTCCATTCTTGGCACCTGTCTGGGCCGCGGTACGATCATCTCCATTGTCATCGTTCTGGGTGTTCTGCCTGCCACGCTCGTGCTCAGCGACTCCATCATCAACCGCACCTCCTTCAAGATGAAGGGCATCGAGCTTCCCACCAGAACTGCCAGCGGCACCATGTATGTCAGTGGGCATCTGCGGGGTCAGGTCAGCGGCGTTCTGGACGGTGAATTCACCGGAACGATCCGCGGCGATATGCACGCCATCGTCTCCACCAGTACTCAGGTCAAAAAGCTGGACGAAGCGGAAGGAGAAGAAGACAATGCGTAACCTGATAAAACGAATTTCCGCGCTTCTGCTGTGTCTGCTTCTCGTTCTCAGCCTGCCGGTAACGGCGCTGGCCGAGGAAGCCAAGGACACCGATGAGGCAGCGGCCGCCGAAGAAGGAACGACCTTGCGCATTCTGCGTCAGAAGCAGTTTCTGGATTTTGCGGAAAACTGCCGTCTGGACAGCTACAGCCGGAACCTGAGTGTGGTTCTGCTGACGGATATTGACCTTACAGGCGTAGATTTTGCAGGGATTCCCATTTTCTGCGGCAATTTTGACGGCAACGGCCACACTGTCTCCGGCCTCAGCATCACCCGGGACGGCTCCAACATGGGACTTTTCCGCTATGTTGACGCTTCCGCGCTCATTCAGAACCTCACGGTCTCGGGAGAAATCATCCCCGACGGGAGCCGCAGCGCCGTGGGCGGCATTGCCGGACACAATGCCGGTAAAATCCAGAACTGCTTCTTTGACGGCACGGTTTCCGGCTCGGATGACGTGGGCGGCATCGCCGGCATCAACGCCATCACCGGTATCATCGACGGCTGCCATTCCAAAGGCGTCATCACCGGCGACCACCGGGTCGGTGGCGTCGTGGGAAATAACCTTGGCGTTGTCCGCAGCTGCAACAACCGCTCCGGGGTCAACACCACCGCCGAGGAAAACCAGATTAAGCTCTCCGACATTTCCCTGGAGACCATCACCGGAAGCGAATCCGTCAGCGCCGTAACGGACATCGGCGGTATCGCCGGTACCAGCAGCGGCGTCATCCGCCAGAGCAAAAACCGTGGCAACGTGGGCTATCAGCACATGGGCTACAATGTCGGCGGCATTGCCGGAACCCAGACCGGGTATCTCTACAAATGTGAAAACTTTGCTCAGGTTTATGGCCGCAAGGAAGTGGGCGGCATCGTCGGCCAGATGGAGCCGACCACCTTCATCGAGTACACCGAGGACACAATGCAGATTCTCCAGTCCCAGCTTGGCACCGTAAGCAATCTCACGGGGCAGGCGTTTTCCACCATTCAGGACGGCAATTCGGACATGGGCGTTCAGGTGGACGACCTCTACAATTCCCTCGTGGATGCCAAGGACGCTCTGGATACCCTGCTGCCCAACGGGGATGACCCCTATCCCCCCGACCGGGACACCATCGACGCGGCCATCAACAACGCCAACAGCAGCCTTGCCGCCGCCGGTTCCTCTCTGTACGCCATCATGGATTCCGTCAACGACACGGCGGATTCCCTCAGCCGCATCATGCGCTCCATTGCCGGGCAAATCAGCGCCATGAGCGCCACCGTAGGCAACGCCTCCCAGAATCTGGGCGGCACCATTGAGGACATTTCCGACCGGGACACCGCAGAAATTCTCTCCGGCAAGGTGGAAAAATGCACCAATTCCGGTGCGGTTCTGGGCGACCTGAACGCAGGCGGCGTCGTGGGTGCCATCGCCTATGAAAACCGCCTGGATCCGGAGAACGATCTGCAAATCGGCGGGGACAACTCCATGAACTTCGACACCCAGCTGCGCGCCGTGATCCTCGGCTGTGAAAACAGCGGAAGCGTTACGGCGAAGCGCCAGAACGTGGGCGGCATCGTGGGCTGGATGGCGCTGGGGCTTACAAAAAACTGTCTCAGCACCGGCAGCATTGACGCGGAGGACGCCGACTATGTAGGCGGCGTCGTGGGCAAGAGCAGCGGCTATGTCCGCCAGTGCAGCGCCAAATCCGACATTACCGGAAACGCCTATGTGGGCGGCATTGCGGGCGAGGGTCTCACCGTCACCGACTGCCGCAGCATGGTGCAGCTCACCGGCTCCGAGAAAACCGGCGCGGTTCTGGGTATGCGGGGCGAACGTTCCGGATTCCTCAAGTCGGAATCCGACGACGACAGCGGGGAAACGGACGAAGGAACTGTCACTGGAAACTACTACTTTACCGTCGGCTCCGACATCGGCGCCATCGACGGCGTGAGCTATGCTGACACCGCCCAGCCCCTTTCCCATGACGATTTTGTCGCGCTGGAAGGTCTTGACCCGATCTTCAAGGTCATCTCCGTCCGCTTCGTCTATGACGACGGCATGATGCACACCGTCACCCTCACCCCCGGTGAGGCGCTGTCGCCGGACAGCATTCCCAAACTGCCCGAAAAGGCCGGTTATGTCGGTCGCTGGGACGGTCTCGCGGACGCCGATCTGTCCGACATCCGCTTCGATGTTTCGTTCCCGGCAGTGTACACCGCAGAGCTGGAAACGGTGCAGAGCGAAGCCCTTGGCGAAAGCAAACTGCCCACGCTGCTGGCACAGGGCCACTTCTCCGGCAATACGCCCATCCAGCTGACCCAAATGACCAAAGGCCCCGCTCCGGGTGTCCACGACAAATTCCTGGAGGGCTACGCCTTTACCCTCCCCACCGGTACAGCCGATACGCTGCGCTACTTGCCGGAAACTGAACAGAAAAATGTCCGGGTCATGGTAAAGGGCGCGGACGGAAGCTGGCGGGAAGTTTCCCACACCCAGGACGGCAGCTATCTGGTCTTTGCCATAGAGGACGGCGATGAGAGCTTCTGCCTGATCGGGTCGATGAAGAAATCGGTCTCCTGGCTGCCCATCATCGGTGCCGGCGGCGCGGCCATGGTCGTGCTGCTGGTGGTCATTCTTCTGGTTCACCATCGCCGCAAGAAGAAAGCCGTAAAATCGGAAACACCCGCTGTAAACGAAACTACCTGACGTTAAGGTCGGTCACCAGAATCTGGTGGCCGACCCTTTCTTTTTGCAAAGAAGCGGTTAAAATTTTTCACAATTAACACTTTGTTTACAACATATTTGCTATAATATCAAATATCGTTTTGTAGAATTGTTACAAAAAACAGAAGATGGAGAAGTGTGCTATGAATACATACCGCGCCGGTATTGATATCGGCTCAACCACCGTCAAGCTCGTTCTGCTGGACGAAAACGGGAAAATCCTGTTCGGACAGTACCGCCGCCACTGTGCCCACACCCAGCAGACGCTTAAGGAACTCCTTGCCGAAGCCCGGGAACAGGTCGGCTCCTGCCTTTTGCAGGTGAAGATTACCGGCTCCGGCTCCATCAATCTCGGCAAGGCCATGGGCATCGGCTTCGTGCAGGAGGTGGTGGCCGTCGCTTCCGCATTGCAGGCCGTCGCGCCCCAGACCGACGTGGCCATTGAGCTGGGCGGCGAGGACGCCAAGATTATTTATTTCCGGGGCGGACTGGAGGAGCGGATGAACGGCGTCTGCGCAGGCGGCACCGGCTCCTTCATCGACCAGATGGCGTCCCTGCTCCAGACCGATGCCGCCGGACTGAACGCGCAGGCAGAGCATTATCAGGAAATTTATCCCATCGCCGCCCGCTGCGGCGTGTTTGCGAAAACCGACATTCAGCCTCTCATCAACGAGGGCGCGACCACCGCCGACCTGGCCGCTTCCATTTTTCAGGCCGTGGTCAATCAGACCATCTCCGGCCTTGCCTGCGGCAAGCCCATCCGGGGGTGTGTGGCATTTCTGGGCGGCCCCCTGCATTTCCTGCCGGAGCTGAAAAAAGCCTTTATCCGCACCCTGAAGCTCACCCCCGAAACCACCGTTGACCCGGAAAACTCCCATCTTTTCGCCGCCATGGGCGCGGCGCTGGAATCCGGCGACGCCGAAGCCGTCAGCATGGACGGTCTGATCGACCGGCTGGACAAGGGCGTGGAAATGGCCTTTGAATTAAAGCGTCTCGACCCCCTGTTCGCCACGCGGGAAGACCATCAGGCGTTCTGCGCCCGCCACAGCAAAGCCGTCGTCCGCCGGGAGAGCCTGTCCGGGTATCGGGGTGACTGTTTCCTCGGCATTGACGCCGGTTCCACCACCACGAAGGTGGCGCTCATCGGCAGCGACGGCCAGCTTCTCTTTTCCTATTACGCCAACAATCAGGGCAACCCCATCCGCACCGCCATGGATGCCATGGCGCGTCTCCGGGACGAGCTGCCCGAGGGCGCGCACATCGCCCGCTCCTGCTCCACAGGCTACGGAGAATCCCTCCTGAAATCTGCTTTCTGTCTGGACGAGGGCGAGGTGGAAACCATCGCCCACTGCACCGCCGCCGCGTTTTTTGACCCGGAGGTGGACTGCGTGCTGGACATCGGCGGGCAGGACATGAAGTGCGTCAAGCTGAAAAACGGCAGCGTGGACACTATTCTGCTGAACGAAGCCTGCTCCTCCGGGTGCGGCTCCTTTATCGAGAACTTCGCCAATTCCCTTGGCTACAGCGCAGAAGGGTTTGCCAAAGAGGCACTGTTCGCCAAAAATCCCATTGATCTCGGCACCCGCTGCACCGTGTTCATGAATTCCAACGTCAAGCAAGCCCAGAAAGAGGGCGCCACGGTGCAGGACATTTCCGCAGGACTTGCCTACTCCGTCATCAAGAATGCCCTTTACAAGGTCATCAAGCTGGCAGACCCCGCCGACCTTGGCAGACACATCGTGGTGCAGGGCGGCACGTTCTACAATCAGGCGGTGCTTCGCGCCTTTGAGAAGATTGCCGGCGTGGAGGCCACCTGCCCCGATATTTCCGGCATCATGGGTGCCTTTGGCGCGGCGCTGGTGGCGCGGGAACGCTATCACGGTCAGGAAAGCACCACCCTACCCCTGAACGACATTCTGAATCTGACCTACACCACCTCCACCACTCGCTGCGGCGGCTGTTCCAACCGGTGTATGCTGACCATCAACAAATTTCCCGGCGGACGCCGCCATATCACCGGCAACCGCTGCGAAAAGGGCTTAGGCGGCACCGGAACCGGTCGGAAAGGCCCCAACGTGACGGCCTATAAGCTGAAGCGGATGTTCGACTATCCCCCGCTGGAAAATCCCACCCGGGGCGTCATCGGCATTCCCAGAGTGCTGAATATGTACGAAAACTACCCCTTCTGGGCGACATTTTTCCGGGAACTGGGCTTCCGGGTGGTTCTCTCCCCCAAGTCCAACCGAAAAATTTACGAGCTGGGCATGGAGTCCATCCCCTCGGAATCCGAGTGCTACCCCGCCAAGCTCTCCCACGGTCACGTGCAGTGGCTCATCAACGAGGGCGTCAAGACCATCTTCCACCCCTGCGTGTTCTACGAGCATCAGGAAACCCCCGGCGCGCAGAATCATTACAACTGCCCCATCGTGGTCTCCTACCCGGAGAATCTGAAAAACAACGTGGAAGCCGTCGCCGACGGCGAAGTCCGCTACATCCGCCCCTTCCTCGCCTTCACCAGCGAGAAAATCGCCGCCGACCGGCTGGCCGCTCTGTGTAAGGAAGAATGGGGCATCGACGGGAAGGAAGTCCGCGCTGCCGTCCACAAGGCATGGGAAGAACAGCAGCGCGCCAAGGCCGACGTTCGTGCAGAGGGGCAAAAGGCGCTGCAATGGATGGCGGAAAATCACGCGCGGGGCATCGTTCTGGCTGGCAGACCCTATCACATTGACCCCGAAATCAACCACGGTATCCCGGAAATGATTGCCTCCTACAATCTCGCCGTCCTCACCGAGGACAGCCTGCCCATCGATTTCACCCCCGAGCGCCCCCTCCGGGTCAACGACCAGTGGGTTTACCATTCCCGGCTGTACAGCGCGGCAGAGTTCGTGCGGAACCGGGAGGACTTGGAGCTGATCCAGCTGAATTCCTTCGGCTGCGGTCTGGACGCTGTCACCACCGATCAGGTGTGCGAAATTCTGGAAGGGAGCAACAAGCTCTACACCGTCCTGAAAATCGACGAGGTGAACAATCTGGGCGCTGCCCGTATCCGCATCCGCAGTCTGCTGGCCGCCATGAACCAGCGTCAGGCGCGGGGCATCCGCCCCCAGCCCAAGCCCGCCGCTTATCACCGGTCGGAATTCACCAAGGAAATGTACCAATCCGGCTACACCATCCTCGCCCCCCAGATGAGCCCCATTCACTTTGACCTGCTGGAGCCGATCTTCAAAAAGTACGGCTATCACATTGAGGTACTTGCCAACGACAACCGCGCCGCCATCGACATGGGGCTGAAATTCGTAAACAACGACGCCTGCTTCCCCTCCATCACCGTGGTGGGGCAGATCATGGACGCGGTGCTTTCCGGGAAATACGACACGGACAAGCTGGCCGTGATGATGACCCAGACCGGCGGCTGCTGCCGGGCAAGCAACTATGTCGGCTTCATCCGCCGGGCGCTGGACAAGGCGGGACTGGGGCATATCCCGGTCATCTCCCTGAACGCCAACGGCATGGAGACCAACGAGGGTTTCAAGCTCTCCCCCGGCCTTCTGTTCACCGCGCTGCGGGGCGTGGTCTACGGCGACCTGTTCATGCGTTGCCTGTACCGGGTACGTCCCTACGAGAAAGAGAAGGGTTCCGCCAACGCTTTGCACCGGAAATGGCTGGAAATCGCCATTGATTCGCTTGTAAACAGCAAGAGCAAATGGTCGTATAAGGCAGTTTGCAGCGGCATTGTGGAAGCCTTTGACGCGCTTCCCATTGACGAAACTCTGCACAAGCCCAGAGTCGGCGTGGTGGGCGAGATTCTGGTCAAGTATATGCCCCTCGCCAACAACCATCTGGTCGATCTTCTGGAAGCCGAGGGGGCGGAGGCCGTGGTGCCTGACCTGATGGACTTCCTGAACTACTGCGTGTACAACGGCGATTACAAGCATGAATTTTTAGGCGCGGGCTGGACAAGCGCCGCCACGGCGAAGCTCGGCGTGGACGCCATCCGCCTGATTCGCAAGCCCGCACTGGACGCACTGGAAAAGAGCCGCCGCTTTGAGCCGCCCATGCCTATCGAGAAGGTAGCAGAGCTGGCAAAGCCCTTCCTCTCCATCGGCAACCAGTACGGCGAGGGGTGGTTCCTCACGGGAGAAATGGCGGAGCTGGTTCTCTCCGGCACGCCCAACATCGTGTGCATTCAGCCCTTCGCGTGCCTGCCCAACCATGTTGTGGGTAAGGGCGTCATCAAGGCACTGAAAAAAGCCTATCCCCAGTCCAACATCGTAGCCGTGGACTACGACCCCGGCGCGTCGGAGGTCAATCAGCTCAACCGCATCAAGCTGATGCTCTCCACCGCGAAAAAGCGTCTGGCCGAGGAAGAAACCGCCGCAGTATAAGTTTAAGGCAGGACACCGATTGGTGTCCTGCCTTTTGCTTATTCAAAAGGAATGTAGTAATACGGCTTACTCACCCGTTTGCCCTGATCGTTCAGTTCGCTGCCGTTGTAGAAGCTCACGCCTGCGATCTGTTCCGGGTCGAGAACCATGTTGAGGGTATGCTTGATGCACGTGTACGTGTGGCTGTCAGCATCCCATGAACCGCCGCCGTTGCCGTAAGGCCGAATGTCGGTTCCGTCCTTCAGGCGGATGCTCACCGGGGTTGGCGACCAGCCCGTTTTCTCCGTAAAATCAACATTGTCCGTATATTCATCCCCCAGCCGGAAGGCGAACTTCATGCTGTACTGGCCGATTTCCGCCTCAAGGAGCGTTACGTCCCACAGATCTCCGACTTTGGCGTTGGGCGTCCACTTTTTCGGCGCCTCCGTGGTGCCTTCCAGCTTCCAGCGCAGCTCCCAAGTGCCGGGGGTGGTCATGATATCCTCGTCTTCAAACTTCTCGCCCTGAATGCCGAAGCCGGTGAAGGTCACGGCCATTTCCTTTCCGAACATGCTCTCATCCGGAGAGAATGCAAAATCGATGCTGAATTCAATGCTCCCGTCGGCCAGCTGATAGTCCAGAAGCAGCTGTTGGTCTTCTCCCACCCGGGGAACCGGCTGACCGTTCTTTGCATATGTGGGATTGTGATCGGCATCCCAAAGCACGCCGTCAAAAAAATGAGCGCCCCAGCTCATGGGCATCACTTCTCCGTCCACCCGGTAGTCCCACCATGCCCAAGGTGCCTGCCCTTCTTCCAGCTGTAAACCCTCAATGCGGAAAATGGCTCTGCCGCCGTACTGATCCATCAGCGTCTGGGCAAGGGTGACGGTGATGCCGTTGTCCGTCGCGGAAACGGCTTCCTTTTTTCCGTTCTTCGTCTCGGTTGGCGTCGCGGACAGGCCGCTTTGCTCTGCCTGCTTCTTGACCTGCTCGGAGATCTGCTGCGTTGTGCCGCCGTTGTTTCCGTACTGCATGGTCGCCGTCCAGCGGGTGATGGCCGCTGCAGCCGTCATGGTGGCCATAATCAGCGCCGCCGCCAGAATGAGCAGCAGCTTTTTCTTGCCGAAGCCCCTTGCTTTTCCCCTTCCGAATGTTCCGAATTCCGATTCCTCGATCAGCTCCGCATCCAGATTCTGAATGCCCTGCAACATATCCTTGCCTGTCATACCTGAAAACCCTCCTTTTTTAAGTAAACCGCCAACTTTTCCCGCATCCGGGACAGCCGCATCAGCACGGCGCTCTGGCTGATCTCGTAGCGCAGAGCGATTTCGCTGACGCTGTCGTCGTACCAGTACCGCCGGACGAAGATCATCCGGTTGTCCGCCGTCTGCTTCCATAAAAAGCTGCTCACCAATCGGCTGATCTCGGCACTTCTCACATCCGTTTCCTGCCACTGGCCGGGGATACATTCCTCCATCTCCTGCGTCAGCGCGACGACCTCGGCCTTGCGCTTTGCCGCGTTGTTCCAGTCCAGCCGGTCAAAGGCGAAGTGGCGGCAGATTTTTGCGAGATAGGCAAAAAAGTGGATCGGCTTCGTGGGCGGAATGGTGTTCCATGCCTTGAGGTAGGTGTCATTGACACACTCCTGCGCGTCTTCCCTGCTCCCTACGATATTCTCCGACAGCCTTGTGAGCTTCGCGCCATACCGGTCGTCCGTCTGCCGGATGGCGTCTTCGTTTCGGGTGAAGAACAGTTGTATGATTTGTTCATCGTTCATTCAACGCACCTCCTGTGTTTTGTCCTTCACCCTGATAGAAGGATTTCCAATCCAAAACCTAACACATTTCTTGAAAATTCTCAAGAAAATTTTAGATACGAAAAGACGGCGTGGCCGAAGCCACGCCGTCCTGCAAAAATTCAGACATATTTATTTTGCCAGCAGCTTTTCCAGCGCCGCAAGACGCAGGCTCAGGCACAGCACCTCCATAGCCTTTTCCAGCTCCGCCACCGGGGGCAGGCTGGGGGCAATGCGGAGATTGGAGTCGTCCGGGTCGTTGCGGTAGGGGTAGGTCGCACCGGCGTTGGTCAGCACCACACCGGCCTCCTTGCACAGCGTCCAGACCCGCTTCGCCGTGCCGGGCATGGCAAACAGGCTGACGAAATAGCCGCCCTTCGGGTCGTTCCAATGGGCAATGCCCAATGGCCTAATCTCCCGGTTCAGCCATTTTGCCACGCACTCAAATTTCGGTGCCATGACGGATGCGTGGAGCTTCATGATCTCCAGCGTGTGCGCCTTGTCCTTAAGAAAACGCACATGGCGCAGCTGGTTGACCTTGTCGTAGGAGATCATCTGCACGCCGAAAATACCGGTGAAATAGCAGATATTGGCCTCGCTGGCAGCCATGCAGGAAATGCCGCCGCCGGCAAAGGTGATCTTGGAGGTGGACGCAAATTCGTAAACCATATCCGGCCGCCCCGCCTCGTCGCACAGAGAGAGGATGTCCGGGAACGGGACATAGTCGCCCTCGAATTCGTGGACGCCGTAGGCGTTGTCCCAGATGATGGCAAAGTCCGGGGCAGCGGGCTTCAAGTGGGCAAAGCGGCGGATGGTCTCGTCGGAGTAAATAATTCCGTCGGGGTTGGAGTATTTGGGAACCGTCCATATGAGCTTGACCTGCGGGTCCTTCACCAGCTCCTCCACCACGTCCATATCCGGGCCTTCGGGAGTCATGGGGACGGGAATCAGCTCCGCGCCGAAGAACTCGCCGATCTGGAAATGCCGGTCATATCCGGGGGCGGGGCAGAGAAACTTCACCTTTTCCTCCCGGCACCATGGCTTGGGGCTGTGGAGCAGGCCGTGGGTGTAGGCACGGGACACCACGTCGAACATCATATTCAGGGAAGCCGCGCCGCCGACGAACACCTGATCCGCCTTGCAGCCCAGCACATCCGCCCAGTACCTCCGGGCACTGGGAATACCCGCCAGTTCACCGTAATTCCGGGCGTCCACGCCGTCGTCGAAGCAGTCCTCAGGAGTCTGCAGCACGGTCAGAAGGCCGCTGACCAGATCCAGCTGCCTCTTGGCGGGCTTACCGCGGGCCATATTCAGATTCAGCCCCTGCGCCTTGCAGGCTTCGTAGGACGCCAGCACACTGCCGTATTCACGTTCCAGTTCTTCCCGGGTCATGCAGGAATAGGGAGTCATATCGATCATCCTTTCGGCATTTTGACAAGTTTTATGTGTATATTATATGCCCGAAGTCTCAAAAATGCAACATCAGATTGGGCAAAAATTCATTTTTCGTCTCAAAAGTCAAGAAATCTATGAAATGCACAAAGTTTCCTGCACACGTCAATTTGTTTTACTGCATATTTTCGCACAAAAACGGCGTGACCGAACCCGGTCACGCCGTCTTCCGTTATTTTGCTGCTTTTTTCGGGGCTGCGGGCGTTTCGGGAAGAATCACCTTTTCCTTCAGCACGAAGCCGGTTCTCGCGGGGATGTACAGTTCAATGTAGTCCCTGCCGTCAAAACGCTTGGTAGCGTAGGTCTTTTTTGCCACGTTTCCAAAGCCGCCGTACTTTTCGTCGTCGGTAGACAGAACCACCGTGTACTCGCCCGGCTGGCGAACCGGGACAAGAACGTTATTCAGGGAATTACCGAAGTGGAAGTTGAACACGAACACCAGCCCGTGGCGGTAGTAGGCAAGGGTCTGCTCCGGCGCTTTCATCAGCAGCAGGTCTGCCATCCGCTGGTCGAAAATCCGGTTCTCCTTGGTCAAACGAACCATATCCTCGTCAAAGTCACCCAGCCACTGGTATTTGAGCATTCCGTTGTCCTTCAGGCTCCACTGGCGGCGGCAGTAATGGAAGCTCCAGCCGTTGCCCTCCCGGGGGAAGTCAATCCATTCGGGGTGGCCAAATTCGTTGCCCATAAAGTTGAGGTACGCTTCTCCGCCGCCGGACAGAGTGAACAGACGAATCATCTTGTGCAGGGCAATGGCGCGGTCGATCACAGGGTTGTGACAGTCCTTGTTCATGTCCGTGTACATGTTCGCCCCGGCCAGGCGGAAGATCATCGTCTGGTCGCCCACCAGCGCCTGATCGTGGGACTCCACATAGGCCACGGTCTTCTCTCCGGGACGGCGCAGGCACATACTGCCCCACATCTGATTGATGTCCCAGAATTCGTCCTGCCCCTTCACCGCCTTGATCCACATATCCGGCAATCCCATACCCAGCCGGTAGTCAAAGCCGATGCCGCCGTCCGCAATGGGCAGGCACATGCCGGGCATACCGGACATGTCCTCGGCGATGGTGATGGCCTTGGGGTTCACCTGACGGATCAGCTCATTGGCAAGCTGCAAATACGTCACCGCCTCGGTGTCGGTGTTGTAGGAGAAATACTTGCCGTCGGAGGTGAAGTCCGTACCGAGGGCGTGGTCATGGTACAGCATGGAGGTCACGCCGTCAAAGCGGAAGCCGTCAAAATGGTACTCCGTCATCCAGAATTTCAGGTTTGACAGCAGGAAGTGGATAACGCCGGTCTTGCCGTAGTCAAAGCACTTTGTTCCCCACGCAGGATGGTCGCCCTTGGGGCCGTCGTGGAAGAACTGCCATGTGGTGCCGTCGAACATGTTGATGCCCTCGGCGGTATTCTTGACGGCGTGGGAATGCACCACGTCCAGCAGCACCCGGATGCCCATGGCGTGCGCCTTGTTCACCAGATATTTCAGGTCTTCCGGCTTTCCGAACCATGAGGAAGCGGCGAAGAAACTGCTCACCTGATAGCCGAAGGAGCCGTAATAGGGATGCTCCATAATGGCCATGAGCTGGAGGGTATTGTACCCCGCCTTGTGGATTCTCGGCAGGATGTTGTCGGCAAACTCCCGGTAGGAACCGACCTTGCCCTCCTCCTGCGCCATGCCAATGTGGGCCTCATAGATATACAGCTCGTCCTCGCCGGTAAAGCCCTTGTCCGTCCACGGGAATGCCTTACGGTCATCCACCACCTCGCACTCGAAGGTGATGTTCTGCTTGTTCTGCACCACCCGGCGGGCATACAGGGGGATGTGCTCCGTGCGGGTCAGGTTGGCGTCCACCACAGTCTTGACCTTGCAGCCGTCCCACAGGGCGTCGTCGCCGGGGAGATACAGCTCCCAGTTTCCGTTGCCCAGATTGGCCAGCGGGTGGGAGGTCTGGTTCCAGCCGTTGAATTCGCCCTCCAGATACAGCTGGTAGGCGCTGGGCGCCCACTCCCGGTAGTACCAGCCGCCATCCACGTGATGGAAGCCAAAGTACATGTGAGCGTTGGCAAAATCATTCAGGCTCTGTCCCTCGGACAGAATACGTTTTTTTGCCGACCGGTACAGGTGCATCCGCAAATCAATATCCCCGGCGAAAGGCTCAAGCTGGGGATTCAAATCCAAAATACGATACATAGCGTCTCCTTTTCCGCAAAAGTATTGTCTATCCAATGGAGGGCGGTATCACCCTTCGCTCCTATTTTAGAAGAATCGTGCGTCTCTGTCAAGGACTTTTCATTTTTTACAATTCGCTTTGCTTTTTGATTTTGATTTTACATAGCGAAGATTTTGGAATTTACATTAAGCTAGTAAAATGCGAATCGTAGGATAAATCCCGAGTACATCAAAAATAAAGCCTACAAGGAGAAGTAAGATTATGAAAAAAGTCATTTCCATTGCACTGATTGCCATGCTTGTTGTCGCCATGGCCGGCTGCTCTCAGAGCCAGCCCGCCCCCACCGCCGCTCCTGCCGAGACTGCGGCACAGACGACCGCCGCTCCTCAGACCGAAGCCCCCGCCGCACTCTCCGGCACCGTCGCCACCGACGGCTCCACCTCCATGGAGAAGGTCATCGGCGCTTTGGGCGAAGCCTTCATGGAAGCGAACTCCGGCGTAAACTTCACCTATAACCCCACCGGCTCCGGCTCCGGCATCACCGCCGTTTCCGAAGGCCGCTGCGACATTGGCCTGTCCTCCCGTGCGCTGAAGGATTCCGAAGTTGAATCCGGTCTGGTCGGCACCGTTCTTGCCTACGACGGCATCGCCGTGATCGTCAACCCCGCCAACACCGTGGAAGATCTGGACATCGAGACCATCGCCAAGATCTACACCGGCGAAATCACCAACTGGTCCGAGGTCGGCGGTGCCGACGCCGAGATCGTTCTTGTGGGTCGTGAAGCCGGCTCCGGCACCCGCAGCGGCTTCGAGGAGCTGACCGAGACCGTTGACAAGTGCCAGTACCGTCAGGAGCTGACCTCCACCGGCGACGTCATCACCGCGGTCGCTCAGAACCCCGACGCCATCGGCTACGCTTCCCTGGCCTCCGTCAAGGATTCCGTCAAGGCTTTGAAGGTAGCGGGCGTGACCCCCAGCGAAGAGACCGTCAAGGACGGCACCTACCTCATCCAGCGTCCCTTCGTTCTGGTCACCAAGGAAGGCGTTGCGCTCAGCCCCGTTGCTCAGGCGTTCTTCGACTATGCCACCAAGGGTCAGGCCAATGACATCATCACCGCTTCCGGTGTGGTTCCCGCCAACGGCTAAGCAAACGAGCACCGGCTCCCCCACACGGGGGAGCCAACTTTTCAATTCGGCAAAATGGTAAACCTTCTCGAAAGGCTGATAACATGAAACACAAATCAAACGCTTTTGAGGCCGTTGTCCATGGTATTTTCCTGATTCTCGGACTGATTACCGTAGGCTGCGTGCTTCTGATCACCATATATTTAATCATTTCCGGCATTCCCGCCATTCGGCAGACCGGACTGGTTCCCTTTCTGTTCGGCAAGAAATGGGCGTCTACGGCGGCGCAGCCGGAGTACGGCATTCTCCCCTTCATTCTCACCAGCGTCTACGGCACCGCCGGAGCCGTCATTCTCGGCGTGCCGATTGGATTCTTAACGGCGGTGTATCTGGCAAAAATGGCGCCGAAGCCCGTCAAGCGCTTTATGGAGCAGGCAGTCTCCATGCTGGCGGGCATCCCCTCCGTGGTTTACGGCCTCGTCGGCATGATGGTGCTGGTGCCGGGACTGCGGAAGCTCTTTCACATTCCCGACGGCTCCAGCCTGTTTGCCGCCATCATCGTTCTCGCCGTAATGATCCTGCCCTCCATCATCAAAATGTCCGTCACCGCCCTGGAGGCGGTTCCCAAGGAATACGAGGACGCTTCCCTTGCCCTGGGCGCGACGCCGGAGGAAACCTACTTCCGTGTCTCCGTCCCCTCCGCCAAAAGCGGCATTGCCGCCGCCGTAGTGCTGGGCGTGGGCAGAGCCATCGGCGAGGCCATGGCCGTCATGATGGTGGCAGGCAACGTCCCCAATATGCCCACTTCCCTGTTTCAGAGCGTCCGCTTCCTCACCACCGCCGTGGCAAGCGAAATGTCCTATTCCAGCGGCCTGCAAAAACAGGCGCTGTTCTCCATCGCGCTGGTGCTGTTCCTGTTCATCATGCTCATCAACGCCGCTCTGAATTTCTTCCTGAAGGGAGACAAAGCAAAATGATTTCCAAAAAACGAAAGCTGTTTCTCTGGACGGTTCGGGGCGGGATGTATCTTGCCACCGCGCTGACCGCCGGACTGACCCTGTTTCTCATGGTCTACGTTCTGGCGAAGGGCATTCCCAACATCACATGGGAGCTGCTCAGCACCAAGCCCAGCTACCTTGCCGACCGCATCGGCATTCTGCCGGACATCCTCAATACCCTGTACATCATCATTTACACCCTGATTCTGGTGCTTCCCCTTGGCGTAGGCGCGGCGATCTACCTGACGGAGTACGCCCACAATAAAAAGGTCGTCGCGGTCATTGAGTACGCCGCCGAGACCCTCTCCGGTATTCCCTCCATCATCTACGGTCTTGTGGGCATGCTGCTGTTTTCCAACAATATGGGCACTTCCCTGCTGGCTGGCGCGCTGACCCTTGTCATCATGAATCTGCCCACCATCATGCGCAACACGCAGGAAAGCCTGAAAACCGTGCCCCAGAGCTACCGGGAGGGCGCGTTCGGTCTGGGCGCGGGAAAGTGGCGGGTCATCCGCACGGTGGTGCTTCCCAACTGCGTGGACGGAATCGTCACCGGCTGCATCCTTTCCATCGGCCGCATTCTGGGTGAGTCTGCCGCGCTGCTGTTCACCGCCGGATTTGCCCATGTGGTGGGCGGCTTCTGGGCTGCGAGAAACAGCGCGGGCGCGACATTGACGGTTGCCCTGTACGTCTACGCCAAGGAGCAGGGAGAATTCGGAGTCGCCTTTGCCATTGCCGCCATTCTGATGGTGCTGGCATTTCTCATTAACCTGTCCGCGTCTCTGGTAAGTAAGTATTATGGGAGGAAGAATCGAATTGGCTGACATTATTACCGCGAAAAATCTGTGCCTCTGGTACGGGGATACCCAGGCACTGAAATCCATTAACATCGCCGTCCCGGAGCACAGCATCACCGCCCTCATCGGCCCCTCCGGCTGCGGCAAATCCACGTTCTTAAAAACCCTGAACCGCATGAACGACCTGATCCCCGGCGTGAGGATCACGGGAGACGTGCGCTACGAGGGCAAGGACATTTTTCAGGCAGAGGTCAACAACCTGCGCAAGGAAGTGGGCATGGTGTTCCAGAAGCCCAACCCCTTCCCCATGAGCATTTACGACAACATCGCCTACGGCCCCCGCACCCACGGCATTCACAACAAGGCCAAGCTGGACGAGATCGTAGAGCGTTCCCTCCGGGACGCCGCCATCTGGGACGAGGTAAAGGATCGGCTGAAAAAGAATGCTCTGGGTCTTTCCGGCGGCCAGCAGCAGCGGCTGTGCATCGCAAGAGCCTTGGCGGTGGAGCCGAAGGTACTTCTGATGGACGAGCCGACCTCCGCTCTTGACCCCATTTCCACCTTGAAAATTGAGGAACTGGCCGCGTCTCTCAAGAAAGACTATACCATCGTCATCGTCACCCACAACATGCAGCAAGCTGTCCGTATCTCCGATTACACCGCGTTCTTCCTGTTGGGCGAGCTGGTGGAATTCGGCGGAACGGAACAGATTTTCTCTCAGCCGCTGGACAAACGGACAGAAGATTACATCACGGGGAGGTTCGGATAATGCGGGAATTATTTGAAGAGCAGCTTCTGCTGCTGAATCAGGAACTGACGGAAATGGGTTCCCTGTGCGAGGAGATCATCTCCCTTGCCACCCAGGCGCTGGGCTCCTACACGAAAGAGCTGGGGGAGAAGGTCTCCAAGGTCGGCGCGAAGATCGACGAAGAGGAGCGCACCATCGAGACCATCTGTATGCGTCTGCTTCTGCGCCAACAGCCGGTGGCGCGGGACCTGCGTGCCGTCTCCGCCGCGCTGAAAATGATCACGGACATGGAGCGTATTGGAGATCAGGCGGAGGACATTGTGGAGATCATCCCCTGCATGATCGCCCATCCCCATGAAGAATACCCCAAGATCCGGGAGATGGCAAAGGAGACCATTGCCATGGTTACGGACAGCGTGGACGCCTACGTCAAGCAGGACGTATATCTCGCCAAGGCCGTGCAGATGCATGACGACGTGGTGGACAACTACTTCACCCGGATCAAGAGCGGTCTGATCGACATGATCGCCAAGAACCCCGCCGAGGGAGAATACGCCCTTGACCTGCTGATGATCGCCAAATACTTTGAGCGCATCGGCGACCATGCCACGAACATCGCCGAGTGGGTGGAGTTTTCCGTCACCGGCAGCCATAATGCAATTTCTTCATAAGGCAGGCAACGATTCCGTTTGTTAACGAGCAGAAATCCGCTGTTTTCGGAAACGAAAACAGCGGATTTTTCACATATTTGCATCTATTTCCCGGATTTTTGCCCGGATGGCGAGCAGATCATCAAAGGTCTCCGGGCGCTTGGATACATCCCGCAGCAGCGCCGACGGGTGGTATATCGCCGTCATCCAGACGCCGTTCCGTTCCACCCACTGGCCGTGCTGCCTCGTAATGCGGTAGTCCGCGTCGATCAGCCGCTTGGCGGCGATGCGCCCAAGACAGACGATGATCTTCGGCTTTACCAGCGCCACCTGATTGCGCAGATAGCCGATGCAGGCGTCCTGTTCCGTCTCCAGCGGGTCACGGTTGTGGGGCGGGCGGCACTTGACGATGTTGGCAATATAGCAGTTCGTCTCCCGGCTCAGGTCAATGATGCACAGCATATCGTCCAGCAGCTTTCCCGCCGGGCCGACAAAGGGCTGGCCTTTCAAGTCCTCCTGTTCGCCGGGGCCTTCCCCCACGAACATGATGTCCGCGTCCTCTTTTCCCACGCCGAACACCACGTTATGTCTCGTCTCGCACAGGCCGCAGCGAGTGCAGTCGGCGCAGACGCTTTTCAGTCCGTCCCAGTTCAGCATCGTTACCGGCTCCTCCTGCGTTCTGCCCGTCTCCGGCGGCGCTGGGCGCGGATGCGGGAGCGCATAAAGGAATTGAAGGCCAGATACGCACCCACAAGCCCCAGACCGATCACGCAGATGGTTCCGATGGTGGACAGCACGCCGGAGCCGCCGACGCCGTCCTTCTCTCCGTTGGAGCGGATGGGCA
>ULXL01080311.1_pt1 | contig 43404 bp, 43 predicted proteins | sample 1961241 | NCBI WGS metagenome assembly ULXL01 (sample SAMEA4835837, study PRJEB28245) | human gut metagenome | biome: gut microbiome; material: fecal sample | place: Denmark | collected 2008
CTGAGCTCAACTCCTGTTGCACTTAGTTTGACAAGTCACTTGCTATCTTTCACTGTCAGCGAGTAATCACAGCCCCAGAAGGAAAATATTCGCGTCTGTGCTGAAATTGGAGACGCTGTAGCAGACGAGCACCTGGTCAAAGTCGTACTGTTCAATGTAGGCCTTGAGACTGGCGCGGTAATAGCGAAGGTCAAGGACGTGTATCTCGGAGTAGTCCTCGAGCAGGAATGGGATAAGGCTGTCTGTATAGGAATCGCGGATGATGAGCAGGCTGGGCTTGCCTTCGGCGCCTGTTACTATCTCGTGCAAGGGGCAGTTGCCGCCCATGAACATGGAGTATTTGTCCTTCTTCTCGAGGTAGCTAAAATCGTATAGCTTGCCGTCCACGGGACTGCCTTCGGGGTAACTCGTGACCTTAAGGGCTTCCGGGGCGTTCACAAATATCTCCATGCTGTCCGGCTTTACCCATGAGAAGCCGGAGGAGGACCAGGTAGTACCGTAGAACTCCTCGGATACGACATGCCTGTCGGTATAAGAATCCAGCGCAGGGCAGGGGAGGCCCATGCTCTCCGCCAGCGCCGTCATACCGTAGTAGGCGCCGAGGCTGGTCCAGTGGTGGTCTGTGCGATAGAAGATGTATTCATCCTTGTGTCCGTCCAGAGCTGAGTACATATCCACGTTTGTGGCGTTGGACTGGCCGTAGCAATAGTCGATGACGTCTTTTTCGCTATCGTTCGGCGCGTTAGCGGGCAGCATGGAGGCGTAGAGGTCGGACTTATCCGGAATGAGCGCAAAATAGACCTCGGCGTCCACGTTTGACACCAACGTGTTGAGCGCGGACATGTTGTCGTCCAGCTTGGAATCTTCAGGGCGCTCATAACCCTTTATCAGCGTGCCGTTCTCGCAGAGGTGGACGTCGTTGTTCTCTTTTTTGCCGAGCGCCAGCTCGCTGGCGGCCTTGAGGGTTATCCACTCGTCGCGGAAGGTGAATTGGTCTGTTGTATAGCTCTCAAATTTGGAGGTATAGTCGCCCTCGAAGAGACTTTTGAAGCTGAACTCTGGCATGGTCTGCAGGTTGCGATTCTCCTGTTCCGAAAATTGACGGTCCGGCAAAACCAGGTTCAGGACGAAAAACACGCCTATAAATGCTAGGAAAATGAGGGCTTCGGCCCACATAGCTCTTTTGTTCATGCCGGCCCCTCCTCAGAAATTGAAGTAGATGAACGGATTGTAGGTCGCGTCCACCAGATACGCAGTGCAGATAACCAAGGCCGCAACAATGAGCGCCGGAGCTGCAAACCTCTTGGCTTTTCCCGGCAGCTTGGAATATAGCCGGCTTCCAAGCGGCGTAGCGGCCAGAATAGCTATAACAAAGGTGATGGCGTAGCTGCCAAGATAATAAATATCTGCGGATTCCGCAAAGCCGGAGGCTCCAAAACCCAACATTGCGCTGGTATAGCTCCCTATAGCGGATAGGCTGTTGAGCTGGAACATCACCCATCCAAACATGACGATTACGATTGTATAAATGTGTCCCAGTATGCGGCATTTGTCCAGTGCCTTGAGCAAAAAGAGCTTTTCGACCATAAGGAACACCGCATAGTAAAGGCCCCAGAGCAGGAAAGTCCAGTTTGCGCCGTGCCAGATGCCCGTTGCAGCCCAGACGACTGTGATATTGAAAAGCTGCCGTGCTTTGCCGCAGCGGTTCCCGCCAAGCGGGATATACACATAGTCGCGGAACCAGGTACCGAGCGACATATGCCACCTGCGCCAGAACTCCGTTACGCTCTTGGAGATATACGGGTAGTTGAAGTTCTCTTTGAACTCAAATCCTATCATGCGCCCAAGTCCGATAGCCATATCGGAATAACCCGAGAAGTCAAAGTATATTTGCAGAGTAAAGGCCGCTATCCCGAGCCAGGAACCTAGGAAGGTGAGTTCACCGGCAGGTATGGCAGCGTAGTAGTCCCAGAGCTTGCCCAAGTTGTTGGCAACAAGCACCTTTTTCGCCAAGCCGACCATGAACCGTTCGACGCCGGAGGAAAACTGGTCTATGCTGCTGGCCCGAAAACCGAGCTGATTGGCAACGTCCTTATACCTGACGATGGGACCGGCTATGAGCTGCGGAAACAACGCCACAAAGGTACCGAAGCTGATATAGTTCCTCTGAACATCCGCATCGCCTCGATAGACGTCTATGGGGTAGCTCATCGTCTGGAAGGTATAGAACGAGATCCCTATAGGCAGAGCTATGCCCAGCGGCTTGATATCTATAAACGGCAAAAGGCTGAGCGTTTCGGCAATGAGGTCGTAGTACTTGAAAAAGCCGAGCAGCGCAAGGTTTATGACTACATTTATCACCAACACGGCCTTGGCTTTTTTCTGCTTTTCGATCCTCCAACGCCCGATAAGCATACCGTTTATATAGTTAACTGTTATCGAAAGCAGCATCAGGACGATAAAAACGGGCTCGCCCCAGCCGTAGAAAACAAGGTTTGCTACAAAAAGTATCGGATTGCGCCATCTGACCGGGGAGATATAGTACAGAAACAGCACCACGGGCAGATATATGAACATGAAAAGTATGCTCGAAAAAACCATTACAGACCCCCCGGTCAGCTAGATATTATCAGGCAAAGAGCGCGTAGAAGCTATCGGCTATGTCGGCAGCGTTATCATGGCTGACAAGCATGAGGTAGCAGCCTGAAACGCAGATCTGCGCGGACTCCCAGAGCTCAACAGTGGCAGGGTAGAAGGCGCCGCCGTCTATCTGGCTCTGCTTGCGGGCCTCGAGTATGCTCTGCACCGTGGCTACGTCGTCCTCATTCTCGCACTGGATAAGGATGATCTCATGGCCGGAGGCTGTGATCATCGGCGCCTTGGCTATGAGCTGAAGGGTGCTGATGGCGGTCAGGCCGGGGTAGTAGCCGTCCAGCATCTCGCTATTGAGGTCAGTGAGCGAGGCAAACTCATAGGTGGAGCTAATGGTGCTGAAAAAGGCGGAGAGGTCCACACTCTCTCCGGAAGGTTCGTCGCTGGACTCTACAGGAGGCTCGGTGGCAACAGGCTGCTCCGTCGGCTGGACGGGCGGCTCAGTCGGTTTGACAGGCACCTGGGTGGGCTCGGGAGTAGGTTCAGCAGTCGGCTCCGGAGTCTCGCTGACCTCCGGTTTTTCAGTAGCCTCGGGCGTCTCTTCAGGAACATGGGTAGATGAGATGTCCCCGATCTCGTCGCTCGGAGTTACATCCTCGGGAGGATTGCTTCCGCAGGCTGCAAGAGCCGTGAGCAGTGAAAGCGCCAGGAGCAGTGCTACAATCTTGTTGCTAAGTTTCATCTTTTTCTCTCCTAAATTATAGTTTGGTCACGCAATACCAAAAGACGAAATATACTCGGAAATGTTCTCAAAAATCGTCCATAAATTTTGTATAAAAAGCTGGAAATCACGACTTATCCGGCACGTAGCTGGATAGGGGATTGGCCTCTGCGGCAATGTGCAGCTCAGAATTATCCACGTGCGTATATATCTGAGTCGTATTCAGGTGCTCGTGGCCCAGAACCTCCTGTACCGTGCGCACATCCACGCCGTTTTGCAGCATAAGCGTAGCCGCAGTGTGCCTCAGCTTGTGAGATGAATACTTCTCCGGGCCCAGCCCAGCCTTGAGCAGGGTGCGCTTTACCATTGCATGAACGGTTTGCCTGTCCATCCTGTGACGCCTATTCGACACAAAAAAGGCGCGCTCTGAACTGTCCACCATCTTTGAACGAACCGGCCTGTACGCCTCAATGGCCGCAATACAGGCTTCGTTCAGATACACGATACGTTCTTTGTTTCCCTTGCCAAGTATGCGAAGGTTGTCCGGCCTGATGTCGCCGACATTCAATCCAACGATTTCGGAAATGCGCAGTCCGCAGTTTAAAAACAGACAGATGATGCAGTAGTCCCGCTCACGGTTGACGCCGTCCACTGCATCCAGAAGATTGCGCGATTCCTCCAGAGTAAGATAGCGGGGAAGGGACTTTGTGGTCTTGGGCGTGTCCAGGCCCTCGACAGGGTTTGTCTCAAGCTGTTTGGTTTTAACCGTAAGATATTTGTAAAAACTGCGAATAGTGGCGATTTTTCTGGCTCTAGACGATGCCATAAGACCGTACTCAGGCTCACGGCTTCGCTCGTTCTTGACCTTATCACGTGAGAGAAAGGCCATGTAGTCGTATACCTCGTTGAGCGTGACTGAGCCTATAAATGCTAGGTCAATGTCCATGATCGAGATCTCGTCAAGCTCAGTGGTGCGCGGCACAAGTCCGCGTTCGATTTTAAGGTAGCGGAAGAAATTTCTCAGGTCAAGAAAATACTCGTCGACCGTGGCCCTGGAGTGGCCTTTGATGGTCTCGTGGTAAGACAGGAAATCTCTAAGCACTGCCGGCGCTTCGCTGCGATAATCCAAACCGATTCACCTCCAGCCGTTCTATTGTAAGGCAAGGGGAGCCAAATGTAAACATCAAATCCACACAAAATTAAACAAAATAAAAATTTTGTTTAATTCGGGGGACTTGAAAACGCCGGGAAGGGCCTGAATGTCCCTCCCGGACCTTTCACACAGTCTCTGTGAGCGGAACCGCAGAGCCTATGTCAAATGCGGGCTGAGTTGTCAAATATACCGGCTCAACGCCCCGGGCCTCAAGAAAAGCCTCTATTGCCGGTCTGTCTGGATGACCGTCGAGCTCTCCGGTAAAAGCAAGCTCGTGTGCCGATAGTTTGAATGTCGCTCCGCCTATGAAACCCGTATCAAAACCAGGCAATAAAATATGACCCGGTTCTATCTCCAGCACATCCATACCGTGACTAGACGCCGCCCTGGCTATGCCCGTGTCCGATGTTATAATGCTCTTGTCATCAACGACGCAAACACTGCATTTTGCATAGCCCTGACGTACGTCAATGCGCTCGAAGCCGCTTATAGCCGGATCAGAAAACCTGAAGTTGTGTATACAATATGCGCCAACGATGCAGGCACAAAGCACAATATCTTGAGGATATTCCCTCCACTGCCTGGTAATATATGTTACATCCATACCAAGGTCAGAAAGCTGAGAACAAGTAGTAACTACGCGAGCTCCTCCGAGGTGCAATAGCATGAGGTCGGCATGTCCTGCCAGGCGAGGGTCCACGTTCGGGTTATCCGGCAGCCACAGCGCGCTAATTCCCCGTTTGACAAGCGGTTTTTCCAACAAGTCACGGTATTTAGCGCCCAATGCACACAGCCCCACTTTCCCTTCAGGAAGGTGGGGCGTTTTTATGTACCGGGCGCTCATCCCAGCGCCGCCGCGATTGCCTCGCGGACGTTCTTGACGCTTATCAGCTCCAGGCCCTTTGGCTTGGGAACCTCGCCCTTGACGTGCGCGGGAATGATACAGCGCCGGAAGCCTAGGCGAGATATCTCCGAAAGTCGATGGCCCAACTGATTAACGGAACGCACCTCACCCGAGAGACCGACTTCGCCCACAGCGGCGAGGTCGGAGCTGATGGCGACATCCTTCCAGCTAGAGGCAACGGCCAGGAGCGTGGCCAGGTCTGCCGCGGTCTCGTCCAACTGCAGACCGCCGACGACGTTTATATATGCGTCGCAGCCCGCGACGCTCATGCCGCCGCGCTTTTCGAGTACTGCAAGCAAAAGCATTGCACGGTTATAGTCTATGCCGTTCGAGTTGCGTCGGGAGTTGCCGTAGCCCGACTGGGCCACGAGCGCCTGTATCTCTGCCAGTATGGGCCTCGTCCCCTCCATGACACAGGTCACGCAGGTTCCGGGCGTGTCCAACGGGCGGCCCGAAAGCATGGTCTCCGAGGGATTCGGCACCTCACGCAGGCCGTTATCGGCCATTTCGAAAACTCCGATCTCATTTGTCGAGCCGAAGCGGTTCTTCGCGGCACGGAGAATGCGGTAGCTCATGCTCTGCTCGCCCTCAAAGTACAGCACGCAGTCCACCATGTGCTCCAGCACCTTCGGACCTGCGATGCTGCCCTCCTTATTGATATGCCCGACGACGAAAGCAGTAAAACCGTCGGCCTTGGCCAGGCGCATTATGGACATCGTACACTCGCGCACCTGGCTGACGCTGCCGGGTGCGGCCGCAATCTCGGCGTCGAACATGGTCTGGATGGAATCTACGATCACCACAGTGGGCTGCACGGACTCTATCTGCGCCTCGATCTCAGAGAGCTGCGTCTCGGCCAGGACATAGATCTCGCCCTGGGACACACCAAGGCGCTGTGCGCGCATCTTGAGTTGGCGCCTACTCTCCTCGCCGGTGACATAGAGCACGCGCTCCGAGCCCCCGACGAGGCCGCAGAGCTGCAAAAGCAGCGTGGACTTGCCCACGCCGGGTGCGCCGCCAACCAGCACCACGGAACCGCGTACGGCTCCGCCGCCGAGCACGCGGTCCAGCTCTCCGACGCCGGTGGTAAACCTTATTTCCTCCTGTGTATCCAGCTCCGAGAGCAGCTTGGGGCTGCCGCCGGGCCGCTTGGCAGCTGCCGTCGCAGCCTTGCCGGACTTTGTCTGTGCCGGGGCCTCTGTCAACGTGTTCCATGCGCCGCAGGCAGGGCATCTGCCGGCCCACTTCGCCGTCTCGTTGCCGCACTCTGTGCAGTAAAAAACCGTCTTTTGTTTCATAACACCATTCCGCTTTGCCCTGCCTCATATTGCAGGTAAGATGCCAAAAGCAGGGCGGATATTTTGAGCTGATAGTCGTCGGTCAGCAGCAGCGCCGCCTCGTTGCGGTTTGACAAAAAGCCGCACTCGACCAGTATGGACGTACATTTCGCCGCGCGCATGAGGTAAATATCCTCAGAAATGGGCGCAGCAACGCGGCGGCTCGAGGGGCAGAGCGCCTCCGTCATGTTTTTGTGCGTGAGCTCGCCCAGCTCCCGGCTGCCCTCCGGCTTGCCGTAGAGCACCTGGCAGCCGGAGGGGCGCGCATCCGGGTAATAGTTCTGGTGGATGCTGATGAGCACGGCATTTTCCTGCGCATTTATCAGCTCTATCCGCGCTTTCTGGTCGGACTGTTTGCGCTGGGCCGTGGTCGCGGCGCTTTCGGGATAGCTGATATCCTGGCTTTCGCGGGTCATGACGGTCTCCACGCCGAAGAGCCCGGCCAGCGCCTCGAGCTTGCAGGCGATAGCAAGGTTTATGCCGCTTTCCGGAACGCCCTCCGCCGTCGTCGCCCCGCCGTCCTCCCCACCGTGGCCCGCGTCTATGATGAGAACACGTGCAGGCTCCGCACCAGCCGTGACAGGCTCCGCCTCGCCATCCTCATAAAAAGGCGGGAGCGTGAAGCAGAGTACGACAAGTATGAACGCCACAAGCAGCGGCAGCAGGTCTCTTAACCTTACCGATATAGCCAAACTGATCACCCCTCCCTCACACTCTATGCGGGACGGGCTGTTTTAACTACTCAGCCAGGAACTTTTCGAGCCTGTCGAGTCCTTCCTTGATGTTCTCCATGGAAGTGGCATATGTCCAGCGGACAAAGTTCTTTATGCCGAAGCCGGAGCAAGGCACGACGGCCACAAGTCCCTTTTCCAGGAATGCCACGCCGAAGTCGTCATCGTTTTCGATGAGCCTGCCGCCAAGCGTGCGGCCGATGAGCTTTTCAATGTTCATCATGACGTAGAACGCGCCGTTGGGCGTGATGCAGCTCACGCCGTCGATGCTGTTCAGGCGCGAAACGAGGTAGTTCCTGCGCTCCTCAAAGATTTTGCGCATGGCCTCAATGCCCTCCTGAGGGCCGTTCAGAGCCTCTACCGCTGCCCACTGGCTGATAGTCGAAGGTGCGCCTGTGGAATGGCTCAGGTAGTTCGACATGACCTTTGCCAGCTGTTTGTTCGACGCGGCATAGCCTATGCGCCAGCCTGTCATGGCGTAGGACTTTGACACGCCGTTTATTATGATGGTCCGCTCCTTCACCTCGTCGCCTAGCGCGGCGAAGCTGGTGAACTCCAGCCCGTCGTAGAGGAGTTTGTAGTATATCTCGTCCGCGATAACGTAGAGGTCATGCCTGACGCAGACTTCGGCCAGGGCTTCGAGCTCGGGTCTGGCGTAGAACATACCAGTCGGGTTTGAGGGGTTGTTGAGCATGACGGCCTTGGTCTTGGCAGTCACGGCAGCCTCAAGCTGGGCCGGGGTGATCTTGAAGCCCTGGGCTTCCTCTGCCAGCACAGGCACCGGCTTGCCGCCGAGCATGGAGATCATCTCGCAGTAGCTGACCCAGTAAGGCGCGGGGACTATGACCTCGTCGCCCGGGTCAAGCAGCGCGGCAAGCGCGACATAGACGTTGTGCTTCGCGCCGCTGGCAACGACTATCTGCGACCAGTCGTAGTCCAATCCGCAGTCTAGCTTCAGCCGGTTGGCCGCGGCCTTGCGCAGCTCCACTATGCCGGCGGCAGGGGTGTACTTGGTCTTGCCCTTTCTGATAGCTTCCACACCCACGTCCTGGATGTTCACCGGGGTCTCAAAGTCTGGCTCGCCCGCACCGAAGCCTATGACGTCAAGGCCGTCTGCGCGCATTTGCTTGGCCATGGCGTCTATGGCCAGGGTCGTTGAGGGGTTTACATTCCTTGCAAGTATCGAAAGCTCTTTCATCTGTCGTACCTTCCATAAAAAATATACCTAATTATAATCCCTCTCCCCTCCCCTTGCAACCACAAATGCTGATGTGTTAAACTGAACTAAACATCTTGCATGGAGGCAAATATGGGACAGACCGTGCTGGTAGTGGACGACGAGGTCGAGATCGCCGACCTCGTGGAATTATATCTCAAGAACGAGGGCTTTGAGGTCCGGAAGTTCTACAACGGGCGCGACGCGCTGGATTGTGTCCGGACTCAGGCTCTGGACCTTGCCATCCTGGACGTCATGCTTCCGGACATGGACGGCTTCACGCTCTGCGCCAGGATACGAGAGGAGCATTTCTGGCCCATCATCATGCTCACGGCCAAAGTCGAGGACATCGACAAGATAATGGGCCTCACGATAGGTGCGGACGACTACATCACGAAGCCCTTTAACCCGCTTGAGCTGATGGCCAGGGTAAAGACCCAGCTGCGGCGCTACACGCGCTACAATCAGGCTGACGCCGCGCCTGCCAGGCCGCTTGAACAGGAGCGCGATATTCGCGGCCTTGTCATAAACCGGGAGACGCACAAATGCTCGCTCTATGGCAAGCCCGTGCAGCTCACGCCCATCGAGTTTTCTATACTCTGGTATCTCTGCGAGAACCAGGGCAGGGTCGTCTCCTCTGAAGAGCTCTTCGAGGCCGTCTGGGGCGAAAAGTTTCTCGATAACAACAATACGGTCATGGCGCACATCGGCAGACTCCGTGAAAAGCTAGGCGAGCCGCCCAGAAAGCCGCGCTTTATAAAAACCGTCTGGGGAGTGGGGTATCAGGTTGAATAGCAAGAAAAAGCCCGCCTTTGGCAAAACGCTGACCATCGGCGTCCTCACTAGATTTGTCGTCACTTGCGTGCTCTTCACGCTGGCGAGCATCGTCATGCTCTTTTTCGGCATGTTCGTCTGCTACCTCATACCATGGAACGGCGGGCTCATCTACGAGCTGCTCATTATGGTCCGGGACAACGTCGTGTTTTTCATGGGTCTATTCCTGGTGGCAGGTTACATTATCATCTTCCTTATCTACTGGGGCAAGACCTTGGGCTACCTCGGTGATGTAGTCCGCGCCACGGAGCAGATATACAAGGGCGGCGACGGACCTGTCATCCTCCCTGCCGCGCTGCACGATATAGAGGCCCAGATGAACCAGATAAAATCAGACATGCTGGCCTCCCGGCGCGCCGCTGAGGACGCAGACAGGCGGAAAAATGACCTGGTCGTCTATCTCGCGCACGACCTCAAAACCCCGCTCACCTCCGTCATCGGCTACCTCACGCTCCTCCAGGACGAGCAGGAGCTCACAACGGAGCAGCGTGCGAAATACACAGGCATAGCCCTTGACAAAGCTGAGCGGCTTGAGGACCTGATAAACGAATTTTTCGACATCACACGCTTTTCGCTCACCAGCGTGACGCTGGACCGGCGGAGCGTGAATCTCAGCCGCATGCTTGAGCAGATAGCCGACGAATTTGCGCCCATGCTCCGCGAGCGCGGGCTAAGCTGCGCTGTCAACGCCCCCTCAGAGCTCATGATCAGCTGCGACCCGGACAAGCTCCAGCGCGTCTTTGACAACCTCCTGCGCAACGCGATGAACTACAGCTATTCCAACACGGAAATAAGCATCACGCTCTCTGTTGAAGGCGAACGCGCTGAGATCGTGTTCGTGAACCGTGGCGACACCATCCCTGCCCCGCAGCTGGAGCGCCTGTTCGAGCAGTTCTATCGTCTGGACTCTGCGCGGATGAGCCGCACCGGCGGCTCCGGCCTCGGCTTGGCCATCGCCAAGGAGATAGTAGAGTTGCACGGCGGCAGCATAAGCGCCCAAAGCGCGGATGAGCGCATCATATTTACCGTCTTGCTGCCGCTTGGAAACGTCAGAAAATCGTAAGATTTAGTTCAGGAAATCATGTGCTTTTATATAGGCCCTGCGGATAAACTTTGCCCCGGGTCCTGATAGTATTTGAACTGTCAGGACCCGGAGCTTTTATTATCCAAGGAGGTTTTAAGATATGGACAGGAAACTCAAAATAGCGGTGATTTTCGGCGGCTGCTCGCCGGAATACCCCGTGTCGCTTGAATCCGCGCACTCGGTGATCACAAGCCTGGACCGGTCTAAATATGAGCTCATGCTGCTCGGCATAACAAAGGGCGGCGAATGGTTCCGCTTCTACGGCGACGCCGCCGCACTGAAGGACGATTCCTGGCAGAGCGACCGCTCGAAATGCGTCCCCGCCGTCATCTCGCCCGACCGTGACCTGCACGGCATCGTGGAATTCCGCATGAACGGCGTGCGCACCACCAAACTCGACGCCGCCTTCCCCGTCCTGCACGGCCGCTTTGGTGAGGACGGGACTGTCCAGGGCCTCTGCGAGCTGGCAGGCATACCCGTTATCGGCTGCGGTACCCTTGCCTCCGCCCTCTGCATGGATAAGGACAGAGCTCACAAGCTGGCCTCGCTCGCAGGCGTGGACGTGCCGAAGTCCGTCAGCTTTTCCGGGCTCCCGTCAACGGACGAGCTGTCGGAACTAGTCTCAGGCCTGAGCCTGCCGCTGTTCGTAAAGCCGGTCAGGGCCGGCTCTTCCTTCGGCATCACCAAGGTGGAAAACGCCGCGAGCCTCCGCGCCGCCGTACGTGAGGCGCTGAAATTTGACAGGGAGGTCATAATCGAAGAGGCAATCACGGGATTTGAGGTTGGCTGCGCCGTCATGGGCAACGACAAGCTGACAGCCGGGCGTGCAGACGAGATCGAGATACAGGGCGACCTCTTCGATTACACGGAAAAATACAACCTCATCACCTCAAAGATACACATGCCCGCCCGCGTAGACGCCGCGACGGAGCGGCGTATCCAGGAGACCGCAAAGCGCATCTACCGTGCGCTGGGCTGCCGCGGTTTTGCCAGAGTGGACATGTTCCTCGAGCCCTCCGGGCGGCTGGTATTCAACGAAGTCAACACGATACCCGGTTTCACCTCGCACAGCCGTTTTCCCAACATGATGCGTGGTATAGGCTACGACTTCCCCGCCCTGCTTGACGAGCTCGTGGCCTACGGACTGGAGGGCTGAGCCATGAGCTGCGGCATACACAGCGGTCTCCTCGTCCTTGTGAACGCTGAGCACCCGATACGCCGGCGCGAGCGGCCGGTCCTGGCTCCCGCGGCACCCGGCAGCGATGTCCTGCTCGATACCAGGGCGGCGGCCATGCTCACAGGGCTCATCTCCAGACTAGGCGCTGCGGGCGAGATCGTGCCGGTAAGCGGCTGGCGCTCCATGCGCGAGCAACGCGAGATCTGGGACGGCTCCATGGCCGAAAACGGGACTGAATTCACGCGCAAATACGTGGCACTCCCCGGCTGCAGCGAGCACCAGACCGGTCTTGCCATAGACCTTGCGCTCCGCTCTGACAACATCGACTTCATACGTCCGGACTTCCCCTACGACGGCATATGCGGACGTTTCCGCGCCCTTGCGGCGGACTACGGTTTCATTGAGCGCTATCAGGCCGGCAAGGAACACATCACCGGCATAGCCGCCGAACCTTGGCACTTCCGCTATGTCGGCAGGCCGCACGCCCGGCTCATGAGCGACAACGGCCTCTGCCTGGAGGAGTATGTGGAGCTGCTTCGTTCTTATCCTTATCCGGAACGCCTGCTGGAGACGCGCGGCGGTGTCTATGAGGCAGATGTGGGTTTTGCCTTTGCCAAAAGCAAACTGGAGCTGCCCGACGCGCCCTATCAGATATCAGGCAACAACGTTGACGGCTACATCTACACGCTATGGAGAAAACCCGCATGAAAACTGCAAAAAAACTCGCAGGCATTGAATATTTCCGCGTAGCGGCAGCTTTCCTTGTCGTGGCAATACACTGCTACCCACTGCTTACCTACGGAGACACGGCGGACTTCATCCTCACCCGCGTGGCCGCGCGAACCGCCGTTCCCTTCTTCTTCATGGTTACGGGCTATTTCGTTGTCGGAAGTCCGGAAAGGCTGCGCGCTTCGCTAAAAAAGACGGGCGTCATGTACCTTGCCTGCATCCTGCTCTATCTGCCCCTGAACGCCTACTCCGGCAGTATGCCCGATTTGAGGCAGCTGCTGTTCGAGGGAACGTTCTACCACCTCTGGTACTTTCCTGCCGTCATGCTGGGCCTGATTATAGCACAAGCCCTATCCCGCACGCGGGCCGGGTTGGGTATCGCTGCCGCGCTGTACCTTGCCGGTCTGCTGGGCGACAGCTATTGGGGGCTGATAAAGGACCTGCCAGGTATTTCGATTGCCTATGGCTATATATTTGGACTTATGGGCTACACGCGCAGCGGGCTTTTCTTTGCGCCTATCTTCCTGATGCTCGGCGCGGCCATGCGAAAGGCCAGGCGCCCCGGCGCCGCTGCAGCTTCCGCCGGGTTGGTCATCTCCTTGGCCCTCATGCTCTGCGAGGCCCTGCTCCTGCGCCACGCAGGCTGGCAAAGGCACGACAGCATGTACGTTTTTCTGCCTCTTGTCATGTACTTTCTGTTCACGCTGCTGCTCGTGCCGGGCAGGACGGCTCCGGGCTGGTGCGCGGACTTTTCCATGCTTGTTTACGCGCTGCATCCCTGGGTAATCGTGCTGGTCCGTGGCGCGGCGAGGCCGCTGGGTCTGTGGGAGCTGATGGTGGAAAACAGCCTGGGTCACTACCTCGCTGTCTGCGCAGGTACGACCGCCGCCTCTGCCCTGATCCTGATTCTCTGGCAGCGCATACGTCCCCGCGCGCCTTACGACAAGGCCCGAGCCTGGGTAGAGGTTGACGCAGCTGCGCTCAGGCAGAACGCCGCGCAGCTGCGGACCGTACTGCCGTCCGGTTGTGAGCTGATGCCTGTTCTCAAATGCGAGGCATACGGTCACGGTCTGGTAAAGTCGGCAAGGCTTCTGAGCGGCTGCGGCGTCCGTGCCTTCGCAGTCGCCTGCGCCGCTGAGGGCGTCGAGCTCAGGCGTGCCGGTATTAAAGGCACGATACTCGTCCTCGGATGGACTGCGCCAGAAAACTTTGCCTGTCTCTGGCGTTACCGGCTCACACAGACGGTGACGGAGCCCGACTACGCCCGGGCGCTGTCCGGCTGCGGACACAGCGTCGAGGTACACATCAAGGTCGATACCGGTATGCACCGCCTTGGCATTGACTCGGCTGACATAGACGGGATCGAGAGTATTTTCGAGCTGCCCCGCATACGCGTTACTGGCATGTATACGCACCTGTGCGTCTCCGACAGTCTATCCGAGGCGAGCAGGAGCTTCACCGAGGCTCAGACCCGCCGCTTCTTCGAGCTTACAGACGAGCTCACCCGGCGCGGCAGGGACGTCGGAAAGCTGCACACGCAGAGCAGCTACGGCCTGCTGAATTACCCCGACGCCCGCTGCTCCTATGCGCGCGTGGGCATAGCGCTCTACGGCGTGAAAAGCTCCGCATCGGACGACACCGCCGCGTGGCCTGGGCTGGTCCCGGCGCTCAGTCTCAGGACAAGGGTGGAACAGCTGCGGAACCTGCCCGCAGGCTCGGGGCTCGGCTATGGCCTGGCATACACAACGGAGCGGCCCAGCCGCATAGCCGTGCTGCCCATAGGCTATGGCGACGGCTTCCCGCGCTCCTGCGAGGGGGCTCAAGCGCTCGTGAACGGCAAGCGCGCACCCGTTGTGGGTCGTGTGTGCATGGACCAGCTATTTATTGATGTCACCAACTGCGGCGAGGTCGCGCCCGGTGACACCGTAACCCTAATAGGTCCCGGCCTCCCCTGCGAGGAACTGGCCGAGCACTGCGGCACTATCTCGAATGAAATACTCAGCCGTCTGGGCAAGCGCCTGCCTAAGGTCTGGCGTGAATGAAAAAACCGGCTGTCACTTTGTGTGACAGCCGGTTCGTTTATTGCTGTACCGCCAGCCTTCTGTGCTTCCAGCGGCCTGAAAGGTAGTAGCCCATGCCCAGCAGCGCGTTCGTATATGCTGCAAGCGAGTACGCAAGGAAAAAGCCCCAAAGCCCATAGCCCAGGATGATGCCGAGCATGTAGGACAGCGGTATCCTGACGGCGATGCCGTCCAATACGCCTATAATGAGGCTGAGCTTTGCGTTGCTGACGCCCTGCATCAGGCCGTTCGTTGCGCGCATACTAGCCATCGCAGGAAAGCCGAAGCTCAGCGCTTTGATGAACATGGGCGCGTTAGCAATAACGGCGGCGTCGTCCACAAAGAGCGAGAACAGTTGCTTCGACATCGTAAAACACAGCAGCCCGAACAGCAGATACATACACCCGCCAAAAATCCAGGCGGCGTGCACGATCTTTTTTGTCCGCTCTATGTTCCCGGAGGCAATGCTCTGAGCTACCATTACCGAGGTCGCGCAGGTTATGCCGGTGCATAGCTTGTTGCCTATCTCCTCCACCTTCAGGCCGATGCCAAAGGTCTCGGAAGCCACCAGGCTCACGTCGTTCACCATGCTGCTTATGAACAGCATGGAGACGTTAAAAACCGTCATCTCCAGCGCATATGGTATGGCCAGAAACGTTATGGAACGCAGCACGCTCCGGTTGGGTCTGAGATTCTCCCTGCTGGTGTCAAGTCCGAACCTCTCCCTGCCCCGCAGCATCGCCACGAGGAGTATAAGCGCGGAGAGCACCTGACCTATGACCGTCGCCAGTATCGCCCCGACCACCGCCCACTGGAACACCACCACAAACAGCAGGTCCAGCAGAATGTTCACCGCCGATGCCGCAAGTATGGCATACAGGGGCGTCTGCGAGTCCCCGAAGGCGCGCACTATCGCCGCTAGGCCGTTATACATGAAGGTGAATATCAGCCCCGCGCTGCCTATGACCAGGTACTGCACCGCCATGTCATAGGCCTCCGCCGGCGTATTCATCAGCCGGAGGATAGGTCCGTTAAAGACCGCGCAGCTCAGCGCCAGGACTATGGCCACGGCAGAGGTCGCCGTCAGAAGCGTTGCCGTGACGCGCCCGCACTCCGAGCGGCGGTCCATGCCCAGGAGTTGAGCCATATAGACCTGGCCGCCCGTTGAAAAGCCCAGGCCAAGCATCGTAACAAGGTTGAGCACATGCCCGGAGACCGAGACCGCAGAGAGTGCCGCGCCGGATACAGCGTGGCCGACAATGGCCAGGTCCACCGCGGAATAGGCAATCTGCAGCGCTGAGGTGAGCATGTGCGGCAGAGCGAAGAGGACCATCTGCCTGAAAACAGGTCCGTTCGTCAGGTCTCTCTCCGCTGCCGTGACACTTAGCCGACGTGTCACTTGACCGTCAGTTTGGGCTGTGTCTCAAGGAATTTGTCGTTAAGGTCCACGCCGAGGCCGGGCTCGTCCGGGACCTTGAATTTGCCGCGGACGGGCAGGTTGTCCTGCAGGCAGAGCTGACGGTTGTAGCCCTGGAGACCAACGATGTGCAGTTCGTGTATCTGGAAGTTGGATATCGCCGCCTCGACCTGCAGAGCCGCAGCCGTGGATACCGGGCTGCCGCAGACGTGGGCCTGGACGGTGACGTCGTACACGCTTGCATAGTCGCAGACCTTTTTAGCCTCGGATATTCCTCCCACCAGGCAGATGTCCGGCTGGATGACGTTCAGAGACTGGTCCTCAAAGTACCTGCTGTATCCCCAACGGGTGTAGATGCGCTCGCCCGCGGCAAGGGGGATGTTGACGCTGCGAGAGACCTTACGCTGGAGCGAAGGGTTCATGCAGTGCACGGGTTCCTCAATGAACATGCAGTTGAATTCTTCGCCGAGCCTCGCAAGCTGTATGCCTGAGGACACGTTCGTGCCGCAGTGCAGCTCAACAATGATGTCTACCTTGTCCCCCACCGCGTCCCTGATGGCCTTAAGCCTTTTCCGGGTTGTGTTGAAAGTGTCACGGTCCAGGATCCGGTTGCTGGAGGAGGTTATCGACATGACTCCGTTCTCGTCCACCTGCAGGGGGTCGACCTTCACGGCGTCGTAGCCCTCGCTGACCGCGATGCATGCGGCCTCAGCGTACTGCTCGGGCGCGCCCAGCGGCTGAAAGCCCTTGTCACTCCAGCCGAACTGGATCTGGCTGGCGTATGTACGCAGGTCATCGTTAGTCTTGCCGCCCAGGAGCTGGTAGACAGGCTGGCCCAGGGCCTTGCCCTTTATGTCCCACAGGGCCATGTCTACGGCGCTCATCGCGCCGTAGACTATCGGGCCGCCGCCCTGGCCCCAGAAAGACTCTCTGAACACGTCTGCCCAGAGCTTTTCCGTCTTGAAGGGGTCATAGCCAATCAGGAACTGCTCGGCCATATCCCGCACATAGCCCGCCGCAGCGGTGTGGCCTATTCCATAGGCCACACCGACTTCACCGACGCCGCTGATGCCCTCGTCGGTGTTGATGCGGATAAGCACGGGATGCCAGGCAGGTGTGTCGTTACAATTCGTATTCCATATTTCTACGCTCTTAATCTTCATAAAGCCAAGTCCTTCGACAAATGATTTCTTACTTCCCAGCCTTTTTCAGTACCTCGCGGACGACCAGCCTGCCGGACGATATATTGAAGCCCATTGTGCTGCCGGATAGGACGACGTTATAGGTGTCCGCCTCCCAGCCGCCGGTGTCGATGCCGCCGGCGTAGAGTCCGGGGATGGGTTCGTCGTTCTTGTCCACGACTTCAAAGTGCTCGTTTACCTTGATGCCGCCGATGGTCGTTAGGAAGGCAACACGGCTCTGCAGCGCATAGAAGGGCGGCTTGCGCAGCGGGCGCATATAGTCCTCGCGCTTTACAAAGAGCTTGTCCTTGCCGTGGTCGCAGAAATCGTTCCACTCGCTGACCGTGGCCTTGAGCGTTTCGGCGTCGCAGCCAATGTACTCGGCCATTTCCTCCCAGGTATCCGCTATCTTGACGAGCGGGCGCTCCATCTTGTAGAGCGGCTTCATCGTTATAGCCTTGGAGGGGCAGTTCTCCTCGCAGCTGCGGCAGAGCTGGCAGTCGTCGCTGTAGGCAAAGACCGAGCGGCTGCCGCAGGTCATGCAGCGGTTGACCTCGTTCGCAGCCTGCTGGCCGCTGAGTCCGCCTCTGACCTCGCTGAAGTTCCCGCAGAGCGCCTCGCCGCTCTCCATGCGCATCTCGGACTCGTTGCGCTCAAGAGTGGGCATGTTGTCCTTCGGCGGATTCTCAACCTTGCAGAGGGGCTTGTCTCGGCCCTCAGTCAGGCTCTCCCCGCGCAGGAAACGATCTATGGAGATCGCGGCTTCCTTGCCCTCGGCCATGGACTTGACAACGCTGCCGCGTCCGCCGATGACGTCGCCGCCGGCAAACACCTTATCTATGTTAGTACCAAGCGTGAGGGCATCGGTCACGATCATGCCGTTGGCGTAGGACTTGAGCACCTCAGGCACGGACTCCTTCTCAACAGCCTGGCCGATTGCCATAATGACCGCGTCGGCCTCGAAGCTGCAGGTGACGGTGCTGTCGTATTCGGGCTTGAAAGCGCCGTTCTCGTCGTAGACCCTGGTGCACTTTATAAATTCAATGCCGTTGAGCTTGCCGTTGTCACTGAGCACGGCGTTCGGACCCCAGCCCTCGTGGAGGACGACGCCCTCGCCCTTGGCCTGCTCGATCTCTTCCGGCCAGGCGGGTATCTCGTCGCCGGTCTCGAGACATACCATCTGCACGCTGGAGGCGCCCTGCCTCAACGCGGTGAGCGCGGCGTCTATTGCGACATTGCCGCCGCCCACTACGACGACCTTGCCGTGTACGTCGTACTGCGTGTAGTCGCGCAGATAGTCCCTGCCGCCGATTACCTTCGGATTCTCGACGCCCGGTATGGATATCTTGGCGCTGTTCTGCGCTCCAATGGCGAAGAACACCGCGTTGTAGTCGCGGCAGATGTCGGAGAACGCCAGGTCCTTGCCTACATCAACACCGGTCTTTATCTCAATGCCCATCTGCCTGATATAGTCGAGCTGGCTGTCGAGCACATCCTTGGGCAGGCGATAGGCCGGGATACCGTAGCGGAGATTGCCGCCGGCCTCGGGCATACGCTCGTAGACGGTGACGGCATAGCCCTTACGGCGCAGGAAGTAGGCGCAGGCGATGCCGGAGGGGCCGGAGCCGATGACGGCGACGCGCTTGCCATTCTCCTCAACGGGTGCGGGGGCTACATCCGTGCAGCTGTCGGCTATGAAGCGCTCCAGCTGGCGGACGTTTACGCTCTTATCGACGTGCTGCCTGGCGCAGTCGCCCTCGCAGTAGTGCGGGCAGACGCGGCCGGTGACGGCGGGCAGCGGGTTATATTCGCGCAGGACCTCATAGGCCTCCTGCTTCTTGCCCTGCTTGAGAAGGTGGAAGTAGGTCCGCATATCAGTGTGCAGCGGGCAGGCATAGCGGCAGGCGGACATCTCATTTCGGCTGGCGACTATGGTGTCCAGCTTGATGGCCCCGGCGGCGCAGTTCATTACGCAGGTACCGCAGCCGGTGCACTTGTCCGGGTCGGAGATCTCGCCGTAGATCATGCCCTCAGACTGGAACTTGAGCTGTTCAGCCAGGCCGGGCAGGTGCGAGCGCTCTATGGCCTTGTTGCGGGTATCCTGGTTCAGACCCTTGATGAGTCCGTGCTCCTCCATCTCCTGAATGGTGTTCGAGTCGAAGAGCGCGAAGGAGGTCTGGTCGGGCTGGCGAATGACGGCGTTGGGAGCCTCGTGACCGTTGAGGCCGATGGACTCAGCGACATAGCGCTTGCCGTGCTTATTGACCCAGACGCCGGTCGGCTCGCGGCCCAGAGCGGAGACCTGGATGAAGCAGGGGTCCTCGCCGGGGATGTCTATACGGGCCTTAACCGTGGCGGGGATGTGGGGGCCGGAGAGGCAGAGAATGCCCAGGCCCTCGTTGGCAGCTCCGGCCTCAGTGGCCATGCGGATGCCGTCGCCATTGTGGTGCAGACCCCAGCAGATGAGGTTTTCGCTGTCAAAGGGGAAGTACTTGCGGAGCATCTCCTTGTTGCCGGAGTAGCCGCCGGTGCAGATGAGGACGTTGGGAGCCTTGACGATGAACTCGCGCTCCAGGTCGCGGCAGAGGACGCCTTCGACATGGCCGTCGTCGCTCTTGAGTATCTTGGTGACCTCGGTGTCGGTGATGGTGGGGACGTTGAGCTCTACCAACTCGCGCTTGAGCGTGCTCATGACCTCTTTCATGCGTCCTTCGGGAATGTGGTAGGTCTGGTAGACCTGGCCGGGGATGTAGGGGTCAACGTGGAAGCGAATGCCCTTCTCCTCGAGCCAGCGTATGTTGTCCGCGATCTGGTCGATAAAAGCGCGGAGCAGGCGCGCGTTGAGCGACTGGTGCGAATAGTCCATTGCGAACTTCAGGATCGCGTCGGGCGGGACGTCCAGCAGCTGCTTTTTCTGTATGTGGGAGCCCGCGGCCAGCATGCCGTCCGCGAACATGGCGTTGCCGCCCGTGGAGTGGCGCTTTTCGATAACCACGGCGTTGACGCCTTTCTCCCCCGCCTCGGCCGCTGCCGCTAGACCGCAGGCGCCGCCGCCGACTATGATGAGGTCAAAACTCTTTTCGTAAGTTGCAATTTCAGACATGTTATTCTATTTCCTCCAGGCTAATTCAGGATCTTGGGCAGCCAAAGCGCGATGTCAGGGAAGGCTACGAGCAATACAGCCATGACGATGAGGGCGATTATAAAGGGTACGACGCCCTTGAACACGTCGCTCGTCGTGGCGTCGTCTACCATGCCGCCGACGACGAAGCAGTTGATGCCGACAGGCGGGGTGATGGAGCCGAGCATGGTCATAAGGACGACCAGAATGCCGAACCAGACAAGGTTGTAACCCAGCGCGGAGACAATGGGCGTGAATATGGGCAGGGTGAGCAGGATCATGCTCAGTGTGTCCATGAGGCAACCGAGGAAGATATACACCAGGCACATGATCCCGATGACGAGGTAGGGCGCGATGTTGCTGTTTGCGACCCAGTTTGCAATTATCACGGGGGCCTTGGACACGGTGATGAAGCTCGAGAAAACCGAGGCACCGATGAGCAGGAAGAAGATCATAGCGGTGACCTTCATGGAGCTCTTGAGGCAGGCCCTGACAATACTGAGGTTCATGTTCTTCCTGAACAGAGAAATGATAAAGGTACCGAAGGAGCCTATAGCGGCCGCCTCAGTGGGCGAGCAGAAGCCGCCCCAGATGCTGCCGAGCACCGCTATGATGAGCAGGAGCATCAGCCAGACCTTCTTGAGGGAGACAAAACGCTCTTTCCAACTGGACTTGGGACCGCCGGGAGCAGCGTCCTTGTCGATACGAGTCACGACGACTACCGCAACGCAGAACAGGATGGTGATGATTATGCCAGGCAGCAGTCCGGCGAGGAACAGCTGGCCGACGGAGCTGTTCGTGATGATACCGTAGGTTATCATCGGCGTGCTGGGCGGAATCATGATGCCCAGGGTGCCGCCGGCGGCGATGCAGCCTAGACCGAGCGTGGCCTTGTAGTTCCTCTTTTTCATCTCGGGCCAGGCAACCTGAGTCATGATAGATGAACCGGCGATGGAGGAGCCGGTCATGGCGGCGAAGGCCGCGCAGGCAACGTTCGTGGCCATGCAGAGGCCGCCTCTGTGATGGCCGACCCACTTGTCCGCCGCGCCGTAGGCGTCCGAAACGACTCCGGAGCGGAAGCCAAACTCACCCATCAGGCAGAAAAGCGGGATGACGCTCATCGAGTAGACCGCGACCTGGTCAAAAGGCACGAGGCTCAGCAGACCGAAGGCGGCGTCCCAGTTGGTCCTGAGAGCATAGCCCACGAAGCCGACAGCCAGCATCGCAAAGCCGATGGGCAGGCCGGTGAGCATAAGTATCAGCATGATGGCAAATCCAATGAGTGCATATGTCATTTCGCGCTGCCCTCCCCTTCAATGAGCCCGGCCGCGTCACCCTTGCCAGCAAGGGTCATAGCGTTCAGGATGATGTTGCTGATGAGCTGGAGCACCATAAGCCCGCAGCCAATGGCCGCTATGAGCAGGAACGGAGCCAGCGAGATATTCAACGTAATGGTGGTGGCGTTCTGCTTTTCAAAAACGCTCAGGGCGCGGAGGAAAAGCCTGTAGGCCACCATGGAATAAGCCGCGATGCCAACGATCCAGGCAAAGATGTTGGCGACCGCTTTGAGCTTCTGTGAGAAGTGCTGATAGAGTATCTCTATCCTGACGTTGCCGTCCTCTTCGGCCAGCAGGCCAAAACCCAGAAACACCACTATTACCATCATGAGCTGAGTGATGTCCTGCGCGCCGAACACCGTGACCTTGAAAACATAGCGTCCCACGGCGTCCGCAACGGAGAGCAGCATCATGAGGAATACTACCCAGCTTGCGATCTCTGCGGTGAACTTATTAATTTGTTTTGTTATTTTGACAAAAATCATACATTCCCCTTGCCTTTCAGCAAAAGCATTTTCAGCTTACAGATGTATAGCGGCTCGGTTTCGGGCCGCTATACACTTTGCTATTCTGTTGCCTCAGCGGAGCGACGCTGCGGTCTCAATGACGAGGTCAACTATCTCGGCCGCGTTGGTGTTGCCGGCGTCATGCTGGTTCTGCACCCAGGTGTCGGCAAGCTCCTGGCAGATGGCGTTGTATTCATCGATGACCGACTGGTCCAGCTCGTAGCACTCACAGCCGTTCTCGGTCAGCAGATCGTACTCGTCGCTGTAGAGCTCTTCAGCGGTGTCCAGGAAGTGCTGGGCGGCCTCGTCGCAGACCTCGAGGAAGATCTCCTGCAGGTCGGCAGGCATCTCGTTGAACTTGTCGGCGTTCATGTAGACGGAGTTGTTGGAGCCGCCGCAGGTGATGCCGATGGGCATATAGTCCACGACCTCGTAGAACTGAGCGTCATACATGTAGCGCGCGGGGTTCACAAAGCCCTCGAGCACGCCGGTGCTCAGGTTCAGATAGAAGTCGGCGGCGTTAGTGCCGACGGGCATCGCGCCCACGGCGCTCAGCACGTTAGCTATGTCGGAACCGCCGGCGTAGCCGATCTTGAGGCCCTTGAGGTCGTCCAAAGTCTCGACCTTCTTGTCGGTCAGGGCAAAATTGAAGCACTCGGCAGGCTGCCACCAGAGGACCTTGACGTTGTTGGTAGCCAGTTCTTCGTCGATGTAGCCGGCTTCCTCAACGGCTTTCAGACACTCATACTGCTCCATGTAGGTGCTGAACAGACCGGGGACAATGACCCAGCCCAGCGAAGGCCAGCGGCTCGCGTTGGAAGAAAGCGAGGCGACGGCAATGTCGCAGATGCCGGACTCGAGAGCCTCGAACTCAGTACCCTGAGCGCAGAGCACGCCATTGTACTGGATATCGAGGGTGACCCTACCCTCAGTGCGGGCAGAGATCTCATCGGCAAACCAAGTCACCGTAGAAGACACGAGGTCTCCCTCCGCGGCGCGTGTAGCAACCGTAAAGACGTAGCTGCTGCCGTCATCCGGCGCATCGGAAACTTCTTCGCCGCCGGCGGCGGTCTGGCTGGGTTCCTCGGTCTGGCCGCATGCGGCGAAAATGCCGCAGAACATTGCAATGCAAAGGGCCAAGGAGACAAACTTCAATACTTTTTTCATGTAGTCCTCCCGCTTTCACGCATATCTATGCGTTTGTATTTGTAAGCTGTATTACAGCTTACAGCTTACTGTGTCTGAAATATATCATTCCTTTGAGGCAAAGTCAATTATATATTTCCCTAATTCTCACTCAGGAATTTGAGCATATTGTCTAAATGTATAACAGCTTATCACTTTACACTTGCGTTCATTCCAAAAATGTATTATACTGTAATAACATGTTTAAGGTGGGGTGATACTTGGTGGGAAATTTGGATAATTCTCCAGTTCATATCAAGAGCATCAACAGAGAAAGCGCGTCTGAGCAGGTCTATCAGCAGATGAAACATCTAATTGATACACAGGTTTGGGCGCCGGGCTACAAGATCCCATCGGAAAACCAGCTGGCCTCTCAGTTCGGCGTCAGCAGAATGACAATCAGAGCGGCTACTCAAAAGCTGAAAGCCTTTGGACTTTTGAGTATTCGCTCAGGCTCGGGCTCTTATGTGGAAGCTCCAACGCTGGAATCCTATGTCGGCTCCATAAGTTCCGGTGTGTCTCCAAACACGCTCGAAGAGGTCTATTCTATCAGGTACTACCTGGAGCAGGCCGCTGTGGAGCTGGCTGTGAAAAACGCTACTGCTGAAAACCTTGAGGAATTCAAAAGCATCCTGGATAAGCTCATAGACGCCGCTGCAAACGACCCGGAGAATTTTCGAAAATATGACCTGGACTTTCACCGTTATATCAACATTATGTCCGGAAACCAACTGCTGCTCACCATGTTCAGTATGACCGAATCTCTTTTCGCCACTCAGATGGACAAGTTTGACAGCAACATACCAGCAGAAGATCTGAGAGACGGACGCATCAGCTTTCATGTCCGGCTGTACAACGCCATTGTTGATAGAGATGTCGACGCATGCCTGAGACACGTACACTGGTATCGAAACGTCAGCGAAGCAAAACGTCCACCTGATTTTGACTAGAAAACAGAGTATAAGAACAGCCCCCGATCTAAGACCGGGGGCTGTTCTTATACTCTTCAATATCTATCAATTATAAGCTGCGGCAAGACGTATGCGGCTCCAGGTACGGGTATGCCAGCGCCAGAGGAAGAGCCCCGCGCGCAGGCACTCGTCACAGGCCATTGCAATCCAAAGCCCTGCAAGTCCAAGACCAAGCGGTCCGGAGAGCAACACTCCCCCGCCAAAGGCAGTCAGCCAGGCGCTGATGACGCATATCGTTATCGGAAAGCGGATGTCGCCGCAGGCCTGCAGCGCACGGCACATGACGATATTCACGGCACGGCCCAGCTCCAGTGGGATTTCTATTAGCATGATGGTCTTGGCCAGTGCTATGACCTGCGCATCCTTTGTGAATATGCCGCAGAGCGGCTCCGCGAAGATGTAGAGCAGCACGGATACGAGCCCGGATATGCAGACTGAGGCATACATCGTGCGCCGGACGCACTTGTCCGTGGACTCGGTGTCTCCCGCGCCCATATAGTGCGCGACAACGACCTGCGCCGCCTGTGCCACTGCGCTTGCGAAGATGTACGAGAGCATGGCAAACATATTGACATACACGCGGGTGTTGATGACGAAGAGCTCGAATCTGTTGCAGACCGCCTGTATGCATATCTGCGAGAGGTTGTAGGATATGGACTCTCCGCCGGAGGGTATGCCTATGTGCAGCAAGCCCCTGAACTGGCGCGAGGGGAAGGGCCGCAGGCAGCTCGGTGAAATAGCACCCCGTCCGAAGTACTTCCTGAACATCAGCCCAATGACGACGACGCCTGCCACTCGGGAGAGGCCGCTGGATATAGCCGCGCCGGTCACGCCCAGGGTCGGGAGCCCGAACATGCCGTTTATCAACAAGGCGTTGCAGGCTATGTTCATGACATTCACCAATACGGAGACGAGCATCGTCTGCTTCATGAGCTGACTGCTGCGGAAAAAGGCGGTGAAGGTCAGGTAAACCGCCTGGAAAACCATGCCCGCGCCGATGATGCGTATATAGAGCACCGCCTCGTCAAATATCTCCGCCGGCACATTCATGAGCCTGTAAATCGGGCGGCAGAGGAAAATGAGTATACTGCTCACGACCAGCCCGAAGATGAGGTTCGCCAGGAGCGAAACTGTGTAGGTCTCGCGCAGTCTGTCCGTACTTTTAGCTCCGAGGTACTGCGATATAAGTATAGTCGCAGCGGTGCAGATGACCGAAAACACTATGAGCAGCAGGTTCACTATCTGGTTCGCGTTGCCTATCGCGCCGACGAGGTCGTGGTTGTACCATCCAACCATTATCTGGTCCGCGTTGCCGACCAGCATCTGCAGGACCAGCTCTATAAATATTGGCCATGAAAGGCTGAGTATGTTGTTTTCACGCCTGGATTTCACCATAAACTCTCCTTGACTTAACTACATTGCACAAAATATAACTGCCATATTTGGCGAATTTATTATAGTGCCAGTGCACAAAAAGTCAATCGGCGTTTTGAACGTAGTTTTACGGTCCCGGAGCAGCTAATGTAATCATTTTGGCAAAGGCGCGGCAAAATGCGCCCCGGCTGATTCCGGGGCGCATAGCGCTCACAGTATTATGCAGATCAATCCGCCGCTGCCCTCGTTCACGATGCGCTGCATCGTGTTGCGCAGCTTTGCCTGGACACTGGGCGGCATACGCTTGATTTTGGACTCAAGTCCCTCCTCCGCTATGTCGTAGAGCGACTTGCCGAAGATGTTTGACTCCCATATCCGGCTCACGTCGCCGTCGAAACCCTGGAGCAGGAAACCCATGATCTCTTCCGAGGCCTTCTCGCCTCCGAGCGCAGGTGTGACCTCCGTTTCTATGTTCGTCATCATCATGTGTATGCTCGGTGCGCTTGCCTTGAGCCGCACACTGTAGCGCCCGCCGCTGCGAACTATCTGCGGTTCCTCGAGCCTCAACTCGCCCGGCAGAGGCATGACAACGCCATAGCCTTTCTCGCGCACGTCGCGCAGCGCCTGGCTGACATGGTCATAGTCCTCTTTAATGTCCTTTATGTGTGTCAGCAGGGTCATGAGATCGCCGTCATCGCGTATCTCGAAACCGGACTGGGCACTTATCGTCTCATAGTAGAGGCTTCGTGGCAGCTCGAGCTCTGCCGACACCTTGCCGGTACCCATATCCACGTTCCTTATGCCTGCAGCGCTCACATCCTCGCGGCCGCCCAGCGCGTCCATAATGCCGAACGCATCCCGCACACGGCTCATGTCCTGCACCGCCTCCGCAATGGCCTCCAGTATGCCCGACTTGAGTGGCGCATCGGAGGGCAGAGCATCCAGCCATGAGGGCAGATATATGCCCAGCTCGGCTATCGGGAACTCGTAAAGCGCGAATTTTAGTATCTCGTCTATGTCCTCTGCCGTAAGGTCTAGGCAGTTAACGCAGACACAGGTCACGCCGTACTTATCCGCCAGCTCCGAGCGCAGCGCCTGCGCCGCGTCGGAATACGGTTCCGCACTGTTCAGGACGAGCACGAAGGGCTTCCCTATCGCCTTCAGCTCCGAGACGACGCGCTCCTCGGCGGGGACGTAGCCCTCGCGCGGGATGCCGCAGATGGTGCCGTCCGTGGTCATTACTATGCCGATCGTCGAGTGCTCCGCAATGACGCGGCGCGTCCCCTCCTCGGCTGCGCGGCTCATGCTGACCTCCTCGTCAAACCAGGGCGTGGCCACCATGCGCTCCGTACCGTCCTCAAACTGGCCCGAGGCGCCGTCCACCATGTAGCCCACGCAGTCCACCATGCGCACCGAGAACGTCACCCCGCCCTCGAGCGTCACGTTGACAGCGTCCTCCGGGACGAATTTCGGCTCTGCCGTCATTATGGTGCGGCCCGAGCCGGACTGCGGCAGTTCGTCCTTGGCGCGCTCTTTGGCGTAGACGTCCTCTATATTCGGTATGACCAGCGTCTCCATGAACCTGCGGATGAACGTGGACTTCCCGGTCCGCACCGGCCCTACCAGCCCGAGATATATGTCCCCGCCGGTGCGCTGGGCTATGTCCTGATAAATGGAAGTGTTTGTCATGTTCCGCCCTCTTTTCCCGTGAACTCATGTTAGAGAATATGAGGACGTGTATAAAAATATGACCGGACAGGTAAAACCCATCCGGTCAGAACTATTATATCATGCCAGCGGCAGTCTTATTTCCGCTTTGAACAGGTCTCCATCCGTGCTTATCGAGAACTCGCCGTGCTGCAGTTCCGTAAGGCTCTTTGCGATGTTCAGGCCGAGGCCGCTGCCTTCCGTGTGCCTCGAAGCGTCGCCGCGCACGAAGCGCTCCATAAGCTCCTCCGCACTCACGTTCAGAGCCGCGCGGGAGATGTTCTTCATCGAGATGACCGCCGCCGCGCCCTCTGTCCGCACGTCCACATACACCCGCGTGTCCGGCAGCGCGTACTTCACCACGTTGTTGAACAGGTTGTCGATGACTCTCCAGAGCAGCCGCCCGTCCGCCATGACCACCGGGGCCGGTTCGGGGATATTGATAACTGTGTTCAGCCGCCCGGCCTCGAGCTTCGAGCTGTACTCGCCGTAGGACTGGTTTATGATCTCCTGCGTGTTCGTCGGCGCGAGATTCACCGACATGTTGCCCGTGGACGCCTTCGACGCCTCCACAAGGTCCTCAGTCAGCTTCTTGAGCCGCTGGGACTGGCGCTCGAGCACCGCGAGGTATTCGGCGCGCTCCTCCTCGGTCTTTGCCTTCTGCAGCAGGTCGGCGTAGTTGATGATGGACGTCAGCGGGGTTTTGATATCGTGCGAGACGTTCGTTATCAGCTCGGTCTTGAGCCGCTCGGACTTCATGCGCTGCGCGACTTCTTTTGCAAGGCCGTCGCCGATGCTGTTGAGGTTCTCGGCGTGGGATTTGAACTCCCAGTACATATGCTTGGTGTCTATCTTCTCGTCAAACTTGCCCTCGGCCAGCTGCTGTCCGGCTTTTTTGATGCCCTTCATCTGCCACGCGCCGAAGATGGCCGCGGCGTAGATGACGATGGAGAAGAGAAGCCCCACGAGCAGCCAGCCTCCGCTTTCGTCATACATCAGTATAAAGAGTATGAACCCGATGATATACAGCCCCAGCATGATGAGAGCCGTGCGCCAGACAATGGGTATCATGCGCCCAAGGCGGCCTATGCCGTGCCAGACGGCCTTGACTGCGCGCCAGATGAGGCGCAGCACGCGATAAATTACGGTGTTTCGCCACCACTTGCCGCATTTGACGCGCGTGGCGAAGCTCAGCAGCAGTGCCAGCACAAGTCCAAAAGATGCGCAACCAATGAAAGCGAAGATGAAAACCATCTGCATTATGGCGGCATATCCGCTGGGCATATTCCAGCGCAGCACATCCCCGATCACGAATATGAGCAGTATGCATGCACCCACGACGGCGGCTGCGTAGAGGTCGAGCGGGATGCGGTCAAGCTGGTTCAGCCTAGGCTCAGTCTCTCTCTTTCTGTGTCCAGCAGCGCAGAACAGGAAGATTAGGCAGGCCAGGGCCAGCAGTATGCACAGAGTGCCGACATAAGCGCTGGCTCCGCAGAATGTGGATACATTCCATATGATCCGTGTAAGGGTCATCGCACTGGGGTCAGTAAAGTCCAGCTCATTGATCACATATTTTTGGACATATTCTGCGTCTCCCCAACCGGCCACGTTTGCTGCAAAGCAGGCAACACATATAGCCAGGCCGAGCAGGAACACATACAGCAGCACGACAGCGCCGACTTTGGCCCAGAAGCTGTGCGTGAGCTTCACGCGCTCCTTCGGCGGTTTTTCAGTCTCGACGGGTATGAGTTCGTCGTCCATCACTTTTTGCCCTCCATCTTGTAGCCCTGGCCCCAGACGACCTTGATATATCGCGGGTCGCTGGGGTTGATCTCAATTTTCTCCCTGAGGTGGCGGATATGGACTGCGACGGCGCTCTCGGAACCGTAGGCGTTCTCGTTCCAGACGAGCTCGTATATCTGGGTGGACGAGAACACGCGGTTCGGGTTGCGCATGAGCAGCTTGAGGATGTTGTACTCAATGGGCGTGAGCTGCACGGGCTCGCCGTCTACGGTGACGGACTTTTCGGCGTCATTGAGCTCCACGCCACCGATGGTGATGGTATCCTTCGGCTGCTCGCGCTTTACTTGGCCGCCGAGGCGCGTATAGCGCCGCAGCTGGCTCCGCACGCGGGCCTGTACCTCGACTGGGTCGAAGGGCTTGGTCACGTAGTCGTCCGCGCCGACGTTGAGGCCGAGCACCTTGTCGGAGCTTTCGCTCTTTGCCGTGAGCAGGATGACCGGAATGTTGTACTCCTCCCTGAGCTTCGCCGTTGCCTCGATGCCGTCCATCTCTGGCATCATGACGTCCATGAGCACGAGGTCAATATCATGCTCCCGCACGCAGTCCAACGCCTGCTTCCCCGTGAACGCGGTGTATATCTTGTAGTCCTCGTTCGACAGGTAGATCTTGAGCGCGGAGACGATATCCACGTCGTCGTCGCAAATCAGAATGTTTGCCATATCCTCACCTCACGGGTACATTGTAGCTCAGATTGCGTTTAAGATAAAAGAGGGCTAATGTTTAAGATGGGATTAAGATTGTCTCAAATGTAAAACCGCTCGGGCTGGGTGTGGGAGGAGATCCTGACATCCAGATCCGGGAAATCCTCATTAAGCCAGCGTTGAAGTACGGGGACCACAACATTCTCCGTTGAAAAATGGCCCGCATCCACCAGGTTGATTCCATCCTCGTTGGCTTGGATGAATTGGTGATGCTTCACATCCGCGGTGAGGAAAGTATCGCAGCCGGAGGCTATGGCGAGGTCCAGGTCTCCTGCGCCCGCGCCACCGCAGAGGCCGAGCCGTTTCACGCTCCGCTCCGGTCCTGCGTACCTCAGTCCGTTAGCACTGAGGCGGTCCTTGACGAGTTTCAGAAATTCTGCAAAACTCAGCTCCTCAGGCAGCTCGCAGAGACGGCTCACGTTCTCCTCCTTATTGAGCTTATCCAGTACCTTCGCGCCCAACGCCGCGGCCAGCGTGTCATTTACTCCGCCTTCGGCCGCGTCGAGATTTGTGTGCATACAGATAGCGGAGATACCGCCCTCGATGATGGAGAGGAACTTGCGCTCCGTCGCGCCGGCGTCCGTCACGCGCTTGAGCCCCTCAAAGGTCAGCGGGTGATGTGAGACTATGAGCTGCGCGCCCATCGTCCGCGCCTCCTCTATCACCGCGTCCGTAATGTCCAGCGACACCAGCACCCGATCCACTGTCCTGCCCGAGCGCCCGGCCAGCTGGCCAACGTTGTCAAAGCCCATTTTGAGCTCCACCGGAGCGTGTTCGTTCAGCTTTGCGAAAATATCGCTTACCTTCGTCATTCAAAGCTCCTTTCTGAGCGAGGCCAGACGATCCAGTGTCATGCGGCGGCTGGTCGTGTCTCGCCTTTCCACAGCGCTCTCCATACCCCTGAGAGCGCGCCTCTCAGTTTCCGTCCTCGCATCCAGCCAGCGGATCAAAAGCGGGTCTGAAGCTGCCCTGAGCGCGTCCTCGGCAAAAAGCAGATCAGACCAACCACCGCGCACCAGCAGCGCGACATACAGCCTGTCGCCCTCCGCGGCCAGCCTTGCAGTCTCTATTCCGTAGCCGGAAAGGCGAAGCCAGAGACACAGCTCATCCAACTTGGACTGCGGCTGCAGCACGAGCCGCGTGCCGTCCAACGTCCAGGGAGCACGGCGCAATATTCCCTCAATAGTCTCCCCGCCCATGCCGGCTATCACCACGGCGTCAGCCTCAGACGCGCCTTCAAAGTTCAGGCCGTCGCAGAGCTCAAAGCGGATGCGGTCCTCAAGGCCATACTCCCTGGCTGTGGCCATGGCGCTCGAGAGCGGTCCTCTGCGTATGTCAGTAGCCGCCACGCGCTCCGCCGCGCCGTTTTGCAGGAGCCATACCGCCAGGCGTCCATGGTCCGTTCCAACGTCCACGGCAAAACGGCAGTCCCCTGCGAGTTGAGCCGCGGTCAGCAGCCGCGGCGTAAGTTTTACTCTGTCCATATGCGTATTAAAAAAAGCCGGTTTTCACCGGCTTTCCCTTTCAAAACATTGCAAGATATGCCTTGAGCTCCTTGAGGAATTGGTCCGGGTCTACCTCATGCGCGTAGCAGGCCTGCTCGAGCGTTTCTCCACTGGCGAGCGCGCATCCCATGCAGTGCATTCCGATGGCCTGGAACGCCGGCATAGCCTGGGGCGCGTTCTCGAGGATCTCGGATATCATCGTCTCCTTGGTGATCTCAAACATTGCTGTTCCTCCGTTTAAAATTTGCTGTAAATATTAAAACGATTGGGACGCTATATAGTGTCCCAATCGTTTCACTGCTCATACAGTTCAGGCGTTGCTCTGCTGCTCGCGGATCTTGGCAAAGCACTCGCTGCAGTACACGGGACGGTCGGACTTGGGCTCGAAGGGAACCTTCGCCTCGCCGCCGCACATGGCGCAAACAGCGGTGAAGAACTCGCGGGGACCACGAGCCGCATTCTTGCGGGCGTCACGGCAGGGCTTGCAGCGCTGGGGCTCGTTCTGGAAGCCGCGCTCGGCGTAGAACTCCTGCTCACCGGAGGAGAACACGAACTCCTGGCCGCACTCTTTGCACACTAGGACTTTGTCTTCAAACATTTTGTACCCTCTCTTTTGATTGATGATTCTTGCCTCTCGGCTAATATTGCGTTCAGCTCCTGCTGATGTCGCCTGGGAAAGGTTGTCTCGCCAGCTTGCGGCGAATTCGCTGCACGGCGTTGTCTACGGACTTTTCCGAACTGCCGACGGCCTCGGCTATTCGCCTATACGGCTCGCCCTCAAGGTAGTGGAAAAGTACTTTGGTCTCAAAAACGGACAAACACCGCGAAAACGTGGAATAGAACTCTTTTTCGCTCTCTCTGGCCAGAACCTGTTCCTCAGGTGCGCGCCTGAATATCGCCTGCTGCGACGCAGGGCCGAGACGGGATTCTTCGGAGAGGATGATGTATTCCAGTGACACTCCGTCATTGAGCGGTTCGTGCTTCTTGCGGGAGGCCGCCTTTACGGCCTCAAGCACGCGGTTGCGTATGCATATCTCTGCAAAGGTCCTGAATGAAGCTCCGCCGGATTCATCATAGTTCCGAATGGCGGACAAAAGTCCCAACATGCCCTCCTGAGTCAGGTCCTCGCTGTCCCCACCAGCTAAAAAGTAGGGTCTCGCACAGATGCGCACCAGTTTGGCATATCGTTCTATCAGCTCTTCCTCGGCCGCTGTATCTCCCGCGACCGCAAGCTGCCTCAGTTCAGAATCTGTATAATTAGTATAATCAATCATATTGCAACCTGATTACAGATTATATTACAAACTTTTGGAAAGTCAAGACAATTTGTCGATTTTATAGCCGATTCTCAATATTTTTTTCTCAGCGCACCCATTGAAGTGCCATTTAAAGGTATCAGAGTTCCATTTGCTCCTGAATATGACCCGGAAGCTCTAATCCAAGGTGCTCATATGCCCGCCTCGTGACGCATCTTCCCCTCGGAGTTCTGGTCAGATAGCCTTGCTGCAGCAGATAAGGCTCATATACATCCTCCAGCGTGACGGCTTCTTCGTTTATCGTTGCAGCAAGCGTCTCCAAGCCCACTGGGCCGCCGCCATAAAACTCGATTATGCTGCGCAGCATCCTCCTGTCCAGTGCGTCAAGGCCCTCTCGGTCCACCTCAAGTCTCAAAAGCGCGTCGTCCGCGACTTCCTTGGTTATCACGCCGCCCGCGTTCACCTGCGCGAAGTCCCGCACGCGTCTCAGCATTCTGTTAGCTATTCTCGGCGTACCGCGCGAGCGCGAGGCAATCTCCCTTGCGCCCTCCGGCTCTATCTCGATGTTCAAGATCCCGGCGCTGCGCGTAACGATGCGCATGAGCTCATCCGTAGTATAGAGCTCCAGCCGCAGCGCTACGCCGAACCTGTCCCGCAGCGGGGCCGTCAGCTGGCCAGAGCGCGTCGTCGCGCCAATCAGTGTAAAGCGCGGCAGCTCCAGTCTTATGGAGTTGGCGGACGGTCCTTTGCCGATGATGATGTCGATGGCGTAGTCCTCCATCGCCGGATAGAGTATTTCCTCGACCATCCTGTCCAAGCGGTGTATCTCGTCAACGAAAAGTATGTCGTTTTCCTGCAAGTTGGTCAGCAGCGCGGCCAGGTCCCCCGCCTTCCCTATCGAAGGCCCGGAGGTTATGCGCATGTTGACTCCCATCTCGTTTGCAATGACCGCCGCCAGTGTCGTTTTGCCGAGGCCCGGAGGGCCGTGGAGCAGCACGTGGTCAAGCGGTTCGCCGCGCATCTTCGCCGCCTTTATGAACACGCTGAGGTTCTCTTTGACCTTCTCCTGCCCGATGTAATCAGACAGCGACCTCGGTCTCAGAGATACTTCGCCCGTGTCCTCCGGCAGGATGCTCGTCGAGGTTACGACCTGCTCGCCGGGATCCCCGGAAAAGCTGATGCTCATGCGCGTTCACCTCACTTCATCATGTTCTTCAGCGCCGCCTTGATTATCTCTTCGACTGTCAGCGGTGCTACGTCCACGCCCTTGAGCGCGACGTTTATCTCTGCGGGACCATAGCCGAGCACCGCCAGCGCCGCTGCAGCGTCCGAGAGCTTACCGTCCCCCACTGCAACGGGCGCGCCCGACTTCATTGGCAGCTCAAAGTCACCGCTCTCCTTTGCGAGCTTGTCCTTGAGCTCGAGTATGACACGCTGAGCTATCTTCTTGCCTATTCCCGGGGCCACCGTCAACGCCTTTTCGTCACCGGACAGTATGGCCATTGCAAGCGCCTCGGGCGTGTATGCCGACAGTATCGAAAGCGCCGCCTTAGGACCTACGCCAGATACGCCGATCAGCAAGTCGAAGCTGCGCTTCTCGCTCTTAGTAGCAAAACCGAAAAGCTCAAAGGCATCCTCCCTAACGCTCTCGGAGATATACAACTTTGACCTCTCCCCGACCTTGAGCCTGGACTGTGTGGTCAGGCTGGTATTAACGAGGTATCCCACTCCGTTGCAGTCAATGACGGCCATGCCCTGGCCCAGTTCGGCCACCTTCCCGTCTAAATGGTAGAACATACGTTTCCTCCCGTCATCCCCGCCATCAACGAGGTGGAACTCCTCGCGTGGCAGAGCGCTATTGCCACAGCGTCCGCCGCATCGTCCGGCTTTGGCGCAGACTTGAGCGAGAGTATCCGCTTGACCATGTCTATGACCTGGCTCTTCTCCGCTCGCCCATAGCCTACCACTGCCTGCTTTACCTGCAGGGGCGTGTACTCGAACACCGGCAGCCCCGCATGATAACAGGCCAGTAGAATGACCCCCCTGCCCTGTGCCACGGAGATGCCGGTCGTTATATTTGTATTGAAAAACAGCTCTTCAATCGCCGCCACATCCGGCTTAAAGGTCCTTATGACCTCGCCCATGTCCGCGTATATGCGGTCCAGCCGGCTGGACAGGCTTGTCCCTGCCGGCGTTGTTATGACTCCGCAGCGTACAAAGCTGTGTTTTCCCCGGTCCGAATCCACTACGCCGAATCCGACTATGGCAATGCCGGGGTCTATGCCAAGGATACGCATTTACCGTCCACCTTCAACGCTACATTTTATCACAAATGCGCTCCTTATTCAAGGCCGCGCAGTATCTCACCGAGCTCCGCCCATGACGCGACCTTCAGGTACTCGCACCTCGGCGGATGCGGAGCTTCGGGTTTGTATGTACACTTCAGCGGACACTTGAACCACACGGGATACAGACCCGATCTCGCCGCGCCCTCCACGTCGCACTCCACATCGTCCCCTGCGAACCAGCAGGAGGCCGCATCCAACCCCGCAAGTCCCAGCGCACGTCTGAATATGTGCTCCGAGGGCTTTCTGAACACGCACTCGCTTGACGCCACAATGAACTCGAACCTGTGAAAGGGCAGGCATTCATTAATCCTTCTTACAAGCGACGGGCCTGAAAACGACAGGTTGCTTATTACGCCCGTCCTGATACCAAGCTCGGCACAGAGAGCCAGGAAATCCTCAATGCCCTCCATTGGAAAAATCGGCTCCGTCGCGCACCAGCGTATGTATTCGAGCTCCCGCATCGTGACGTCAAAGCTCAGGCCCAGCGCGTCAAAAATGCACTTGTCCAGCTTCAATCCGTCTGTCTCAAGTTCCAGAGGACGCATCTGCCTGAAAAGGTCTGCGTACACCTTACGACTGTACTCGTACAGCTGCTCGGGCGTGATGCCGCGCGGATTTGCCACAGCGTGCTCCATGGCGGCGCGCCATCCGCGCAGATAGTCCTGCTCCGGCTCATAGCATAATGTATGTCCGTAGTCGAAAATCATCATTTCCGGTCTTTTCACAGGCGCGCCCCCTCTCGGCACCTATTTTAACATGCCGCGCATATATGCGCAACGCACAAAACCGGCGCGGTCCTGTCCGCGCCGGTTTTGCATCCTCTCTTTTTTACATCAAGCCCTCGGATGGGCTTTGTTGTATACGTCCTTGAGCTGCTTTTTCACCAGATGCGAATACATCTGGGTGGAAGAGATGTCCGCATGGCCCAGCATTTCCTGAATTGAGCGCAGGTCCGCGCCGTTTTCAAGCAGGTGCGCCGCGAAGCTGTGCCTGAGTGTATGCGGCGTGATAGGTTTATCGATATGCGCTTTGTTCTGATAGGTCTTTACTATCTTCCAGAAGCCCTGACGGCTCATCTTCTCGCCGCTGACGTTCACGAACAGAGTCTGCTCATCCGGCGAGGCGATCATCTGGGGACGTATGAATTCCACATATTCCGCAAGGGCTTTTATTGCCTTCGGATAAAGCGGGATGATCCTTTCCTTCTCCTTGCCGCGGCAGCGGATGAAACCGGCCGGTATGTTCACGTCAGACATCTCTAGCGAAATAAGCTCGCTTACTCTTATGCCCGTGGCGTAGAGAAGCTCGAGCATGGCTCTGTCGCGGTAGCCTTTCATGTCCGAGCAATCAGGCTGCTCCAGTAGCAGGTCCACTTCCCTGTTTGTCAGGATCTGCGGCAATTTCTGAACGGACTTCTCCGGCATGAGCTTTACCGCCGGGTTGTGCCTTATGACACCGATGTCCTGCATCCGCGCATAAAAGCACTTGAGTGAGGCTATGCAGCGCGACACGGTTGCGGACGACTTTCCGCTGCGCCTGAGCCAGTTGATATAGTCGGCCAGTATCTCCCCGTTGACGTGCGTGAGCTCCGGCAGCTCGTGAAGAACCAGGTAGTCGTTTAGCTGCCTGACGTCTCGGACATATGAAGAAAGGGTGTTGGCAGACGCCTTCTTCACGTTCATCAGGTAGTTTTCAAATTCCTCTAGACAAACGGAAGCCTGCAAGCCTACTCCCCCTTTCCCCATTAAATCAAAAGTTTTACGAGCTGCGGAACAAGAAAGTGCTCCACAGCCGCAGCCAGGATCAACATAACTGCAACAGCCAACAGCCTATTCTCCCCACGGGAATAGCGCGGCGAAACTGGACGACGAACATGCTGCGCCAACAACCTTGAAGAAAAGCAGGCCCCGTCAAACGCCACGATAAACAACCCAGGCACGGTAAGCAGCGAGGGCAGCCCCAGTACTACAAGGGTCAGCGCGACTCCCTGCTCCGGATAAGCCGAAGCTATATATGCCGCTGTGCATGCAAGCACAAAACCCCGGAAAGCCAGCGCCACCGGTATCAGCGCAACGCCGAAAAGCGATGTGGACAAGAGCAATACCAGCAAGTGGTACTTTGAGCAGGAAAAGAGCAGACCCAGAAAGTTATCGTAGCCATATATCTCTCCGCTGCTGCTGAGGACGTTCTCAGCGCTGGAAAACTCGCCCGAACTGAGCGATGACCCCGCTGCCGCACCGCCGACAAACGCCACGCATAGAACAAGCAATATCAGCAGTTCCCCACTCTGACGTATCAGCCGCGAGATATCTATCCGTGCAAACTGCTGCGCCGCCTTCACTCGGAAAGCCCCTTAAATCTGATGGGGATATTTCTGCAATTTACATAATCCGAGTAGGCACAATATAATACAAATTCCATCAGTAATCAAGTCCTTTGTCAAAATAAGTGTAAATTTGTGAATTATGCCTAAGTATTATGTTAACTATATTATGTAAACTGCGTTCACCTCCCCTCTCGGAAATGCCTGTAAACACAAGCTTAGTCACAGTATTTAGTGCAAATAGCTCGCCTTTGCAACAACATCTTGGTAATCATTGAAGTATTATGTCTACCTGGTCAAAATTATACTCTCTGTATTATCGCCTCGCGTATCTCTTCTTTCGTCGTTTTGCCCGGCCTCTGTCCAAACACAGTGCGCCGCCGAATGCGCCGCCCGCTACAGCAGCTATAACGAAGCGCAGGCACGTTGCTGTTGCCGGCCCCTCACCCGGAGCGACCAGCGCTACCAACACCACCAATATCGCAAGCACGGCGCCACTGAGCCCCCCCGCTTCAAGCGCCGAGGCGCCCCGCCGTTTTGCGGCGGCTATTCCTCCTAAAGTCGAACCAAGGAATACGCTGGCTATGGTCAGCATTTCCAAAGTGCTGGCAGGAAATACCTGACGTTCCAGCAGCACAGCGCAAGCGTATCCTATCGCCGCTATGGCGATCAAACCTGTAACCGGGCCAAACAGATACCATTTAAGTCTCTGCCTCCTCTTCTCTCTCCTCTCAGTTGGCGTTGAAGTCATACTCAGGCCTCCCCAAAATAAAATCCCCGGAGCAACGGATGTTTGGTACATCCTATTGCTCCGGGGAAATTTTGATGACAGGCTTTTATTCGCCCTTGCCCTCATCTATGCTGTTTTCCTCACCAGCAGTCTTGGCAGCATTCTTCTTGCCCTTAGACTTCGCGGCAGCAGCCTGCTGTGCGGCCTTCTGCTTCTCCTCGCGGACGTTGGTAGAGATAGCCCACTTCGTCACCTGCATACGAACGCGGTCCTCGCCGGTCTCAAAGGTGATGGTGTCCTCAGTGACCTGGACCACCTTGCCCATTATGCCGCCGATGGTCACGATCTCGTCGCCTATCGTGATGTTGTTGCGCATCTCGGTGAGTTTTTTCTTTCTCTTATTCTCAGGACGAATAAGGAAGAAGTAGAACACCACGAAGATGATGACGAGGAACAGGATCGACGACATCCCGCCGAGCCCGCCTGTCGCGGCCGCGTCTGAAGTCAGGAGATTAAAAAACATTTTTACACCCTCCAAACTGGAAAATATACAACGTGTCAATTATAACCTCATATTCCCCCAAATGCAAGATAATTATATCCTCTTATCCAAAATATTCGCGTACCGTTCCCGGAACCCGGCAAAGCTGCCCTCCTCCAGGGCTTTGCGTATCCTGCACATGAGGTCGTTATAAAACCAGAGATTGTGCGTGACGGCAAAGCGCATGGCCAGCATCTCCTCCGCCTTGAAGAGATGCCGCACATATGCTCTCGAATACCTGCGGCACACGGGGCAATCGCAGTCGCGCGATATGGGTCCCTCATCCCTCTCATACTTTGCGTTTTTTATATTGATGATCCCGTCCCAAGTGAAAAGATGCCCATGCCGTCCGTTGCGTGCGGGCATAACGCAGTCAAAAAAGTCCACGCCGCGCCACACGGATTCGATGATGTTGCCCGGCGTACCCACGCCCATCAGATACCGCGGCCTGTCCTTCGGCATGTATTCCTCCACGGCCTCGATGGTGTCGTACATCTCCTGCGCCGTCTCGCCCACCGCGAGGCCGCCTATGGCGTAGCCCGGCAGGTCGAGCTCCGCGATCTTCTTCATGTGCTCAATGCGCAGGTCATGGAACACGGCGCCTTGGTTTATGCCGAAGAGCACCTGGCCGGGGTTCACAGCGTCCGGCTCAGAGTTATACTCCGTAAGGGCTTTTTTGCAGCGCTCAAGCCAGCGGGCCGTCCTGTCGCAGCTCTGGCGGACATATTCATAGGGCGAGGGTATCTTGATGCACTCGTCGAAGGCCATAGCTATATCCGAGCCGAGGTTTGACTGTATCCTCATGCTCTCCTCCGGCCCCATGAAAATATGTCGGCCGTCCACATGGCTATTGAAGCGCACGCCGTCCTCTCCTATCTTCCGCAGCTCGGCAAGGGAAAATATCTGAAACCCTCCGCTGTCTGTCAGGATAGGTCCGTCCCAGGTCATGAACCTGTGCAGCCCGCCGAGGGACTTTATGAGCTCGTCTCCAGGACGGACGTGCAGGTGATAGGTGTTCGACAGCTCAATCTGGCAGCCGATATCTCTCAGGTCCCGCGCCGAGAGCGCACCCTTTATCGCGCCCTGGGTACCTACGTTCATGAACACAGGTGTCTGCACCGTACCGTGCGGGCAGGTAAACTCGCCGCGCCGCGCGCGGCCTTCGGTTTTCAGCAGCTTGAACATTTATATCCTCCCATCCATACAAATTTGAATATATCCCGCCCTGCACAAATTGTCAACCGCGTTTTCGCACTTGATATAGGTCTCGAGAATGTGTTAAGATGTTTAGCAGCAATAGAGAACCGTAAGCGAGGTGACAAAGCATTGAAGATCCAGGAGTCGGCGGAGAACTACCTCGAAGCCATACTCATGATTCACAACCGCCAGGGCAATGTCCGCTCAATAGACATAGCAAATGAGCTGTCCTTTTCCAAACCAAGCGTCAGCGTGGCCATGAAAAATCTCAGAACGAACGGCTACATCGAGATGGACAAGGACGGGTTTATAACACTTTTGGATAAGGGCCGCGAGATCGCAGAGAAAATATACGAACGCCATACACTGATTTCCAACTGGCTGATGCACATGGGCGTCAGCCCGGAGACGGCTGCGGAGGACGCCTGCCGCATAGAACATGTGATAAGCGCTGAGACCTTTGAAAAGCTCAAGGAGCACGTCGCCGGCGGAACGGCACTATGACAGCAAAATAAGGAGAGGGGAGCTTCCCTCTCCTTTTGCGTTTCTGGCGCTCTGCCCTCGAGCCAGGGTTTCAGTCGCCTGTAACAGAGCCTGTCCCCAATGGCAAAGCAGGCTGTGAGCAGCCAGCTGCGTAGCTTGCGGCAATAGAGCAGGCGCTCCAACCCGGCGCGCAGGCAAACTAGTACAAACTTACGTCAAGCGCAAAAGCACCCGCGTCTGCACTTCTTCGGCGCGGGTGCCTTTCTGTTATGTATTTTTATGCCAGCGTTTTCCCAAGGGATTCGCAGGCAGACCGCGCCTCTTCATCCGGTGCGTCGGCGCAGATAACGCTGCCGGCGGCGAGCTGTGCGCCATAGCCCTTTGCCGTCGTCTCCCAGGAGCGCATCCACTCGCCGTCTCCCCATCCGTAGGAGCCGAAGAGGGCTATGCGCTTGCCCTTCAGTCCCGTCTTGCAGGAGCTGAACATGGGCTCGAACTCGTCCTCTTCCAACTGCTCTGCGCCCATCGCAGGGCAACCAAAGGCCACCGCGTCATACTGAGCCAACTTCTCCGCTCCGAATTCGGAGGCTGTGAAGAGCTCCGCCTGCGCTCCTGCGGCCTTTGCCCCGGAGAGGACGCTGTTTGCCATGGCCTCGGTGTTGCCCGTGCCGCTCCAGTATACTACCGCTATTTTGCTCATTTGCCGTTCCTCTTTTCCTTGTATTGTTCAGGCGCAGACCGTTAGCTGCTGCACCGACCTCCCCGCGCTCCAGAGCCTGGCATAAACGTCCCGGCACTTCCTGAAACGCGCAAAGGTGAGTTCCGCTGCCTCCGCGTCGCCGTATACCTGCCACCATCCCGTAAGTTTGCTGTTCTGTCCCCGGTTGCGGATAAAGCCCATTACGTCACAGAGCGGGTACCCCAGGAAAAGCCCTATCTCGTGCGGGAACTCCTCCCCGCTCAGGCGTTCCCTGAGCCGCGTCAGGGCCTGTTCCGGCTCCGCCGAAACGTAGCCCAAGCTGCGAAGAAGCTCCGCCGCTCCGGTCTCCGACAGGTCGCGCCTCAACTGAGTACGCCGGTACATATATACCAGCGCGCGCCTACCGCGTAACCTCAACAGTGTTATTGAAACGCCCTTAGGTCTCAGCTCACGGTCCCATAGGCCGATCTGCCTCAGCAGTTCGTCCGGCTCCTCTGTGTCAACGCAGAAAAGCGTGCCGGTTTTTAGACTCGCAAGCGTGGGCGCACACTGTTCAACTATATACTTCTCCAACGGCGCCATGATAACGCCTCACACCGCAGCGCAGTGCTCGGTGAGCGCCGCCCTGAGTGCAGAACCACTACTGGTCATCACTCTCGCCACAGGCACCCGGTTCTTCTTTGCCTCATGTATGACGCTCAAAGCCATCTTGTGAGATACGGTGCTGATAAAAAGTATCAGCAGATCGGGCGTTCCAACCTTTTTTCTCAAAGATCCGTTCTCTTTTGTAAACACTTTCGCCTTGCAGCCATGCTCACGGCAGATGCTCTCATACTGGCCCGCCATACACTCGTTTCCGCCTACTATCACTACGCTCATATTCATCACCTTTCACGTGGTTAGTGTATACTAACCTTTGTCCAAAAAAGTTGACGGCATCACGCCGCTCTCATCATTCGAATGATTAGTCATAACTAACCTGTGCATATATTCTAACAGACATCGACGTCGCGGTCAAGTGTTTTTTAGATAAGTGCATACGACGGTGCGGGCTTTGTTGCCCGCACCTATATCGCATCCAGCATAAACTTTTCGTTCACTCTCAAGCGTTCTTCCGTCGGGGACAGTTCAATGGCTTTACGCACTGCATCAAGCGCCTCCTTCGGCCTGCCTGTATAGTACAGGCCTAGTGAGAGATAGTCATATGGGCGGCTGCCCCAGGATTCCGCCTCGCAGATATAGGTTTTTGGGCGCTCCGTAATGCGCAGCGCCGTCCGGCACATATGGACCAGGCCATCCCAGTCCTTCTCCTCATAAAGCACCTTGGCCATGTCCAGATAGGGCTCGCGCAGGTGTTGTGCCTCTCCTATTGCGCGCCAGAGCCAGCGTTTTGCTTCATCTTTCCTCCCCAGGGCATTCTGACAGCGGGCAATATATCGCATGGACGCGCAGCGTTCATCCGCCCAGGTCGCGCTGGGCATTTGGAGATGATGCTCGAGGGTGCGGATAGCATCCTCCCAGCGGCGGTAAAAATAGTATTCCCGGCCCAGATAGTGCATGTTTCTGTCGTCATCCGGACACTCGGCCACAGACATCTCGAGCAGTGGTAGATATTGACTGCGCGGTTTAGTGTCGTCGGCATGGTGGTCGAGCTGTATGCCCTCTATGTATATCTGATTGGTGTACAGGCCGTCCGTGCGCTCCAGCACCTCATGGACCGGATGTGTCCAGCGGTATCCTCGGCGCTCATGCATGTTGTTGAGCCAAAAGACAAAGCCCTCGGAGCCGTCGGGGTTGAAGTTCCAGGTGTAGCGGTAGGCCGCGCGGGTCGTGTCCGGCTTCCAGGCGGCCTCCACCAGAGCGCGCCAGCCCGGATGAAAGAGTTCATCAAGGTCCGTGCAGACGCAGACGTCCGCGTCCTCCGGCACCATCTCAAGCGAGCGGTTGCGCGCCGTGTCGAAGCGCCAGGGCTTGAACTCCTGGATCTCCACAACTGCGCCTGCTTCACGCAGCAACTGGACAGTGTCGTCCTCTGAACCAGTATCGAGAACGTACACTCCGTCTGCCTCGGACATGGATTCCATCCAACGCTTAGCAAATTTGCTCTCGTTTTTACAGATGGCATAGACGTATACCTTCATTTGCCCCTCCCATCTTAAAATGAGGACGGCACAGTGGCCGTCCTCTCTTCCATATCACTCAGACAGGATGCCGACGCTGCGCAGGTTGGCAAGCAGCTGGTTGAACTGGGTCACGATGTCTCCGGTCCCGGTCGCGTCTGATACCGCAGCCGCAGCCCTGAGCACAGCACCGCCGCTCGGGCCGGTCGGACCAGTGGGACCCGTCGGGCCGGTCGGGCCTTCCGCGCCCGTATCTCCGGTCGGGCCGGTGGGACCAGTTTCACCTGTAGGACCAGTAGGACCGGTCGGGCCTTCTTCACCTTCCGCTCCCGTGGGACCAGTAGGACCGGTGGGACCGGT
>ULXL01079558.1_pt1 | contig 40769 bp, 37 predicted proteins | sample 1961241 | NCBI WGS metagenome assembly ULXL01 (sample SAMEA4835837, study PRJEB28245) | human gut metagenome | biome: gut microbiome; material: fecal sample | place: Denmark | collected 2008
ATTGATAAAATTACAGTTTCAACTTCAATTAGACTTCGTCCAAATTCAAATTTATTATCTATGATTTATTTTAGAATAAAATTACATTTAAACGAGCATACATATTTATGTTTTGAAACTAACTCTGCTTTATTAAAAAATAATTTTATTAATATATTAGTTAAAAAAAATCCAAATATAAAGATTCAAAAAAATAGTTAAATAAATAAAACCCCAATTCAATATAGAACTGAATTAAGGTTCTAAGTGAGTTTTTTATACTCACTTTTTATTGACAACTTCAGTCTATTATCTTGAAGTTTTTGTAATTTATTTTTATTATTTAAGTGGCATCGAAATCTACAAATCCTTTATATACTTTTCCACAACCATTACATTTTACTGTTATAACAATCCAAGTAAATGCATTATCTTTTTCTTTAATTCCTAATTCTTTTAACTCTTCCATATTTGGATATTCATATTTTGCATATACAGAGAAATTATTACCCTTACATTTTGGACAATTCCACTTTTTTTCAGATTGTATATTTTTGTGATCTAAATTTTCAGTACAGCATCTATATCCGTCTATAGTACTATCAAATAGAATTAGTTTTTCTCTACATTCTTTACATATTAATGTAGTTCTTATATCTCCTGTTTCTGAATATAAATATGTACCAAGTAAAAACTTATTTATAACTTCTCCACTTATTTCCAATTCAAAATCTGATTTATTACAGCATGTAATTTTTCCACCTACTAAAGTATTGTCACCACTAACTTTTCTTGATTCACAATTAAAATGATTCTGTATTTTTTTTGGGATTTGCATTTTATCCTCCTTATCCTATTATTTCGAATATTTTTCTAACCCAAACAATCACCTTTCCGATAGAATTTGGATTGCTTGATGTCATTTTAGATACTTTATTAAATATATATGTTGTACTTTGTTTTGGACTAACTATTTCAACTATTTTATTTGCACCATTCTTTGTAATTCCTATAATATCAGGTCTACTAGTTCCAACCATGCCTGATGAATTAAGAGCTTTATTCATATACAAACTGGAATATTTATTGCTGATTAACATTTTTCCAGCTTCTACATTGGTTGCGAGTCTATGTATTGAAGATGCATGAGTACCTCCGCTTACCACAGTTCCAGTAGCTACACTAGCATATCCAAGAGTCGCTACACCTACTGCTCCAACTAATGTACCACCTAAAAATCCTGTTGCGGCACCATCAGCAGCTCCTTTTTTTCACCTGATATTCCATCAGCAACTGCACCGCCTAGCGCACCTACAGTTCCACCGGCAAGTGCTCCAGTTAGTGCTGCTCCAGCTATAGCACCACCAACTCCTGGTAAACAAACTGCTGCTACTGCTAATCCTCCGATGACGGCAACTCCTACAGTAACTTTTAACCAGTTTGACATCTTCCAGTGCCCATCTATATCAAAATTATTTATTGGATTGTTGCTTACATATGTATATAGATTATATGAAATTATATCATCGTTTGCACCTAATATACTATCAACACTTACAAATCTTCCCCAAGAAGGATTATAGTATCTACTATTAATATAGTATAGTTTTGTTTCTGTATCATAGTAATATAATCTATATCTATATGGATTTAATACCCCTATATGATTCGAATCGGAAATTTCATTTCCAAATTGATCTTTTATGCTTAGTAGATTTCCCCAACTATCATATGTATATTTTACTACTAAATATTCGTTGGCGTCAACGATACCAATGATATCGTTTTGGGGATTTTATCCCAATTATAGCGGTCACTTATAATTGTACAAATATTAATTTGCCCTTTTAGTTTTATCTGTTTTGACTAATAATTTCACTATTCTGTCAGGTTAATAAAAAATTATTAAATAAATGATAATATACAAAAAAGGTATATATTTTAGGATAACAATTTATCCAATCATTTATTATTTTTATAATAACGATTTGAATTAAGATATACTTATCAGAAATTTTATTAATAAATTTTTTAGTTATTGCTCCTAATACATAAGTGACAATACTTACTATTAATGCATACGTAATTTCCATTCTTTCCTCCTTTTTAGACAAAAAAACTTCGAATTACCTTTGCAATGCGAAGTTTTTATTCAAACTCATATGTGTTTATTTCTAACTGATGTTGTTCTAAATCGTATAAAGCAACATACATTTTATAATTTTCTTTAATTCTTGTCACCGTATTATATTCTTGTGTTTTCTCATTATATATTGTTATATAACATTTTTTACATTCTCTATGAATCATTTGATATGGAATCAAAGGTTCTAATTCATTTGAGATTGTTTTAAAATTTATCCAATTTTGTCCGTTTACAATATTTTGTTCAAATTTCTTCAATTTCAGTGAATTTTGAAAAAAAGCCTCTGTAACAGTCACATTTTTTTTATCTAAATCAAAGTATGTTCTATATTTTTGTTGGATATAATCTCCGTCTCTAGGTATATTAACCTTTAAAATTTCTTCATACGGTTTTATTTTATTATAAGGAATCCTTCCTATTGGCATAACCACACAAAAACTACCAAACACTATCAATAACACACAAATTACACATCCAAAAATGATATTACTCTTTGCTTTTTTATTTTGATTTTTTAATTTATATCCAATGATAATTGATAAAATAGGTACAGGTAGCCATAACCAAAACACCCACATTTTTTCAGTAATTAAAGAACTGGGAATATCTTTTGCTATTGCTCTTATTGTAAGAACTGCACCAAAAAAACTAAATATGGTTATATAAAATAATAAATTTAATAAGAAAGTATTATCTTTAGCATTAACTTCTTCTTTGTTTTTCTTTAATTTGTTTTTTTTATAATAAATTTTACTATTAATATTTCTTAGAAATTCTTCTTCTTTTTCTTTACATTCTTCTTTATTTATTATAACTGCGGCGTTATTACCATATATATAAAAATTATTTTCTGTTTCGATTATCTTTTTTACTTGATCATAGTTTAATTTTATTTCAATATTATCACTTTTTTTTATTAAATAATTATCAAAGAAAGTTATCGTAACTTTATCACTAATCATTCTATTTTTTTTATAGTAATTATAATGTTTTTTTATTAACCATTCTATTTTTACTTTATATAAAATCATAACAAAACATATTGTAATAACACCAATGATAACAGCTGTTGTGATATTTAACTTATATATAACTGATATAAATAAAATTATTATAATTTCTACAATGGAGGTTTTAAAAACATTCCACCAGTAAAATTCAGGCGTAAGTATCATCATTTTCATATACTCATCCCATGTCATATTAAAATCTGTAGAAAATATTTTTTTATTATCCATAACCAAAACCTCCATGTAGTTTTTATTATTTATTTTTATTATATCACAATTTATTTTTTACATCAATTTTATAATAATCCCCATACCCATACTGGTCCAACAGGTATCGGAACAGGAGTAGGTCCAGGTATAGCAATTGCTACAACTGCTAAAATTGGAAAAATTATGTTAGCTCTAAACTTTGTATATGTAGCAACGGATACTTCTTCTACTGTTGTTTCTGTTTGATATCCAACATATAAGTCGAAGTCCTCGACACCAGCAATTACATTGTATTTTTTATCTTTCACATTTATACCTGCAGATATTTCTACTATTTCGCCATTATTACAACTTAGTTTAACATTACTATATTTTCCATTTACCTCTATTTCCGAACCAAATCCATCACTACTAATATGAATTGCACTATCACCACTTCCAACAACCGGAGATGAAATAGAAGTGTTAGAACCCATTGTTACACTAGAACCAGGAATTGATGCAACTGTTGTTTCTCTTTCATCAACAGGATAAATAACACTAAATCCGAAGACATAATTAACTACATTGTTAAATGTCTCTTTTGCTTTGGACCATCCTTTCTGCAATGTCTTTTTAGCTGTTTTAAGGCCTTTTTCAATTTTTTTCTTAGCTTTTTTTGCACCTTTGCATATTTTGTCCCAAAGCCCATGTCCACTTGCATCAGTTAGTGAAATGGGATTATTACTTGCATATGTAAATAAATTAAAAGAAATAAAATCTTTATTTGCACCTATAATAGTATCAGCATTGATGAATCTAGACCATTCTGGATTATAATACCTAAAAATTAAGTAGTATAATTTAGTTTTACTATCATAATAATAACTTCTATATCTATATGGATTTATTAAACCAATATTACTTTGATCTGTAATTAAGTTCCCATCACTATCTTTTATACTTAATATATTTCCCCAACTATCATATTCATAAGTAACTATTTGCTCACTTAAATTATTTAATATCCCGATAATATCATTTTGTAAGTTTTTGATGTAATAATATTTTTGACCGTTATATTCTAATCCAATAAGTCCTGAAACATCATATAAATAATATATAGTATTAGTAGTATTTCTTTCATGTTCATAAATTATATCGTTTCCGTCATAATAATAGTCTGTTATAATACCATTTACATTTCTTGATGTTCTTAAACCATTGACGTTGTAATTATATGTAACATGCAAATTGCTTGAACTGTCCGTATAACTATTTAATAAGTTTCCATTAATCCAAGTCATTGTTATATTATCTCCTATTGTCAGTGGGTTACCAATATTGTCATATGTTATATCTGTTCCATTGTAATTTGTTAATAAATCTTCCCAATTACTATTGTTGTATTGATACGTGTCGTTTTTTACTATTTTATTGTCTGTTAAATTTCTTTTTGTTTTACTTAATATATTTCCATAACTATCATATGAATAATCAATTTGCTCATTTAAAATATAGTTTTCTTCTTTTATTAGCTGACTATGTTCATCATAGAAATATTGATTAACTAGTTGGTTATTATAATATATATGAGTAATATTATATAATTTATCATAATCATAACTATATGTATTATTTCCGTGTACAATATTTTTAATTATTTCTGTTACTCTATGACCATTTTCTATATAGTCATATTGAATACTATAATCGTTGGGAAGGGTTTGTTTTTTCAGTCTATTTATCGCATCATATTCATATACAAACTCCTGACCATCAATAATAGTTTTTACTGGCGTTTGATCTTTGTCATATTGATTTTCTATGTTATGCGTTAAGCGATGACCTAATTTATATTTTTGATTTGTTACTTCGTCATATGTATTATACGTATAATTAATTTTATACTCATTATATCTATATTCAAATAATCTATTGCTTTCATCATACTTATAACTACTTTCTGTTCCATCAGAAGATACTATTTTAGAAATATTACCATTGTTATCATATTTGCAATTATATGTATTGTCTTCTTTTATGATATTTTCAACTCTACCAAATCCATCATACGAATATGAGATAACATCATTATTTCCATAAGTGATTTTTTTCAATTTACCATTATTGCCCATATATTCATGAGAGGTAAAAATAATATTATTTCCTATTATAATGTTCTTAGGATTTAAGAAATTGTCATAGTCAAACTTATATTTTCTTGTTCCTTGAGTGACTTCACTCAATAAATTTTGTTCATTATAACTATACGTAACATTGCGATTACTGGCATTAACTGAACTAAGTAATTTTTGCTCATTATAGGTATAGTTAATAACATTTCCATTTGCATCTGTCACTGATGTAACTTGATTAGTTACTGGGTTAATTATATATTCTGTTGAATTAAAATTACTATCTATTGATCCTGTATTGAATTTTCCTTCTTCATCATACGTGGCATTAGTTTCAATAAATAGTTCATTAATAGTTTCAATATAAAATTCAAATGTTGGATCTTCAATAATAAGGTCTGCCAATTCAACTTTAGCCCCTTCTCCTTTTAAGTACATTTTTTTGTCTTGTTCTTGAATATATATTAAATAACTTCCATTATCTTTCTGTTCAAGATTAAACCATGTATTTCCGCCTTTTATTAATGTGACAGCTAATTCCGAATGTGATATAGAATAAGTTGGTTGTACAGAATAAATAAATCTAAATTTATCTTCATTCTTTTCTAGGTTCCATATTGTATTACTACAAGAATTTTCTTCTAATAATACCATATTTAATTCTGCTTTTAAATATTTACGAGTTCCTTTATTTCTTATTCTATATTGTCCATTACCCAATTCACCTGAATATTTTTTTGAGATAATTGTTGCTTTTGGATTTCCTAAACTGTCATATTTAATTTCGTTTGATATTCCATTTGATAACATTACATTTAATAATTTGTCTGGCTTTTCATTATCATATTCTAAATAGTATTTCTTTCCTTCAGAAGTAACTGCATTTATCAATTGATTATTATCATCATATTTTAACTCGTTTTTTTCTTGATTTTGATTTTTAATTGAGATTAAATTACCTTTGTCATCATATTCATAAAAATTGCTTGTGATATTGTGAAATAACGAAACGTTTGTGATATATAGATTATTGATTTGTGTATTTTGATTAAAAATCAATTCAATTTCATCAAAATCTTCTAATGCATATGCACTATAGCTGAAATATTGCCAAATTGTATCATTATTATTAAATGTTGGACTAGAAATAGCACAATACTCTGCTTCACCATCTGAGGGATGGAAATTAATCATAACTGAATTACATGCATGCTGTCTACAAGCTGGTACTCCTTCATTTTTGTACCAGAATGATACTGTGTATAATTCATCTTGTTTTCCATTAACTTTAAATTTTTTTCGGAAACTTGTTGCATATAATGGATTCATTGAAATCTTTAATGCTGTATTCTTATTGTCATTCACTTCAACTATACTAAAAAATTGATTTGCGTCAATTTCTGTTCCGCTTTCGTCATACGCATTTATTGTCCAGCCACTTAAACTTTCAGAAAAGTCAGAATTTTCAATCATGTTATATAGATTTGCAACTTTTCCTTTTTCCAACTGAAGTGCATCTATATATAGTTGACCTTGTGTTTGGAATGCAATAATTATTTTTAAATCCGTTGTAGCATCTTCTGGGTAATAAATACTAAGATTGCACCTTTCAAACACATTTGACCAATCTATTTCATAAGTTACTCCTACAGTTTTTCCGTCTTTGTCTCCATACATTAGGATTAGGTCTGTCGGCTCATCTGCTTTGAAGTAGCCGCTTAATGTATAATAATAGCCTTTTGGTACCGATACATATTGTTCTATTGATCTTCCTGATTTTAAGCAATCTATTCGTAATGATCTATTCCCAGAATAAGATTCTTCTGTAGAATATGATAAAATTAAATTTTCCTCATCTTCATTAGAAAAATATTGTTCATCTAATTCAAAACTTGTATTTTTTAGATAATTTTTTACATGTGCAGTTGGTATATGGTTTGCTAGTAGCTTATTATTTGTACTTCCAGAAGTACTAAAATCTTGTACTAATGAGTATGCGCCATCAATATTTTCATTTGATTTTAAACTATTTCTGGAAATTACATTTCCTGAAGAATTATAAATTATTGTTTCTGCTCTTTCTTGACTATCTATAATTCTTGTTGTATCAAAACCATATTCTAAACTAAAAAATTGGCCTAAAGTATTATTCAATCCATATTGTGTAACTTTTTTAATCCTGTGGGGAGTTTTTGAATAATATTCATAATTTATTTTAATACCAGTGATGTCTGTAATTGATGATATTAAATTATTCTCATTATATGTAAAACTAGTTGTGCCAGTAATTGATTCTATAGATATTATTTTTTCTTCTAATATATTTATTTTTGTAACACTATCCTGACTTGTTATAGTAATAATATTTGTATCATATGAAATTAAAATTTCTGAGTTATACTTATCTTTTACTTTATTAATTCTATTATTAGAATCTCTTTCTATATTAATGCAATTTCCATCTAAATCATTCATTGTTACCAAGTAATATGTATCACCTATTAAATTAAATATCATTTGTCCTTTACTTTTGTCTTTCATGATGCATTGGTTATCACCTTTTTCAAGTGTCAAGCCTAGTCCATCCTCATCATTGTATATACTACTATTCTCTGTTTCTTTATATAAGTAATGAATTGTTCCGTCCGCATCAATATATTCAAGATATTGACTTCCTATTTCTGCAACTGGATTTCTGATTATTTGCTCTAAATTTAGTTTATATCCTTTACCAAAAAATGTTTCATTTTCAAGTATTACGTCGTTTGTATTATATACAAGTTTAAGCTTAGCAGGCAATTGCCCACCTATTGTGTGACCGATATTAAATATTGTAGTTAAATTTCCATTGTATGTGTTTACATATGCTGTACCATCACTAAATGCTTGTGACCTATAATCCAAATAACTTTCGATACCATTTTGATTTCTATATGTTACTGCAATAAATGGTTTGGGATTGTCCCCACTTATTGTATTGCTTTTTGAGAAAAAAGCTGGATAATCTTCATCAATATATTCCTTTGATACTGATTGTATCATTACACCATTATTTTCTTCTTTGTTATACCATTTTTTCGCTAAATTAGTAATGTCACCATACATTGTAGTTGGTAATAAATTTGTGCCTTCCACTGAACTTCTTTCACATTCTAATAATGATTCTGCTTTGCTATCAAATTGAGTATTCATTGAGTCCCATGTTGCTTCATTTTCATTCCAAGAACCAGTTATTCTATGAATGGACGCAAGTTTTGGCTCTGCTATATCATGATTGTTTGAAGGCAAATATCCTGTTAATATAATACTTGCACCAACAACTTGACTTCCAGTACCAATTTCTGGTAAATCGAATTTTATTAAAGTTTTATTTTCAATGGTGCTTCCATTAATTTGTTCTATTCCAGCTTTCAGTACATCTTGACTGCTTTTATCAATACCAGTATCACCTTGATAAATATATGTGTCGCATAGACCTGTTGATTGACTTTCATTTGTAATTGTTGGATCAATATATACTGGGAATTTAGTATCTTTTGATGTTAACCATTTTTTATCGAGAATTAGTTCTAGATTATAGTAGCCATTTTTTTTAGATAAATTATAGTAAATATTTGTATTTTTATTACCATTTGAATCTTGCATATATGGTTTTTCAATTGTAAATATTGCTTGGTCTTGTTCTAGAGCAATAATGCTATTATCTCTTTCAATTAATTGAAGATTAGTGAATATGTCAAAAATTAGTCTTTTGTATTTTTTAGAGTTTAAAATAATTGTTTCTTTGACTTTAGTTGGTAGATTTTGATATTTGATATCAATATTATCCAGTATATCTTTATAAGCTAATTCACTTATATACTTTGAAACTTTTTTCTTATTTTGAGCTTTTGTTCTTTTTGCATTTACTAATTTAATATCCAAATAATAGTTATCTTTTTCCATTTTCATGATTGACGAGAATACCTCTCCTGGAAATTTAACTTTATATTCATTACTTTTGTTTGTATAACAGCTATTTTTCTTTATTAAAGTGTTATCTATTTCTTCATACTTTCCATTCTTTAAGTAATGAATGTTCGAATCATAAATTTTTGCGACAATTGTACCATCTTCTTGTAAAAAATGTTTTTCTATTGGCTTTCTTTTGTTAATTAATTCTACTTCTTTCATTTTAACTCCTCTCTTATGCTATCCTTTTCCAGACATTTACAACTAAATAGGGTGGCATATTGTTATGAGGTTCATCCTCTCCTGTTGTTTCATTTATAGCAGTCGCAGAGATAGTTTGATAATTACTTCTTCCAGCACAACTATAATATCCATTACTACTTGCAGCTAATCTAACATCATAATCACTAGCTTTGTTATACCAAGTGTCAGAATCTTGTTTATGAGTATGAGGTTTCTGTATATGAGTATGTTGTGGTAATTCATTCACAGTCAAAGTATGTGTTGCTTCACCACCTGTTGTTGTATTTTGATAAGTATCACCACTTGCTAATAAAAACTTATCTTTAATCTGTTCCCAAGTTCCACCAAATAAAGTATTAGGCGATAAGTCATTTACTGATAAGTAAACAGAACCAATGGGATAGATTAAATTAACTACCCCCTCTAGTGGAGAACTATTGTCTGAGGTAATTATACTTTTAACAGTTAAATTACCTTCACTATCTAGATTAAATTTGTTATTTCTTGATGTAATACAAGTAACATTTAAGTTGTTTACTTCTAAATTTGTTTGGTCTTCAGTTCTTGTAAAAGAGTCAATAATATACTCTTCCATTAAAATTCCTTCTTTCTTTATTTTTTGAATAGATTAGAAAAAATACCTATTCACTTGTTTCCCCACTTAAGTCAAAAAAAACAACCCTAATTTTGAAATTTTTTAAAAAAATTAGCAAAATAAGCAATTTTTTTATAAATTTACTAGGAAAATGCCTATTTTTAGATATTTTTTGTATCTTCTTGTAACTAAAATATAAATATAATATAATATAATAAGATGTGTTAGTAAGAGAAGAGGAAAAGTTTGGTGAGAAAAAGAAAAAAGAAGAAAGTACTTATTCTTGTAATTAGTATTTTAATTATTTTTGTTTTAGCAATATTTACATATCAATATTTTAGTAATAAATTGATTATTGATATAAAAAAACATTATAGTAAATTTGCAACTACAATAGATAAAGTTAATATTTATGATAAAAACAAAAAGAATATAGGAACAATATCTAAGGAATTTGATTTGGAATTAGAAAAAGACAAAAATCCTAAAAAAAGGTATTTTAAAATTAAGAATACACCCTATTATATTTTTTATAAGGATATTAAAAAAATAGATAGTTATAAAAAAGAGCAAATAAATAATCATTATTTGCCATTAAATAAAAATATTGAAATCACAAAAAAAGTATTATTAAAAAATGAGACGATAGCTGTAGAATTAAACAAAGATATTTCCCTTCCTGTTTACTACATCAAAGATAATAATTATGTAGTTTATTATATGGGAAAAGTTCTCCAAGTAGAGAAAAACAAAGCTGTAAAAGAGATTAAAACTAAAAGAAAAATAGAAAACTCTAACATAAGCGTTATTCATTATGAAAATATTAGTAATAATTGTAATGAGTATGATTGTATAAAACCAAATAATGTAAAAGAACAAATAAATATGTTGAATAGTAATGGCTATTATTCTATTACTTTAGATGAATATAAAAGTTTTTTAAATGGCGATCTTAATTTAAAAAATAAAGCAATATTATATACAACTGCAAATCAAAGTGATTTTATTGATAAAATAAATACAGAACTTGGTGTATGTATAGAAATAGTAAATGAGACGACTGGTTTAAAATTTAATTCTACCAATCAAATGTCAAAGAAAAATAATAGTAAAGAGGTAATTGATCGTTATCAGATAAAAAAATATTCTACCCTAGAAAACATTTTAAAGATGGCCCAAGGTGAATCAGTGGTGGAAAATGCTCCAATTATTAAAAATGGTGCTGGACAAGGTATTCCTGTTTTAAATTATCATTTCTTTTATGATCCAAATCAAAATGAAACTTGTAATGAAGGAATATGTTTAACAGTACAAAAATTTGAAGAACATCTATTATATTTAAAAAATAATGGCTATAAGACATTAACTATGTCTGAATTTAGGGAATGGATGTTTAATGAATTGGATTTACCTGAGAAGTCAGTGTTAATTACAATTGATGATGGAGCTATGGGAACAGGGAAACATAATGGGAATAAGTTAATTCCTTTACTTGAAAAATATGATCTTCATGCAACTTTGTTTTTAATTACTGGCTGGTGGAATTTAAATAATTATATTTCACCAAATTTAGATGTACAATCACATACTAATGATATGCACCAATATGGTACATGTGGCAAGGGACAAATAAATTGTTATTCATACGATGATGCTTTGGCTGACTTAAAAAAATCAATTAGCATTTTGGGGAATTCTGACTCTTTCTGTTTTCCTTTTTATTCATATAGCGACAAGTCACTTCAAGCAGTAAAAGATGCCGGGTTTAAGATTGCCTTTATAGGGGGAAATAGAAAAGCAACAAGAGATGATAATAAATTTTTAATACCTCGATATCCAATTCATAGTGATATTACGATGGAGAGATTTATTAATATAATTTCATAATAATTCTAAAGAAAAAACATGTTATTTAAACATGTTTTTTTAGAAACGATGGCCACCTCCGCCGCCAGAGGAATGACCACCTCCACCGCCTCCGCCACCACCAGATGATCCTCCAGATGAAGAAGATTGTGGTGAATATTCTTGGCGTTGACCAGTTTTGTTTACGGTTACATTGCTAATATTAAAATTAATTAGTGCTGTGCTTAATATTTCTTTTGCATTGGCTTTCTTTATACCTGTACTCGCTAAAACAATAAAGAAGTTGATAAAGAAAGCAATTGTTAGAGCAATAAAAATATTACTAGTATGTCGCATGGGCTCAGCAATTTTACCACCGCTTAGAATAGTATTAATTTGAGAAAAAGCTGTGCTAGCACATTCATAATATTTCGCGTCGGATGCATATTTATAAGCATTATCAGTAATGATATTAGCTTTATCTGTTGTTACTGTTCTATAATTGGAACCATCTGAGAAAATATAAATGTAGCGATTATCCATGTCTATCAAAAATAACGTTCCACTCGCTGTTGAGAACTTTTCGTGATAAAAACTAGAAGCATAAGCTGAGGTGCTTGTATAGTTTTCAGAAATACTTTTAAAGATGATATTGCCATATTCTGTTAGTGGTTGCATATCTTCTCGAAGTTTATTTAACTCATCTTCACTTAAGAGATTAGCATCATCTTCTATCAAAAGACTATAACCTGTTATTTCGTTCTTCTCTACTGGAAGAGATAAGGCCTCTACATTTTTAGTGCTTATAATTATTAATAATAAAAGACATAATATTTTAAATATTTTCTTATTCAATTTCACTACCTCCCCTTTTCTCTAGTTGAGGTAGTTTAGTTGAAACTAACAAGTTATGCTCTTTTACTAAGTCATAAAAAGACCATATTACTAGACAAAGAATAAAGATTGCTGCTCCATAATAATATATATCGGCAGCTACTTCAGACAATATAACAGAAAAGCCAAGTATAATACCAATTATTTGCTTAATAATATATCTAAATTTTATTTTTGATTGCTTGGTTTTGTTATCTTTGTTTACAAACATATACCCCTCATCATCAGCATGAGTTTGTCTATTATATACTTGTTTCATTTGAACTATTGAGAGTATTAGACTAATAATAGCACATATTATAGAAAAAATTGTTACTGTTGTTGGTACTATTACAATGCTTAAGTCAAGTATAAAAAAGATAGGTATAGTAAGTAGTAGTGAAAATAAAATATATTTTTTAAAATCTACTGGTAAATCTACTACTATTTTCCCGGTTTGACCATTTACGACGGCATAGTTAACGTATTGTTCTTTTTTATCTCTTATAGCTAAAAAGTATAGTGGGAATAAACCAGTTTTCTTGTCTGCTCCTTGGAAGTTAACTTTTGGATTATGACAATTGTAACGTATAAATTCTTTTTGTTTTAATAATCTTTCTTTAGCATCAATATTAGCTATTGTGATAGCGTTGTCTTCATAGATACTATTTTCTACATCAGATGTATCAGCATAGTAGCCAGCTAAATAGTTAACGTTAAAAGGCTCAGCTTCTTTATAATTATGGGGAATGTCATGAGTAAAATTATCATAAAGATTTGAAACCATATCATAAGATATTCCATCATAATCAGCATCAATTTTAGCTTTTATATCATATTGGTCATAATAAACATAATCACCTCTACGATGAGAGTATTTTTCACCTTTATTAGTACTATAGTCATGAAATGACAATTTATATATACAGTATGGAATATAGATTCCTCTAAATTTACTTACCACAACGTCTGATTTCATATAATTAGGTGTGAAAAGCGATTTTTTTATTTTCGTTTTGTATGCCTCTACGCACTCTTCTTGAGTCTTTTTAAAAGGAATTATAAATTGTGGATTTGTGTTTTTAATTAGTTTAGATTCAATCATAGCTTGTGAGCCACAATAACTACAAAAAGTAATGGCTGTTTCGTCAAATGTTAAAAGGGTTGCACCACATTGAGAACAACTGTAACTTTTTCCTTCGTATGTTTCAGTACTTGGTACTTCTTTTGATTTCTTTACTTCAACCTCTAATTCTTTAGGATTAAAAGTTGAGCCACAATATTCACAATGAACTTGTTGCATACTTGCGTCAAACTCTAATTGAGCCGTACAATTTGGACACCTTATCATATTATCACCAATTATATTTTAGCAAACCACTAGTATAAAGTCTATAATTATTCTATTATTTAAAGACTAATTTTGCGATGAATTTGCTAATTCAATATTCCTTTTTTTTATTATAAAGAAATAAATAAGACCCGATATTAAAAGTCCTACTACTTCTAGTGTTAACATAGGCGGAAAATACTTTAACCAGGGATATAAAACCATTACATTTTCAGGTATTTCAGTTGAGAAAATATAATTAGTTTTAAAAATTAAATTAAATGGATACATTATAAGCATCAAAATATTAGTTAAAAGAAATGTTTTTAGATAGTCTTTCTTCTCCACTTTATAGCCCAAGGCATAATAAGAAAAGAAACTAACAATAATAAAGAAATGGTGAGATATTACATATTGCCACCACTCAAAATTATCAATTGTCGATATAAAATCAGGCCATAGAATAGCCGGAATTGGACCAATAAAGCAAAGAAAAATAGTAAACTTTAAAATCCAATCCTTTTCAAATAAAATACCATACATAAACATATAATTGGCAATAAAGCACAGATGAAATGGTAAATTTCTTTTGTAATCAAAACAACCATAATATAAAAATCCCACTGTGTAAATAAGCATATTTAATAATAAAATAATAGCACAAATTTTTAGAATTTTTCTAGATTTAGATATAGGGATTTTAGCAATTTTACTTCGATTTATATAGACAATAATTAAACCAATTATAGGTATTAAAATAAATAAATTATGAATTAAACCAAATTGTTTAAAAATGAATTTTGGGGTTTCATTAACAAAGAATTCTCTTAACATATACTACTTCCTTTTTTAGATATTCTTTAAATATTATTTTATCATGAAAGAAATAATTTCAGCAATTATTAATTATTACTTACTAGAATAAATATTTACTTGATAGGTGGTTTTAGAGATAGAATAATTTTTAATACTTTTTAAAGGAATAAGATTAGCTGTTATATTTAAATAGATGTCTAGGTGCAGATGCTGACGATTGCCGTTTACTTTGGAAACAACAATTTTACTGAGTAAGAGTTCTATTAATTTAGTAGTGACCTGCTCAGATGTAAAATATAAATTTATATGTTTTTCTAAATTAGATATATTGATTGTTGAAGAGGCATGCTTGAGATTGATAATTTTCTCCTCTAATTGTTGAAGTTTATAATTAAAGATTGTTAATTCCTTCTGAAACTCTTGTGTAGATAAAATATTGTTTAAGGCTAGGTCTAAAAGTTTGGTCTTTTTTGAGAGTAATTTTTGTTTTTCGGATTGATAGTTTTTTAATTCTTTTTCTTTGGAATAACTATCTTTATATAAAGATACTAAGTTTTTAGTTATTTCTTGTTTATTTAGTAATAATTTATTAAAAATCAAACCTAATATATTGTAAAGATCGCTTTCTTTTAAATGAGGCGAAGCGCAAGCCTTGAGACCTTTGGTGAGATAGGTAGCGCAAACCCAAGTTGTTTCTTTTTGATGACGTCGACGAAAGAGAGTTTTATGATCTTTACAGTATATTTTAGCGCTTAGAGGGTATCTATTTTGATAAAGTTGTTTAGAACTTTTTAAGGCTGTAAATTTGATATTTCTTGTTTTTAGTCTCTCGTTAACTCGATCCCAAAGTTTTTTAGAAACAATTGGTGGAATTTTTGTCGGGGCTTCATAAGTAATCCAAGCTTCTTCGGGAAGATACTTGACCTTTTTAGTCATATAATTAGTTATTTCTGTTTTTTTTCCACAATAATAACCTTTGTATTTGGGATTCTTTAACATACGACGAATTGTAGTTGTTGTCCAAGCTTTGTTTTGAGCCGTCTTTTTGCCTTCCTCATTTAATATTTTAGCTATTTTACTTATTGAAAGAGACTCTATTCCATACATAGTAAAAATTCTTTTAACAAGATTGGCTTCGTCAGTAATTAAAATTAAATTTCCAGTTTGTTTATCTTTCTTATAACCATAAAGCATATTATTACCAAGAATAGTTCCTCTGTTGATAGCTGATTGCATACCAAACTTTACTCGTTCCGAAAGACGTCTTATTTCATCTTGAGCCATGGAGGCCATAATAGTTAAGCGGAGTTCCGAATCAGGTAAAGCGGTATTGATATTATCATTAATAAATAAAACTGCTACTCCATATTCTAAGAGTTTTCTAGTATATTTAATACTATCGAGAGTATTTCGAGAAAAACGAGATATCTCTTTGGTTATTATAAGATCAAATTTATCTTTCTTAGCATCATCAATCATTTTCATAAAATTATCTCTTTTAATATCACTAGTTCCTGTTATTCCACTGTCAATATACCCCGGTATATAAGTCCATTCTTTATTTTCTTTAATCATTTTATCAAAATGCTCGACTTGGTTTTTCAGAGATGATTGTTGAAGTTTGTTAGTAGTCGATACTCTAGAATAATCAGTTACCCGTAGAGGAATTTTAGTTAGAGGAATACCTGCATTTAGTTTTTGTCTTATAGTATATAAATCTATTTCTGTCACCTCTATCTACTAGTCAAGTAATTTTTCCTCTACTTGCTTAAATGTTTGATACGTAATAAGATTTTCGAGATATAATTTATTATTAATAATTAGTGCTAGTTCAGTATAAATTGTTTCTAAATTAGAAAAAATTTTTGTATTAATAAAAATCAGTCCCTTCATAATATAATAATATGCACAGTATGTTATTTTTAGAAAACTAAGTAAAGTGAGAAAACTATGTGTCTTCTCACTTTATAATTAATTTATGTAAAAGCAAGCCTATTGCCTATTTTGTTAAAACCTTTTTTAAGTTTATTTTAGCTAACTGTAATGATTTATGAATTGCTTGTTGACTAACATGCTCTTCTTTAGCAATTTCTCTTTCACTTTTATCCCCAAAATAGTATTTCTTTATTCGTTGGCGTTGTGGTTTAGGTAAGCTATTTACGGCTTTTCTTACTTCTTTTTTTGTTATATTCCGAATAAATTCTTCTTCTAAGGATAGTGCTTTACTTTTTGCTCTAGAGTTAATTTTATTTTCATATATTTCTGAATGTTCAATGTGGCGTTCATATTCATGCATTTGTGAAATATCTTCTAATTCAAATTTATCCATTGTATCATATATTTCTTTAGAAATAGTTATGGTATGATGATTCTTTTTATTATCAACAAAAGTGATGGTATAGGTATTAGTTCCATCATTATGGCTTATTGTATAAGGATTGTCTTTTTGTTTTCTTCGCTTTGGCATATGTAACATGATAACCCTCCAATCTTTTATAATTTAAAGTTCTATAGTGTGGAGGGGAACGAGGCCTATTTATAATATATAAAAACCAGTTAGATATAGTAACTGGTTTATTAGTGGAATGAGATAGTTGAATTGTTAATGAATTATTCTTTATCTTTTTTATTTTGATCTTTCTTATTATTTTTTAAATGAATTATGATGCTGTCGGCGGCTGATGCTGAGATGAGACAAAGAACTATAGCCTGTAGAAAGTTGGTTTCTATCTTAGCCCAGTAACATATACAGGCGCTAATTAGGCCAATGATAACATTTTGTATAGGGATATATTTACTTGGAACATTATTAACAAAGATTTGAATTATGGCCCCTAAGATATAAGTAACAACACTGACAACAATCATATATGTTATTTCCATAAGCAGCACCCCTTTCTTAGATTGTTATTTTAGTATTTTAACAGTTTAAGAATAAGTCTTGCTTTAATATCATATGATAGTTATTTAAATGTGTTCTTAATTATAATTGAGTTAAGCGAAAAGTCTTCTAATTTATACTCCTATGCTCTATTTTTACTATCATAGAAATATATATTCTTTTATTATTATTGCTTTTATTTTGTTAGTTGATAGTGATTATTTAGACACTATGTGAACCTAATGCCCTAGATTTAGAAAATAATGGTTATGGTTATGTAGTGGCTTCAATTGGGGAATTAGGCGGTGTTGTTCCTTACACTTCATATTCAGCTAGAGATAGTTACATCAAAGAAAATAAGGACGTAATACGTGATTTTACAAAAGCTATTCAAAAAGGAATTGATTTTGTTCATACACATACAGATAAAGAAGTGGCAGAAGTAATTCTTCCACAGTTTCCAGATACATCTTTAAATGATTTAGAAAAAGTAGTAGCACGTTATAGAAGTATTGAAGCTTGGCCTAAGACAACTAAATTTAGTAAAAAGTCATTTGATCATTTACAAGATATTATGTTGGATTATGGGGCAATAGATGAAAAAGTTAAATATAGTGATTTAATCTATAATGAAGAATAAATTATTAACTATTTCTAATTTAGGAAAAACTTACTTTGGTAAGGATAGTGATGTTGTTGCTTTAAACGATATTAGCTTTGATGTTTATGAGAATGAATTTATTACAATTGTCGGTCCTAGTGGGTGTGGTAAATCAACTATTTTATCTATCTTAGCTGGATTAACTAATAAGTCGAGTGGAAATGTTTATTTTCATAAAGATTTAACAATTGGTTATATGTTACAGGATGATAGTTTATTTAGTTGGAGAAGTATTTTAGATAATTGTTTAATTGGTCTAGAGGTAGCTAATAAACTAACGACCGAAAATATTGAATATGTTAATGAGTTATTAAAAACTTATGGGTTATATGAATTTAAAGATATGTATCCTAGCTCACTATCTGGCGGAATGAGACAAAGAGTAGCTTTAATTAGAACTTTAGCAACAAAACCTGATATATTACTTTTAGATGAACCATTGAGTGCGCTGGATGCTCAATCGAGATTAGCAATTGGGGAAGATATATATAATATAATTAAACAAGAAGGTAAAACAGCAATTATGGTTAGTCATGACATTTCAGAAGCAATTTCTATGTCGGATACGGTTATAGTATTGTCAAAACGTCCAAGTATTGTAAAGAAAATATATAATATTGAATTAATAAATAAATCTACTCCAATTAAAAATCGTAGTGCAAAAAACTTTGTTTCTTATTATGAAATGATTTGGAGGGATTTAGATGTCCATATCTGAGGAGAAAAGAAAATATTTAAATAAACTCCAACGAGAAAAGATAATTGTTATTAGTAGTAGGATTTTATTATTGGTTTTCTTTCTAGTAATATGGGAATTATTGGCTAGATTTAAATTAATAAATACTTTTACATTCTCTTCCCCAATAAGAATTTGTAAAACACTTATTAAGTTAATGAATGATGGTAGTTTATTTAGTCATCTTTGGGTTAGTTTATATGAAGTATTAATTAGTTTTATATTAGCTAGTGTTATTGGACTAATTGTTGCTATAATACTTTGGAATAGTAAAATTTTATCAAAGATTATGGATCCTTATTTGACAGTTCTCAATTCATTACCTAAAGTAGCGCTTGGTCCTTTAATAATTATTTGGGTAGGTGCTAGTATTAATTCAATTATTTTTATGTCCTTGTTAATTAGTACCTTTATTACAATTATTAATATATATAATGGATTTAATAGTACAGATGAGACTTATCTTACGCTAATGAAAAGTTTTAAAGCAACGAAGTATCAAATCTTTACAAAGGTAGTTTTTCCTAGCAATTTAGTAAATATTGTTAGTGCATTAAAGATAAATATTTCAATGAATTTAATTGGGGTTATTATGGGAGAATTGCTTGTTTCTAAGGAAGGAATTGGTTATTTAATTATGTATGGCTCACAAGTATTTAACATTGATTTAGTTATTACAGGGGTATTTATCCTAGGAATTATTTCTTATTTGATGTACTTTGTAATAGAAAAGTTAGAAAAGATGGTTGCAAAATAATTTTGATCATTAAAGATGTTAAAAAAACTAAATCATATGATTTAGTTTTTTATTTAGTACTTTCGCTAGAATTAATTCTTCTTTTTTTAGTAGCTGATGTACAAGGAATAAGAACACTATCCATTGGCACGGCTAAACGACATTCTCCTAACACCTCGGCTCTTTCTAAGTCCGTTGTAGCAGCAGTTAAAATTCTTAAAGCATTAGGATTGTCCATGATTGAAGTAATTGTATTATGTTCCTCTGTGTTCATATCCATTCCAAAATCAAATCGAATGCTCAATTCTTCTAGTGGTTGATATTCTGGTGCAAAGGTTGCCATATAGATTGGTTCTCCTTTTCTTGGTGCATTAATAGAAATATCTGTTAATGCTACTGAGTTATTTGGAGAATCAAGTTCAAATTTTAAAAACACGCTTCCTGATTGTGGATAGCCATATTGAATTTGAAATCTTGGCTTAGTGTATTCTCGATCTACTATTTGATCAATTTCAAAGTATTGATTAGAATCCAAAGCTATTTCCTTACCATAGTAAGCAATGGCTGCTTTAAAAAAACTATCAATCTTTTCCTCTGTTTTCTTTCTATTTTCCATTTTTATTTCCTCTCCCCTTTTTTTGGTTCATATTATAACATAAAATGATGTATATGTAAAGAATTATGTTTTTTAATAAAAAAAATAAGATTTAATTATTAAATCTTATCTAATTTAATTTCGGCTTTATCAACTATTCTAAATAATGATGAGTCAGTTATGGGCTCGTTTAGAATAGAATTAAATACTTTAGTATCACTATCATTAATCTTAATGACATAAGCATAATTATAGTCTTCTAATTTTTCATAAATATCTTCATCTAAAAATAGACAATCTAGAAATGTAAATCCTTCATCAATTAAGTCCATATATATTTGGTGCTGATAAATTATATAAGCAAAATTATCTTTATAATCTTTTGTAAAAACTAAGGCTATTTTTTCTTTAGCTTGAAGGTGTTCTTTTATATTATTAGAATACTGTTCCGAGATTTCGTTTACTTGGTATAAATAATTATTTTTTAATGTTTTAGAAAACTGGAATGGAAATAACATTATTACAAGAACTATACTTATCATAGTGAATGATATTATTTTGTGGTCTTTTTGATTCGATAATAATTCATTTACTATTAGTAAAAACATAAAAATTGTGTAAGCCGTAAAGATGACTGACATGTATCGAGGAAAAGAGGCAACAGTTTTAATACTTATCAAATAAACAACAAATGTTCCAAGGTAATATATTAAGCTACCAGAATAAAAGACTATAGCAGAAATGATTAGTGGCTTTCTGTTTTTATTTATAATAATGTAAATACTTAGGATTATTATGCTTAGAATAATTAAATTAATAAAGTTTGTATAATTACCAATATCAGTAAAATTAGAGTTAAGCAATGGTCTGTTAAATGTTTCTTCTTTAAAAGTATTAATTATATTTTTTTCATTCTCAGTAGGATTAGTTAATACAGAAATAATACTTGTTTTGTCCATAGCGTCAGTATACATATTATCAGTATTATAAATATTTTGAACTAGTTTCCAACTAATAAAGATCGATATCATTAATAAGATTGGCAATAGTAGTTTTAAAAGAGTTCTTTGTTTATTTTTCTTATACTCTTTGTGAATTAGCATTTCATTTAAGAAAAAGGAAATATAAGCAGTACTAGCAAATAAAATACCAGTATCTTTTAATAATGTTAATGTCCCTAAAGTTAATAGAAATAATAGATAGTCGGATTTTTTTGAAAGAATATTTTGTGTTGTAAAATATAGAGCTACACCGAAGGTAATTCCTAAAATAGGCTCAATGAATAAAGTTAAATAATAAATCATAGAGTCATGATAACTATTGGCACATATTAATGGAATAAATATTAAACAGAAAATAATTATAGGAACTATGGCTAATTTCTTCCAGGTTAATTTTTTGGTTATAGGTAACAATAGCGACAATCCAAGTAAGGAGTAAGCTAAATATAAATAAGATTCTTTGAAAATGCCAGCCGTCTTTAAGAAGAAATATTGAAATAAAGGCATTCCCGGATTATATGATTGCATTATGTCCATAACTTGGGAATTAGCACCTAATTGTAGCGTATCACTATAATATAAAATTTTAGGGTAAGCACCCCAAAGTCTTAATTCATCCCATAACAGTACCTCGGAATTATTAGTAAGAAAGAAAATTATAAAATAAGATAAGATAAAAACTAAAGAACCTGGAGTTAAGAGATTTTTTCTAATACTTTGTCGTTTACTTTTATATTTTATGATATGGTATATAAAATAGATATAAATTATAAATGCTATGAGCCAAATTAGATATAATCCTATCTTTAAAATATTAAAGATGTAGAAAATATATTCTATTAATATAATTGCCATTATTGTGATAGGTAATACTTCTTCATACTTTCTATCTTTAATACTTCCTAGGAGACTTCCACTTGATATAACAAGGAGTGGAAATAAAATATTAAGCATATTATTTCTTTTCCTTTCTAAATACCCAATGTTGTTGGATTTGGAAACTAATTAGAAATAAAATAGTATCAACGACAATTTTGATAATACTAGGATGAATATGTTCGTGGGCAATTAAAAAGATTGAATTAACTAATGCCCAAGACATAATTGTTTGAAAGAAACAAAGTATATAATATTTTATAATGGTTATTTTCCCTTTAGCATCATTAAATACAACATTTTTATTGACTGTATAATTAAATAGTGATGAGAATATTCTTGCTAGAATAGTACTTAATACAATGGAAATTTCTTTATTTATATTATGATATGATAAGGTAAAAATTAATGTGAATAGTAGAATGTCAATTATGGCTGAGGCTAGACTTGATAAAATATATTTAAAAAACTTACCAAACATCACCTTATATATTTTAATTGAATCTTTTATAGGATTAAAATGGGTTTCACTATTATTATCAAAATATATAGTTTCTATAGTATGTTCAACAATACTTATATTTTTTCTAACAGCTTCTATTAACATGTTAATTTCATATTCAAACCTTTCACCATCTAAGGATAAACAATCTTTAACAAAGGAATAAGTAAGTCCTCTTAGACCGGTTTGAGTATCATTTATCTTTTTACCATATAATAATTTAAAGATAAAGGTTGTGATTTTATTACCTTTTCGACTTTTGAAAGGAACATGTTCTTCATTGAAATCTCTAGTGCCTAATATTAAGCATTCTTGATTAGCTGTATTTAGTTGTTCACCTATCTCAATAATATCTTTAATAGCATGCTGTCCATCTGAATCAGCTGTTATTATACCTAGAGTTTCTTTTTCAGTGTAGTTATTTAAAAAATAATTAAAACCGGTCTTAAGAGCTCTTCCTTTACCAAGATTGATGGCATGCTTTAGAACTATACATGATTTTATTTTAGCAAGTTCCTCAAATATATAATCAAGTTCTTTTTTACTACCATCGTTAACTACAATAACATCAATATTTTTCTTAGCAGTTGCTAGTTCTTTTATGTAATCTATTAAATCCGCATTGGGATTTAATGCGGGAATTAGTACTACAATCTTTTTCTTCGTCATTTTTTAACCTCTATTCTGATAATTTTTATAACCTTGTCTTTATCACCATTCTTAATTGAAAAGTGGTCTTTAAAGTAATTGGTTTTTAATATATTTTATTGTATCATACTTTCCATTAATTAGATGTTTTTTTGATAAAAAAACTAAATCATAATGATTTAGTTTTAGTGATTTTAGTTTTTCTTTTTTGGGGAAGTTTTTTTCTTAGAGGTTGATTTGTTTTTCTGTTGACTCTTTTCTTTGGTTACGACAGCAACTATTGGTTCGGCTAAAGCGGATTCTTCACATCTTTCTTCTTCGCCTTTTGGTAAAGTAAGATTTAAGATAATTCCTACTATGGCAGCTAGACTCATTCCAGTAAATGATACGGAAATATCTCCACTTTGGAAAGTAAGAATCGCACCACCTAAACCTAGAACTAACATTGTGGAAGCAACAATTACATTACGAGTGTTTTCAAAATTAATTTGATTTTTGACTAAGACTTTTAATCCATTAACAGCAATAAAGCCATATAATAGTAAGGATACTCCACCCAAAACAGCATTAGGGATCGTTGTAAATATTGCCGATAATTTACCAAGGAAGCCGATGCAGATAGCAATAATAGCGGCAAGACCAATAACCCAAACTGAAGCTACTTTTGTCATTCCAACAACACTAGTGTTTTCTCCATAAGTTGTATTAGCAGGGGCACCAAGAAGACCAGCTACACTAGTTGCTAAACCATCGCCTAAAAGTGTTCTTTCTAGGCCAGGGTCTTTGATTAAATCTTTATTAATTATTGCGCTTAAAGCCATATGATCTCCAATATGTTCGGCAATTGTTACTACGGCAATTGGAGCAATTGTTAACAATCCTACTAGGCTAAAAGTATAATCTCTTCCTGGTAATAGAAATTTAGGTAATTCAAAAAATGAAGCTTCAGCTACCGCAGTAAAATCAACCATTCCTAGGCAGATAGCTACTAAATAACCAGAAACAATACCAATTAAGAATGGGATTACTTTAAAGAACCCCTTGGCCCCTACAGCTGTAATGGCGGTTACTAAGAAAGCCACAAGTCCAACAACAAGACTTTTCCATTCAATACTTCCTGAAGTTAAGCCTAATTGCTCAACCGCACTTGGGGCTAAAGAAAGACCAATTATCATAATCATTGGACCAATAACAATTGGTGGTAATAATTTATCAACCCAGTTTTTTCCAAATAGTTTAATTAGAAAAGCAAATAATACATAAATTAGTCCAACTGCAATTATGCCGGTAGTAAAACCACTTACTCCATCTTTAGCAAAAGCAACTGCAATTGGGGTAATATAAGCAAATGAACTTCCTAAATAAACTGGTGATTTTCCTTTCGTACATAAAATATAAATTAGTGTACCAATTCCACTAGCAACTAATGCCATGGGAATTGTAAGTACAGTCGTTCCGGCAGCTTCATTAACTAAAAGTGGAACTAAAATTGTTGCCCCAAACATAGCAAAAACGTGTTGTATAGCTAATATAAACCACTTGCCTGGGGTTGGTTTTTCATTTGTGTCATATAACAAAGTTGTATTTTCTTTCATAATACTCCTCCTTCAATACTTATGATGATAATTATAAAAAAACACCAATAGCATTAGCTATTGATGTTTTCTTATAATATTTAAAGAAGACAAAGCACCTAGAAAAATAAATGAATCGATACATAGATTAATTTTTTTCTTTTGCTTTATCATCCGTATCACCATATTAATGGTATCACATTTCTTTTAAGCATTCAAGGATTTTTAAATTGTTTCAATAATATGATTATTAATCCAGTCCAAGAGGTAATTATATATTTCTAACTTTGAATTTTCGTGCAGAACGTCATGACGAAGATCTTCATAAAACTTTACGGTAACGTCACTTTGGGAATTTTTTCTAAAGAGCTGAGCTACTTTTTTTACGCCCTTAGTTTGGTTACCAACAGGATCCTTAGTGCCGGATAATAATAGTATTGGAATATTTTGATTCATTTTCTTTATATTTTTAAATTTTCCTGTATAATTCATCCCATCTAAAAGTTCTCTAAATAAACCAACGGTCATGGCTTCTCCTCTTAATGGATCAGCAGTATAATCGGCTAAGTTTTCTTCACTAAGTGATAGCCAATCGTAATCAGTTTTTGGATTTGGAAATAGTTTGTTATAGGTGCCAAAAGTAAGTTCCTTTATTTTGGGAGTGGTATTTTCGGCACCATATTTTCTTTCCTCACTTTTAACAACCAATTTAGCAAGAAATATTTCTAGTGGCGAGGTATAGCCAGTCCCAACAATTATAGCGCCAGATAAATCTTTTGGATAATCAATTAGATGTGTCCTTAAAGCAAACGAACCAAGAGAAAAGCCTAACATGAAATATGGAACATCTGGATAGTCATTTATAATTAATTGCCTACAACGCTCGATATCTTGGACAATATAATTCCAACTACCTGGTCCACCAAAGTACATTTCTTTGCCTAGGCTCTTTCCATGCCCTAGGTGGTCATTTCCAACAACTAATATCCCTTTGGAGGTTAGAAATTCTGCTAATTCATTATAACGATCTATATGTTCTGTAACACCATGAGATATCTGAAGAATAGCATTTATTTCTTGGTCTGGAATCCATTTGATAGCATGAATATTAGTTAATTGATCCGCTGATTTATAGGAAAATTCTTCTTTTGTCATATTATCACCTATTTTAATTTTAGCATAGTTTTTTTTACTTTATTAGCCTGATATTAGTTTACATTTAAAAATATTTTAGTTTGTAATTACATAAGGATTGTCTTTAGTACCGGTACCTTTAAATAATGTGTCAGCAGTTAACTCAATGACTGGTTTTAATTGACCAGCTGTTTTAGGTGAGACTTTGGCAAAACCGGAACTAGTTTGGAAAACTATTACTTCATTATTGCTGGCGGGTGAAAGCGTCCAAAAATTAGTTGTTGTTTCAAGATTATCAGCTAGAAAGAACATTGTATTCCCTATTGTTTCAGAATTCGTCGCTCCAGCTAACATTAATTCATCAACAGATAAAGTTCCTATTGGATAAGTTAGATTGCCATTTCCTGAAGAATTCGTACTAATACTATATAAATAGGTATTACTAAAACTAGACGTATCAATATTAGGACTCGAATCAGTTAATCTGGTCCACGGTTGGTAAGTATTACCTTTACTTGCTTTAACATTATCATGAATAAATAAAATGTTAGGATTTATATACTTAGTGTAATTATTTAAATTTGATGTGTACCAGTTATCAAGTTCCTGCTTTAAAATACTGCTATTGTAATCTAGTTTTGCCTTACTTGAAAAGGTTATATTGGTTAATGGTGAATCTAAAACAATTCTTGTTGTACCATCAGCATTTAGTCTTATAATACGCCATGTTTGGTTAGCAAAAGTAACATAATTGTTTGAGACTAGACCGCGAAAATATTTAGCACTAGCTGAGGAAATAGTAGTTGTAAATAAACCTGATTTATCAGTTGTTGTTATATTTTCAGTAAATTGAGGAACCGTTTTATCTAATTCATATTCGGCTAGATATCTAGCCATTGGACTACCAGGAGTTGTGATATTTAATGTATGCATAGCTATGTTTGTTGTTGATCCACCACCCATATTAATATTTACTATGTATGGTATTACTTGGCCTTTATAGAAATAGTCTGGAATAGTTGAAACTGTTATTGAAGTTGTTTTGGTAGCGCCTGCTTCAAGTAAAAGATTATATTGATTGCTATTAGCCGTTAACTCTTCTATTGCTGGATTTACGATGTCATAATAAATAGGAACTTGATTATTATTCTTTACAGTAACTTGATAATTAAGTGAGCTATCTAGTTCCACTAATGTTTGACTAGAAGCAACAAGGGTCGTTTCTATGTTTTTAATTAAAGTACTAAGTGGTTCAAATTTAAAATTAATAATAGCATCTAATTCATTAATAGTATCATTTGGAGTTGCACCATCTTTATAGGAAAAGGTTAAAGTAATAGTTGTACTCCTATTAGATGGTAAAACTGTTCCTGGGGCGGGAGCGGTAGCTTGGTAAATAATATTGGGATTACTATAAAATTCCGTGGTTTCCGTATCACAGAGAATATCTTCAAAATAATAATCGTGGTCAGTATTATTATAAATTGTGAAAGAATATGTTACCTCTGTAGCAATATTTTTAGTGGAAAGTAAAACGTGAGTATTGATAATTGTTCCATTGGTACTTTTTACTTCTAGTTTAGCATTAGTTGAGGAAATTTCAGTTATTTTGCTTATGACTACAGCTTCTTCTTTTATACCAGTAATATTAGTGGCTATATTAAGATCGGTACCATTAACAGAGGCATATGCTATACTCATCATAAAAGTGGCAATTATTAATAACAGTGGGTATGCTTTATTATACATAGCTGGTAATTTCTTTTTTAATTGCTGTTTCATGGAATTCTCCTCTCTAAAAAAAGAGCTTGGAAGAAATTCTATAACTCTTCTAGTCCAGATTTCTTTTGAAGCTCTTTTTCAATATCACTTACTTTTAGTCTATACACATATAATATTTTAGTACTACTAGGTATTAAGAAATAGGCTCCCGATTTATCATACTTCTCACGCATTAGAATTGGCTGATGAATAGTATCTCTTATTTCTAACATATCATTAAAACTATCTAGTCTTAATGGCTGGTAGTCGCTAAAATCAAAATCACTATTTAATGTTTGAATATAGGAACTATAATTATTTAAAATTTTCTTTAATTCTTTTTCATAAATATTTTCGGCAGTTCTTGTCTTTATTTCATAATGAATAGTATAAATACTAGTGATTGTTCCTGTTAAGGCAAGTAAGATGGTAAAAACTAAGTAAATCCAACTAATATCAAACGTTGGCTTATATTTTAGAAGATTATCATCTGAATTTACTAAATTATTACTTAAATCAATGGCAACTGTTTTGGTAGTTAAAGGGATTGATAAAGTTATTACAGATGTTTTTTTATCGTCGGTCTCAAAATCATTATGCTTTCCTTGAACATTAACATACATATTAATATTTAAGGTGCTAGTTGTATCATCAAGCGAATAAATATTAACAAATCTTTTAATTAATTCATTATATTTATTATAATCTATATCTATTTTTTCGTTTATTTCTACAGCTTTTTTTGTTGTTTTCTTAGTTTCTTTCTTTAAAATAGTTTTAGTATTATATAGGGAATTTCCGGTATTGGTTTGCTTAACATCGACCTCTGCTTCAATACGATAAGTATATTGATATAAAATATTTTCCTCATCTAGTGACAAATTGTATTTAAAATTAGCTGTTATATAATTTATTAAACTAGCTATGTATTGCTTATTTTCAGTTAAATATTTAGTATCAAAAAACTCATTTTCTTTTAGAAGGACTTGGTAGTTTATATAACTACTTTCATTATATTTAATATAATAATTTTGATTTCGGTTTAAATAGGTAAAGAAAAAGATGGTTGCAAAAAGAAAACATAGAATTATTGTACCTAATAATGCTAAGATGACTTGTCTTTTTTTAGCTTGATTAATTAAAATTGCATTAACCTGACTCTTCTTCATACCTTTACCTCTCTATTATTTCTTGAATAAATCTCTAAACCATAAGCTTGGCCAACCGATGCCAACAATTCTTAGTTTTGTTAGTCCAACAATATCTTTTTTTGTGATATAGCCTTTATCTTCTTTTTCATTGGCATCACCTTTGGTGTAATATCTTATTTCACCATTAATATCCTTGATATCAATTACACGGTGAACGTATTGTAAACCATCACTTTTAAATATTATTATCTGTCCATTTCTTATTGGCTGTTTTTTGTATTGTTCAAAAATTATGGCATCTCCCATATTGATAGTTCCAGTCATACTTTTCGATCCAACTACTAACAGTCCATATTTAAATTCACATGATACTAACATAGTTATAAATGTCATGGTAATAACTATAGCTGTTATTTCTATAAAATTACGTCTACGAGTTGTGTAAGATACAACAAAATCTGTCTTAGAAAAAGTTTTCTCTAAAATCAAATATAAAAAATATGGATAAACCATTCTAAAGAATGACTTTAAATATATGTGAATATTAGGAGTAATTGGAATAATGTACGTATAGAGAATGGTAATCATACGATAAACAATTATACCAAACATGCCATATCTTTTGGACGTGTAATTATAAAACAAATTACATGATATAGAAGCAAAAATGACAATACCTAGGGCGGCAGAAAATTGTTCATAACTAGTTAAATCATAAACCCCAATATAAATTAGAACATCTATTAAAACCATGTTAACAAATGTTAAAACCTTGGAAATATCGCCTTGAAAATTCTTAATTCTAATGGTTCCTTCTTGAGAAAGTAAAATGCTACGCATTATTTCCGAAGTAATAATTGAAATAGAAATTGGAATAATAAAGCGATATAGTGTCTTAAATTCAAATGTCACTGGCTGGCGTAGAAAATCATTTTTTAAAATTCCTATAAAAAAGAAAAGGGCTAAATAGATTATAGCAAAGCCAAACATTAAATAGAAAACTTGTTTTTGATATAAAGATTTTGTATTTTTCTTTTTTAGTAAAGATTTTACTATAAGCATAGAAACTGTCAAAATGATTGCTGAGGTGGTATAGGTCATTTTATTTGACACAATAATGGTAATGAGGAAGCAAGAAAATAATAATATTTCGGTAAAATAAAGTTTTAGTTTATCTTTTTTCATCTTATCATTCCCCTACTTTTCATTACCTAATTCTATCAAATAATTATTCAACTGCTGCTGAAGTGAAATCCTTTAAACTAATGAAGAATTGTTCAGTATGAGTATCTTCGCCAACTATAGCTTTAGATAATTCAACATAAACTGTGAATTCTAAAGTTTCTCCAGGATTTAAAGTTTGCTCACCTTCAACTAGGTCAGTTGTAATTGTGAAATAATCAGATGTGAATTCTTGACCATCTGCTGTTTCAATTACAAAATTGGCACTATTAAATTTGGCAGCTACACCTTCAGCACTGTCATTTCTAACAGTAAATGTTGCCATTTTTTGATCACCAACTGTTTTTAAACCTGTAACTGTCATCTTAGCGCTTCTAGAAGTAGAGTCATTAACTGTATCAATCTCTACAGTAACTCCATCTGCTCCATCACCAAATGAATCACCTGGTGTAGCAGTTGCAAAAACAACATTGAAGTTTTCAGGAGATTCTACCCCACTTGCCGTACCTGATATTTTTAATGTTTGTGTAGTAGCAGCAAAAGCTATACCGACTGCTAAAACAGCTATTAATAGTGCTACTCCTAAAAAAGTATTTTTCTTTTTCATGTTTTCACCTCCTCCACTTTAAATTTCACTGTGTAATCAATACACTACTGCAGAACTTACTACCATATGAGAGGGACTCATATATTTTGGCTATCTTATATTCTACATAATTTATTATAAATTATTTTCTTTAAAAAATCTATTAATTTTGTCGAATCTTGTCTGTTTTTGCCAAAATAAAAGAAAGGAAATTTGTAAACTATAAGTTTTCTATTTCTACTTTCTTTAATTGTTATTAATATTATAAAAGCTTTAAATCTTCTAAATCTCGGTAGGTTTTTTCTTCCCAACTAGACGCCTGAACTTCGGCAATATGTTTTTTTTCTAATAAAAGCATTAATATTCGTGACTGTCCTATCCCTCCACCAATGGTATAAGGAAGCTGCTCTTCAATAATTTTTTGATGATATGGAAGTGATAGCTTTTCAAGAGAAGATGTTTTTTCTAATTGTTTTAAGAGTGCTTCTTTATCTACTCTTATACCCATTGATGATAATTCAATAGCTTTTTCTATAGTTTTATCATAAACAAGTAAATCTCCATCTAGGGACCAATCGTCATAATCAGGACTGCGTAAATCATGAACTATTCCTGATTTAAGTTTATCTCCTATACCAATAATGAAAACAGCCTTCTTATCTTTTGTAATTAAATCTTCTCTTTCTTTAGGAGTCTTATCCGGATATAAGTCTTCTAGCTCTTGAGATGTTATAAAATAAATTGTTTTAGGTAGATCTAACGATAAAAAACGATATTTCTGTTTTAAATAAACCGCTGTTTGCCTAATGGCTTTATATATGGATTTAACAGTTTCTTTTAAATATTCGATAGTTCGGTCTTCTTTAGAAATTACTTTTTCCCAGTCCCATTGTTCTACATATAGTGAATGTATTTCGTCAACATATTCATCTTTTCTAATAGCTTTCATATCAGTATATAAACCAGTATGAAGAGGAAACTGATATTTTCCTAAGGCCTCCCGCTTCCATTTAGCTAAAGAGTGCACTATCTCAAAACGTTCTTTTCCTTTACTAAAGCCAACGGCTTTTTCTACGCCAGTTAAACTATCTTGTAAACCGGATGATGTTTTTACAAACAGTGGACTAGGAACCTTGGTTAGACTTAGTCTTGTTTCAATTTGACTTTCAAAATATTTTTTTGTTTCAGCAATCATTGTTATTGTTTCTAAATAAGTTAATTCTTTTTTCATTTTCTATTCCTTCTTTCTTAATTTTTTTTGATATTCAATATTATTTAATTAAGATATTTGTAGGAAATATCTATTTTATTACTTTCATAAAATAGATTTAAAATGAAATATTTAGAATCTATTTTATGATAATTTGTTATTGTTGTTATTACCATCTGTCATACTCATCACTTCCTTATATTTTCTTTATTTGTTTTGGTTTAGTTACTTTACGAATTTCTCTTTGTTTTTCAACACTATCTAGAAATTCTTGCTTAGTAAAGCTAGCTGTAATATTTCTTGTTCCATTAATGATATATAACGGTTGTTCAAGATAACAATCTAATGATTCACCAGCAGCTAATGTATCTGTCATCTGTTGACTTATAGGTGGACATACATCCATATAAATTCTAGTTGCTCTAGAAATTTCACCTGATTGTTCTTGATCTTTTTTTATTAGTTCAGGACTTGGAAGCGAGTCTACTACTTGTTCTAAAGGTATATGACGACTTTGCATTAGATGTTGTAGATGTGTAATAAACCGTTCTCCATATTCTTCCTTATATTTGTCTAATTCTTTAGCAGTTTCTTTAAATGGTGCATCAAATTCCTTAGCTTTTCTTGCAACAAAGTCTAGGTAAGCTACTATGGCATCATCTGTTTGTCCATGAATGCTAATATATTTTTCTAACATGTCTACTAAAGCATATTCCTCAAATAAATCTTTTATATAGGTAAACCAAATTTCGTCAAGTGCGGCGGCTGTTAACTGGGGATATCTTTTAGAAATATCATATATTCCTTTAATCGTTTCTTTACTAGTTCTTACGTCATATCTTCCACCAAAACCTTGAAATTGAGTTATAAATAATTTATAGGTATCTGCATCTAAAGAAATATCACCTAATATTTCTTTTATATATTTTGTTCTACATTGTCTTGCTTCCTCAGTAAAGATACAACCTTTAAATTCTTCTGGTTCTTGTACTAAAAACTCACTTAATGGATATTCTTTTTTCAATTCTTCTTTAAAAAATTTACTCATTGTGTCACCTCCTTTATTATAAATAAAAATACCCGTATCATCCTACAATAAGGACGAATACGGGTATCCGCGGTGCCACCTTAATTTATTACTAAAGTTATTTTAAACTTTTTTAGTAATCTCTTTTTCTGCTCTAACAAGCATAGCAATATGATAACGGATTGCTTTTTTCCGAACTAGTCTACTAAGAATTTATCTTTTCGGTAGTTTGCTCCGAGGTGTTCTTTCACAATAAGTTTATAATTGGTTCACACTATACCCAACTCACTGTTATAAACATTAAAGTTACTTTTCCTCATCAATGCAAGCATATTATAACATACTTTTAGTCTTTTGTCAAATGACGGTCTATGCTAATCTGGAATTAGTTCTTTTTTGTTCTGAAAAAGGGATGAGATTTTTATTAGCAATAGCTAGTTTTTCATGACTTTGAGATAGTTGTTCTTCACCTTTAGAAAACATTTTTAAATACATAGAACCTGGGAGTTCTTTGTAGTTAAGTGGATGGGGATCAAAACCTGTTTTGGTGTTATAAAAACTATCACCATACATTTTCGCATATTCCGGTGTAAGTTCAATGTAACCATATCGTAATAGGAAGTCGGCAGCATCTTGATCCTCTTCCTTTATAAAATACCCTGGATCTGGTGTTAATATTATTTGCTGTTGATTGGCTGGATTCAAAAGGTATTTATCTTTACGACATTGGTCTTGTTTAAAAAATTGAATATACGTAGCATCTAATAAATAAGATTTCTCTTCTCCCTCTACATTCAATGTTGCGACAGAAAAATTATGACCTACTACAGTTGGAAGAACGGCTTTTAATGTGGAACAATGCTTGGTGGGGCAATTTATTCTTTCTAAGTAATCACCTAAAATGCTTTGTGCTAAATCACATTTAAAATCATAATTATCTAATGATGGATTTATCTTTTCTCTAGTAAGAAAAATAATAGTACGCAAAAATTCTTCAGCTTCATTCTCAGTTATTGCTTCGCCTTTGGAAATCCTATTTTCTATATTACTGTAGTAATCTAAATCAATATTTGTGGCTTTATACGGTTTAAAATCTACAATATATTCCATATTCACATCTCCTATTCAATTATTTTTATTTCTGCAGGAACAATATCTTCTATTATTGTATTGCAATAAGCACACCTAGTTTTACTGCCTCGATTTAAATCATTTAAAGCTCCACAATTTGGACAACTAATAGTAATAAAATCTTTTTCTTTCTTTTTTCAATTGTGTAATAAATTATTTCCTTATCAATTTCATTAAGTTTAATACCATTTAGTAAGTTACTATTATATAAAGCATTAATTTCTTGATATATCTTTTCTTTGGTTTCCGCTAAATTTTCATTTGTTACACCAGGCATGCGACAAGCTATTTCTGAAAGAGATAAATGATTATAATAAATATACGGTTTGTACTTTTCAATTAGTTTAAATTCTTCTTCATTGCAAGCATAAAGCATACTATTTTTATGATCTAGACTATAAGTTCCTAATTGACGTTTGTTTTTTAAATATTTTATTTTTAAAATACATTCTTCGTATGAGCAATTGGCTTTTTCAGCAATTTTTCTTATATCTCTTAGTTTGTCTACTTCTATTAAGTTGTAAATTTTATTTATTTTTATTTCAAAATTACTGTCAACCGGAACAACATTATCATAAAATTTGGCATAGCGTTGGTATGACGGCTCATTAACCGTTCCTGTTTTGGTTATAGTCTGATATTGATGCTTAGTTTTAATAATTAGTAATATACCAATGATAATTACTAATATCGAGATAATTATTAATAGTATTGATTCCATATTTATTTATATGCAAGAACGTTATTATTGTAGAAAGTTGATCTTTTGTCTAATTCATTTAATACGTACTTGTATCCTTTCTGCTCAATTAATGTTTTTTCTTTTGAATAAAGATTCGTTCCTAAAGCTAGACGGTCATTCTCAATGTTCACCCCAAGAGCAGCTAGAGTGGTTGGAAACATATCTAGGGTAGAAAATTTCCTGTTGGTCGTGTATTTAGTAGTTGCTGATGAATTAATAATAACATTGTAGATTGTTCTTGTATAGTCTTTAGGAAGATCTTTAAAATAATCGGTATCCATACTTAGGTGATCACCAACTAAAATTACTACTGTATCCTCATAAAAATCTTGTGTTTGTAGCCAAGTGAGAAAGGCGGCTATTTTAGAGTCGGCACAGCTGATAACATTTGAGTATTGATCAGCATATTTTTTTTCACAGGTTTTGGCTAAATAGCCATCCTCAAAGTGAGTATCAACTGTTAGCATAGTATAATTAAATGGCTCTTTAGATTTAGCTATTTCTGTCAATTGCTCTTTTGCCTTAGTAAATAAATCATCATCATCAAATCCCCACCAAACAATATCATTTTCTGTCATTGCTTTTTCTTCAAGGGCAGTATTTAAATCGTATATTTTATAATTTCCATGTTTTTCAAAATATTGTTTACGACATCCATAATTAGAATCCGATCCTAATAACAAATAGTTGCTATAGCCATTTTCTTGTAATATATCACCAAGTGTCTTAGTATTAGGAAAAAAGTTATTTAAGTCAATAATACCATTACTGCTGAGATTAATTTTTAGAGGAAGGCCACTTGTTTGCCCTACCATAGCAGCTGCTGTCCACGCAGTTCCGTTTAAGGATAAAGCTCCGCCTTGGTGAGTGGTATTAGAAAAACTAGTGTGTTCTTTGGTTAACTTGGTTAATGTTGGGGTTAAACTTTGGTTGTTACTTCCACCATTTTTCTTATTGGTATAAGTATTCTCCATTGATTCTAAATATATATATATTAGATTTTTTTTATTTTCAGGAAAGGTTAGTTTGACATCTTTTGTTTCGACATAATTATTTTCTATAAAATCTGATTGTTGGATTTGATTGGCAAGATAAGTAAAAAGATTTATTTTGTAGAAGTCAATGAGTAAAACTATTATTAGTAAAATAATATTTATGAACTTTTTCTGCTTAGAAAAATAGTGGTCAATAATAAATGCACTGATAAAACCTAAAATGACACCGGGTAAAAAAACTTCAATAGCAAGTGAGGAAAAGCTTTGGGTGCTTATCCCCCCTAGTGGTACTAGTAAATGAAAGAATAGTTCATCTCCAGTAAAATTTCCATAAGTATTTCTAGCCCAAAATGCGGCAAAGAATAAAGTCCAAATTAATAAATTAATTATATAATGTCCGATTTTTTTCATATTATCACCTTATTTAATTATACCACTTTTAAGAGTGTTTTGAAAAAAAAGAAAAGGAGTCAATTCTCCTTTATTATTTATTAGTTTTTACCAAAAGCGGTAAATGATAGCATTAGACCACCACAAATATTTGAAGAATGTTCATCATAGCCATATTCACCAAAGGTAAATACTGTAATAAAAGGTACTCCTTTTGCCTCTTTGACTAATTGACTATGAACCTCAGCTAGTCGATTACCAATTCCTAATTTTCGTCCACCACAGTGAATTAAAACATAGGCAGCAGGATCGGCATACAATTGTTTTTTAACGTCCTTTAGCGTTGTGCCAGTGGAATTAATTAGTTCATCGATTGTTGCTTCTAATTGTATAATAGCTGTTTTAGGGACGACTTTATTTCCTAAAGTAATTGTGTCATCAGCGGTAGTTCTTGTTCCCATATCATTTCCAAACATAGGATGGCGAACTACAGTTAAATTTCCTAGCGGATCTTTTACACCTAGAGGTCTAGTGATAGAAGCAGCTAAAAGATTGCTTTTTTGTAGTGACTGTTGTGGAACATTTAACCAAGTAGCATATTTTTTTAAGGCCGAAATGCCATCTATAGAAACTAAAGTTCGATCATCTTCTACTTCGGTAATTAAACCAATATTATTTGTCTCGCGATAAGCACCGGTAAATGATGTTACAATTTCACTGTCGGTATAGAAAAAGGCAACGGCAACACCATCAGTAAACACTTTATCATTACAAATTATTTTCCATTTACCTTCTACTGTATCGTCGGCGGCACTACCGCCAAACATTGGAACTCTTCCAATTACATCTTGGATTCCCATTAAATACTCTTCTTCTTGTCTAGGACTAGCGACCATATAGAAGTATGCTGGTGCCCTAGTTGACTTAGCATTTTGGACTGCTTGGATAGCAACCTTTCTACCGATAGCTCGAGCATCCTTTCCGGCTTCGTGGCAGGCAAGACCAATATTTAAATTTTCATCATCTAGCATAAGCATACCGGCAAAGCCATTATCTGATGTGATAATACCATCAGGAACTATAATTGCTCCACTACTTGTACATCCAATTATAGGTGCTTTCGTTGTGGATTGAACACCTTTGATAACTTCTTTGAGATCATTTTTTACGGATGTAAAAAGAAAGCCCAATTTAGGATTAACTAAATTTTCTTGAGCTTTGGTAGCTGTTTCTTGGCCGGCAAGATAACTTTCAGTTTCTGTACTGTAGCCGACATTTGATTTTAACATGTTACACCTCTTCTCTTAATTAGAATGCTGCATTATAAATATTGATAATATCGTCAACTGTAACTTCTCTAGGGTTTCCAGGTGTACAAGCATCATTAATGGCTTGTTTAGCAAGAGTTGGAATCATTTCCTTAGATACACCTATTTCTTTTAGAGTTTGAGGAATTCCAAGACTTAGTGAAAGTTCTCTTACAGCTTCAACTACTTTGTCGACAGCTTCTTCATCTGTTGTATTAGACATATCTAAGCCAAAGGCAGCTCCCATATTTCTATATAAATCCGGACATACTTCACCATTAAATTTCAAAACATGTGGTAAAAGTAGGGCATTAGCAACTCCATGTGGAGTATCAAAATAAGCGCCAAGTGAGTGAGCCATTGAATGAACTATTCCTAAACCAACATTTGAAAAGCCCATTCCAGCAATATATTGTGCATAACCTAATTTTTCAACTGCAATCGGATCTTTGTCATTAGCAGCGGCGACTAAGTTTTTATAAATAAGTGACATTGCATTGATGTGGAACATATCTGGAATTAACCAAGCTGCTTTAGTAATATATCCTTCCATTGCATGAGTTAATGCATCCATACCAGTCGAAGCTGCTAAGCTTTTTGGCATCTTTTGCATTAAATCCGGATCAATAATTGCCACTTCTGGGATATCATGGGGATCAACGCAAACCATCTTCTTAGTTCGCTTGTCATCCGTAATTACATAATTAATTGTAACTTCTGCAGCGGTGCCAGCTGTTGTTGGTAATGCAATGATTGGTAATGCTTTGTTTTTTGTATCAGCAACACCATCAAGACTAACTACATCTTCAAATTCAGGATTTGTCATAATAATACCAATTGCCTTAGCAGTATCAATTACACTTCCCCCACCTACGGCAATAATTGCATTGATATTATTAATTTTTGCCATTGTTAGTCCATCTTGAACATTTTTAACATTTGGATTAGCTTTTACACCATCAAATACAAAGTATGGAATATCAGCTTCATCTAGTTTCTTTGTTACCATTTCCGTTACTTTAGCTTCAATTAAGGCATGATCAGTAACTAATAATACCTTTTTGTAACCTCTAGCTTTTATTTCGTCAACGACCTTCTCTCTTGAGCCGCGTCCAAAATAAGATGTTTCATTTAAAATTATTCTATTTGTCATATTCTAGCCTCCCTATTTTTTTTAATTATACCATACTTTTTGATATTAGAATAGAGGTTTTAAATAAAAGAAAAAAAGCACACTGGTGCTTTACATTAGTTTATCTTGTGATTTTGAATTTAAGGTTAAATCTGCACGTCGCCCATCTAAATAAGCATAATAGCCAGCAGCGGCAATCATTGTTGCATTATCAGTACAATATTTCATTGGTGGAATTGATAAATCGACATTTAGCTCTTCTGCAACTTTAGTAATGGCTGCCCTTAGTCCTTGATTGGCAGCAACACCACCAGCTACTATAACAGTTTTGACTTTTTTATCAATAATTGCTTTTTTTACTTTACTAACGATTGACTCTATAGCTACTTTTTGAAATGAAGCAGCAAGGTCTTCTTGTATAAGTTGTTTTCCGCGCTGTTCCTCATTGTGAGCTAAATTTATTACAGCACTTTTTAAACCGCTAAAAGAAAAGTTATAACTATCATCTTGTAGTGGAATTGGTAATTTATAAGTAGTTGGATTCCCAACTGCAGCAAGTTTATCAATTTTTGGTCCGCCAGGGTATTCCAAACCTACTACTCTAGCTACTTTATCATAACATTCACCAATGGCATCATCCAAAGTTCCACCTAATTTATTAAAACTATAATGTTTTGGCATTTCAATTATTTCTGTGTGGCCCCCACTTACAACTATTGCTAAAAGAGGAAAATTTAATTCTTTAACGAGGCTATTTGCATAAATATGACCTGCAATGTGGTGAACAGGAATTAATGGTTTTTTATGTACAAAAGCTAAAGTTTTGGCAGCTTCCAATCCGATTAGTAGTGAACCAATCAAGCCTGGTCCATACGTGATGGCTATCGCGTCAATGTCATCCATAGTCATATTAGCCTTTTCTAAACATTCTTCCAAAACCATTGTAATATTTTTTACGTGATGGCGACTAGCAATTTCCGGAACTACACCACCAAAGTCTTTATGAACATCAATTTGTGAGGAAATTACGGTAGCTATTTCCTTTGTTCCGTTTTTGACAATTGAAGCACTAGTTTCATCACAGCTACTTTCAATTCCTAATATATACATATCTTTCATTTACAACACCTTCTCGTTTTCCTTATAATTTTAACATATTATATTTTTTTTGACTAGATGTAGGAACTCATCTAATTATTGTTTTCCTATAATTATTTAATTCTTTTATTTCTTCGTCTGTTTGTAAACCATATGTTTCAAAAATATATGCTAGTTCGTCTTTTTTTAGATTGGAGAAAACAGCATCGCTTAGAAATGTTCCATCAGACGAAAACTTCCATGGTAAGTATTTATGATCCTCAAATATATGTAATATACCAGCGTGCATTTGTACGCCATAAATTCTACACTGAGTTGGATAGGTCGTGGTCGTTATATGACCGTTTTTATTAACAGTCAAATTAAAGCCAAAGTGTTCACCCGCAAAAATGGCACCTGATTCTAATGGTAGTTTTTCACTTCCGGACAATAGTATATTCTCTTGTGAGCTTAGTTTTAAATCTATAGGATTTTTTATTTTGGCCTCTAGTTTCATAGTATCACTCCTGTTTTTTTCGTATTATAACATAAAAGACTCTTTTTTACTAGAAAGAGTCTTCAGACTGTTGACAAATAAAAATTTGTTAATAGTCTTTTA